>Ga0209165_10000674_pt1 | contig 11643 bp, 6 predicted proteins | sample tdAd001_FD_187122 | JGI IMG/M metagenome (GOLD analysis project Ga0209165, IMG submission 187122) | Marine sediment microbial communities from the Atlantic coast under amendment with organic carbon and nitrate - tdAd00.1 (SPAdes)... | ecosystem: Environmental > Aquatic > Marine > Coastal >... | reverse complement strand
GAGGGTGGCGTCGAGGCTTTATGGAAACGTACCCGTAGCAACTTCGATTGCATCGATGCCTGGGTAAGTCAGGCGCCCTGGATCGACTGGTTACCCAACGACCCGGCGACCCGTTCGCCGACTTCGATGTGTTTGCAGGTGATCGACAGTGATTTTGTCGCTTTATCCCTACAGGATCAGCAACAGGCTATTAACGCGATGCTGGCCAGCCTTGAGCAGGAAAACGTTGCGCTCGACATCGGCAATTATCGCAGTGCACCCCCCGGGTTTCGACTCTGGGGCGGCGCCACCGTAGAAACCAGCGATCTACAGGCGCTAACACCGTGGCTGGACTGGGCGTTCGCCCGATTTAAGCAAACCATGCAGGAGAAAAGTGATGACCAGACCCAAAGTTTTGATCTCTGATTCGATGTCGAGTCAGGCAGCGAATATTTTTGAAGAACGCGGCGTCGAAGTGGTGCAGTCGAGCAAGCTCAGCGAAGCCGAACTATTCGAAATGATCGCTGATTTTGACGGCCTCGCGATTCGCTCTTCGACCAATGTAACCGCGGAGCTGCTCGAGCACGCGAAAAATTTGAAGGTGGTTGGTCGTGCCGGCATCGGCGTCGATAACGTCGATGTGCCAGCCTGTACTAAGCGCGGGATCGTGGTAATGAATACGCCGCTCGGTAACGCGATCACCACAGCCGAGCATGCGATGGCGATGATGTTGGCGCTGGCTCGCCATATTCCGCAGGCAAACAGCTCCACGCGCGCTGGTAAATGGGAAAAGTCTCGTTTCATGGGAATGGAACTGACCGGCAAGCTGCTCGGGCTTATCGGTGCAGGTAACATAGGCTCTATCGTTGCCAGGAAAGCGATTGGGTACGGCTTGCATGTGCAGGCATACGACCCCTATTTGACCGAAGAACGTGCTGCCAAGCTGGGAATTAAAAAGGTCGATCTGGATACCCTGCTGGGCAGTTCGGATATCGTTTCGCTGCATGTGCCCAAAACCCCGGAAACCGCCAACATCATCAGTGCCAGTGCGCTCAACAAGATGAAGCGCGGTAGTATGCTGATCAACTGCGCACGAGGCGGCCTGGTGGATGAACTGGCATTACAAGCCGCGCTTAAAAGCGAGCATTTGAAAGGTGCCGCGCTCGATGTCTACGAAGTCGAACCCGCGCGCGAGAACCCGTTATTCGAGCTCGATAATGTGATCTGCACCCCGCATCTCGGTGCCTCGACGATCGAGGCACAGGAAAAGGTTGCGATCCAGGTTGCGGAACAGATCAGCGAGTACCTGCAAAGCGGCGCGGTCAACAACGCGATCAACGCGCCCAGCATCAGCGCTGAGGAAGCGCAACTATTGCGGCCTTACCTGCAGCTGGCGCAATGTCTGGGTTCTTTTGTGGGGCAACTTACGCAGGATCCGATCAAGACCCTGACGGTTACCTATGGCGGCGAGGCCAATGACTTGAACGTATCTCCGTTAACCATACAGGTGGTGCAATCGATACTCGAACATCACAGTAGTTACGTGAACTCGGTTAATGCCCGCGAAGTTGCTCGGGACCGTAACATCAACGTGATCGAGGCACACAACGAGGGTCGCGATGAATATCCCTGTCGGATTACTGTCGCGGTTGAAACCGAAACCAGGTCGCGCAGTATTTGCGGCACCCTGATTCAGAACCGCCCGCGCGTGATCGACGTCAAGGGGGTTCCACTGGAATCCAAACTCGGTGAGCATATGCTTTACATCACCAACGACGATAAACCGGGGGTCATCGGTGATATCGGTACTTCGACCGCGCAGCGGGGCATTAATATCGCTAACATGCACCTCGGACGCGATAGCCGTAATGGTAACGCGATAGTGTTGATCGAAATCGACGAGGAGCTCGGTAATGACGACCTTGAGCATCTGCGTTCGTTGCCAAACATCAATGCGGTCCGTTATCTGCATTTCCCGGCCCTGCAATGATTGCAGACACTCCTGCCGAGCCGCCAAGATGGTTGGGGCGAAGCGACGCGCTGCAGCCTTTCGTGGTGACCATTTGTACTGTTGGCGATTTTAGCGATTTGTTGATGCGGTTCGATGCCGAACTGGGCGATTTACAGATTCGCCAGCATCGGTCGTTGGCGGAAAATGCCTGTGATGTGGTTATTGATTGCCACCCGGCCGAAGCCTGGTCCCTGTTGCAGTCGTTGCGGGAGAAACTGGTCGACGCTGATGTCTATGTGCAACCGCAGGATGCGCGTGGCAAACGCCTGTTGATCTGTGATATGGACATGACCATTGTTGCCGCGGAAACTTTGGATGAGGTTGCCGTGATGCTCGGCATGGGGGAGCAGATCGCTGCTATCACGACGCGAGCGATGCATGGTGAAATTGATTTTAACGGCGCGTTACGTGAACGCATAGCGATGCTGACGGGACAGTCCGAACAAGTTTTTCATGATGTGGCTGGACAGCTACGGCTGAACCAGGGCGCCGAACAGTTGCTTGCGGCGGCGCGTGCGGCGGGAGTGCATACTATTTTGATTAGCGGTGGCTTTGCGCAAGTTGCCGAGCCCGTCGCGCAGCGGCTCGGGTTTGATGAGGTACATTGCAACCATTTGCAGGTCGATGCGGGGAAGTTGACTGGAAAAGTACACGAGCCGATAGTTAATGCTGATCTTAAATGCCTTTTACTGCAGCAGCGCGCGCAGGCACTTGAACTGGCGCTTAGCGATTGTTGCGCCATTGGTGATGGCGCCAACGATCTGCCAATGCTGCGCGCGGCGGGTCTTGGCATTGCGTACCATGCGAAACCTGTTTTACGCGCCGCGACCAGCTGTCACATCGATGTCACCGATCTCGAGAGCGCGATTTACTTCATGGGATTAGATCGCACTGGCGACCTCTAACCCGCATATTGCTCCAGTATCCCGGCCCTGACTTGTCCAGATACGCCTGAACTTGGTCTTCCCTCAATCCATAGCTTAGGCTATGGATTGAGGTCCAGCCCGGTGTCCAGTCACATCTGTCCTGCGTCAGCATCCTGGATACTGGAGCAATATGCGGGTTAACGCCTCGTTTACAAAGCAAACAGGATGTCGGAGCGGATGATATATTTCGTGCCTGAGGTTATTTCCTGTGAACTGTGCATGCAGTGCAGCGGGTGCATGCCGTGCGGGAAACACAGGGCGCCACCGAGCGGCGTACGCACATCGATAATGTCGGCATGGTCAGGGTCCCGGGCAGGGCAGGCAGGATCATCCTTGCTGACGTAAAACTGGGTCGCACCGCCCACGTAGTCTTCACTCAGAAACAGCAGGAAACTCAGTTGACTCCAGCGATCGTCATAGGCGTTGTCGATCAGTTCACCGTTGATGATGCGCGATCCGGGCCAGGAACCATCGGTGTGTGGCGCGAAGTAATCCCCCCGGCCGTAGCGATAGAAACGAAAGCGTGAATTGACGCCGAGAGCCGGCTTTCCAATATTGAATTCGTGATCATCCTGCAGCAGCGATTGACAGCGTTGCCAGATGATAGCGTTGGTTACATCATCGATGACCCAGGTCAGGCTGTCATTGTGGCGGATCGAACGCGGCAACGAGACCGCCGCGTCTTCGAGATAACCGAGCGATTCGGTGCGCGCGACCAGCCGTTCGCATTCCGCTGAGGTTAGGACATTCATCAACTGGAACCCGCCCGGGACCGGGTCGATATCGCATCGCTCCACGGTGTCGGCATGGTCAGTCTCAAGGGCAAGCGGATTATCGTGGTGGTTTGCCCAGGTCGGAATTGAGGGATTCTCGGCGCCCGCTTCGCGTTCGACGATATAAAAGTCAGGTGAAGACATACCTGATGAATTAGCCAGTCTGGTATCGATTGACAGATTAAACCAGAAGCGTCGCTTTGCCGCCATGGCTATGTAAGAATCATTGAACATGGTCGATACTGAGGGCATTTTTTATCGATAAGACTGATGGGTAAACAAAATCAAATATATTGATATCTTAATCGTTGGTGGTGGACTGAGCGGGCTTGCTGCAACCTGGCAATTACGCTCCGCAGCTGTAAACACCAGCGTGGTCGAAGCTCGAAGTCGGCTCGGAGGCCGAATTCTAACGGTGGGCAGTGACGATGGTGCTGATTGCGATCTTGGCCCTTCGTGGTTCTGGCCAGGGCAACCACTGGTAGCCAGCCTGTTAAAACATTTCAACATTCCCCACTATGAACAATTTGCTGACGGCGATATCTTGCTACAACAGCCTGGGGGTTCTATTCAAAGAAGCCCGGGTCCTTCGCCAATGGCCGGATCATGGCGCATCGAAGGCGGTATCAATCACCTTGTTGACGTTATCTCGAGTCAAATAGATGCATCCCATCGATTAATGAAGCACAGGGTAACAGGGCTCTCAATCGACGGGGACATGATCACGGCAGATGTAAGCGGACCATTCGGGGAAATCCAGATACAGGCGAAGCGGGTAGCCCTGGCGATACCACCTCGCCTGGCGGCTGAGCTGACATTTACCCCTGAACTGCCGGCAGCAGTAACGCGAACACTGACAGCTACACCTACCTGGATGGCTGGATTTGCAAAATTTTTTGCTGTCTATGATGAGCCATTTTGGCGGCAGCAGGGCTTCTGTGGAACTGCCTTCAGCCAACGTGGGCCGCTAGCAGAAATTCACGATGCTTCGCCGATAGGCGCGAACAGTTTCAGTTTATTCGGATTTTCTGGTCTGGACCCGGAAAGTCGGAGCAGACTGGGGCGAGATGAATTTGTCAAACAGGCAACCGCACAACTTGCGGCGTTGTTTGGGAATCAGGCGAATAGCCCGGCAGCGGTTTATTTTCAGGACTGGAGCAGTGAGAGTTTCACTGCCAGTGCTAACGATCACAGGCCGCTAACCTGTCATCCACAATATGGGTTGAATCTTCAACTGGGCAGCGCCTGGGATGGGAGACTCGAGTTTATCTCCTCGGAATCATCATTCAGCAATGGAGGTCTGATTGAAGGGGCACTGCAAGCGGGGCTAGGATTTGCCAGGCGTATTACCGGCCTGGATATACCGCTGATCGATGACAGCTAGACACCAATTAACGCCAGCATGAAGCGGGATTGGCTTTGATCTGAATGATGCTCTCTTTCCTATCTATGGGGCTGTCCCCGGAAGCCCGGCCATGGAAGTCCGGAATTTATTCGTAGCCGGGGTTGGTTAAAGTCCGGCGTTCGTTGTTGATGCCCTGGGTATAAATTGTACCGAGATTCCGCTGCGCGTTATTTGAGCCAAACTCAACCGCTTTACGATACATTTCCAATGCTTTTTTGGTGTTTCTTTCGATGCCGTATCCGCCCTGGTACATGATGCCCAGGTTGTTATAGGATTCAGCCAGGAACTCGGTGGTTAAGTGCAGGCTATGTGGCTGAAAAGCCAGGGGTGTCCGTGTAGCCAATTTGAAATAATCCAGTGCCAGTAAATCATTCTGTTCAACCCCGACACCGGCGTAATGCATATAGCCCAACTTATATGCCGCCAGTAGCGAACCGTTGTGCGCGGCAGTGCTATAGGCCATCGAAGCCTTCAGGTAGTCAGGTGGCGAGCTATTAAAGTGTTTTTCGGCAATTTCGAAAAACTGGCTCGCTTCTTTTAGTCTCGATTTGACTTTCTGTTTGCTGGCATCGTCTTCCGCAAGCTCTATGCCAGACAGGTGGAAATCTATTGAATCCAGAATTTTCACACGATCCGGTTCCAGGTACACCAGGGACGAAAAGAGAATGAATGCAAATATGAATGCGGCCGGGCTGGATGTGCCCGCGCTATGCTTTATCCAGAATATTTTATCTTGATGATTTGTAAATAAACGATTTGCTGTGCGAATAACTTTCCGCGCTTTCCTGTAATAGAAATAATTACCGAACATTACAATTAAAATAAAAGGCGCATAACAAAGAATTGCCACAGGCAATATGGCTAAATTGTCATCGTCGAGTGTTTGCGGGGCATAGGCGCTAAAAATAACGAGGCTTAACAGGTAAATAAACCAGAAGCAAAGCGTAAGCAGCCATAATTTCCGGTATGCCGTCCAGATAAGCATCAACGCAAGTATGCCCAGTGGAAGCAGGAGCAGGGTTTCATCGGGTAAAAGCTTGTATTGAGATTCTGCGGGATAAAAATGGAGAGCGACGACAATCACCGCGAGAAAGATCATCGAGAAATTCAGGATCCTCAACAAGCGCTTATTGATATTAACTTTGGCGAAGGGATTAAAACCTTCGCTTTGTTTGAACTGGTTGAAAACTACCAGGTAGTATTCAATCGTCTCCCTCGGACTAAGGAAAATATTCCGTCGTCCTATGAAGGCTCTTTGTAGTTCGGCCTCCAGCCTTTCCTCTTTAAAGGTAGATTTGTCTGCGCCATGTTTTCTTTTACGACTCGAGCCGGCAGCGTAATGAGCATGAATATTGAAAGCCTTGTCGGCAATAATCGCGGCCAGCTTTTGCTGGCAGCCGTTTTCACAAAGCTGGTTGGAAATTTCGCTCTCGTTTAACCCGGTTTGTGCAAGCTTAATGGCAAAATCCAGCATCACTTCCCAGAAAACCGTATCGGCGAATTTATCCTCTGACTGATCCCGCGAGTAGCGGGTATTGGAGTAATTATCGGATTGTCCGGAAGCTGAGCTTTTGTGCCGGTGCTCGCCGGAATATTGCTTTCCGGCAGCATCGTCCTCGCTATCAGAATAGTTTTCAGATAAAAATTTATACGCCTCCGCTGCCCGGTGAAACCGCTCCTGCGCTTCAGCTGAGTTGTTACATCTGTCAGGGTGCCACTTCATGGCTTCCCGGCGGTAGGCTTTTTTTATTTCCTCCTGGGTCGCACTTTTGGGGATGCCAAGAATGTCGTACGCATCCATCAGGCCAATCCTGGCCGATTTTGGTTGCTATTCACGCCGTTGAATTCGATTTTGATCAAGCTGTGCCTGCGTAATGATACCGCTGATGATGAGATCTGGGCCCTGGTTTCCAATCTGCAACGGGATGTCTGTAAAAACAGGGGGATTATAGTACGAAGTCATGAAAACCAGTAAATGTCGGAAGCAGGTACTTTTTTTGATTCCTGTCAATAGCCAATATTTCGCCTGATCTATTTTTACATATAGCTATACTCATTAACGCGACGACAAAGTATATCGTATTCAGCCAACGCGTGTCTGTTCGCAGCAAGGCATCAAAACGCCGCTTTAGTCATTCTAAAGCAAGTTTTGATAACGCAGTCTGCGGGCAGGCACGCATTGGCCTTACTTATTAAAATCAAAGAGATAGGGGCTTCAAGAATGCGCCATCTCGGCGTTGCAGCTTTTGCCAAGGGAACAACCCTTGGCTGCAAGCTGCGCCTTGATCTGGCGCATTCTTGAAGCCCTGAATACGATATACTTTGTCGTCGCGTTAATAAGTTTCTTGCGTTTTTTCACACCCTGGGCCGCAACCAGAAAGCCGGTGAAAAAACAGCACCAAACGAATAGCAATATCGGGGTGTTTTTAACTACCTCAAGTTTTGCGAGTGGCACTATTGGAGCCTTGAGTGATGTTGGAACACAAGTTAGTTTGCCGGGCATAGTTTCCGTTATATGAAAACCTTCCCTTTTTTGAGCCTGCTGGTATTTGCGCTGGGTTACTTCAGCCCGGGCGTTCAGGCGCATGAAAGTTTTCGCGTGCTGGCGGTCCATGCGTATAGCCAGGAATACCCCTGGACAAAATCCCAGCACCGGGGGTTTGTAGAAGAACTGACCAAAAATTCCCGAATCCCGGTCAATATCAGCACCGAGTACCTCGACACCAAACGACGCGCCTATAACGACGACTACGCTCGCCAGTTCAGACGTTATATCCAGGTAAAGTACACCGGATACAAACCGAATATTATTTACGTGACCGATGACTACGGTTACCTTTTTGCAAAGAACTACCTGCTTAAACTGTACCCGGATGCCCCGATCATTTTTTCTGCGGTGGATGACTACAGTATTATCGACGACATCGAATCTCTGCCCATTCGCGGTGTTTTTGAAAAAAAGGATATTTTGAGAAACCTTGATTTAATACATGGTCTCGATAAAAAGAATGCGGAAATTATTGTTCTGGGTGATGGCTCGAGTACTTACCAGGTTATTGAAACTGCAATCAGGCAACAACTGTCAAAATATCCCGATATCAGAGTTGAATTCATTGTTCGGAACAACATGGAGAAATTGATAGAAGATTTGACAGCCCGGAGTCAGAAAAATCTTTTCCTTACCAGCATAGGTGAAATCAAGGGACATACTGGTTTGTTACTCAATCCGGAAACCGTTGTTGCTGAAATTGTCGATCTCGGCAAATTCAATATTTTTACCATGGAAGATTCCTACTTTTTTGATGGTGTTATCGGGGGTTATGTCACTAGTGGGGAGCTACAAGGTAAAAAAGCTGCCAGACTCACTTTAGGAATGCAGAAGGATAGTGGTATCCATCAGGTGGAGAATATTATCGACAGCCCCAACACCTATATTTTTGATCGATCAGAACTCATCAGGCTGGGAATGTCGTTGCCGGAGGAAGTTAGCGAAAAAGCGATATTCTACAATGTCCCCCCCACCTTTTATGAAAAGAATCGAACTCTTATCCTGGTGATATCAACCTTGATGATCGTCGCATCGATCACAGTCATCAGCTTTCTTTTCTTTTTGCGAATCAAGAAAAGAGAAGATGAAAGGAAGCGAGAGGAAAAACGTACAGCTCAACTCGAGCGATATCAGAATGCAATGATCGCGTGGTCCAAAGCCAGTCATGAAAATATTGGCGACGCATTCAAAAAGGCGACAGAAATTTCGGCCAACACGCTGAAAGTCAAACGCGTCGGCATCTGGTTGTATAACGACGCAAGAACGAGCATCGAATGTCGGATCATGTATGTGAGCGGCGAGGGGTATTCAAGTGGCGGTGAATTCTTAAAGGCTGATTTCCCACGTTACTTTTCCGCAATGGAAACCGGGAGACGGATTGTTATCAGTGACGCCAGAAATGATCCTGCAACCAGTGAAATGGCTGAGTCATATCTACTGGATAATGATATATATTCCGTGCTTGGTGCTCCGATATTTTATGATCAGGATATCATTGGCGTGATCAGTCATGAACATATCGGCAAACCACGGAAATGGACTGTAAACGAACAGGAATTTTCCGCGCTGATAGCCAGTGACATTTCCCTGTCACTGGAGGTCGACAAGCGTAAGGTGATAGAAAAGGACCTCGAACACCAGGCCTATCACGACTCACTCACTGGTCTTCCAAACCGCGCATTGCTACTGGATCGTATCGACCAGGCAATACGGCATGCGAAACGCAACAAGTCCTTACTCGCGGTGCTTTTCCTGGATCTGGATAACTTCAAACAAATTAATGATTCCTTCGGTCACTCTGTAGGTGACTCGGTACTGATTTCAATATCCGGACTGCTGAAAAGTGCCTTGCGAGATATGGATACGATCGCGCGTCTGGGGGGTGATGAATTCACAATTCTGCTAAGCGAGTTTGACAAGGAAGAAGAAATCAATGAGATCACCGCAAAACTATTCGATACCTTGCGCCAGCCACTGCTTATCAAGGGCGGTGAACTTTTTGTCACCACCAGTATCGGTATCAGTGTATTTCCAAACGATGGAAACAACCCCGAGATCCTGCTACGTAATGCTGATGCTGCAATGTATCGAGCAAAAGAAAAAGGTCGTAATGGATTTGAATTCTATACCGAGGATATGACGGAAAGAGCATTGGAAAAAGTGCACATGATTACCAATTTGAATCGTGCGCTTGAGCATGAAGAGTTCGAAGTGTACTACCAGCCACAGTATGATATTCATCGTAAACAACTGATTGGACTGGAAGCATTGATTCGGTGGCATCATCCAGAGCGAGGTTTGATTTGTCCCGATGAATTTCTATATGCCGCGGAAGAATCAGGTCTGATTGTTTCCATGGATCGATGGTTGATGAGTCAGGGTATGCAACAAATGAAGTTATGGAATGATGAAGGAATAGCCCTGGGACGCCTTTCCCTGAACCTGACCATGCAGCAAATTGATCAACCGGATTTCCTCGAGTTTCTGATGCAACAGATGCAAGAGAATGATTGCGATGGCAAGTCGTTAAGATTTGAAATCACCGAAGGTCAACTGATGAAAAACCCCGAGAGAACGATTGAATCACTCAATCGTATCAGCGCATTGGGCATAAAAATATCTGTAGATGATTTTGGCACCGGACATTCATCCCTGGCTTACCTGAAAAGGCTTCCGGTAGACGCGCTTAAAATCGATAAAGAGTTTATTCGGGGTATTCCCGTCGACGAAGACGACGTATCGATTGTGAAATCGATAGTTGCACTGGCAAAAAGTATGCGCCTGGATGTTCTGGCCGAGGGCGTTGAAACCGATGAGCAGCTCGATTTCCTGAACAAAGAGGGTTGCAGTCTCATACAGGGCTATCTATTCTCCCATCCAAAACCAGCCGTCGAAATTCCTGAATTAGCCAGCTACTGGGTGAAGTCGGCAAACTGGCGATAATGCGTCATATAAAGGAGCTCACCCCGCTGCGCGGTCACAAATCGAGGAAGAACGACGTCATGCCGGCGTAGGCCGGCATCCAGAGAGCGAAGCCAACAGAGGTGGAGTCTGGATCCCGGCCTGCGCCGGGATGACGAATCGGAAAAGATCTGAAGGTTTAAGTTCATCAAGAGCACAACGAGCAATCTTTATGGCCCGGTATCAGTCACCTGGGGATTGCCGCCTCGCTAGCGCTCCTCGCAATGACCAATTGATCAGGGGTTGATCCGCGCAACCTTCCAGTTGTTCAGAATCAGCACAATCACCATCATCAGCACTGCCGCGCTCAATGCGATCGCACGACCGATCATCTGGTTTTTATTCATGCTAAAGTATGCGCAGTTGCAACCCCGAGTAAGATGAATTATGAGCCAGCCTGCCAGCAAAGCAATCCCAGCCAGTAAAGTAATTGAAGATACCCTCCTGATCGAAAATCTGCCTTATGACCTCGACGGCGGTATCGCAAGACGTGCCTCAATCGGCCTGATCGTGCTCGCGACCGACTACACCATCGAACATGAATGGCGCCAGGTTTTCACCGGGCTCGACGGCGTCGCGCTGTACCAGAGCCGGATTCATAATGAAAATATGATTACCCCGGAAACCTTGCGAGCGATGGAACCGCGTATTATCGAATGCGCCCGGGTGATAACCCCGGATACCCCGGTGGATGTAATTGCCTATGGTTGCACCTCGGCGTCGATGGCGATCGGCGAGGAACAGGTTTTTGCCAATATCCAGCAAGCCAAACCCGACGCCAAATGCACCACGCCGATTACCGCGGCGTTTGCGGCCTTCGATGCCTTCGCCGCGAAACGAATTGGTGTATTGACGCCGTATCCGGCCGACGTCAACAAGATCGTCGCCGATTACATCGCCACCCGCGGCTACCAGGTACCGGTATTTGGTTCGTTCAACGTCGACCGTGACACCGTGGTCGCCCGCATCACGCCGCAATCGATCGAGCAGGGCGTTCGCGAAATCATCAGCCATGCCGAAGTTGACGCGATCTTCGTCTC
>Ga0209165_10000671_pt1 | contig 11663 bp, 14 predicted proteins | sample tdAd001_FD_187122 | JGI IMG/M metagenome (GOLD analysis project Ga0209165, IMG submission 187122) | Marine sediment microbial communities from the Atlantic coast under amendment with organic carbon and nitrate - tdAd00.1 (SPAdes)... | ecosystem: Environmental > Aquatic > Marine > Coastal >... | reverse complement strand
ACGGCTTCGCAGCAGATCGCTTGTGAGAAATGCGGGCTAGGTTGCCGCTTAAGGTTTCCCCGGTAATATCAGCACAATGATTATGGGAAAATATGCAAGCACAAACCAAAATTGATTTCAGCCAGCTGTCTCCAAATATCCTGCATGCAGCAATATCAGGTGTTTGGAGGATTGGCAGCAAACATCCTGCACCTGGGGAAGTACTCAACCGGCTTGCAACAGACCCCAAAATCAAAAACGTCATTATTAATGGTTCTGATCTGCAAGGATGGGACACCACCTTTCTGACCTTTATCAGATCCATAAGCAAAGAATGCCATAGCAGAAATATCGGGCTTGAGATGCAGGAGCTGCCGAAAGGAGTTGAACGTCTACTGCATCTTGCCTCTGCAGTGCCGGAGCAGGAGGGAGCCCATCAGCAGATAAAAAGAAAGCCTTTTCTTTGCATGGTCGGCGAGAGTGCAGTGGATTTTTATGACTCAACCGTTGAAATGCTCAGTTTTGTCGGTGAGGCAACCCAGGCTGTTGTCAATTTTTTGCTGGGCAAGGCCCGTTTCCGGCGAAACGACCTGCTGATCTTTATCGAAGAGTGCGGAGCTCAGTCCCTGCCCATTGTTACACTTATCAGCGTACTCGTCGGTTTGATCCTTGCCTTTGTTGGAGTGGTGCAGCTTAAAATGTTCGGTGCACAGATCTATGTTGCCAACCTTGTAGCCATCTCCATGGCACGTGAAATGGGAGCCTTGATGACCGGTATAATCATGGCCGGCCGAATTGGAGCAGCCTATGCGGCGCAACTGGGCACCATGCAGGTCAATGAAGAGATCGACGCTCTGAATACCATGGGCATTGCACCCATGGATTTCCTGGTTCTCCCCCGTCTTCTCGCTCTGGTTCTGATGATGCCACTGCTCACTTTATATTCTGACCTTCTGGGTATTATGGGCGGAGCTATAGTCGGGGTGGGAATGATGGATATATTGCCGGTGCAGTATTTTACCCAGACCCAGGCATCCCTGGATCTGACCAATATATCGCTTGGAGTTGCCAAGGGTGGGATTTATGCAATTATTATAGCATTGTCAGGCTGTATGAGGGGCATGCAGAGCGGGCGCAGTGCAGCTGCGGTAGGTGAGGCAACCACTTCCGCTGTGGTAACGGCAATTGTCGGCATAATAGTTACAGACGGTATTTTTGCCGTATTGTGCGATGCGATTGGTATATAAAAAAAATGAATACACCACACATCATTGTCTCAGACCTGACCATGGCTTACGGTGATTTTGTTATCCAGAGGGATTTGAGTTTTACTGTCAATCATGCTGATATTTTTATCATAATGGGTGGCAGCGGTTGCGGCAAAAGTACCCTGCTGCGCCATCTTATAGGCCTGAAAAGCCCGGCAAAGGGGCAGGTTTTTTATGGTGACATAAATTTTTGGGATGTCAGCCCTGAGGAACGCAGCAGGATAATGCGAACATGCGGCATACTCTACCAGAGCGGCGCCCTGTGGAGTTCCATGACACTGGCTGAAAATGTGGCATTGGCCCTGGAAGAATATTCAGGCCTGACACCCCGGGATATAAAAGATATTGTTTCACTCAAGTTGGCCCTGGTCGGCCTTGCAGGGTACGAGAATTTCTATCCTTCAGAGATCAGCGGCGGTATGCGGAAAAGGGCGGGACTGGCACGGGCCATGGCCCTTGATCCAGAGATACTGTTTTTTGATGAACCCTCTGCAGGTCTTGATCCGGTTAGCGCCAAGAGACTTGACGATCTGATTCTCGAGTTGCGTGACAGCCTGGGTACAACAATAGTAATTGTGACCCATGAGCTGGCCAGTATCTTTGCCATTGGTAACAATTCCGTCTTTCTTGATGCGGACACCCGCACAATGATTGCCCAGGGCGACCCGCACAGGATGCTGGCTGAAACAGAAGATCCTAAAATAAAAGAATTCCTCACCAGGGGCGAAATCGCTTCTGCTGAGATCATTGCAGGGTAGGTGAATGAAAACTTTGATATGGGATAGCATATGAGTAAAGAGGTGAATAAGGTTGCAATTGGCGGGTTTGTTATCGGGGGCATAGGGCTTGCTGTTCTGGCCATACTGGTGTTTGGCTCCGGTGAATTCTTTCAGAAGAAAAGCATGCATGTCCTGTTCTTTGAAGGATCGGTGAAGGGGTTGAATGTAGGTTCGCCGGTAAAGTTCCGCGGCGTTGATATAGGCATGGTGAAGAATATCCAGCTCACCATCAATCCCGATGATTTCGAGTTCTTTGTCCCGGTATATGTTGAGATATTTAGGGACAGAATTTCCATTCTGGAAGAAAAAGAAATGGGAGAATTCGAAGATGATGAGACAGTGGATATTCTGGTTGAAGACATGGGGCTGCGGGCCCAGCTGCAGATGCAAAGCCTGCTGACCGGCCAGCTCTTCATCAACTATGATTTCTATCCGGATACACCCATAAAGAAAGTCGGCCTGGATGAAAAAGTATATGAGGTCCCCACTATTCCGACGACATTGCAAATATTTACCGAAACTGTACAAAAGATAATCGCCGATCTTCGCAAGGTGAATTTTCAGGATATTGTGGAAAATATTTCGCAAACAACCAAAGGTATCAACGAGTTAGTTAATTCACGAGATATGCGGGAATCCATTGCGAACTTTAATGGCGCCCTTCAGGATCTGCAGAAGCTGATACAGAGTACGGATGAGCTTGTGGGGAATGTCAATGGTAAGGTGGAATCGGTGGCGGACAGCTTTGAGTCCACCATGGATGATACCCGTAAGCTGGTGAATAATATTGACAGCCGTGTTGATCCGGTTGCAGTAGATGTTGAAGAAACTCTGGCAGCTGTTAAATCTTCATTTGAAGAAGCTGAAAGTTTACTCGTCGAGGCACAAGAACTGATATCAGAAAATTCCAAACTGCGTCAGGAAATTATCATCACGCTGGAAAGTATGTCTGATGCATCACGTTCAGTGGAAGAGTTGGGAGACTATCTGCAAAGACATCCGGAATCACTTATAAAAGGGAAGAAATAAAGCGGAAGGAGAGGACCATGATACAAAGAATTCTTGCACAGACTGTTGCTGTGACACTAGGCATTGCAATGCTTCTCCAGGTTGGCTGCGCCGGTCGTTCTAAATCATCCAGTTTTTATGTGCTCAGCCCTGTGGCTGATACAGAGTTTGGAATGAAAAACACGTCCGGTGAGAGCAGCGATATTTCAATCGGTATCTCTCCTGTTTCTCTCCCCAAGTATCTGAAGAAATCCCAGATTGTAACAAGAACCGGCAACAATGAGTTGCACCTGGCAGAGTTTGACCGTTGGGCAGGAAAGATAGAGGAGGATATAGGGAGCGTTATAGCCGAGAACCTGACGTATTTTCTTTCAACGGACAATGTTCTTTCCTATCCTTCAATGGAGGCAATAGAGTTAGACTATAATGTTAAATTGGACATAAGCAGATTTGACGGCAGTCTGGGAGGCCAGATGGAGTTGGTTGCCCGCTGGGCAATTTTTGATGGCGCCGGAAATAGCTTATACGGCGTTAAGGCTACACATATAATCGAGCCGACCAGGGGAGGCGGCTATGCTGATATGGTTGCGGCCCAGAGTCGAGCTTTGGCTTCCCTCAGCCGTGAATTGGCGGATGCGATAATACAGATGTCAGGCAAATAAGAGGTATTGTTTGCAGGGGCCACAAAGGTGTATTGATTCGATGCAGGCGTGACACTGAACAAAAAACCAACTGCCGAGGAGAGAGATATGATTGGTGAACTTGATCCCATTGAAGGAAATTGGTACCACGATATTGGCAAGGAGCAGAATTTCATGGTGGTGGTTGTGAGCGAAACAGGAGGCACCGTGGATATCCAGTATTTTGATGGAGATCTTGAAGAGCTCGAAATGGAAGAGTGGGAAGAGATGGATCTTGAGGAAATCGAGCCTCCCGAGGATTGGACCGGTCCCCTGGATAAACTGGAGCCCGATGATCTGGGCTATGAATAAGAGCATCATAAAAGTGTTTGAATAATGCAGCCTATCCATGAACTGTTAAACCGCATCCACTTGGAGCCTGAGTTTGGACGCGGCTATTTTGAGATCAGCTACCACGACCGTATGGAAAAAGAAATTATCCGGGTCTCATTCAAAGAAGTCACCCAGTTACCAGGCAATAAATTTTCATTTCATGTGTTTGACGAAGACGGTATTGTCCATTGTGTGCCCATGCATCGGGTGCAAGAGGTGTACAAGGATGGGGAATTGATCTGGAAGCGTTAGCCTGCATTTCTCACGAACATTTCAGCATTTAATAGTGAATGGTGATAGTCTGAGGGCATAGAAGATGGTATACGGATGTATCGGCTTGTGAGAAACACGGCCTAGGTTTTACAAGGGGCTATTTAACTGCAATATGAACAGATTTCGATATAAACTGTATGAGTTATATGCCAGGTACCACCTGAAATTCACGTGCCCGAAGTGTCCCGGAAAGAGAAGGCTGCAAAGAGATCTCAATAATGAAGGGGAATGTCTCTGGTATACGAGTTGGAAAGCGGGGAAATATAATACCAGAACCTATCAGACGTATAGGTTCTTCAAGAAGTTCGGCATCGATAAAGATGTTTTTCTAAAATAAATTTAAATCCGTGACAGTTTCAGAATAAAGATAATTGTCCTTTGGGCTGCGTCATACTGACAAGTTTCTCCCATATTCTTACCATGGCCAGCGTATCCAACCTGCAGTATTCAAGCAGGTCCTGGCGGATTTTTTTCTTTTCATCCCCATCATCCATCCTGGACAGACTGGCGTAGGCAAGCATGGCCATCTCGCCGTCTGCTATTGCAAGATTGTCATAGCTCAGATCAGGGACCATGGCCGGCAGTACATATTTAATCGAATGGCTGCCGCACATCTCTCTGATATAATAATCCTTGTTCCTGAAAGGAGTCATAAGGTCAACTATCCTTGCAATAATGGACTCGATTCCCTCAGCAAACTCCGGGAAGTTTTTTGCTGTTTCCTGGAGGCGCGTCACTTCAAAGGCCTGATTGTAAACAAGTATGGTCCTGCAGGAGACGGTATCCTCAAGCAGTTTTTCAATAAAGGCCTGCCGCGGATCAAGGCCTGTTGCTTGGAGGAATTCATGGTGTGCCAGCTTTCCGTTTTCTGAAATATGGAGCGAGTACTGGAAAGGCATCTGCTGGTAAGGTCTTTGGCCGTCAAACGACGGCACAGGTTCCATAAAGGTTTCAAAATCCAGGAAACCGATGGGTTCTGAGATTTTTGAAAGGAATTCCCTGATGTTCCTGGTATTTACAAATTTTCTCCCGGTCAATTCCGCTTCGACCTGGATCTGCATGTTATCCGACAGGGAAAAATCAGGCGGGATATCCTGCAGGTGAAGAACACCTCCGTAATAAAGGGCAAACTTACGGTTACTGCGCAAATTGGCGATGTCAAAGACGGAATATTCCGGAATATGCTGCCAGCAGTAAGACTTGAAGTCGCACTCGTATGGGGCGGTACAATAGGGGCCGATGTCAATGGATGGTTCACCGCCTTCAAGGCTCTGGCGCATGTCTCCAAGCTGCTGTCGGATATCAGCCTGCCTGCTCAGCGTCAGTTCAGTGACATCATCCACAGCAAAGAGAGCCTGCAGGTCAAGCTCACCTGTCCTGGTGTACTGGTTGTTCAGGTGTGCAAGGAACACCCTGGTAACATCGAGGCCGGTCCCTTTTATCACATAATACTGAATAGCGGTATCATTGATGAAAATATCCTTGGTCGCGGTAGAGGATTTGACCTCGTACATCTCCCAGCCATTCTTTCCTTTCCGCAGAATGTCAACCATGGCAAGCACGTTGTCATGGCGGAATGTCGCTTCGTAGACAGTTTCCACGCCGGATGCAATAAGTTCCTGTGTTTGTTGAATATTTTTTGAAATACCGCTTTCGTATTCCAGGCCGATACCACCTGGGAAAAGCTGCTGCGCCAATATTCCCACCTTGGTGCCCGCATCAAAACGGGCCTGTAAAGCTGCGTCGGGTTTCTGCTGCAGGTCCCGCCTGTTTTTTAACAGCCATAAGGATTTATGGCATTGCAGGCCGCGGGTGAACTGTGATTTTGAGAGAAAGATTGGTCTGGATGTTTGCATGTTTTTATTATCTTTGAAAAAGCTGATGAAAGCAATGCGGAACTGCACGGAACGGGGAAAATTAATTTTTTATCGGGTCGGTCTGTAATTTTTTGACAAATTATAGTAGTATACGATCGGCGTTAATTAGTTGATCTTTGGATATAATGATCAATCATTACAAAAGGAGGGCAAAATGGAAAAGAAATACCTGAAAAAAATGCTCAAAGGGCTCAGCATTGCCGGCCTTGTTGCAGGCATGACAGGCGTAGCCATGGGCGCCGGCGGCTGAAGCGGCAAGAAACAGGCTGCTCCGGCCCCCAGTGGCTGAAGTGGTACTAAAAAGGGTGCAGTTAGCACCCAGGTAAAACAGGAAGCGCCTGCTCCGGGCTACGGTGCGGAGGCGGCTAAGGAAGCTGCTCCAGGGTATGGCAAAGAGAAAAAAGAAGCTGCCGCAGGTTACGGCACCCCGGCACCCGGGTATGGTGAAGAGAAAAAAGAAGCTGCCGCGGGTTACGGCACCCCGGCTCCAGGATACGGCAGTGAGAAAAAAGAGGGTGCTCCTGGCTACGGTAAATAAAGCCGAGGTTTAAAAAACAGAATAGAAGAAAATTATACAATTTACTAAAAAGGGGCTGGTTGATTATTCAATACAGTCCCTTTTTTTATTTATTTTTTGGGGCCAGCTTTTGTGCTTTTTCAATCAGTTCGGCCAGGGAAACCATTTTAGGTGTAGAGGGAGTTTCAAAAGCGTCCTGCCATTCGGCAGTTGAAAGTTCCTGCTGGAGATATTCCACGACCTGGAAATGAATATACCAGCAGTCAAGGGTCTTGAAACAGGGCAATCCCATATTTTCCTGCCTGCAGTACGAAAAATGGATCTGCTGGCCCAGCCTTGGGCATCTGATCTGAAAGGAATCATCCGGTGGTGTGTTCGTCTGCTTCATTGTCCGGTACTCTTATGAGTAATGTTCTGCAGTGCGACGTTCAGGCACAAGATAACGTTCGATGGAGCCATCATTCCACTCCTTGGAAACGTAGAGATTGCAGTAACAGCTGCCGAATTCCTTTACATCCGGTTCCCGATATACACAAGGGCAGATAATGTCCCTGTCCTTCTCACGGTCTTCTGCCGCCAGCCTGCAGGGACATGACATGTAGCCGTAACGGTCCTTATTGACCATCAGCGCCCGCAGGAGTTGAAAGGTTTTTTCCTTGGCCCGGTTAAAGAAATAACCCTTGGGTTCCTGAATTGTTCGCAAAGTATCATACAGTTCATCAACCTCTGTCCGCACCCCCAGCATATTTTTAATTTCCTGGAGCTTCATGCCGATGATAACTTTATCTCCATAAATGAGGGTGGGAAAGGTACAGCGCGGGTTAAATTTTGTAATTTCCTGAACTGCTTTTTCCTTCTCGTCCGCAGTTAGCAGATCAACTACAATGGAATCGTACTCAACCTCTAGGTCATCAAGCATTTTCTTGGTTACCTCGCAAGAACCGCAGGTGCTCAAAGAATAAAAAACGAGAGATTTTCCCTTCATGAATACTTGCCTCGTTGGGTTTGGAAGGAAGGGTTAGCATGAAATACGACTTTTAAAGACAGCGTGACTTACTCTATACAGAAAGGCGGTTTTGGTCAACAGGACTTGCGCACCCCATGGAAAATGTTCACACCCCTCTATTCCTTCCTTTTTTTCCTTTAGTCATTATAGTTTCTTTATAAATAGGAATTAATGAGGGAATAATGTCATTTGAAAAGCTGCCAGATAATCTGGGAATGATTTACATACCGGACTGCAAACCGGAGAGCAGGAAGAACCCATGCCCGGATTGCTTTTCCTGCCAGTGGTGCGGTAATGAACGCTGTCTGATCTGCAAGGGGAAGATCCCCAAAGAAGTCAAAAACTCAATAATCACAGTCGAAAAGATACGTAAATTATGACACTGTTGCAGTATTGTATCTACTTTTACCCCAGATAATAGATGCCAGAATTACAACCAACAGGGGTATTAAGCCCAGGTTGACCACCTGCCAGCCGTAGCTGTTTTGCAGAGCCCCGGCCGAAAGTGATGACAGAGCGACAGTGGTAAATACGACAAAATCGTTCAGTGCCTGGGTTTTAGCCCGTTCCTCAGGACGATAAGTCTCGGTAAGCAGGGTAGTGGCGCCGATGAAAAGAAAATTCCAACTGATACCCAGCAAGAGCAAAGCGGCCCAGAAATGGGCCACACTGCTGCCGGTCAGGTTGACAACTACGCAGGCAATACCCAAAAAACCTCCTGCAAGCATAATGTTAAGTACCCCGTATCGTTTGATCAAATGTCCAGTGAAAAAGGCCGGTGCAAACATGCCGAGAACATGCCACTGGATGACAAATGAGGTTTTGGAAAATGGGTAAGCAAAATGGTGCATCGCAAGCGGCGTGGCTGTCATTGCCAGGGCCATGATACCATAGCCCAGCATGCCGCAGATCAGGGCCACGATAAACATCGGTTGTGCAGCAATGACCTTCAGGGTGCGCCCGGTGCTGTTGCGGGAAACAGCCTCGGTTATCGGTTTGGGGGGTAGTTTGAGAAATGCCAGTACTACAAAGGACATTATGTAGAGGCCCACAAGTACAAAAAAGCTTGCAGCAAAGGGTGCGGCTTCGATCAAATCTCGGGTCATATTGGCCAGGTTGGGACCGACAAAAGCAGCCACTACGCCTCCTGCCATGATGTATGACACGGCTCGACTCTTGTGTTCTTTGTCAACCGCATCTGCTGCGGCAAAGCGGTAGTAATTGCCAAAGCCGTTGAAGACTCCCACCAGCAAGGTGCCGAGGGTAAAGAGCCAGAATTCACCTTGCAGTATCCCCAGGGTGGCAAAGATACCACCGCTTATACCGAAAATACAGGCGAGCATGAAGCCCTGCTTGCGACCGATACGTTCCATGAGCAGTGCAGCAGGAATAGTGGTAAACATGGTGGCAATGAACTGTGCTGCCAATGGCAGGGTGGCCCAGGATCTGTTTGCAGCCAAATCAAAGCCGACCAGGGCCGCACTGGTGATAATCAGGGATGCGCCGCTCATCATAAGGGCCTGGCAGATTGCTAGCAGGGGCACATTTCGCCGGAATGAATTCATAGACCGGGACCGTAATTTGAAAAATTCAGGAATGCAAGTCCTCAAATGAAAACGGTGTATCTTTCTGATTGACCTAAGTCATTTCGCCTCCGTGCAATTTCGTATATATTGGGTGCAAAATTCCTCAAGGAGCAGACATAATGAAACTTCATAATGATTTAGGGAACAGAGAGATAAAAGAAGTCATTGAAGAGCATCCCAAAATTGGCGAGATCCTCGACAATTATGAAATTGGCTGCATCAAGTGCAGTATAGGCACCTGCTTTCTCAAGGAGGTGGTTGCAGTCCATGTCCTGGGAGATGATATTGAAGCGATGATCGAAAAAGAGATTAATAGTTATCTTGAAAGTCTATAGAAAGATAAAAGTTTTGAGCTGTCAGCAATCAGCATTCAGCTATGATTGGTTGGCCTATGGTCTCTGAGTTTTAGTACCTGGCGGCTATTATTTCTAACCCAGTACCCAGCACCAGGTAAGTGAGCAAAGCGAGACTCCGAGTACCCAGTATCTATCTTTTACCCTCGAACCCTTGAACCCTTGAAACCTCTTCTTTACTCAAACTCCTTTCTAAATTTTTCAAACTCAGACTGCAGGGTATCAAATTCCTGCCTCAACCTCTGCACTTCTTCCTCCAAAGCCGCGATCCTTTCATTTTCCGCCCGTACCACTATGGCAGCGGATTCAAGCCTGGGAGCTGCCTCTTCAACCTGTACATCCCCTGCCAGCAGATGCGCATAGCGCGATTCTTTGCGGCCTGCCATTCTGGGCAGCTTTGTGACATAGCCTGACTCTCCCAGTTCATCCAGGGTTGCTTCCACCTCTGCCAGGTCTTCAAATTTATATGCCCTTTCTGTTTTACCTCTCAGCTCACCAACAGTCTGAGGGCCTCTCAGTAACAGTACCATAATAAGTGCCGCTTCCCTAGTTACCAGCTTTCGGTTGCCTGCAAAAATTTCTGCATATTTAGGCACTCTGGATGAAGCGCTCAGCACTACCAGTTGTTTTCCCCGTAAACTGTCCAGGGCACGGACCACGGTTGTCTCATCAAAGCTGACAACCGGATCACGGTTCGACTTCTGGTTGCAGGCATTTGTAAGTGCATTGAGCGACAGCGGGTAATACTCAGGTGTGGTCATGCTTTTTTCCATCAGGCTGCCCAATACCCGTACTTCAATGTCATTGAGTAATATATCCATGGTAAATCCGTTCTTCTTTAAAGGTTGCAAAAAGGTTATTTATTTTTCTACAAAACCGATTATAAATTGAAATTGAAAACAATACAGCAGATTTTAAAAATACTCTTTAATCTGATTTTAATTGTCTGCATGTGCACCCCTCTGGAAAGCACCCTTAAAAATAGGGCATAAACACCCTTCCAGGGCATAAACTTTGACTCCGAGGAGGCATTAAAAAGAATCTTTTGCTCTATTTAAATTTTTTAAATTCTTTTTTCATTACCCTTTGCCCTGTTTCCTGAAAGGAGTCCTATGTGTATTAAAAAGAAAAAACCAAACGTGAAGGATATTGTTTCCAATTTTTCTGCCCCAATGCCTCTGACTAAAAAGATATCTCTGCTCATCAGGAATAACGCCTATAAGCTGTTCAATTTAAAGAATTGCTGCGGACATCCGGGTGAACCTGGCTGCTGACAGTCATAATGTCAGCATCAGTTGGATGCCGGTGGTTAAATAATTTTACTTTTGTCCTTACCTCTTGAAACTCATTAAAAACTGAAAGGGAAAAATATCATGGACCCTGAGAAAAAACAGAAGCTCGAAGCAGAAGGGTATGATTTTGACAGCGAATTGTTGTGTTTTGTGAACAGAAAAGCCGGAAAAATATTTACAAGTGCCTGGATAGAAGACAAAAATTTAAATACTGTCCAGATAACCCTTTCCCTGCCGCATAACTCAGCTACGTGGAAACTGCACTTAAATCCGGATCAACCTCACGAAGAAATGAGAATAGCCTTGTTTGAGAAGTATGGCAAAACACCATAAAAAATCATTTTAACATTTTAATACCGGGGGTGACCCATGAGCACCGACACTCTTTTTTCGCCTTTTCAATTAAAAAACCATGCCCTGAAAAACAGGATTGGTGTGGCCCCCATGACCCGCATGTCATCCGTTAAAGACAGTGTGCCCCGGCAGGATGTCCTGGATTTTCTGGTACACCGCGCTGAGAATAACGCTGCTATTGTCTATACCGAGGCAATAGTCACAGACTACGAAAGCGCTCAAGGGTATCCCGGTCAGGCCCGCATAACGACCCGGCGTCAGATAGAGGCATGGCAGCCAGTGGTTCGGGCCATCCAGCAGCATGGCAGCATCGCTATCCTGCAGATGTTTCATTGCGGTCGCATGGCATGGCCCGAGG
>Ga0209165_10000670_pt1 | contig 11670 bp, 7 predicted proteins | sample tdAd001_FD_187122 | JGI IMG/M metagenome (GOLD analysis project Ga0209165, IMG submission 187122) | Marine sediment microbial communities from the Atlantic coast under amendment with organic carbon and nitrate - tdAd00.1 (SPAdes)... | ecosystem: Environmental > Aquatic > Marine > Coastal >... | reverse complement strand
CCGCAGGCCCGGGTGGAGGCGATTCGCTCGGCGTGACATCGGGACCGGTCCCGCCGATTTCGGCAACGGGAAGCGGCGCGCTCGCGTTCGTCCGGCAGGTCACGACGGGTTCGGACGGCGGGTTCGTCCTGCCGAACCTTCGTCCTGGGCCGTACACAATTGCCGCAAGCCACGACGACTTTGCGCCTGGCGAGTCGGAGCGCCTCCGCGTCGGTCCTGGAGCGGCGCGTTCGGATGTCGGCATCGTGATGCGCGCGGGCGCTGAGCTCGCGGGCCGCGTCGTCGATGAGCGAGGCAACGGCCTCGAAGGAATCCCCGTCGAGCTTCGAACGCCGACCGAACGACTGCCACGGATGTCGGTGACGGCATCCGACGGCTCGTTTTCGTTTCGCGGAGTGCGCGGTGAAGTGAGCGTCACGGCCCTGCCGTACGATCTTCCGCCGGCACGCGAGTCGGTCACGATCGGAGACGACGCACTCGTCACCATCGAGCTGGCGCTTGCGAGCGCGCTCTATACACTACGCGGGCGCGTCGTGGACGAACGTGGCTTTGGGGTGAGCGGCGCGCTGCTTACCGTCTCGGCCAAGAGCCCTGCAAGCCCGACCGAGCGAACCGCAAAGTCCGACGCCGACGGAACGTTCTCCGTGCCTGCCCTGCCGGAGCCCCCGTACGAGCTTAGCGCCGAGCATCCGGCCTTCAGTCCGGCACGCATCCCCGAAATCGAAAGCAGCGACGACGTTCGCGTCGTGATGTCGGCCGGCGTCACGTTCCTCGGTGAGGTGCTCGACGACTGGGCCGGCGACGCGCTCGGAAGCGTGCGCGTCCGTCTCGACGGGCCAATCCAACAAGACACCCAAACGCGAAGCGACGGCACTTTTGTGTTTCGCCGCGCGCCGACCGGCACGTACGAGATCTCCTTTTCGCATCCGGACTACGAGCCGCAGAGTCGCCGCGTCGTGCTCGAGCCCCCGCACTACGTCGACCGCCCCCAGGAGCTCGATACCGTCCGCTTGGAGCCAGGAGGCATCGTCGAAGGCGAGGTGCTGGACGGACGGAATGAACCGATCTCGGACGCCGAGGTCACCTGGGGCGACCCGCCTCGCTGGGAGCGCGCGACCCGCAGCGACGCCCAGGGCCGATTTCGACTGCGAGGCGTCCCGGCGGGCGCCGCTTGGATCACCGCCAGGCACCCGGTGGCCGGTCAGGATTGGACCGTAGACCCCATCACCGTGAGGCCGCTCGAAACCTCACCGGGAGCGGTCATACGATTGCCCGATTCGGTCATGGAGTGACGAAACGGTCGGTGCGCCGTACGCTCGAATGAGATGGCCGCCTCCTGGATTCGAAACCTTCGTGACGCTGGCGACATTCTGAAGCGTGCACGCAACCCGGCCGAGCTGGTGAGGGCGCTGGCGCCCAATCAGTGGCTCGCTCGCAAGATCCTCAACGACGGGGCTGCCGCCGACCTGGGCGCCTCAGCCACCGAGGTCGCGGAAGCTCTGCGCAAGCTCCGAAACGACCTGAAGAGCGAGGCCCTCGACGAGAACGGCCAGGTTGACTACGCGAAGCTCCGGACCTCGCCGACCTTTGCCGAGATGAAGAAGACTAGCGACTTGCTCCAGGCGATCGATCCCGCGGAGATGACCGACGACACCACGCGCATCGCCTTTTGGATCAACGTCTACAACGTGCTCGCCATCCACGGTGTCCTCGCACTCGGGATTCGCGAATCGGTCATGGAAATCCCATCGTTCTTCGGCGTGGTCGCGTATCGGGTGGGCGACTTCGTGCTCACCCTCGACGAGATCGAAAACGGTGTCCTCAGGCGCAACGCACCTCACCCGGCAACCGGCTCGCGCCTATTCGATGACAACGACCCCCGGCTCGCGCTCTGCCCGTCGCGCCTCGACCCGCGGATTCACGCGGCTCTCGTGTGCGCATCGACCAGCTGCCCGCCGGTGGCCTTCTATGAAGCGTCGAAGCTGGACACCCAGCTCGAACTCGCGACGCTCAACTACGTGGCATCGGACGTCGAGGTCGACGACGTGAATCGAGTGGTCCGCGTCCCGATCACCTTTCGCTACTACCAAAGCGACTTCGGCAGGGCTGCAGGCGTGCGCCTCTTCCTGGTCGAGCACGCGCGCGATGCTCAACGTGAGGCCCTCGAGGCCGCGTTCGCGGCCGGCTACGAGCTCGACTACCACCGCTACGATTGGTCGCTCAACTCGATGGCTTGAGGGGCGCCCAGCGGTCGCCCTCTTTGCTGACGCGCCCTTCCCGCTCGAGCTTGATCAAGTGCGCTTCGATCGACCGAAGTGCCAAGGGCCAGAGCGCCTTCGGCGTGTCCGCGTATGCGTTGGCAACTAGGTGCCGTGGCCGCGAAGCCTTGCCGCGGGCCTCGAGCGCATCGAGCACCTTGCGTTCGCGCATCAATCGGTGCTCGATGTAGAAGCTCAGGAGCGCTTGCGGCTGCTCGATCAATGCGCCGTGCGCCGGCAACAATCCGGCCGGTTCGAGCGCCGACATCTTTCGAAGTGACTCGAGATACAAGAGCATGTCCCCGTCCGTCGGCTCGACGATGATCGTGCCGACCGAGGCAACCATGTCACCGGCGATCATGACGTTGCTCGCCTCGTCGATGAAGCACAGATGTCCGGGCGCGTGGCCTGGGGTGTGAAGCGCGGTCAATGCAGTCGGCGCCGGACCATCGAGCTCGATTCGTTCGCCTTCTTGAATCAAGCGGTCAATCTCGACGATGCCGTCGAGGCGCTGCGCGGTCATGGCGTGCGCCCAGAGGGGCAGCTGAAGTCGCTCCCGAAGCGCCATCGCGCCTCCCACGTGGTCGGGATGGTGATGGGTGGCCAGGATCGCGACGGGCTCGACGCCGCGTAGACGGGCAGCCTGGACCCATTGAACCATCAGGTCCTGCTCCTCCCGGTAGGGGGTCGCCGGCTCGATGAGCACGGCCTCCTTCGTGCCCACCAGGAAGGTGTTGGTGTGGGTCGCGGGTGGCAGCGTCGGCGTGCGCACCGGAAGCACTTCGATCGTCGGCGCAACCTTCCGCACGCGGTCAGCGACGGACTCTGGGCCGGACGGTTTCACCGGCCTAGCCGCTTACGAGCTCGAGCTCATCGAGCTCCAACTCTTCCTCGGGCACCAGGGCATGAATCATCGATACCGGACCGCTCGGGTAGAAGCGGGCACGGGGCTCATCGAGCAGGCACTCCACCCGGCCTTCGTCTCGCAAGCTCGGGTCGCCGAGTTGATGCATGCATACGCGAACAATCGACTTCACGGTTTCGAAGACGCCCCATCCATCACGGGCCGAAGACACCAACTCCTGAATGCCTTCGGGCACACCGAGGCGTTCGCTCAGCTCTTCGACGTCGAGAATGCCCGGAAGGTCGCGCTTGTTGTACTGGACGACCATCGGAATTCGATCCGGGTCGATTCCGTCTTGCCGCAGGTTGTAGTCGAGGTTGCGGATGGCGTAGTTGTTTCCCTCGATCGCGTCGGCTTGGCTGTCGATGACGAGCACGACACCGTCGACGTTTCGAAGCACCATTTGGCGCGTCGCGTCCTGGGCGATTTGCCCGGGGACGGAGATGAGATGGAGACGCACGGTGTACCCGCGGAACTTGCCGAGATGGAGCGGTAGGAAGTCTAGGAAGAGCGTCCGCTCGGCCTCGGTGTTCACCGATACCAGTTTGCCCCGCGACTGCGGCCGCGTCTGCGCGTGCATGGTCTCGAGGTTGGTGGTCTTACCACCGAGCCCGACACCGTAGTAGACAATTTTGAGCGTGATTTCGCGCTGCGCGTGGTGAACCAGCGGCATGATCTGGAACTACCTGGGCGCCCGCAAACCGTCAAGAAGCCGGCAAAAGCCCGGCGGCTCAGCCGGCGTCCTCGCGAACGGCGGCGTCGCGTTCCCAGCGGTCCACGGCCGAGCGGGCCGGAGCATGTTCCGGGGCGGATAGATCCGAATCCGCCGCAATGATGCGATCCGCCAGTTCGCTTGCCCGCTCCAGCAATCCCCGATCCTTGGCGAGGTTGGCAAACTGCAGCCCGCTCGCGCCGGACTGACGGTACCCGAAAAGGTGACCAGGTCCTCGCAGCTCGAGATCGCGTTCGGCGAGGCGGAAGCCATCATCGCTGTCACACAGAGCCTGGAGGCGGGCCTCGGCGTCAGTGGATAGCGGCTCCTCGAAGGTGAGCAGGCACGCGCTTCGCTGCCCCGCCCGCCCGACGCGCCCGCGAAGCTGGTGCAGCTGTGCGAGCCCGAATCGCTCGGCCTGCTCGACGACCATGATGTTGGCCTGCGGGATGTCGACGCCGACCTCCAATACTGTGGTCCCGACCAACACTTGGAGCTGGCCCTCTCGAAATGCTTGCATCAGCGCGCGACGCTCTTCCCCGGAAAGGCGGCCGTGAATCTGGCCCACGCGATCATCGCCGAAGCGCGCCTTCATTTCGTCGCATGTTCGGTCGACACCGATCAGCTCGTCCGAAGAGGATATCGCCGGACACACGACGAACGCCCTCCCCTCTGCCGCGAGCGCGCGCTCGATTTGGCGAAACACTGCAACGCGCTGTCCGCGTGGGATCATCTTGGTGGTCGCAGGGACTCGCCCCGGCGGCTTCGCATCGATCGTGGTGAGCTCGAGCCCCGCGTAGAGAACCAGCGCTAGGCTTCGAGGAATCGGCGTCGCGGTCATGACGAGAAGATGGGGCCGTCGCGTCGAGCCACGCGTGCCGAGCCGAAGGCGCTGTGCAACCCCGAAGCGATGCTGCTCGTCGACGATGACCAGACCGAGGTCGGCGAAGCGGATCTCCCCGCTCAAAAGCGCATGCGTTCCGACGACGAGGTCGAGGGCTCCCGTGGCCATGCGATCGAGCATCGAGCGGCGCTGATCCTTGCTCAGCGCCGCGGTGAACACGCCAAGGCGGAGGCCGAGCTCCTCGGCCGTGGGCCTCAAGGTTTCCGCGTGCTGGTCGGCGAGCAGCTCCGTAGGCGCCAACAACGCGGTCTGTGCGCCGCCAGCTGCAACCTGCGCGCAGGCCACCATCGCCACGGCCGTCTTTCCGCAACCTACGTCGCCCTGAAGCAAACGCCGCATCGGCGTCTCCCTCGTTAGTGACTCGCTCACCTCCGAGACCGCTCCCTGCTGCGCTTCGGTGAGGTCGAAGGGGAAGGCGCCACAGGCCGATTGAACCGCTGGCTCGATCTCGAACCGTCGCGCGACGCCGCCGCGTTCAGCGGCACGCCTCAGCCGAAGAGCGAGCTCCCATAGGACGAGCTCTTCGAGCGCAAGTCTGCGGTGCGCCGCGGTTGTCGGCTCCGCGTCGGCGTCCCCATCGAAGGTCGCCGGGTCCGGAACGTGGATGGCCGCAAGCGCCTCACCGACAGTGCCTGCGCCAACCTCGGCACGTAGCGCGGGTGGAATCAGGTCGGGAACCTCGGCGACCGCACGGTCGACTGCCGCACGCACCGCGCGCCGCAGGGCCTTGCGTCGAACGCCGGGAATCTCTGGATAACGGGGCTCGATGGTCCCCGGCACGTCCGCCGCCAGCAACTCGGGATGCGCGATCGTCGCCGTCCCGCGATAGTCGTTAACCCTTCCTGCGACGCGAACCGTCTCGCCCTCCACGAAGCGGCTCCCCAGCCCTGGGATCGCCTGGAACCAAACCAGCTTCAGCTCGCGGTACCCGTCGTGCCCGGACGGACCCTCCTGCGGCTCCAGCCGGGCCGCGAACCCCATGCGGCCACCACGCGGAAAGGATCGAGCCCTTCGAACGACGCCCTCGACCACCGCGTAGTCTCCGTCTTGGAGCGCGTGAATCGGCGTCGGCTGGCGCTGGTCGTCGTAGCCGCGGGGCAACAACCACAACAGGTCGCCCACCGACTGGTACCCGCGCTTGCGCAGATGGGAGCCCGTAGTGGGTCCGATCCCGGGTAAGGTCTCAACGGAATGGTCGAGCAGTGTGGGCACCGTTGCTCGCTCCCCCGGCCCGAGGCTCCCGTCAACCCCAGCGGACGTCGCTGATTTCGTAGTTGCGAACGCCGCCTGGAGTTTGGACTTGGACTTCGTCGCCGACTTCCTTACCGACGATCGCGCGGGCCACCGGAGAAGTGACCGAGATCTTGCCCTGTTCGAGGTCGGACTCGTCGGGCCCGACCAAGCGGTACGTCACGAGCTTTCCGTTATCCATGTCTTCGAGCTCGACGAAGGCGCCGAACTTCACCTTGTCACCACTGAGGGTCGAAGGGTCGATGACCTCGGCGCGCGCGAGCTTGTCTTCGATGTCCGCGATGCGCGCCTCGCACATCCCCTGCTTGTCTTTGGCTGCGTGGTACTCGGCGTTCTCTTTGAGATCACCGTGATCGCGAGCAATCCCGATTTCTTGGGAGATTTTAGGCCGCTCCGCTTTCAGCGCGCTGAGCTCGGCGGCGAGGGCGGCATGCCCTTCGGGGGTCATCGGAACCCGGTCCATCTCATCCTCGTAAACTGTGCCCGGAAAGAAGGCAACCCAAAGCTAGCGCTTGGGCGGCCGTAGCGTTGCGAGCTCGCTGGTTCGTGCGTGGTACTCTTGAATCGAGCAGACCGACGGCGGCCTGTAGCGTCGTGCTTCGACGGCGTCGACCGCGGCAACCGCGGCGGCGATCGTCGTGAAGTAGGGCACGTCGCTCAGCACCGTTTGGCGGCGCATCGAGCGGCTGTCGCGAATGGCCTTCGCCCCCTCCGTCGTGTTGAACACGAGGGCGATGTCGCCGTTCTGCAGAAGGTCGACGATGTGCGGCCGGCCCTCGCCCACCTTGTGGACGTTTTCCGCCTCGACCCCGGCACGCTCGAGCATTTCGCGGGTCCCCTTCGTCGCGATGATGTCGAAGCCCAGGTCCTTCAGGCGGCGTGCGAGGTCGGCTGCGGCGGGCTTGTCGTTCTCCTTCACGCTGATGAAGACCTTCCCCTCGTTGGGGAGCTCCAAGTACGCGGAGAGCAGCGCCTTGTAGAACGCGTCCGGGAAGTTGTCGGCGATCCCCATCACCTCACCAGTGGAGCGCATCTCCGGGCTGAGGATCGTGTCGACACCGGGGAACTTGGTGAACGGAAAGACCGACTCTTTCACGGCAATGTGCTTGGGGACGATCTCGCGCGTGTAGCCGAGCTCGCGCAGAGTGGCGCCTGCCATCACCTTGGCGGCAACCTTGGCGATCGGTACGCCGATAGCCTTGCTGATGAACGGAATCGTGCGCGAGGCACGCGGGTTCACCTCGATGACGTAAACCGCGCTCCCACGAACGGCGAACTGGACGTTCATCAAGCCGACCACTCCGAGCTCCAATGCGAGCGCACGTGTCGACGAACGCAAAGTCGCGAGGACGTCGGGCGGAAGGGCATGGGCGGGAAGCACCATGGACGAATCACCGGAGTGAATCCCTGCCTCCTCGATATGCTGCAGCAGACCGCCAATGACGACGTCCTTTCCGTCGGAGACGCAGTCGACGTCGACTTCGATCGCGTCCTTCAAGAATTCATCGACGAGGATCGTCTGGGTCCCCGCATCGGCGACGGCTTCGAGGGCCACCGTCATGTACCGCGCCAGCTCCTCTTGAGAGTGGACGATCTCCATGGCGCGGCCACCGAGCACGTAGCTTGGCCGAACCACGACTGGGAAGCCGATTCGCTCGGCGACCGTGAAAGCGTCCTTGGTGCCCTTGGCGATCCCGCCGCGTGGACGCTTGAGATTGAGCTTGGTGAGCAGCTCCTCGAAGCGCTCCCGATCCTCTGCACGGTCGATTGCATCCGCGGATGTGCCGAGGATGGGAACCCCCTGTTGGGAAAGCGGCACTGCGAGCTTCAGCGGCGTTTGGCCACCGAACTGCACGATGATGCCGTCGGGCTTTTCCAGCTCGACGATGTGCATCACATCTTCGAACGTGAGCGGCTCGAAGTAGAGCTTGTCCGAGGTGTCATAGTCCGTCGACACCGTCTCGGGGTTGCAGTTCACCATGATGGTCTCGAAGCCCATCTCTTTGAGGGCAAACGAGGCGTGCACGCAGCAGTAATCGAACTCGATCCCCTGGCCGATGCGGTTGGGGCCGCCGCCGAGGATCATCACCTTTTTCTTATCGTGGGTGACGCGCGCCTCGCTTTCGAGGCCCCATGTCGAATACATGTATGGGGTGAGCGCCGGGAACTCCGCGGCGCAGGTGTCGACCCGCGAGTACACCGGCTCGACTCCGAGAGCCGTCCGTTGCGCACGAACCCGTTCGGCGCCCTCTCCTCGGAGCGCTGCGATCTGGCCGTCGCTGAATCCGAGCTCCTTGGCCTTGCGGAGCACCTCTTCGGTGAGGGGCTCGCCAGCCGACGCGCTCAAGGTTTGCTCGAAGGCGATGATCTGGCGCATCTGCTCGAGGAACCAAACGTCGATCTCGGTGGCCCCGTGGATGGCTTCGACCGAGAGCCCGACCCGGAGGCCGTCGGCGATGTACCAAAGCCGCTCTGCCAGTGGAGTCCGAATGAGGTCGAGAATCGATTCCCGGAGCTCGTCTTGGGTGGCGTCGGGCAAATCCGCCAGCATCGGCTTGGCGGTGTTGATGGACTCGCCCGTCTCGATGAGGCGCCGCACCTGCGCGGCCAGGTCGCGGTAGTCGACGCGCTCGATAAGCGAGCTCAGCCCGTCCCGGCCCGTCTCCAAGGACCTCGCCGCCTTCTGGAGCGACTCCTTGAACGTGCGGCCAATCGCCATCGCCTCGCCGACCGACTTCATTTGTGTCGTTAGGCGCGGGTCGGCACCGGCAAACTTCTCGAACGCGAAGCGAGGAATCTTCGTGACGACGTAATCGATGGTGGGCTCGAACGCGGCGCTCGTCCCGGTGATGTCGTTCTGAAGCTCGTCGAGCCGGTAGCCGACGGCGAGCTTGGCCGCGATCTTGGCGATCGGATAGCCCGTGGCTTTCGAGGCAAGCGCGCTCGAACGAGAAACGCGCGGATTCATCTCGATGACGATCACCCGGCCGTCGACGGGGTTGACGGAGAACTGGATGTTGGAACCGCCCGTGTCGACGCCGATCTCGGTGATGATGGCCCGCGCCGCGTTGCGAAGGCGCTGATACTCGCGGTCGGTGAGCGTCATGGCCGGCGCCACCGTGATCGAGTCACCGGTGTGAACGCCCATCGGGTCGAAGTTCTCGATGGTGCAGATGACGCCGAAGTTGTCGGCGTTGTCACGAATGACCTCGAGCTCGTATTCCTTCCAACCGATGAGGCTCTCTTCGACCAGGCACTCGTGAATCGGGCTGCACTGGAAGGCCCAGCGAATCGCCTCGTCGAACTCGGCCTTGTTGTAGGCCACGCCGCCGCCCGAGCCGCCCATCGTCAGCGAAGGCCGCAAGATGATCGGAAACCCGATGCGCTCGGCAATCTCGTGCGCCTCCTCGGTGGTACGGGCTACGCCCGCGTGCGCGCTGTCGAGGCCGATCTTGTCCATCGCGGCCTTGAACAGCTCCCGCTCTTCGGCCTTGCGGATGGCGTCAACGTTTGCGCCGATCAGCTCTACCCCGTGTTTCTCCAGGATGCCGCGGTCGGCAAGCGCCAATGCGAGGTTCAAGGCGGTCTGCCCCCCGAGGGTCGGAAGGACCGCATCCGGCTTCTCGCGCTCGATGATCGCCTCGAGGATCTCCGGGGTCAGCGGCTCGACGTAGGTCCGATCCGCGAACTCCGGGTCGGTCATGATCGTCGCCGGGTTGGAGTTGACCAGAATGATCCGGTAACCCTCTTCTTTGAGGGCCTTGGCGCCCTGGGTGCCGGAGTAGTCGAACTCGCAGGCCTGCCCAATTACGATCGGCCCCGACCCAATCAGAAGGATGCTTTCAATGTCATCACGGCGGGGCATCGAGTTGGTTCAACCTGGACGTTCGCGCGGGCTTACCAGAGCCCCCAGGGGCCCGCAACCGGGAATCCCTCACCTCGGAAGCCGCTTACCGAGGGCACCGATGATCGCATCGCCGCGAGCTCCCTGCGGACGCAAGCGTGCGCGCCGAGCGGCATCCGAGACGATCTCGAGCTCCACCCACAGAACCGTGCGAGCCGCCACGCCCTGGAACTTCCGGCCCCACTCGACGATCAGCACCGCTCCCTCTTCGAGCAGCTCATCGACACCTAGCTCCTCGACCTCTGCCTCGCCGCCGAGACGGTAGAAGTCCGCGTGAGCGACTGGAACGCGCCCCTCGTACTGATGTAGAAGCGCGAACGTCGGGCTGGTTACGGCCGTGTCTTCGGGCACGCCGAGCCCATGCACCGCGCCCCGGGCGAAGGTCGTCTTACCGGCGCCGAGCCCGCCCTCGAGGCCGACCAGGTCGCCACCCTCGAGCACGGCCGCGAGGGATCGCGCCAAGGCGAGCGTGTCTGCCTCGCTTTGCAGTTCGAGCTCCAGCATGCACAAGCCCTGTCACATCACAGGGCCCCGTGCACGCTCGCCCGGCTCAGACCAACTCAGACCTTGATCTGGATGCCGAGCTGCTCGCGAAGGCGGAAGTAGCTCTCCGAGATGCTGTAGATGACGATCTCTTTGACCTTGTCGCGCGGCGCGAGGTCGGCCGTGGACTCGGATGCGATTTGCTGCGTCATGCGAACCGCGGTGTCGACGTCGTCGCACAGAAGCAGACCGGCGCGAAGCGAGGTGATCTCCGTCGCCTGCATCCAGCGCTTGATGTCCGCCTGGCCGCCCGCATCGACGAACTTGCGAACCACCTGCTTGAGCACGTCGAGATGCGCCTGATCCATGTGCTTCGTGAGCTGCTTGGCAGTGGACTCCACGCTGGCGTCGCCGCCACCCATGCCGGCCACGCGCATGGCGGCCAGCAGGAGCGTCCTCAGCTCGGTGTGCGAGCTGTACATCGTGCGAATGAAATGCTCGCCGCGGTAGTACGTCAGGTGACGCCCGCATACGAACGCGAGGTCGACGGGACGGTACCCCGAAAGCAGCGTGTACCCGGTGATGATCGCCGGCGGGTTACTTCGGGACTCGTCGCGAAGCGCGCCCGACAGCTCCTTCTGAATGTAGAGGCGTACCGGAATCGACACGTTGAGCACGTCCTGCGCCAGCTTGAACTGCCGCGCGAGCGCGAGGCTCGGGTTGGCCAGGTCTTCAGGCTTGCGCTTGTGCAGGTTGAGCTTCTTGTCGGTCAAAGCCAGCGACGCCCGAACCGCGGGAGCAATCACCTCCATGATCTTGGAGATGTAGATGTCCTGGTCCGAGTGCATCAGGTCTTTGACCCAGTTCTCGTTACTCAGCCGCGTCTTGGGCTGGATCTCCCGATCCTGCTTGTACTGCTGGTAGAACTTCTGCTGCTCTTCGTCCGCCTTTTGGAAGTAGGTGAGCGTGCGAGCGATACACCAGGCCTTGTCGTAGGCGCGCGCATCGAAGTAGAGCTTGTACAGCGCCCGATACGATTCGAGCCGGTTTGGATCCGCCGCGAGAAGCCACTGGTGCTCTGCGATGGCCTCTTCCGTCTTGTCCGGCATCGTCGCGTAGAGCTCGGCGAGAATCTCGTGCTCGACCGCGTTGTCGGGCTTGAGCCCCGCCGCCATCTTGAACGACTCCGCCGCAGCATCGAAGTTGCGCTGACGGTCGCGATAGATGATGCCGAGCGTGTGCCAGAGGTTGTGC
>Ga0209165_10000669_pt1 | contig 11674 bp, 10 predicted proteins | sample tdAd001_FD_187122 | JGI IMG/M metagenome (GOLD analysis project Ga0209165, IMG submission 187122) | Marine sediment microbial communities from the Atlantic coast under amendment with organic carbon and nitrate - tdAd00.1 (SPAdes)... | ecosystem: Environmental > Aquatic > Marine > Coastal >... | reverse complement strand
GAATTTCATCGTTTTTCAGTGGTTACACTAAAGAAATTTACACAATTTGATTACAAATTGTCAAGTAATTTTATTTAGATTTTTTTTATTTTGATCGTAAAATTTGTATTTTTTTCTTTTTCAAACAATTTTTGCAGCATCTAACTCTATTTTCTTTCTATTTTTTTTGATTTGTAAGGTGTTTTGGTCGCGATATCGATTATTTTTTTTAAAATTATTTTTTTATAGTTTATTTTTATTATTTTTACAACAATTTCTGTCGTAACTTTTTTAGATCTATTTTTAATCATGCACCACGTGTTTTGATGATTGTTAACACATCTTCATCAATCATCACGTGATTCAAACCCACACGTTGTCCTCCAAACTTTACACTCTTTCCCCAAATTAATCCATATCTGAATTCTCGTTTTAATCTTCGATGTAATTTATTACAAATATCTTCAACAGTATCCCCTTCTCTTGCAATTAATGGTTCTTTGAAGTCTGTTTCACCTCCTTTTGGTTTCAAGTAAATTCTAATGAATTTTAATTTCTCATAAATTTTTTCTTTAAGTAAATCAATATTTACATCAGAGTTTGCAGATACTTCTATTACATCTGATTTGATTTTTGTTTTCAAATCTTTTAGAAATGCATCGTCTACTAGATCAATTTTATTTAGAATTGTTAATGCTTTAGAATAGCTAATGTTTCCTGCAATATGATCAGCTAATTGTTCTGATGTAATGTCTTCTCTAACTACTACACGTGCACTAACTAAACCGTACAGATGTAAAATGTCTTTGAGATGTTTTTCTGTAATTTTTGTCATCTTCACTTGTTGTGCAATTGCAATTCCGCCCATTGATGCTTTCTCAATTGTAATGTTTGGTGGTAATTGATTTAATCTGATTCCTATATTTCCTAATTCGTTAGTTAAGACATCTTCGTGATATGGCTGGAATACATCTAACACTAGTAGAACAAGATCTGCAGTTCTTGCAACAGATAAAATTCTCTTTCCTAATCCTTTACCTGAAGATGCTCCCTTGATAATTCCTGGAAGGTCTAATACCTGAATGTTGGCACCTCTATACTCCATCATTCCTGGAACTACTGTTAGAGTTGTAAATTGAAAAGCTCCCACTGTTGATTTTGCACTAGTCATTTTGTTTAGTAATGTGGATTTTCCAACACTTGGTAATCCGATAAACACTACTGTTGCATCTCCACTACGCCGTACATCAAAGCCATCTTGCTTCATTCCTGATTTTTTGGCAACTTCTGATTCTTGCTCTCTTTTTAGTTTTGCAATCTTTGCCTTTAGTAATCCAATATGATGCTCAGTAGCTTTGTTAATCTGAGTTTTTGCCATTTCATCTTGAATGGCTTTAATTTTTTCAGGAATTCCCAATACTATTCAACTCTATCCACATTCCTTTCAAATAAAACCGTATTACTTCGCTTAGTAGCAAATATTATTCGGTTCTGAAAACAGTTTTCATGAAAAAGAGAACATTTGCAGTCGATATTGACGGAACTATCACTGAAAATGGAGGTGGTAGAATTCATCTTGGCGCACTTGAAGCATTACGCCATTTAACCAACATGGGACACAATGTAATCTATGTTACAGGACGTTCTTCTGTTGAGGGATTCTTACTTTCTGTTTTTGGTGGAACTACAAAAATCACCGTGGGTGAAAATGGAGGCTGTATTACCATGGACTCTAATGATCATATTCTATTGGGGAATCTTGATGAATGTAAAAATGCTTTTGATGTAATTAAAAACAATATTGACAATGTTAAAGAAAAACTTGTTTTTCCTAGAATGACTGAGGTTGTTTTGGAAAGAACCTTTGATTTAGATCTTGCCCGAAAATTACTCTTAGAAAAAAATATTCATGTTGAATTGTCTGATAGTCAATATGCATATCATATCAATTCTCCTGGTATTGACAAAGGATCTGGTTTTACAAAAATAATGGATAAATTATCTATTTCTCGTGATGATGTAATTGCAATTGGTGATAGTGCCACTGACGTTCCATTGTTTAAAGTAGCAAAAACTAGTATTGCCTTGGGAAATGCCTCCGATCAAGTAAAATCTGAGGCAACTATGGTGGTATCTGCAAAAGCTGGTGATGGTGTTCTAGAGGCATTAGATAAATTAGCACCCAAATTATCTGAAATATAATCATGACCTTCAAATCAATACTTGATGAAATTGAAAATAATCTAAACAAAGTATTGTCTGATCTGTCGATATCTGATGTAAAATTCTCTGTCGAACCTGCTAAACCTGGATTTGGTGATGTCAGTTCAAACATTTCATTCTTGCTTGCAAAACAACTCAAAAAAAGTCCTAAGGAAATCGCTGAAATGCTATCTGACAAATATTCTGATTGCACAAATACACTTGTTTTGAAATCTGAAGCACATCCATCTGGATATCTTAATTTCTATGCTAACTGGGATAAACTAAGTCAATTGATTCTATCTGAATCTTATCTTGATACTTGTGGTGATGTTGATATTGGTAATGATTCTACAATAGTTGTAGAACATACTAGTGTAAATCCCAACAAAGCACTTCACATAGGACACATTCGAAATATCATAATTGGAGACACCGTATCTAGAATTTTACAAAAAGCAAAGTACAAAGTTAATGTATTAAATTACATTGATGATTCTGGACTTCAAGTAGCTGATATTATAGTCGGATTCAAACATTTTGGTTATGATCAAGAATCCCCAAATGGGAAAAAATTTGATCATTACTGTGGTGATGATGTTTATGTTAAAACAACTGAAAAATATGATGCTGATCCATCTCTTGAAGAGATTAGGAAAAATGTTCTCAAAGAACTTGAAGATGGGAATTCTGAAACTGCAAAGTTTGCTGATAAAATCACTAGACGTGTGTTGGCCGGACAACTTGAAACTTGTTGGAATCTTGGCGTAACATATGATTGTCTAAATTTTGAATCTCAAATTATTCGTTCTGGTTTGTGGACTAAAATATTTGAAAAACTAAAAGAAATGAATCTTGTCGAATTTGAAAATGATGGTAAGAATGCTGGTTGTTGGGTAATTCGAGGAGATGATAAAGAAGAAGATAAGGTGATTGTTCGTAGTAATGGAACTGCAACTTACATTGCTAAGGATATTCCATATGCTGCTTGGAAACTCGGTTTGCTTGAGGATCCATTCAATTATGAAAAATATACTACTGAGCAGCCAGATTCACGTGTTTTGTGGCAAACAACTCTAAATCCATCAAACCGTATTTCTAAAGATTTTACTGGGGAAAAAGTTGTAACTGTAATTGATTCTAGGCAAGCTAGATTACAAAAAATAATCACTACTTTGATGGGGAAATTCAAATCTACTCCTGATGCATACAATCACCTTGGTTACGAATCTGTCACCCTGAGTCCTGAGACTGCAAAAACGCTTGGATTGGACACTGATGGTAAACAAGCTCAAATGTCTGGACGTAAAGGATTGTATGTAAATGCTGATTCTGTGTATGAACTTCTAAAAAAGAAAACAAAAGATGAAACTAAAAAAAGACATCCTGAAATGGATGATTCTGAAATTAACTCTATTGCACATTCCGTTTCTGTTGGAACTTTGAGATATGAGATGATTAAACAAGATTTAGACAAAATCATTACTTTTGATTTAACAAAATCTCTTAGTTTGGAAGGGGACACTGCTCCATATATCCAATATACTCATGCACGGGCATCTAGAATTTTGGAAAAGTCAGACCGTGCACCTACAATTGATGTTGATTTCTCGTTACTGAAAGAAAAATCTGAATTAGATTTAATTAAAAATATTGGACTTTTTAATTTACAAGTTCGAGATGCAACAAATAATCTTTCTCCCAAAGTTATTGCAAGATATTGTCATGATTTAGCAGTTGCATTCAATTCTTTTTATGAAAAATCAAAAGTTTTAGATTTGGGTGATGTTGATCTTGAAAATTCCCGTCTATGTCTAGTGAATTCTTTCAAAATTGTTTTGGAAAAAGCATTAGATCTTCTTGGAATCAAAGCTCCTGATAGAATGTAAAATGTCCTAGAGAGAAAACATTGTCTTCTCCCTAGGCCCTTTGACGGCCTGAGAGTATCAAACTATTATTTTGTTTTCGTGTACTTGAACTCATCTGACCATTGTTGTGTGTTTTGCCAATACTTGTTGTTACTCTGTTCTGGCTGATCTGGTTTTGATATTGTATCATGTGATGGGTTTTTTGGATGATATCCAGAGCATTCAAATTCAAAAGTATTCTCTAATGCAAACCAAAAGAAGAAACCCTCTTCATTTCCTTGCTGGGTTGCAACCTCATAATTAATCACCCTGCAATCAGAATAAGAAAATCCTCTAATTGTTTTATCTCCCTTCATGAGATTTACATCAACATCAAATAGATCATCAGCTAGAGTCCTTCCTTGAACTTGATTATTTTTAGCAGCAATGTCTACTTGTTTGTATAATAGCGGATAATCTCCAATCAATCCCAGCAATTGGAATGCTGGATATGACTTTGAAAGAACTTGGTCTTGTTTGAATATTGGAAAGTCTATAATTTCAATTGTATTGTCGTGAAATCTAAATTCCGCTATTGCATGAACGTCTGATGCCATGTTGTAATCGTATCTCTGCTCATTTGTTACTCTGTTTACATCATAATTGGGGTTTAACGGTGTCATCTCTTTACAACCAAAATCTATCGAATGATTGACTGCAAACCCTCCTACCAAAGCAAAGGGCTCCTCATGGTCGTAATATGTTGCAATGTCTGAGCCCTTTACATGACAATCATTATAGTAAATTCCTCTGAGAAGTTTTTCTCCTTCTGGAGTGTCTTGTACAAATGCTGCTATTGCCTCAAAGTCAACATTTGTGCCTAATGGGAGGTTTCTGTTATCTCTGGCATTGTCAATTGCACTGTTAAGTAGCGGGTATCGATTCTCTATTCCCTCTACATAAAACCCTGAATCATCATCGTTTTCAGCAAATCCTGTTGTTGTTTTGAAGATTGGAAATTCTATTTTTTCTATTCCGTTTTCAAATCCAAACATAACCCATGTTTTGATATTGTCTGCATTGTTGTATTCTAGTTTCGGAAATTCATTTACTAATCCTGACTCTGTTCTATATGTTAGATCACTTTTGCTAGTTACATCAGAATGCAATCCGTTGCATTCAAAGTCAATTGTGTAAACAATTGCAAATCCTGTACTCGTTGATAGATAACCTCGATGTGTATGGGATAGTGTATCTATTACATAATCTGCAACCTGACAATCATTGTAATGAAATATTTTTCGAGTATTTTCATTACTTGAATGAACTACATCAACATCAAAAATTTTGTAGTTGTAATCAAAACCCCCAGCTGTTCCTGCTGTACGATACTTGTATGCTGCATCTAATGCTTTATGCAAGTGTGGGGTGTCTGCTACAACTGCTTGTACTTGGAATGATGTTCCTTTATTTTCTGCATGGTCTGACGTTGTCTTGAATACTGGGAACTCGTGTGTTTCAGTTCCGTCTCTAAATGTGAATGTTAGATTTGAAGTAACGTTTTCTGCATGAAGAAATCCATCAAATGTGTGTCCTGCCCAAGTGGTTGTTTTGTCTTTAACACTTGTATCTAAAATTATATCATCTGTTGCATCTTTTGGCTCATATCCAGTACACTCAAACTCAAATGTGTTTACTATTGCAAATCCTTTCCAAAATCCTTCTTCATTTTGGTGCTCAGTTGTGATTTGATAATCTATGACACGGCAATCAGAATAAGAAAACCCTCTAACCATGTAATCTTCATACATTAGATTCACATCCACATCAAAGAGTTCATGTGCTTGAGTGGCTCCTGTTACCTGGTTAATTTTGGCTGCATCATCTACTTGTCTATACAATAGAGGATAGTCTCCTACCATTCCCTCTAGTTGGAATGTTGGATTTGATTTTGAAAGGATTTCACTTTGACGAAATGTTGGAAAATCTATTGTCTCAACTGTATTGTCTTGAAATTTGAAAATCGATATTGCTTGTGGCCCTGATGCCATGTTATAGTCACGATATTGCTCATTTGTTTCCATATCTTCACTGTATCTTGGGTTTAACGGATTCAGTCCTGCACAATCAAAATCAATTGTTTGCATGATGCCTGCTCCACCAGTGCCGACAAAGATTTCTTCATTTTCATAATAGGTGGTGATTGCAGAACCCTCTATGTTGCAATCATCAAAACTAATTGCCCTGAGAATTTTGTCTCCCAAAAATGTATCTTGGACAAATTCAACTTTTGCATTAAAATCTGTATTAGGACCTCCCGGACTATTCCTTGTATCTCTTGCATTATCAATTGCACTTGAAAGTAATGGGTATCTGTTAACTACTCCTTCTACATGAAAGCTTGGATCATCATCTTCACCAAATCCTGAAACTGTATTGAATATTGGAAACTCTATTCTTTCAATCCCGTTGTCAAACTCAAATGTAACAAATGTTCGAATGTCATCAGCATAATTGTAATCTAATTTCCCAAAGTCATTGATTTTATCATGCGGTGTACTGTATGATAGTATATCTTTGCTAGCTACTTTAGAAATAATTCCGCCACACTCAAATTCAATTGTCTCAACTATTGCAAATCCTGTCTCTCCTTCAATGTTGTAACTACGATATCCGTTGCGTTGTGTCCCAACCACATAATCGGCTACCTGGCAATCTGTATAGTGAATAGTTTTTCTTGGCTCTACATTTTCTGGCAAGAGGCTATCTTCTCCTCCTTTGGCCTGATAACCCAAATTCTTCATGTCATACTTGCCAGAAGCATGTGTAAACTCTACATCAATGTCAAAAAGCTTGTAATTATAATTGGCAGAATTGATGTTTCTAAATTTGTATGCCTCATCTAGCGCTTTGTGCAAATGAGGCAAGTCTGCTACAACCCCTTGCACTTGAAAAGATGTTCCTAAATTAGGCTCAAGATAATTACTGTCAAATGTTTCCAACGCAACAGCTTCTCCAGCATCCATAAAGCTTGCTGGGTTTGTTACCCAATTTCCATTTACAATATCAGTTGACTTGAAGACTGCAAACTCTTGCTTTTCAATCCCATCTTTGAATTTGAATGTGAGATGTGCAGAAATATCTTCAGCCATTGCAAATCCGTTTGGTTCTTCTGCAAAGACTTGATTGATTTCAAATCCTGCTGAAGCTAGTGCTAATACAATTATGGTGCCAACACAAATTTTCAAATCTTTTAATGTTCTTTTATATTTCATTTTATTTGCGAACCTCATTCTCCTTATTGGCATTCTGAGTTTTATTAATATATGGCAATTGTTTAATTTTTAATACTTTATGTCCACAACTACTGAATCTGGTCGGGCAAGAATAGAAGGCACTGATGTTAATTTCACACTGGCTACTCAAACTGGTGTTTCAAAAAAAGATGCAAAGCCATCTGACCCACAACCAAAAATGCAACTTACTCCTGAAGAACAAGAAATCCTTGATGGAAAAAAAGGTGAGTTGTGGCAAAAGGCAATGAAAACTGTTGTGGCCTATGGAGAAATGTTTGGTGCAACAAAGTTAGTTACGCTAACTGGAACCTGTCACATGGCAATGAGTTGGGGAAATAAATCCATTGAACCTTTCTTGGATATATTTCAAAAATTCGTTGATGCTGGAATTAAAACCTACAAACCATTTACTACTGATCCTCGAGCAATGGATTTTGAAAATAACGATCCAGGACCTGAAAAACGTAAATCAGTCGCAGAAACATATCCTAATCAGGCAAGACTAGAAGAAATTTATTCAAAAATAGGCTTGATTGATGGTGATTCGTATAGTTGTGCAAGTTATCTGCCTGAAATGGGCAACGCACCAAAAAAAGGTGATTACTGTTGTTGGTCTGAATCATCTGCAATTAATTTTGTAAACTCTGTTCTTGGTGCTAGAACTAATAGAAATTCTATGGGAATCGATATGATGTGTAATCTTTTGGGCAAAGCTCCATACTTTGGTTTACTAACTGATGAAGGAAGAAAAGCTAAATGGTTGATTGAAGTAAAGACTTCAAAGAAACCAAACCCAATGTTGTTAGGCTCTGCAATTGGACTAAAAGTTGTAGAAGATGTTCCATTCATTACAGGAATGAAAGAGCATCTTGGAGAAATGAATGAAGTTAATCAAGGTTATCTAAAAGATTTGGGTGCAACTACTGCAAGTAATGGTGCAGTTGGATTGTATCATATGGAGGGAATTACTCCTGAGGCCGTTGAACAAGGACGAGATTTGCTAGCCGAAGGTTATCAAACTTATGTAATTGATGATGCCGAGCTAGACCGAGTCTTTAACAATTATCCTGATCTTTGGCCAAATCATAATGCTGATCCTGAAAAATTATTTGTTGGATGTCCTCATCTTTCAGTTTCTCAATTACATTGGGCTACGGGAAAACTTAGAACAGCATTAACTGGTGTTGATATGTCAAAACCTGCTTTGCCTGTTTTTCTATTTGCTGGTAAAAAAGTCAAAAACGGATTTATTGAAAGATATCCTGAGGATGCCAAGTACCTTGAAGAAATTGGTGTAAACATTGCTTTGCAGTGTCCCATGTTGTATTTACAAACACCTCTACAAGATAAAGAACTGATTGTCACAAACTCTAACAAATGCAGAGTGTATTCAACTGCTAGATTCTTCTTTGATGATGCTATGATGAAAATTGTAACTACTGGAAAATTACCTAAAGATTACTTGGAGGTCAAGCCTGAAAATGACTAAAACTTTCAAAGGCCGTCCTTTGCTGCCAGGCAATGTAGAAGAAACTGCTGAAGTATCTCATTATGGATTTAGTACATCTGCTGTATATGTCGAAGTTGTATTCAAAGACACAAACTCTGGAGTTTGTAAAGATGGTGACAACAAGGAACTTTATGGACGTGATCTTTCAGGAAAGATTGTTTGTACTCCACAAACAATTGGTTCTAGCAGCGGTGCATGTATGTTCATGGCAATCTGTGAAAAAGACATTCAACCAAAAGCATTTTTGTTTGCAAATCACATTGACTCACTTGCATCTTGTGGATTATTGATGGCAGATATTTGGCTTGGAAAACGTATCGTTACAGTAGATATGCTTGGAGATGAATTTCTTGATGCTGTCAAGACTGGAAATAAAGTTAAAGTATTTGAAGATGGAACAGTAGAGGTAGAAGACTGATGAATGAAGTTCCACTAAAAGACTGGGTAGATGGCGGCCATTACATTGAATATGATTCTCAACAAATCTTTGTACATACATCAGGGACAGTTCCAAATTCCGCAGATTTGCCTCCGGGTGCAAATCCTGATGTAGATGGCGTGCTAATCATACATGGCTTTCCTGGCTCATCTTGGGACTGGGCAGCAGTAGTTGCAGAAGTTTCAAAACATACCCGTGTTGTAGTCTTTGATTTGTTTGGTCATGGTAATACTGACAAACCACTCGAAGGTGGATTTGAAGAAAATTATTCTCTATTCAAACAAGCTGATTTGGCAGAAGCTGTTGCAAAAGCTGAAGGGCTAAAAAATGTAATTCTTGTAAGTCACGATATGGGTCAGACCATTGGTGCAGAGTTGATGTATCGTCATGATCATGGAAAACTTGGATTTAAAATTCATCACGCACTTGTTCACAATGGATCAACACTAGTTAATTTGGTTCATCTCAATGATCTTCAAAAACAACTTTTGGAAATGCCTGATGAGGCTCTAAAGGAAGACTTGCCACGAGAAAATTTCATTGAAGGATTACGTGGAACCTTTTCTAAAGAGCATGCAGCTACTGATGAGATACTCAATACTATGACTGATCAAATCATGGCAAAGAATGGTTCAAGATTAATGCCTGTAATTATCCGATACATGCTTCAGAGAAAACGAAATCTCGAGCATTGGCCTACAACATTATTTGAATTCAAATCTGCACCATTTAGTCTCTATTGGGGTCTGCAAGATCCTGTGTCTGTTGAAGATATGTGTAACAAAATCAAAGAAGAAAGACCTTCAACTGATTTACACAAATGGCCTGATGTTGGACATTGGCCTTCAATTGAAGTTCCTGAAAGAATTTCAAAAGCTATCATTGATAGACTAAACGGATAAAAATATGGATAAATACATTGTTCTTTTTCTAGCTGGGCTTCCTGAAAGTATGCGGCATGATGAAAACTGTTAGCACTAGAACATTGTCTGTAATTAGTTTATTAATTGTCTTCAAAAAGAATTTTTGAAATGAAACAACCTCAACTACAACAATGGATTGATGGAGGACATTACATTGAACACCGAGGTCATCAGATTTTTGTATATACTGCGGGTTCTGTTCCAAACGCACAAAATTTACCTCCCGGTGCAAATCCTGATGTAGATGGCGTACTAGTTGTTCATGGATTTCCAGGTTCATCTTGGGATTGGTCAGCTGTAGTGCCAGAAGTTTCAAAACACAATCGTATTGTTGTTGCAGATTTATGGGGTCATGGTAATACTGACAAACCAATGGATGGAACATATGAGGATTATATGTCGCTTTTCAAACAAGCAGACTTGATAGAGGCTGTAGCCAAAGAAGAAGGATTACACAATGTTATACTTGTAATTCATGACATGGGACAAACTGTTGGTTCTGAATTAATGGCACGCCACGAAGAAGGAAAGCTTTCATTTAAAATCCATCATGCAATAGTGTTTGATGGCTCTACTCTTGTTAATTTGGCTCATCTTACAGAAGGACAAAAACATATGCTCTCTTTACCAGACGAACCTCTTGCAGAAGACTTGTCAAGAGAAGATGTTGCAAATGATCTACGTCCTAGTTTTTCCAAGGAACATCCTGGAACTGATGATATACTCAATAGTATGATAGATCAAATTATGGCAAAACAAGGAAGTAGATTACTGCCTCGTATACTTCGATATCTTCCAGAGCGAAAGGCCAACTTGGAGCGATGGACTAACGGACTAACAAAGTTTTCAAATCCTGAGAGTCTCTATTGGGGATTACAAGATCCTGTTGCCCTAGAAGCTATGGCAGATAAAATCAAAGAAGAAAGACCATTCACTGATTTACACAAGTGGCCTGATGTTGGACACTGGCCTTCAATTGAAGTTCCTGAACGTGTCTCAAAAGCAATATTAGATAGGCTAAATGGATAAAATAAAATGGATAAAACTATAATTCTTTTTCTAGCGGGTTTGGGAATTGGCGTATTTGTAGGACAATTAGAATTACCTTCAGATTTGGCAACTGTGGAATCTCATCTTGGAGTTGGAATAATAGCTGCAACTGAAATATGGTTGATTATTCATTATATTGTTGCATTAACTACATTACCTGTTTTGGCAATTCAAACTCTAAAAGATAGAACTAAACCTCTAATCAAAGGATTACCTTTTGCATTTAATGCCGGTTTTCTTTGTTCGTCTATTGCTGCAGGTTTGATTCATGTTCTAACTCAAATTGTTACAACGTAAAAAGATGATAAATAATATGAATTTCCACAAAACAATTAACATGAATAACTTTATTGTTCTTGCATTAATTCCTCTAATTTTGTCCATTGGAATTACTCCTGCACTTTCCTTTGGAGAAATTGATTCTCCAA
>Ga0209165_10000668_pt1 | contig 11678 bp, 10 predicted proteins | sample tdAd001_FD_187122 | JGI IMG/M metagenome (GOLD analysis project Ga0209165, IMG submission 187122) | Marine sediment microbial communities from the Atlantic coast under amendment with organic carbon and nitrate - tdAd00.1 (SPAdes)... | ecosystem: Environmental > Aquatic > Marine > Coastal >... | reverse complement strand
TAACCCCCCGGAAACTTTATAACTTGAATGGTCAAATTTGCCGCCGGCATGCAGGGTGGTCATTACCAGCTCCAATGCGGACATTTCCTCGGTCGGGTGTTTATCAACCGGGATGCCGCGGCCGTTATCCTCAACAGAAACAGAGTTGTCCTGATGTATTGTCACCTTTATTTTGGAACAGTATCCGGCAAGGGCCTCATCAATACTGTTATCCACCACCTCATACACCAGGTGATGCAAACCTTCCTCTGCTGTATTGCCTATATACATGGCCGGCCTTTTACGGACAGCCTCCAGTCCGGCTAAAACCTTTATCTGTTCAGCCCCATATTCATTATTGGGTTCTTTTTTTTCTGTTTGTTCCATTTTGTCTTCTTTTTTATTTTTATAAGTAACGCAATAATATTATTATATTTTCATGGGCATAATAATACTTACAAACCCCTGGTCATCTTCCCCTTCGATAAGGCATGGACTCTGGTCTGAATTAACATATGCCTTTATCGTGCCGCTCCTCATTACCTGTAAGGTGTCAATAAAATATCTACAGTTAAAACCAAGATCCAAAGGCTCCCCTGAATAGTTTATTGCCATTTCGTCTTTGGCATTTCCAAAGTCCATATTCTGGGAAGAAAGTATAAGTTTATTATCATCAACACTTAACTGGATTGCATTAAAGGTGTCTTCGGTAAAAAGGTTTGTTCTTTTCAGTGATTCAAGAAAGTTGCTTCTATCTATTTCAATAACATTATTTTTTTCTATGACATTTACTATGCTCGTATAATCTGGAAACTCTCCATTCATAAGACGTACTATCATCAGAGTATTTTTTGTTTTTACTATAAGTTGTTTTTTATCTGCCCCCATGGAAAAAATTTTCTGTCCTTCACATACTTTCTTAATTTCAGAAACCCCTTTTCTTGGAATAAGAGTGTTTTTTTCTATAATAATATTATCGCTTTCCTTATCTAAATCCTTTTCCATAATAGAAAGACGATGACCATCAGATGAAACCATTCTTAAAAAACTTTTTCCTTCTTCTTTTTTTTCTTTTTCTATCAGAATACCTGTGAGGGTATAATTACTTTCCCTTTCCTGGGCCGCTGAAAATATTGTTTTATCAATAAGTTCCTTAATAATTTCACATGGCAGAGATACAAGAGATTCTTCATTATATTCAGGAAATTTTGGATAATCTTCACTTGATGTTCCTGCCAAATTATACATACTGCTTCCTGCTTTTATTCTTGCCCAGTTTTTATCTTTCTCTTCAATTTTTATATTCTCTGACCCTGATTCTCTTACTATTTCATATAAAATTTTTGCTGGCAGGGTTAATGATCCTGGACTTAAAATTTCAGCTGCAACATTCTTTTTTATTCCTACTTCTAAATCAGTTGCTATCAATTCAATAAAATTCTCTTGTGTATGGATAAGTACATTAGCCAATATGGCCATTGTTCCTTTTTTCCCTGTTATACTCTGCAAAGAGTTAAGAGCTGGTAAAAAGTCTTCTTTTGATACATTGATTGACAGTGTCATAATTTAGTACCTCTATATAGTTTTTTATTATGTATATAAAGAATGTTATTATTAGAAGTATTAATATGTTAATAAAATATATAATATATTGATTTTTTTATAAAAATTATTAAAAAAAGAATTATTAAAAGAAGTGAATAAGAGAGCTTTGAGAGTTATCAACATTTTATAAAGATTGTTTTTAATAAAATAAGGTAAAAATTTAAGTTATTTTTTATAGTTTTGTTAATAGAAAAAACACCAGATTAACTGAATTAGTATAGGGTAAATGTAAGGAAAATACAATGTTTTTTAAAGTTTAAAATAAGTATTTTTTATATATAATTACATATATTTATACTATTTTTTAAATAGTAAAAAATGAAGAGTAAAAAAAACTCAGAAAGAACTGTCCAAAGGGACATAAAAAAACTTCTTCAAAAGGGAGTTTATGAAGAAGTTTTTCCCTGTGCTGCAGCAGGTATTTCCATTGGTATTGGAAAAGAAAAAAGAAAAATAATCACCTTTTTTGGAAATGCATCTCTCTATCCTGAAAAAAGAAAATTAAAAAAAAATACCTGTTTTGACCTTGCTTCGTTGACTAAACCCCTTGCCACCACAATGGCAATCCTTTGCCTTGTTAAAATGAGAAAAATTGATGTTGATGAAACATTATCATCCCTTCTTGAAAAAAAAATTAAAGCTGAAAAGAAAAAAATAACTATTAAGCATCTTCTGGGTCACTGTTCCGGGTTTCCCGCACATAGAGAGTATTTTCAAATTTTAAAAGATATACCAGTTAACGAGAGGGGGGAGGTTGTTGAGACGTTATTATTGAGAGAAGAGCTTGAGTATACACCAGAAAACAGGGTCATATATAGTGATTTGGGATTTATGCTGCTTGGGAGAATTATTGAAAAAAAATCAGGATATTCCCTGGAACAATTTGTTAAAGAAATGGTTCTGCAACCTCTCAATCTTGAAAAGAATATCTTTTTTAACCCCTTGTTTGACAGCAACCACAGTCACAAAAATAAAGAATTTGCTGCCACAGAAAATTGCCCATGGAGAAAAAAAATACTCTGTGGCGAGGTTCATGACGATAACTGCTATGCAATGGGAGGTGTAGCCGGTCATAGTGGACTGTTCGGCGATATAGAGAGCGTAACAACCTATGCCGGCTTTATCCTTGATATGTGGAAAGGTGTTGCAACCCACCCCAATATTGAAAGCAGGGATTTAGTGAATTTTTTGGTTAGGCAGAAAAAAACACCTGGCAGCAGCAGAACTTTAGGATTTGACACAACCGCAAAGAGTGGTTCCAGCAGTGGAAAATATTTTTCTAAAAAAACGATAGGGCACCTGGGTTTCAGTGGAACATCTTTATGGATAGACCCGGAAAAAGAAATTGTTGTCGTGTTACTGAGCAACAGGGTGCACCCAAGCCGCGAAAACACCAAAATTGTACAATTCCGACCATTTTTTCATGATATGGCCCTGGAAAGAATTTTCCTCATCTAAAAATAATTTTTTTTATGGCATAGGAGAAAAAAATATAGTTTATAATGAATTTCCATTCATTGTTGGAGTGTGTGTTTTTAGGTCGGTGTTTTGTTGGTAGTTGCAGCAAAATTACGCCAAAAAAAATTTTGCATTTTTTTCCACCGGAACACCCTTTGGCTAAAACCATAACAACGAAAAGGAGTTAATAGTACTATGGAAGGCCGAGTGAAGTGGTTTAATGACAAAAAAGGATATGGTTTTGTTGAAACAGAAAAAGATGGAGATATCTTTGTACATTACTCAGGCATTGAGGATACCGGTGGTTTTCGTTCTCTGCAGGAGGGAGAAAAGGTAGATTTTGAGATTGAGCAGACCCAAAGAGGTCCACAGGCAGTTCAAGTGAAAAAACAAGATAGCTAAAAAACAAGATATAAAAAAGACTATATTACTTAATAACATAAGTAAAAAGCCGTTCAGAAGAGGTAATAGTTCTGAGCGGTTTTTTTGTCTTATAAAGCAAGAACGGCAGATTAAATATCAACAAGCCGGCCCTTGCTCATCCTGAGTTTTTTTTGAGCTTTTCCGGCCAAATTAAGGTTGTGGGTGATGAGGATGATGGTCACACCATGCTTTTGGTTTATACCTTCAAACAGGTTCATGATTTCCGCCTCGGTTTCCTCATCCAGGTCACCCGTTGGCTCATCCGCAAGGATTATGTCTGGTTTGTTTAAGAGAGCCCTGGCGATGGCAACCCGCCTTTGCTGGCCACCTGAAAGTTGAGAGGGGTATGAGTCTGCCTTCTCTCCAATGCCAACCATCTCAAGAAGGTCCACGGCGGCCTTGTCGTCCGCTACATTTTTACCAGGGCTGAAAATTCCTGGAAGCAGGACATTTTCCTTGGCAGTAAGAATGGGCAACAGGCTTGCAAACTGGAACATAAAGCCGATTCTGTTAACCCGGTATTCAGACAGTCTGTTGTCGTCGAGGGTGCAGATATCGGTGCCTTCGAGGAGCACCCTCCCCGAGGTAGGTTTCAGGATGCCGCCGATAATAGAGATCAGGGTGGTTTTTCCAGACCCGGAATGGCCGACAATAGACAAAAATTCTCCCTTGTTGATGGTTAGGGATATATTATCAACTCCAACAAAGGATGTATCGTGAACCGTATAGGTTCTGGTCAGATTTTCTATGTGCAGAAAGGACAAGTTATTCCTCTTTTATAACCAGCAATGGTTCCATTTTTTTTATTCGGTTAATGGGCATCATGGCGCCCGTAATACAGATGGTTGTCCCGACCAGCAGGCCGATAAGAGCAATAGTGGCTTGTTGGCCACCACTCAGGCCGGCTGATATATTTTTTAACAGGCTGAACGATCCTGTCAGCAGGGCCGACATGTAGGTGCCTGCCAGAACCCCTATGGTGCTGCCTAAAAGGCCCAGCACTGTTACTTCCACAAGGTACAAATGGACAATATGCGATTCTTTGGCGCCCAGGGCCCTCATAATACCTATTTCCTTTGAGCGTTCATTGGCAATGGCTGAAAAAATAGCCCAGACAAGAAAGGTGGTCAAAACAGAGGCCAGAAACGTGGTAAGCAAAAAAATCTTGTTTATATCTGCCAGGGTATTGAGAAACTTTTCGCCCATGTCACTTCTGGCTATTACATCAACCTCAGGGATTTCTCCCTCAAGCACCCTTCCCACATAATCAGGGTCATATCCTTTTTTAATTTTGGTGAATATTATTGATATGTTTCCTTCTTTCAGGGGGGATTTTCCGCTTTCAATAATATTTTTCAGGTTCTCCTCTGTCATGAACAGGGCATGATCCAGGCCGGTGCCGGTTTCCTCGAGCACTCCTACAATACTAAACCGGTTGTCAAAAATTGTTGCTTCAATATCCAGGAGGCCAAGCCCAAGGTTTTCGCTGGTGCCGAAACCTGCAATGGCCTCGCCAAGCTGCAGCGGTCTTCCGAGGGACTTTTGCAGCCAGGGGTTAATGATAAAGTCGGTAGCAGGATTGAAGGCAACAATCCGGGTCGGCATGATGTCGCAACACAGCCCGGAAATTGAAGAGAGGTAGGTGTGGTGGGTCATGGCCTCTATACCTTCAATTTTTTTTACTTTTTCATTGATGCTGATGGGCATGTAGAAGGAGGTGTTTTTTGACTCAAGAAGAAATTCCTCAGCAAAGCCGCGGGCCCCGACCGGCACGACAACAAGGTCAGCCCCAAGCCGTTCCGATGATTTTTTCAGGCTTGAAGCCACGCTGACCGTAAACGAGATGGCAAAAATTAACAGAGAAACAAGCAGGGCAATTGCAAAAACAAGCACCCCTGTTCTAAATGTTTTTCGCTTCAGGTTTTTGAGAGCAACGGAAAAAAATGAAAGTTGAGCCATTTTATTGTTTTCTAATAAGCTAAATAAGGGTGATCGGTGATAATAAAAAACGGGCTTCAGGTCAAACTAACCCGAAGCCCGTCTGTTATATCAACTATTAATATTTATTGCCAGACTAGAAAAAATTATTTCCAGTTAGCGTCCAAACCACAGAGAATGGCCTTGCCGATGCCCTCGCCCTTATGGCAGGAAAAGCAGACAGATGCTGTCTTGCCAACGGTTTTTCTGGCTTCTATATCATAAAGCAGGATGGTGCCGTCAACCGAATCATTGCCTTCATGATCTTTTGCTTTCTCTCTCAGGGTCATGACTGCGTATTTGCCATCCGGAGTAGGAATGATGTCGTGGTTTTCACCTGGCAGAGGTGTGATTTCGTCGAGCACTTTCAGGGTTGCAGCATCGATGAGATAGCCGCGGTCAGCACCAGACTGCAGGAGGTACTTGCCGTCATTGGTGAAGTACTGCCTGAAGGTAATGGTACCGCCGGAGGCATCTTTTGGTTTACCGGTGATCATCGCTTCCTGCAGTTTTTTGATTTTACCCTGTTCCAGGGCTGCCATGTCAAGCATGATCAGCCTGGTGTTGCCGGTCCACTTGGTGAAACCATCAGGTGTATGATTAACGGTCAGCAGGAATTTTTTGTAATCAGGAGTATTAATACCATGGGCAAAGGTGGTTTCTCCAGCCTTAATTCCCAGATCATCAAAGAAGACACGGTGTTTCAGCTTCATGGATGCTTTATCATATACATCAATATATCCCTCGTTAGACATACCAACCGGGATATAAGAGGTTGAAGACTGTCCGGAAGCGCAGAAGTTGGCGCCGGTCCATACAGCTCTTTCAGGAGCCGGGAATGAAACATCTTTCAGCACTTCCCCTGTTTTGAGGTCGGATTTTCCAACATGCAGGTTGCCGCCCTTGGCGCCTTTCTCTTTCCAGGTGTCCAGTTTGTAGGTTGACCAGAACATGACGTTTCTGTCGTTTTCATCAATCCTGGCATCATGGGTTGGGTAGCCTACACCACCGATATCCAGCATTTCTGTGCTATGTACAGTGATAGGTGCTGCTGCGTTATTTGGATCAATGGTGACATCGGCTACGGAAAAGTGGCCGCCCATGCCTGCGACATACAGTGTGGCGTTATAGACGCTTTTCCCGCTTGCTTCTGCAGTTGCTACTGGTGAGTAGTTGTTAACAGTGCTGAGTGTCATGTAGGCACCCGCTACTAGGGCTAAAACCCCGACAGTTGATAATATTTTTTTCATGTTTCCCCCCGTATTAATTTATTAATTTTTTACTATGAATTATTTTGAGCACGACCTAAAAACTATTAAAAAATCCCTCCTTTTTTGTTGATTATTAAAAAGCTACCATCGTTGGTGGTCGCGGCAAGATGGTCTTCTTTTATCTTTTGTTTTTGTTATCAAAAAAAGAATCCAGGATGAACTAGATACCACAGTGTGGTACACTAGTCAAGAAAAAATATTTTTTTACCAAAAGTCCATATTGTATTGATATAATAAGATAATTTTAGCTTTGTTGCGGAAGTAATTTGGTATTAAAACCAAGATTCCCCACTTTTTTTATAATGGTTTCCGCCTCAATTTCTCCTGAATCATACTGTATGGTAAATACTCCATCCGCATAGTTAAGCGACGCCGCTTCCACGCCGCTTAACTCAAGTAATATGTTTTCCATATCCATGGCGCAGCCCGTGCAGGTAATGTCTTCAATAAGAAACTTGATCTCGATAAATTTTTTCTCCACAGGCATCATCCGGAAAAAGTAATAGCGCTTAACTTCAAACCATTTTTATGCTATCGGATAGGTGGCAAGTATAATGAAAAACCAATTTTATGATTTTCTTAGTGGCTTTATCACAGAACCCGAATGGTCTTTTTTGTCAAGGTGGTAAAAAAATAACAAAAATACAATAGATGTAGGGGCAATATCGGTAGATGTCGGCCTGGTGCAGTTATAACGTCAGGGCAAGCACAGGCTTCCCAACAGCATAATATTACTGGAAAAAGTAACGGATTCTAAAGTGTTTGTGCATTGTCACCATAATAAAAAAGCCTTTCATGACCGAGTGTTGAACTGGTATTGAATGAAAAACCGGGACCCGCAAAATATGTATCAGCACCTGCTTGTATTTATCCTGAGCCTGGCCACCCCCCTTGTTCTCTATCTCAGCAGGCATCTTGATGATAACAGGCTCACCAGCTGGAATTGGGTTTTTAATGTTGTTAGCCTCTCTCGTTTTTGTGTTGTTTTAATCGCTGTTCTTCTCTTAGCCTGGCTCCTCAGCCGGGTTTCGTTTTATGAAAAAGGAAAACCGTTTGTGCTTTTTGTCACATCTTTTATTCTGGCCTCATCCTTTTGGTCTGAACCTGAAGTTATTGTTGATGCTGCGCGTTACTTTACCCAGGCCAAACACCTGAAGGTTTATGGCCTGGGTTATTTTGCAGAACAGTGGGGAAAATCAATTTTTGCCTGGACAGACCTTCCGCTTGTGCCTTTTCTGTATGGGCTGGTGTTTAAATTTTTTGGTGAACACAGGGTTATGATCCAGGCCCTCAACACGATTTTTTATTCTTTAACCGTTGTTTTGACCTATCAACTGGGAAAAACACTGTGGGATGAAGAAACAGGGTTCCGGGGTGGCATGCTGCTCCTCGGCTTTCCGTATCTTTATACCCAGGTTCCACTATTGCTGGTGGATGTGCCCACCATGTTTTTTTTCATGCTCGCGGTAGTTACATGTGTTTATGCCTTAAAAAAGGGTGGGGCAAGCCGCATTGTGTTGGCGTCTTTTTCACTGTTCTTAATTTTTTATGTAAAATATTCAAGTTGGATGCTGCTTACTGTCATTCCGGTAATTTATGCCTATTTTCTATTCAAAAATCCGGTGCAGGCAGCGAGAAGGGGCGGGGTCCTGGCCTTACTGCCTCTCGTCTTCATCGGGATTTTATTTGTGCTGTATAAAGATATATTTATGGGCCAGATCAACTTTCTGGTGGAGTACCAGAAACCCGGCCTGAAAAACTGGAGCGAGAGCTATGTTTCCACATTTTTGTTCCAGGTCCATCCCTTTATAACCGCTGCTGCACTTTTTTCATTTATCGTGGCAGTCAGAAAAAAGGACTTCAGGTTTATAATTGTCTGCTTTCTGCTTCTGCTGTTTTTGTGCATGCAGGTGAAAAGAATTCGTTATACACTGCCGATTTTTCCCATGCTCGCCCTTATGGCAGCTTATGGCATGGGTGTTATTCAAAACAAAACGTTAAAAAAACACATTATATTTTCTGCTGTGGGCACCTCCTTTGTGGTGGCTTTTATTGGATTTCTCCCTTTGTTGAAAAGCCTGGGGGTGCAGAATCTTCAGAAATCAGGCAAGTATTTAAACACGCTTTCTGCTGCAAGTTTTGAAGTGGTGAGTTTTGCGGGAGAAAATGCTGTTGTCAACCCGGATTTAGGTGTGCCTGTTCTAGATATCTATACTGACAAAAAACTTTTTTATGAAAAACAACAGATAAGCCCTGAGAAGATGGAACGAGCCCAAACCTCCCCTCTGCGTTTTACCTGGGAATATCCCCTGCCTGAATATTATTCATTGGCGCAGGAGGACAAAAATATCGATGCGCTTGTTATAATTTCTGATGACCCTGTCCGGCCCCTGCCGAAATCCGTTGAAAATAAAATTTTGCAGTTTCCGGTCCGCAAAACATTTCAGCAGAGTTCCAACATTTTTCAGCATCAAACTTTTATCACGGTGTACCACAAATGACAGGTTGCAGCCAAGGCTGCATTTATGGGGAATTTTAGACCTATTACTGCAAAATCTTTAAAGAGATAGGTATTTACCCGTACCCGGGACCATGAACCTTTTTGCTTGACATTTGTCATATTTGCTTGACATTTGTCATACGACTAATTATAAAATCGAGTTTATAAAAATGAGTGAGGATTCATTTATTAAAATTGGGGAGCCTGTAAGCTATTCAAAGCGCTGCATAATAGATTATTTGATTTCCAGCAGGCGTAACCGTTTCATTTTTTAAACAATGTTTTTTCTGGGGAGGAAAAAAGACATGGAAGAAAAAAGAAATACCATGTGGGCGTATGTAATTACAGGCGCCCTCATACTGATTACATTGATATACGCTTCTGTTGACGTATATTATATGTATTTGGCCGTGTACATCTGGTTCGGATTTGCCTACGGCTTAATGCTCCAGTACGGCAGATTTTGTTTTGCTTCGGCTTCCCGGGATCTCTTTGCTGCAGGGGTGCCCAGGATGGCGGTCGGGATTCTAGTGGCCTTGATGTTTTTCAGCGTAGTTGAGGCAGTACTTGAATCTGTTCATATGAGCACCTTTCATCCCGCCCCCTTTGGTATCCATATGCTGATAGCAGGCTGTATCTTCGGTGTCGGCATGGTTCTTTCCGGCGGTTGTGCATCGGGGTCCCTGTATAAGGTCGGTGAAGGTAATATGACTTCTCTGCTGGCGGTCATCTTCGGCCTCTGTCTTGGACAGGCGATATTTGTCGATGTCGGCGGTGTTTTCCTCAAACTGGTACCCGAGGCATGGATGGATAAGGCTGCGCAGTACAAGGCCGCCGGCTTTCCGATAACCTCCTGGTTTGACCATTACCTGGTCGGTTATGTGTGGCATAAACCGCAGTTCACAGTTGCCTCGCTGCTTTCCGGAGGCGATCCAAAGGCTGTTCACTTTTTTCTCGGCAATGCGCTCATAAATGCAATTCTTCCAGCATTATTAATTTTGTTAATTATATATTATTTTTATCCGCGCAAGGTGTTCATGAAAAAGAAGAAAAAGGCACTCAAAAAAGCAGGGAAAGACCCTGTTACCACCTTTAGTGATGAGCTTGCCGGTATTTGGGCCATGATCACCGCTTCAAAACGGACAAGCATAATGGGAATTCTGGTTGGCCTGACCGCAGGCCTGCATATCCTGACCATGGCCGGCATGCAGAACAAATTCGGGGTGAAGAATTTCGGAGAACTGCTTCTAAGGATGGGGCATACTGCTGATGTTTCTATGAAAGGAACGGTTTTTGATCCCGGTTACTGGTATATCACCAGCCAGGAAGGCCAGCTTGGTGCCTGGATTTTGGAGAAATTCGGCTGGAATATGCATGACAATATGTTTTTCGGTTATGTAAACGGCCTGCCTGAGCTCTGGCGTAATCCGGCTCTGTGGATGTCTATTGGTATTATCTTCGGCGCCATGGTTATGGCCCGACTGAATAATGAATTTAAATTTAAAGTTCCATCTCCCGAGTTGATAATGTGGGGATTTTCGGGCGGCCTTCTTATGGGCGCCGGTTCGCGACCATCTCTGGGATGTAACATTGGGGCCTTTTTTATCAGGGCAGCCGGTGGGGACCCAAACGGTTGGGTCTATGGAACCGGCATGGTAATCGGTGCTTTTATAGGAGTATCATTTTTGAACTGGTTTACTGAAAGAAGAATGCAGAAGCAGATGGCAGACTTCTAGATAATTATCTTGAACCACAACTAAGCTTTAGGAGGAAAAAATCATGGCAGCTGAAATGAAATTTGAAAAAACCAGTGACACTACTTACTCTCTTGATGTATGTGGTTATGTTTGCCCCCATCCGCAGATGTACTGTAAAAAGTCCCTGCAGAAAATGGAAGAAGGGGACATCCTGTCACTTATTTTTGATAATCCGTCTTCCAAGGAAACTATCATTCAGATGGTTGAAGCACAGGGCGATGAGATTCTTGAAGAAAAAATTGAAGGTGGCAAAATCTATCTGGAGATTGAAAAGGGATAGAATCCTTTTCCATAGTGGCCGATACCGCCAGGTTTTATTCTGCCCAGGCAAAACCTGGCGGACTATTTTGAATTAATAGGGTGTGTAATGGTTGCCATTCGTTCGGGCGAGCAGGCCATGAAATATTTACGTTACCTGACCTGAGGAGGGAATATGAAAACGAGTTTTGCAATAATAATAATGATTACAGTGGGAATTCTGGGCTTTATTATCGGATATAGTATAGCCCCGACCGACGTTGCCAAGGTAAGGCATGGTGTTTCCCAGAAGGCTGCACCGGCAAGCGGCGGCGAGGCTGCCTCCGGTGGTTACGGTGCTGCTGCCTCCGGTGGCTACGGTGCTGCTGCCTCTGGTGGCTACGGTGCTGCTCCCGCTCCGGTGTCCGGTGGTTACGGTGCAGCTCCCGCTCCGGTGTCCGGTGGTTACGG
>Ga0209165_10000667_pt1 | contig 11678 bp, 14 predicted proteins | sample tdAd001_FD_187122 | JGI IMG/M metagenome (GOLD analysis project Ga0209165, IMG submission 187122) | Marine sediment microbial communities from the Atlantic coast under amendment with organic carbon and nitrate - tdAd00.1 (SPAdes)... | ecosystem: Environmental > Aquatic > Marine > Coastal >... | reverse complement strand
AACTTCCTTGTAGTTACCGAATGACGTGCCGCAATGCACGAGCGGGTAGAAATGGCCGTCCGGCAATCCCTGCGCTTTCGCGGAAACGTAGGCCTGGTGAAAGTTGCGCAGGAACACAGCCGCAAGGCTCTCGATGTTGCCGATGCCCGAACCATGGTAGTTCCAGGCTGTGCATGACGTCTGGTCGGTCTCATCGAGATACTCGATGTCCATCTCGTTCATTAGCCACAGCAGTGACGCCGGATAGCCGGGTATGTTGCCGCATTGGCCGCAGGACTTGTGGTGCCAGAGCTGCGTCGTCGGAATGCGCTTATCCCATCCGTACAACGTCTTCACAGTGACCGGTTTGTGCTCGTCCTGGATCCTGTGAACCACTATCTCGCCGTCTTTCTCGAGCTCCCACATGACATCGCGAACGTCTTCAACGCGAGCCTTGTTGGTCAGCATAGAGCGTCGGTTAACTATCTGGTCAACCCATACGGTCGCTACATGCGCATCTTCTTTGCTCAGGTTTGCATCGGTCCATTCAGAACCATGCCCAGTAAAACGGTCCCCACCATTATCTGTCACATTTACTCTCCCAAGAGATCTTGCTCAAGTCGCGGCTAAAGCCGCTCCTACGATTGTCTATTCCTGCTCGTCGAGAAAATCTCCGTAGTCATCGCGCTTCTCATCCATGATGTCGCAGATAACGTCGAACAAGTTCTCGTCGATAGTTTCGAGGCTGTCGAGTACTCCGGTTTCTTCCCAGATCGTATACAACTCAACAGATGTCTTCAGGTTTACTTCCCACGCCGTCTTTGTCGTATGCAACGTCGGCATCGGTATTGCTTGACGCAGAAGTTCCAGCGGCGCATCCACTTTCGATATGTTCGGCCCCCAGTCGGCAAAGCCTTCCGGGTTGATCATGTCCGGCGATAACTGGTTGCCGGTTGATATGAGCTTCAGCATCACTCGACTGAAAGGTCGCAGCACGCTCTTCGCCGACTCCATGCCATGTTTGATCGCTGTCTCACGCATGATCATGACGAGGCCGCCCGGCGAGTTTCCAAACGGGCAACGCGCGGCGCAGGTATAGCACTGCGCACACGACCAGATCTTCTCCTGCATCGCGTCATAGATGCCTTCGAGATTCTCGGTCCAGAGCAGTTGTACGATTTCGCGAGGGCTGAAGTCGTAGTAATGTGCGGCCGGGCAAGTCGCGGTACAGATACCGCAGTTCAGGCAACCATTCAGTTCATGGTCGTATCGCAGGTCCCCCTGGATGTCCTGAAAAATTTCCTCGAGTTGTTCACGCCCAACGACCGAGTCATCGGAGACCGGGTCGCCTATGTGTTCCTGTATTCGCGAAGTGGACGAATGTGACACTGAAATACCCTAGTAGGTAAGAACCTTGACGTCTTCTTCCATGATCTGTTCGATCAGGTGAGCGCCGCCGACGATGCCCTCACATTCCGGGATCAGATCGTCCTTGCTCATGTCGAACAGATCGAGATTCGGTGAACAGCAAAAGAACCTTGCGCCTGCCTCGTGAGCGTCCTGTATGAAGCTGTACACAGACTTCGGCGAGCCTTCCTTAACGAACAGTTCGTCGGCAACGCCCTTCTTCATCAGGCGCCCGGATGTCGCTGTACAGATGACGTCGACGTCGTAATCCATGGCAGCCGCGACGGTCGCCTGGAAAATCGGGGCTCCGAGTTCTTCCCCGTTACGAGGATCGGTGTTCGCCATGACAATAATGAGTTTTTCGGCCATTTCTATTTTCCCCTGGCATCAGAAGGCCGGTGCTAGCCCGGCCGTCCAACAGCACATTAGCATATCCTAAATTACCTGATTATCCAATTCTTCGGCCGCCAGTTGTCCTGCCTTCGGTGACGACATGAGTGATGTACATTGAACAAGTCCGGTCATGATCGGCACCAGCTCGTCCTCGATGCGGGCCTGCAAAGCCCGTAACTCGTCGAGTCTGGACGCCGCAGCATCGGGCGCCTCTTCGAATTCCATAATAAGGTCTTCGACCATGCCGAGCTTAATCCCGGGATGCCCTGCGAAACCATAAGCATTTTTACCGATCTGGAAAATGGCTGGCCTGCCCGCCTCGTCCGTCGCCAGGATGCGGGCATCGACGGGAGGCTCGGGTCGGTCGCGCATGTACACAACCTGGGCGAACTCTGCAGGGAGATATCCGTTCAGCGCACCCTTCTCGGTCCTTGTCGCGATACCGGTTTCCAGAACGAAGTCTGTCGCTACGCTGGACCCGCCAGCGGCCAGTGCGAGTATCTGTGCACCCAGCCCGATGCCAATCACGGGCGTGTCCTCTTCAAGGCATCTACGGGTGATTTCGATTTCTTCTGCCAGAGTTGGTAAATCGCGAGTTCCGCAGGTTCCCCAGGGACCACCACCGAGCAGGATCAACGCATCGGCCGGCAGATCGGCCGCCGGAAGCTTGCCGCCACCCGCAAAGGGCCTGAAGTACTGGAAGCGAATTCGCCGGCCTTCAAGATGATCTTCCATCAGGCCGAGATATTCAGCGGACGTATGTTGAATGACCGCCGCTACGTTCATTGGCGTTTCGGTTCGGTCTGCCATCGCAAATGCATCGGGGCTGCACTTAGACATCGCCGCCTCCTTGCTCGATAGCGTTAGCAATCGCTATCTTGAAGTCGTCCGGCGACACGCTAAGCATGTCGATGTCATTGTTTGCGAAAAAACTGTCGATCTCGTCATCGATTTCGTCGATGCGCGTCCCCGCGAGGTGTGCTTCGAGGTCGAATACGATGCGTGGCGGCGTGACGAAGAAGTCTCCACTGATCAGGGCACGCTGCAGAATGCGCCTGGTCGGACCGTCGAGCTTCACGAACGTATCGATCGTGCCACCCGGGCCCGTATGCGTACCCGCAAGCACTTCATTGTCGTCCCCGGGATTATCAATTTCGGCAACAAACTCGTCGGTGCCGATTTCCTCGATGAAATAACGATTCGCGAGCACCTCTTCGTTTTCCGTGATCTCCCCCGGCTCGGCCGAGATGCACAGTCCGTCAGTGAATCCTTTGATCAGCGCCTGCTTGATCGTCTCGAGGTCTGGCGTGTCACTGCCAAGCAACTCCTTCAGCGTCACGATGCGTTGCGCCGCCGAATCAAGTTCGCGCTTCTCCAGTTTGCTCTGCGGGACGTTGAGTGCGCTAACCATCTGCTGCGCATTCATATCAACGAGCACTGTACCCTGGTAGATCAACACGTCGCCATCGAAGAAACCGCCAGTGCCACTGATCTTGCGACCGCCCACTTCGATATCGTTTCGCGGCCTGAATTTCGCGTCGACACCAAGTTCCTGGAAGCCTTTGGCTGCTGCATTGCAGATTTCACGCGCGAGGTCCGGCAAGGCCGCCACACCGAGCGACGAGCGATGAAAGACGAGTTCCCAGCCAAGCTGGCCTTCATCGAGATAGATTGCGCCGCCACCCGTGATTCGCCGCACCGTGCCGACGTTGTTCGCCTTGCAGTAGTCGAGATCAATCTCGCGACTGAGGTCCTGGTGCCGGCCGATCAGTGCGGTTGGGGGGAAACGCAGGAAACGGATCGTGTCGGGCACCCGGTCTGCCTGCCGCTCTTCGATGAGTGCGGCATCAAAAGCAATGTTCGCACGCCCTTCGCGTACACCGGTATCAATGATGCGAAAAGGCTTCGTCATTCCACCCGCACAGGAATTTCGAGCTGCTTGCGGATCTTCTTGAGGTCTTTCTTGCCTGGCTGAAACGGATAGCTCGCTATGTCACTCGGCGGGGAATCACCGTACGGACGGTCGCAGGCAGAGATGTCGTCCTGGAATTTGCCGGGGCAACCCGACGTACGAAACGCAATGCCTGCGTCGATAATGTCGGCGAGTTCGGCCTCAGGAATACCGTAGGTTTTTACGCGCCCTTCTTCGTCGAAGGTCATTTGCTCAACGCGCACGTCACGGTAGTCGATCAGGTAACGCGCCAGTTGCACGCGCCGCCACTGGTCGCGCGGCGTCGCGGGCAGATGGTCCATGAGCGAGCCCTGCTCCGGGAAGAAGCAGAACATATGGCTGTGCCCACCGAGATCGACCAATTCCTGCACAAGGTGCAGCACATCGCTCTCCGTCTCCCCCATGCCGACAATGATATGAGCACCGAATTTCTGCGGGCCGAAGATGTCTTTCGCATCGAGCATAATGTCCCAGTACTTCGACCATTTGTGCGGTGACTGCACACCCTTCCCGCGAGTACGGTCAAAAACCTCGGGCGTTGCCGCGTCGAGCGCAACAGTGAAAATATCGGCACCGAGATCTTTGGTCTTTTGCACATCCGCACGCGTCATGGTCGTAGGGTTCGACAGTATCGAGACCGGGATAAGCTCCGGGTCGATCTTGTCGGTCCACTGCTTGAGCACCGTAAACGTGTCGTCTTCAGAGCGCGGATGCGTGATCATTGAAATACACATGCGGTGAAACGGACTGTTCTCGGGGTCCTTCGCGACAATGTCTATGATCTCGGCCATCGGAACAGCAGGCCAGTCGACACGTATGAAATTACGATCGGCGTAATCGCGGTCAGCTTCGCGGTGTCTTGCCAGGCCGCAATAGGCGCAATTGGCACGACACCCTTCGGGATAGGTCAGCAACAGGTTCAGGCAGCGCGTGCACTCGGTTCGATACATGCGTCCGCCCATTATTCCGAGCGTAATTGCCGCCGCATTTGAAAGTTGTACGTACTCCGGCGACACCATGTGCGGCGCCATGATGTTGTTGTTTGGCAAGTAGACGCCTTCAGGCGGGATGTCATTCGCCTTGACGTGCTTGCCGTTCTTGCGATCGGCAGGCGTCTTTAACGGTGCACGTGGTTCCATCTCAACGCTGGATTTATGTTCGAAACAACTCATTGTCTACAGTCCTTGCTTCACGCAGCGAAAGTGCGCTCGAGGGGTACTTTGAATTCACTGCCGAGTTTGATCGAACAGCAGGAGTGCGCCTGTTCGAATGGCCTTCCGATCGAATGTGCAACAGATACGGCACCATCAGCGGGAAACGCGATGCCGTCGAGACCCGCCATGATCGCGTACGCATCCGTCACGCGTTTGTGCATTCCCGGGGGCCGTGCACAACCGAGCAGAACCTGCCTGTCGGGAATTCGCTCACGAGCCGCCAGGAATATCTTGCCGACATCGGTCGTTCCTGGCGTCACAAACGTGCCGGGTTTCGCATAGAACGGCATGATGACGACGAGTACGAGCGCCGTGACCGGGTAGCGGCTGACGATGTCGAGCGCATTCGCTTCACCCAGTATCTGGCCGTAGTGAAGACCAATGACGATGTGTGGTGTGACTTCCATTGAGGTCGAGCAAAGCGCCGCCAGCGTCTCTTCGAAGTCGGCGACCGGCCGATCCAGTTTGTAGACCTCCTTGATGGTCTCCTGCGCACCGATGACGTCCATCATCACGGTATCAACGCCCGCTGCCTCCATCGCTTGGGCCTGCGGCTCTTTCATCAACGCGCTGTGCACGGCAATTCTCAGGTCGGGGAAGTCTTTCTTCAATTGTTCAACGACCGGCAGATAGCGCGTGTAGTTGATCTCATTACGTTTGTTGGAGCCGCCCGACAACAAGAAACCGTTCAGCTCCTGGGTGTCAATGAGATGGCGTACTTTCTGATCGAGCATGGCCGGGTTAGTGGCCGGAATCATCGGCTCGAGGATTTTCTTCTGACAATGGTCGCAGTTCAGGCCACAAGCGGCCGCAGTAATCGAAAACGCCGGAAAGCTGTTCTTGCCGCAGCCGCTCAGTTCCGTCGTTTCATATTCCTTGAAGGTCGGCGTCGAAAACCGCATGGGTCGCGGGTCGCGAGTGCTGGCGGCACGTTCGAATTGCGCCACGAGCGCGGCATCGAACTCGGCGTCCTCCAGATCTTCGATGTCGGCAAGCAAGTCTAACCACGCCATCCTTAAGTCCTCACAATCTCGGTCGCCAATGATTTTATGGTCTCACGTACAGGCCCGTTATACGGAGAATCCACCAAGCTGGTTAACCATGCGGGCTCAACCTCTTCCTCGTCGATTAAATCGCACTCCATGCGTCCAAGCATAGTCTGTGCTTCCTCAGGTAGGACGTGCGGCATCTCCCGCCCACTCAATCTGCCCCATAGTCCGGCCCAATAGCGCGCGACGGTCCACGGATTGTAACCGCCACCGCCGAGAACGACAGTCGGTTGATGCAACGCGATGAGCTTGTCGACCGTATTCCACAGCGTGACATTGCTCAGCATCATGCCTGACAAGGGATCGCCCGCCAGGCAGTCGGCACCACAGCACAGAACCAGCGCTTCGGGTTTAAAGGATGCTGCAAGCGGCAGGATGGCGTGCTCAATGAGGTAGTCCAGCTCGTCGTCATTGAAACCCCTGGGTACCGGCAGGTTGCGCGCACACCCCTCGCGCCGATCATCGGCCGAGCCACTGTAGGGCCAGCGATCTTCTTCATGGATTGAAATGGTCAGGACCCGCGAGTCGGCAGCAAACGCATTCTCGACCCCATCTCCATGGTGAGCGTCGAGGTCGATGTACATGACACGCTCGCGGCCCTGCTGCAGGAACGTGTTGATCGCGAAGACCGGGTCATTGAAGTAGCAGAAGCCGCAGGCCCGGTCCGGTCGCCCGTGATGGGTGCCACCGGACGGATGAAACACGACGCGCCCTTCGAGCGCGAGTTCGGCCGCCAGGATCGAACCACTAACCGTCATGGCAGCCCGATTGAACAACCCCGGAAACAGCGGATTCTCCAGCGTACCTATCTGGTAACGGGCACGGTCCTCGGGACTGACCTTGCCCGTGGAATCTGCGTATTGCAGTGCCTCCACGTAGGTTCGATCATGAAATTCAGTGAGTTGCTCCACTGTAGCGGGTTCGCTGGTGCGAAAGTCCTGCTCCGGCAACCAGCCGAGGATGCGAATCAGGTCGACCACAGCCGAGTGTCGAACTATATTTAGCGGATGGTTGCTCCCGAACGCGGCCTGCCGGAATACCTCGCTGCCGATGTAGATCGGCGCCTGTTTCAAATGGTTTTCCGGTTGTAATTGTGCATTGGGCGCAACCGTATTCAGGGAATTCAAGGGGTCGATGAGCCTACAGAGAATATTCTATTCCCCTAATAAAGACAATTCTGATATTCTAATATGCCCTTCGGGGCCCGAACTCTGTTACGCAAGAGGTAAGAACAATGTCCGAAGAAAAGAGCATGTCCATCATTGTTACGAAAGGTAGCCTCGACTGGGCCTACCCACCGTTCATCCTTGCAACCACGGCTGCAGCCATGGGTTTGCCCGTTACCATGTTCTTTACATTCTACGGCCTGCCCCTGCTGTTTAAGAAGCTCGATCTAACTGTTACCGCTGCGGGTAATCCGGCTATGAAGATGCCGATGATGGGGGGACACATGGGTCTGCCGAACCTCGTTACCGCGATTCCTGGCGTCGATGCCGCTTGCTCGGTCATGATGAAGAACCTGATCAAGAAAAAAGGCGTCGCATCCATAGACGACCTGCGCGAGGCGGCTGTTGATATGGAAGTCCGGATGATCGGCTGCCAGATGACCATGGATCTGTTCGAATATGGTAAAGAAGACATGATCGACGGAATCGAAATCGGCGGCGCAGCAACCTACATCGAATGCGCGACGAAAGCAGACATCAACTTATTTATTTGATCGGAGCAACAGCAAATGGCTGACCACACACTTGATGCAAAAGGGCTAAATTGCCCGCTACCTATTCTGAAAGCCAGGAAGGCCCTCAAGGAGGTGCCGGCCGACGGTATTTTGGAGATTCTCGCCACGGATCCGGGCTCCGTCGCCGACTTTGAAGCGTTTTGCCGACAGACAGGCAACGAACTCATGGAACACTCCGTCGACGATGACATTTACCGTTTCCTGATCAAACACACGGGTTCCTGAATGGTTTTGAAGTAAGCGGATCATTGAACTGAGCGTTCCCGTGGTAGAAAAGAAACGTGGCATTCATGAGTTGTACGGGCAGGATCCGGTTGCAGCGGATGAACTGGTCTGGGGTCGCAAGACCGACCCCATCACACGGCGCGGCTTCCTGACTAAAGGCAGTCTGATTGCCATGTCGACAGCGGTCGGCGCGTCTATTCCATTCGCACACCTGATGCCGGGCGGCCTGATACCGGCAGCCGTGGCTCAGACAATCGAACCATTTTCGATTCCGGGCAAGGAAGGCCTCATCATCCTGAACGACCGCCCGGTCAATGCCGAAACGCCTGCACATTTGCTGGACGACGACATCACACCGGCCAGGTACCTGTTCGTTCGCAACAACGGCAGACCCCCAGTGACCACGAATGTCGATCCCGAAACATGGACACTCGAATTCGGTGGCGAATCCGCGACGCGCCCCATGTCATTCACGGTCGCTGAGCTCAAGAAGAAATTCAAGCATTACACCTACCAGTTGCAACTCGAATGCGGCGGTAATGGTCGTAGCGAGTTCGTGCCACCTGCATCGGGTAACCAGTGGTCTATCGGCGCGGTCGGCTGTTCTGAGTGGACCGGCGTGCGACTGAAAGACGTACTTGAAGAGGTTGGCATCGATGACGATGCAATCTTCGTGGCCTACTACGGCGCTGACACGCATGCGAGCGGTGACCCAACCAAGGTCCCCATTTCGCGCGGTATGCCTGTCGAGAAAGCACTTGAAGACGAAACGCTAATCGCCTGGGCAATGAACGGTGAAGACATTCCTGAAATGAACGGTTTTCCGTTGCGGCTCATGTGCGCCGGCTGGCCAGGTTCGATCTGCGGCAAGTGGCTAAGCAAGATCGTCATTAGAAACCAGGTTCACGATGGTCCGAAAATGACCGGCACCTCTTATCGCGTGCCGTGCAAGAACGTCGCTCCGGGCAGCGTGGTGCCGGACGATGAGATGTGCATCATTGAGTCTATGCCCGTGAAGTCACTGATCACATTCCCGCAGTCGGGAATAGAGCACGAGATGGGTAGCAAGCTCGCCCTTCGCGGACATGCCTGGGCTGGCGATCGCGCGGTCGAAGCAATGCACGTGTCGATCGATTTCGGCGCAACCTGGGTGCAAGCAGATCTAAAAGACCCTGCCAACCGCTTCGCATGGCAGCACTGGAATGCCGAGATCGAGTTCCCGGAGACGGGCTACTACGAAATCTGGGCGCGTGCCACGGATGACATGGGTCGGGCGCAGCCAATGGTATTACCAGGCTGGAACCCGAAAGGCTATCTGAACAACGCATGTCACCGGATCGCTGTGCAGGTCGCCTGATGCGGGCAAGAGTCCCTGTCGCGTTGGCAACGCTCGTTCTCGGGGTCGGTGGCGCGTCGGGACAGGACGTCGGGCTCGACCCAATGTCGGGGTTGAAGATGAACGGCGACTGGGAAATCGTGCGAGCCAACTGCATAGCATGCCACTCGCCAAAGCTCATCACGCAGCAACGCGGCAGTGAAGCACAGTGGCTTCACATGATTCGCTGGATGCAGGACAAGCAGAATCTGTGGCAGTTCGACCCCGATACCGAGAACCGCATCATCACGTATCTTGCGGAAAATTATCCGCCGCAGGACGACCGACGTCGCATGGCGATTCCACCGCACCTGATGCCGGCGAACCCCTACGCACCACCACCGAAGGAGCCCGACAATGCTCGTGAATCCCTCTGATCTCGTTGCCCAGGCAAAAGCCACGATCAAAGAGTGCTCAGTTACGGACGTAAACGACTGCCTCGGTGCCGACACATTGTTCATCGACATACGTGAACCGGCTGAATATCAACGCGGGCATATACCCGGGGCCGTTCACTTGCCACGTGGGCTACTCGAGTTTGATTTGCACAATCTGGTGGGTCGTTGCCGCAAGGACATGAACGCGGAAGAGCAACCTATCGTTCTGTACTGCGGAACGGGTGGGCGCTCGGCTCTGGCCGCACTGACCGCCGAAGCACTCGGGTACAGGAACGTGAAGTCCATGGCCGGCGGCATCGTTGCGTGGGCCCAGGCGCAATTACCGATAGACTTGCCGCAGTAGTCCCTCCACGAATGGTCCGCGACCGTCTGCTTACGGCATCGACTTCAATCAGTCGATGCAACACCTAAGTTCTAACTATAGAGAAGGAGGTGTTGTTTATGAGGCTCAGCAGCAATGCTCGCCAGTCTGTATTGGCGGGCATTTCACATCACCATAGGAACAATACACGCAGCAGTCACCCTGTTTGGGCCGCAACAACGCGCCACAGCCCTGACAATCGTAGTAGAACTGGCACGCATCGGTTGGCATCAGATCCTTCGACTGATGACCACATTCAGGGCATGTCAATGTTGAGTATGATTCAAACAATTATCGAGTTTCACTTTCTCGGAATGAGCGTCCGCTTTGGGTCATTACCAGCCGTTGAGTAAACAATCTGGCGAACGGCCGCTTACGGCCAAAAGCAGTCAGTCGTTTCTCGGCAATCTCTGATAGTCCAGTAGCTGAAGATCCTCGTTGCCTCCTTTCATTGAACCGGCGGTCCCGAGCGTTGTGAGCGAGGCCGGATTATTCCTCAAGTAGGCCGAATAAAACAACAGTTCCCAGTTATTACGATCCTCCCAAGAACCCCCCTCAAAGATGTGCGGTTGATCAACCAATTCGACGACATAAGTTGGACCGGATAATCGCTTGGTAGCGGGCAGGATAAAAGAAGCCAGCGTATCCTCATCGTTCGTGCCGAAAAAGCAAATCGTCGGAACAGACACCTGATCCAGACCGCTGTTATTGTGGCCGAATGCATAGAAATCACTGCCATCGTAGTGTCCACCGACCCAGGGCGCTGCAACAGAAATGGCCTTGATCCGCGGGTCGCGAACGGATGCTGTGTTCCCCAGAATCGGTCCTCCGGACGCAGCGAGTGCTGTGAATCCGCCGAAACTGTGACCGGTGATTCCGATATTATCGGTGTCTATGTGAGCACCAAATGACTCGCTATCGAGTAGTGAGTCCAGTACGGCTTTCGTTAGAAAAGGTCGCAAGAATTTAACGTGATGATTGAGCGTGCCGGGAACCGCAGTTCGATCATCCCCATAGTTGATAACAGCTACGATATACCCGTGGCTGGCAAGACTATGTGCGTGGTCAACGTCGTAAATTCCGTGTGCCTCGGAACCATGCGCCAAAATAATCAGCGGATAACGCTCGTTGGGCTCGGGAAAGTCAGGCACTTCTCCGGCACTGAGCATATTCTCGAAAACACCGTACATTGCATCGTAGTAAGGAAACTCATACCTGTTCTTTCGCTCTTTCTCCCTTGTCGGGTATGTCAGAAACGTCACGACTGGCAAAGTCAGGCCGCTTGCGGGGCCATATAGTGCGCCTTCATCCGGGATTCTAACGTCGTCGATCCACGCCGACTCGGGGTATTTCAAAAGGTCGGCTATGTAGCGCGGGTGATCCGGTTTTTCGGCGCGGCCTAACAAGTACTCGTGCATAGCCTCATCGCCAATATCAGCGTACTCATCCGCCACTTCCATATTCGTCGATCCAACCGAATAGGGACCTATTCCGAAGGGATCAACCTCCATCGATAAGGCGGGCGCAGCATTATCGGAACATGCATTAATACACATCAGGAGTATCCATACTGAAAAAAATCTTT
>Ga0209165_10000662_pt1 | contig 11696 bp, 11 predicted proteins | sample tdAd001_FD_187122 | JGI IMG/M metagenome (GOLD analysis project Ga0209165, IMG submission 187122) | Marine sediment microbial communities from the Atlantic coast under amendment with organic carbon and nitrate - tdAd00.1 (SPAdes)... | ecosystem: Environmental > Aquatic > Marine > Coastal >... | reverse complement strand
AAGCCATGATTTGAATGGGGTTCCGGCCGCAATGGCACGAATAGACGCATTTTTGAAGCTCGGCCTCGCACAGGGATGCTCGGACGTTCACCTGTCCGTCGGCGTACCCCCGATGCTGCGCATGAATGGCGACCTGCTGCCGATCAAGTTTCGCGAATTGTCCGACACTGAGCTCGAAACCTATATTCGGGAAATCCTGACCGCAAACCAGATCGAAACGCTCGAAAATGGCCACGACCTCGACTTTTCCTATGTCGCCGATGAAGGCGGACGTTTCCGCGTTAACGTCTTTCGCAAGGTCACCGGGTACGGCGCTGTGTTTCGGCACATTCCGCCTGATGTGCCGACGCTCGAACAACTGAATGTGCCCAAGATATTGAACGAATTCTGCGAATATCATCAGGGCATGGTACTTGTCACCGGCTCTACCGGAACCGGCAAATCAACCACGCTCGCGGCGATGATCAACCACCTCAACGAAACACGTAGCCTTAATATCATCAGCCTCGAAGACCCGATCGAGTTCGTGCATCCAAGCAAGAAATGCCAGGTCATTCAGCGTGAACTCGGAACGCACCTGACATCATTCGCCGACGGCGTACGCGCGGCAATGCGCGAAGACCCGGACGTGATTCTCGTCGGTGAGCTTCGTGATGCCGAAACGATTTCGATGGCCATGACAGCCGCTGAAACCGGCCACCTCGTACTCGGTACGCTGCATACGACCGGCGCAGTCAAGACTATTGACCGGGTTATCGATGCGCTGCCTGGCGAACTGCGTGAACAGACCAAAGCATTCCTGTCCATGAGCCTCAAAGCCGTCGTCACGCAGGTACTCTGTAGGACACCTGATGGCCGGGGTCGTCGCGCAGTTCTCGAAATTCTCGTCAATACTCGCGCAATTGCCAAACTGATCACGACTGACCAGACGCACCAGATTCCATCGCAGTTGCAGACCGGAAAGGACCTGGGCATGCAGCTCATGGACCAGGCGTTGCTCGAAGCGATCAACCGCAAGGAAATCGATCCGGACGACGCGTATCGATTTGCCAATGAGAAGCGCAAGTTCGCACGATTTGTAACTGACACCAACATAGTTCCGACAATAGACACCGGCGGCAACGAGAAACTACTCAATGAGTAAGATTGACCATTACCTGCAAGAGGCTCTGAAACGGAACGCATCCGATCTGCATTTCGTTTCCGGCGACCCGGTGCGTGCGCGAATCCATGGTGACTTGCAGATCCTGATGGAAGAGAAACTGACCGTGGAAACGGTGCAGGAATGTATCTTCGAAATCATGGACGGCACTACTCAGCAGACATTTGAAAAACAAGAGTCTGCGGATTTTGCCTACGAGATTCCCGATGTATCGCGCTTTCGCGTGAATGCGTTCCGCCACCTCAACGGCACAGGTGGCATCTTCCGCGCAATCCCATCGAAAGCCCTCACACTCGAAGAACTCAGCATGCCGCCCGTTATCTACGATCTCTGCAAGCAGACGTCGGGCATGATTCTCGTAACGGGCAAGACGGGTTCAGGTAAATCGACGACGCTGGCTGCCATGATTGACGCGATCAACAAGTCAATGAAGGGTCATATCCTCACCATTGAGGACCCGATCGAATTCGTCCACGGCACCAAGAACAGCCTGATCAGTCAACGCGAGATTGGTGTACACAGCGGCTCATTTGCCGAAGCATTGCATTCGGCCTTGCGCGAAGACCCGGACGTTATCCTGATTGGCGAAATGCGGGACCTCGAAACGATCAGCATCGCTGTCACAGCAGCGGAAATGGGTATTCTCGTGATGGGCACACTGCATACCAATGGTGCCGCGCAGACCGTTGACAGGATCATCAATTCGTTCCCGGCCAATAAGCAGGCGCATATTCGCACGATGATATCGACATCGTTGCGCGGCGTCGTATCCCAGCAACTGTTACCAACCAAGGGCAAACCGGGTCGAATAGCGGCTCTCGAAGTTCTGATGAACACCACTGCTGTCGCGAACCTGATACGCCAGGGCAAACTCGACCAACTCGAAACCGCGATGCAGTCGGGCGGCAATATTGGCATGCAGACGATGGACTCAGCCCTGATGTCCCTTGTCGAAAAAGCATTTGTCTCCGGCAAAGAGGCATATCTACAGGCGAACGACAAATCCAAGTTTGAACGCCTCAAGGACGACAATTGATACGGCGATAAATCGCCTCGGATCCATCCGCACGTGGCATAATCGCGGCCTTTAAGAGCGCGCAGAAAGCGGCTGCCACCCATGCCTGACAAACCCAGAAAAATCCTTGTGACGAGCGCCCTGCCCTATGTCAACGGGCCACCCCACATGGGGCACATGATCGAGTACATCCAGACGGATATCTGGGTGCGGTTCCAGAAGCTGCGCGGCCACAGCTGTATCTATGTATGTGCAAGCGATGCGCACGGCACCCCGATCATGCTCAAGGCGCGGGAACTCGGCGTCACACCAGAGGAACTCACGACCACGAATTCAGAAGAATTTATTCGTGTTTTCGAGGCGTTTGGTGTCGATTTCGACAACTACCACACCACGCATTCACCGGAAAATGAAGCACTGACGGTCGAGATGTTCGAGGCACTACGAGAAATCGGGGACATCTACACGAAGACCATTGAGCAGGCCTATGACGAGAAGGAAGGCATGTTCCTGCCTGACCGCTTCGTGCGCGGCACCTGTCCCCGGTGCAAAAGCGAAGATCAGGATGGTGATGCCTGCGAGGTGTGTGGCGCTACCTACACTCCCGAGGACCTCATCGACCCGGTGTCGGTGATTTCAGGTACAACACCGGTCAAACGAGAGTCAGAGCATTATTTCTTCAAGCTCAGTGAATACGAGCAGCGCCTGCGCGAATGGATGCAGGAAGCGACACTCGACAAGAACGTCATCGCCAAGCTCGAGGAGTGGTTCGAAGCGGGGTTGAGAGATTGGGATATCTCACGTGATGCGCCTTACTTCGGGTTCCGCATTCCGGGTACCGAGGACAAGTACTTCTATGTCTGGCTCGATGCACCGGTCGGCTACCCAGCCAGTTTCAAGCATCTGTGTGAACGTCGTGATGATCTGGATTTCGATGAATACTGGCGCCCCGGTCACGACACCGAGGTGTTTCACTTCATCGGCAAGGACATCATGTACTTCCATACGCTGTTCTGGCCAGCCGTCCTGCAGGGCGCGGGATTTCGCACACCGACCAGCGTGTATGCGCATGGCTTCCTGACCGTCAACGGGCAGAAGATGTCGAAGAGACGTGGCACTTTTATCATGGCGCGCACCTACCTCGATAACCTGAACCCGTCATATTTGCGTTACTACTACGCCGCGAAGCTGGGACCGACGATCGAAGATATCGACCTCAACCTCGACGACTTCACGGCGCGTGTTAACTCAGACCTTGTCGGCAAGCTCGTCAATATCGCGAGCCGCTGCGCTGGATTTATCAGCAAGCGCTTTGATGGCGAGTTGTCGAAGACGCTTCCCGAACCCGATCTGTTTACGGAGTTTTCGGATGCGTCGGAGACCATTGCCGCGCACTTCGAGAGTCGCGAATACTCCAAGGCCATGCGGGTCATCATGAGTCTCGCCGACGCTGCGAATCGCTATATCGATGCGAAGAAGCCGTGGGTCATGATCAAGGACGAGGCGCAGCTCGATGAGGTGCAGGCTGTTTGCACGCAGGGCCTTAACATGTTCCGTAGCCTGGCGATCTACCTCGCACCGGTCATTCCTGTCGTCGCCGACGGCGCGCAGGCATTCCTGGGCGAAGAGAGCTGGAATTGGGAATCGGCGTCCAGCCCGTTGCTCGGCACTACAATCAACAAGTTCACGCCGCTGTTGACCCGCGTGGAACAATCACAAATCGACAACATGGTCGACCAGTCAAAAGAAACAACCGGGGAACCCACAACCGTGACCGACGACAACACCATCTCAATCGACGATTTCATGAAGGTCGACCTGCGTATTGCACGCATCGATGAAGCGAGTCCTGTCGAGGGCGCCGACAAATTGCTGGCACTGACGCTTAACCTGGGCGATAGCACTCGAAAAGTGTTTGCTGGCATCAAGGCGGCCTATGACGCGGAGAGCCTCGTCGGTCGCCAGGTCATCGTTGTTGCGAATCTCGCACCGCGAAAAATGCGCTTTGGTGTCTCGGAGGGCATGGTGCTTGCTGCCGGGCCAGGTGGCGAGGATATCTTCCTGCTATCGCCAGACGACGGTGCAGAACCGGGAATGCGCGTCAAATAGTTCGGGACTTTCATGAGCGAACTTATCGTCATTCTTGTTGGCACCGTACTCGTCAACAACTTCGTACTCGTGCGCTTTCTGGGCCTTTGTCCCTTCATGGGTGTGTCGCGCAATCTCGAAGCGGCAACCGGAATGTCACTGGCGACAGCATTCGTCCTGACCCTGTCATCGGCAACGGCGTTCCTGCTGCACCAGTACGTGCTGGTTCCGCTTGAGCTCGAATATCTCAGAACCATCAGCTTCATTCTTGTCATCGCCGCCAGCGTGCAATTCACCGAGATCATGGTGCGCCGGCTAAGTCCGCTGTTGCACCAGGTGCTCGGCATTTTCATTCCACTCATCGCGACCAACTGCGCCGTTCTCGGCGTCGCATTGCTCAACGTGCAGCAATCCAAAGGATTCGTGCAGTCCGTGTTTTTCGGTTTCGGTGCATCTGCAGGCTTTGCCCTGGTGCTCGTCATGTTTGCGTCGATTCGCGAACGACTCGACGCAGCCGATATCCCGATGCCATTCAGAGGTACAGCCATCGCGCTGTTGACCGCCGGCATCATGTCGCTCGCATTCATGGGATTCTCGGGCATGGCCCGGCCGTGACGGGCGCATTTCGCTATGTGGGTAGCCGTAATTACAATCGCATTGCTGGCACTACTTGCCGGACTCGCGCTGAGTTATGCGTCGCAATCATTGCCCGCCGATTCGGGGCAGCTCGTTGAACAAGTCAATGAACTGCTCCCACAAACCCAGTGCGCCCAGTGCGGTTACCCGGGCTGTCGCCCATACGCCCAGGCCATCGTCGACGATAGCATTGCGATCAATCTTTGCCCGCCAGGCGGCGATGACACTATTCGACGCCTCGCAACCTTACTCGGAACCGATGTACTACCGCTCGTTGAAGAACAGACGCTTGAGCGAGCGGTTGCCATCATCGATGAGTCGCTGTGTATTGGCTGCATGCATTGCCGCAACGCCTGTCCCGTGGACGCCATTGTTGGCGCACATCAGCTGATGCACACGATCATCGAAAAAGAGTGCACGGGCTGCGAACTCTGCGTTGCGCCGTGCCCGGTCGACTGCATTAGTATGCGGAGCATTGCGTGAGTGCACCCACCTATGATCTCGGCAAGCTTCATGGCGGCCTGCGGCTCCAGGGGCACAAAGCCGCATCAACAGCGGAGCCGATACTGCAAATCCCGATTCCGGAGCAACTCGTATTGCCCATCACTCAACATGCGGGCGACCCGGCGCAGCCGATTGTCGGCATTGGGGAGCATGTGCTCAAAGGCCAGTTGATTGCCGAAATTGATGGATCGCTTGGCGCTCCGGTGCACGCATCATCGTCCGGCACGGTCGTCGCGATAGAGTCCTGGCCCGTATCCCGGCGTCATGGAGAGAATGCGCCGTGCATCGTCATTGAGTGTGACGGCGAAGATCGTCCCATCGACACTGCAGACGCATTGCCCGACTGGAGCACCCTGCTCCCCGGCATATTGCTGAAGAAGATTCTACAAGGTGGAATTGTCGGCCTGGGCGGGGCTGTGTTTCCAACGGCGCAGAAACTCATGGAGGCCATTACCTGCGACCCTGACTACCTGATCCTCAATGGCGTTGAGTGCGAACCGTATATCAGCTGTGACGACATGCTGATGCGCGAGTACGCGCACGAGGTACTTGGCGGCGCCCGGATCCTGCTGCACGCACTCGAACTGGATACCTGTTACATAGCCGTTGAAAGTGACAAACCAGCTGCACTGCAGCGGCTGGGCGAAGTCCTGGCTGAGCTGGATGATGATCGACTGGTGCTAAAGCAAGTCCCTACGATCTACCCATCCGGGGGAGAGGACCAGCTTGTGCAACTGGTTGCGGGCCGCGAAGTTCCATCGGGTGGCCTGCCTACGGATGTCGGATGCCTGGTACAAAATGTCGGTACAGCGGCAGCGATCTACGACTGGGTAGTCCACAACGAACCTCTGATCTCCCGCATCACGACGGTAACCGGCGATGGCCTCGAGCGACCGGTCAATGTGGAAGCGCGCCTGGGCACCACGATTGCCGATATCGTCGAGTTCGTTGGTGGTTACACCGAGCGCGCTCAGCAACTGATTATCGGCGGACCGATGACCGGTAAGTCGGTCACCTCGGACCGTGTTCCGGTGGTCAAGGCAACGAACTGCATTCTGGTCATGTCCGAGGCGCCGACGATAGGCGACGAGATGCCCTGCATCCGCTGTGGCGACTGCGCAGCCGTTTGCCCGGTGCAACTGTTGCCGCAGCAGCTATTTTGGTACGCCTGTGCCGATAACGAAGCGAAGATGCGTAGCCACGGCCTGATTGATTGTATCGAATGCGGCTGCTGTGACCTCGTATGCCCCAGCCACATTCCTCTAACCGCAGATTTTCGTACAGCAAAAGCCCGCATACGAGAACTGGCTGACGAGAAAGCCCGTGCCGAACGTGCACGCCAGCGCTTCGAGGCGCGAAATGAACGAATCGAAAAAGAACAACAAGTACGTGATGATGAGCTGTCCAGCCAGAAAGCGTCGGCCAGGCAGGCCGGAGCCGATGCGATCGCCGAGATCATGAAGCGCAAGCAACAACAGGACGAGGACCAGTAATGGAATTCGCCCGCCGGGAAGCGCCGTACATCAGACCGACAGTCGACGTTGGATCGATGATGTTGCAGGTATTGGCTGCACTGATCCCTGCAGCGCTGGCGCACGTCTGGTATTTCGGGCCGGGCTTCCTGTTCAACCTGATTATTGCGACCGCATTCTGTGTCGGTGGTGAGACGCTCATGATGCGCGCACGCGGCCGTGACCCGATGGTCGCGCTGTCCGACTACAGCGCCATCGTCACCGCGGCACTTCTGGCATTCGCATTACCCTCATTGACACCGTGGTGGGTTACGGCGACCGGCGCGCTGTTTGCGATCGTTGTCGGCAAACACTTGTATGGCGGCCTCGGCTTCAACGTATTTAACCCGGCCATGGTCGGCTACGTCGTCATTCTCGTCGCCTACCCCATGGAGATGAACCTCTGGGTGGCGCCACGCATGGGTGACATCGACTACATCAGCCTCAGCGTGCTGCAGACCATCAAGTACACGCTCACCGGTTCCCTGCCTGATGCGCTGACGTTTGACGCCATCAGCCGCGCAACTCCACTGGATGCCATGCAGTCAGGCCTGCGCAACATGCGTACCTACGCGGAGGTTCGAACGAACCCGATGATGGGTGACTTTGGTGGCCGCGGCTGGGAGTGGATAGGCAACTTCTTTGCATTTGGCGGTGCCTGGCTACTCGTCAAGAAGATCATTCGCTGGCAGATACCAACCGGTGTCCTGCTTGGTTTGCTGATCCCCGCCGGGCTGTTTTACATCATCTCGCCGGGCTCCAATGCCAGCCCTGGCTTCCACCTGTTCTCGGGCGCAACGATTCTGTGCGCATTTTTTATCGCGACAGATCCGGTATCGGCTGCGACGAGTCCGAAGGGACGTTTCATATACGGTTGCGGCATTGGCTTCCTCATTTTCGCCATTCGCAAATGGGGCTCTTTCGCCGATGGCGTCGCTTTCGCCGTGCTCATGATGAACATGGCGACGCCGGCCATCGACTACATCACCCGACCGCATATCGTCGGCCATTCACGGCGCGGTGACAGACCATGAGCAACCAGTCGATCGTCAAGACCGGATTGACGCTCGCCGTGATAGCTGCGATCTGCACGGCACTCGTGGCACTGACCTTCCAGGCGACGCGAGAGCGCATCGCGGCTAACGAAAAGGCATTACTCGAGCAAAGCCTGCAACCGGCGCTGGCCGGTACGTTCTACGACAGCGGCGTCAGTGAGTCTCGGCTCGTCCTGCCACCACCACACGGTTTACCGGGCAATGACCCTGCCGTGATTTACCGGGTCTTCGCCGAGGGCGAGCCAGTAGCCGCGTTATTCGCAGTCACTGCGCGAGATGGTTTTTCAGGGCCCATACGTATCCTGGTTGGCATCGGTATCGATGGCACGGTCACAGGCGTCCGAATCCTCCAGCATCGTGAGACTCCGGGCCTGGGCGACAAGATCGAGTCGACTCGCTCCGACTGGGTCTTTCAGTTCGACGGCCGCTCAATGGGCAACCCGGTGGCAACGGGATGGGCAATTGAGGTCGATGGCGGCGAGTTCGATCAATTGACCGGCGCATCAGTGACGCCACGCGCGATCATCAAGGCCATTCGCGACACGTTGATATACTTCGAAGCCCATCAGGACGCGATATTCCTGAGCGAATCCAGCGGGGAAAACGAATGATGTCGGGCGGTCTTATTGAGCGACTGCGCACCGGGTTGTGGAAGGACAACCCGGGACTCGTGCAACTGCTTGGCCTGTGTCCGCTGCTGGCGGTCACGACAACAACGATCAATGGTGTTGGGCTTGGAATCGCGACACTGCTGGTCCTCACCTGCTCCAATGCACTGGTGTCGGCGACCCGACGTTGGATCCGCCCGGAAATACGCATCCCGATCTACGTACTGATTATTGCCAGCCTTGTCACATGCGTCGAACTCATTTTCAAAGCCTGGTTCCCGACACTCGACCGATCGCTCGGTATCTTCATTCCGTTGATCGTCACGAACTGCGCCATCGTCGCGCGCGCCGAGATATTTGCATCGCGTAATACGATAGGTGCCAGCATCGTCGACGGACTCGGTATGGGTGCCGGCTTCGCCGCGCTGCTTATTGCTCTCGGTATATTCCGCGAACTCGTCGGGCAAGCCTCGATCCTGGGCTATTCATTTGCCGAAAGCGGGTTCCTGCTGGTGATCCTGCCACCTGGCGCATTTTTCGCACTTGCTCTGGCAGTAGCCCTCAAGAATCGTATTGATGGCAAGCCTGGCCGATGAACACCGAAAAGCGCAGCGCCATTTACGCGAAACTTCGCGAGCTCGATCCAAGTCCGGACACCGAACTTCGCTATGTCAATCCATTCGAACTGCTCGTCGCCGTGATCCTGTCCGCACAGGCGACAGACATCAGCGTCAACAAGGCGACTGATCATTTATACCCGGTTGCCAATACGCCGGAGTCGATTCTGGCGCTGGGCGTAAGCGGGCTGAAGCCGTATATCAAAACGATAGGCCTCTTCAACAACAAGGCCGAGAATATCATCAAGACGTGCAAACTCCTGATCGATGAACACAACAGCCAGGTACCAAAAACGCGTGAAGCACTCGAGAGCCTGCCCGGCGTCGGTCGTAAAACGGCGAACGTCATTCTCAACACCGCTTTTGGCGAACCGACTATTGCCGTCGACACGCACATATTCCGCGTCTCGAATCGCACCGGCATCGCCAAAGGCAAGACGCCGCTCGAGGTAGAGAAACGACTTGTGCGCATGACGCCCGACGAATTCAAGAAGGACGCGCACCATTGGCTGATCCTGCATGGGCGCTATGTGTGCAAGGCACGCAAACCACTTTGCAGTGAATGCCCGATCATCGAATGGTGCGAGTACAAACAAAAGGAGCTGTCATGATTTTCGGACAGGACCGCGACGAATTACGGCAGATGTATGCGCACGCATGGCAAAAACATTGTGAAAAGGGCGCGCTATCACCGCTCGAAACGCAAATCTCACAGGTGATCGAAGATCACCCTGAGTACCACGAGGCCGTCATGGGAGACCTCGAGCAGGACTATTCCGTCGACGGCGGCAAAACGAACCCATTTCTGCACATGGGCCTGCATCTCGGCATTCGTGAGCAAGTAAACACCAACCGGCCCGCTGGCATCGCTATGGTGTTTATGGGCCTGACCGAGAAAATCGGCGATCCGCACACTGCGGAACACCGCATGATCGACTGCCTGGCTGAGACGCTGTGGGAGGCCCAACGCCAGAACCAGGCGCCTGATGACGAAATCTATCTCGAGCGATTGCGTCAACTCTGATGTAATAAACAGGTCTTTCCACTGGTCTTTTGCTGTATGGATGATCTGATGCCCCAATATCCCGTTTCCGGTGCCGGCCTTGGCTTTCGACGCCCCCTGGCCGACAAGCTCATGGAGGTCCCTGCCGGGCAGATCGATTTTATGGAAATCGCGCCGGAGAACTGGATTCATGTTGGCGGCAAACTCGCGAAGAAACTACGCTGGTTTACCGATCGCTATCCATTCCTGATCCACGGCTTGTCGCTCTCCATCGGGTCCCCCGCCCCGCTGAACGAGCAGCTCGTACATGACATCAAGGACTTCATAGCGGAACACAACATCCGCATGTATTCCGAACACCTCAGTGCCAGCAGTGACGACGGACAACTCTACGACCTGATGCCAATTCCGTTTACCGAGGATGCAGTCAAGCACGTTGCCGCTCGCGTGCGCCGGGTTCAGGACATACTCGAGCAGCGCATCGCGCTCGAAAATGTCTCCTACTACGCGCCGACCGATACGGCGATGAGTGAGGCGGAATTCACATTGGCGGTACTCGAGGAAGCCGACTGCGACCTGATGCTCGACATCAACAACATCGTCGTCAATAGCATCAACCACAAGTATGACGCACACGAATTCCTGCACAAAATGCCGGCTGACCGGATCCGCTACTTTCACCTCGCGGGCCACTATGTCGAGGCAGAGGACCTGCGAATCGACACGCATGGCACCCCTGTAGACGACCAGGCATGGCAGCTGCTTGCCGATGCCTATGCGCACTTTGGCGTTGTACCTACCCTGCTCGAGCGCGACTTCAACTTCCCCCCGGTTGAAGAACTTCTGCACGAGGTGGAACACATCAGGGAGCTGCAGGAGTCGGCAACGGAGAAGGAAGTCGCCAATGACTGATATTCCGGAGTTTCAGAAGAAGCAGTACGCGTTCGCAGCGCATATTCGTGATCCCGAGAACGTCGCTGCACCTGAAGGCGTTGAAGATCGCCGCATGGCGATTTATCGCGAGTTGTTCTTCAACAACATTCGAAACCTGTTGGCTACTATGTTCCCGGTACTGCGAAAACTGCACAGTGACGACAAGTGGCATGACTTCATTCGCCAGTTCATGCGGCAGCACCGGGCCGAGACACCGTACTTCCTGCAGCTGCCGCAGGAGTTCCTGGCCTTCCTGCAGAATGAGTACCAGGCACGGGACGATGATTATCCGTTCCTCGTTGAACTTGCGCACTACGAGTACATCGAGATCGCATTGTCGATTTCAGAGGACAGCAACAATCTCGAAGACATCGATCCTGAAGGCGATTTACTGCGTCAGGTACCGATCAAATCCGCGCTGGCCTGGGCCTACTCGTATCAGTATCCGGTGCATCGCATTAACAAGGACTTCACACCATCGGAACCAGCCGAGCAGCCGGTTTTTATCGCCGTTTACCGACGCACAGATGACACAGTCGGTTTTCTTGAGCTGAATCCGATTAC
>Ga0209165_10000660_pt1 | contig 11752 bp, 13 predicted proteins | sample tdAd001_FD_187122 | JGI IMG/M metagenome (GOLD analysis project Ga0209165, IMG submission 187122) | Marine sediment microbial communities from the Atlantic coast under amendment with organic carbon and nitrate - tdAd00.1 (SPAdes)... | ecosystem: Environmental > Aquatic > Marine > Coastal >... | reverse complement strand
GTCAAGGAACTGGCCAGCAAGAGCTACTGGAAACAGTTCAAGTACAGTCCGGATTTCGTTGTGCTGTTTATCCCGGGTGACCAGTTCCTCAGTGCCGCTCTCGACATCGACCACGCACTGATCGAGGACGCCCTGTCACAGCAGGTCATCCTCGCCACACCCACCAGCTTCGTCGCCCTTTTGCGTGCCGTCGCCTATGGCTGGCGCCAGGAGACACTGGCGGAAAATGCCGAGGCCATCCGTGAGGTAGGCCAGGAAATGTTTGCACGCCTGACAACCTTTGCCGAACACCTCTCAAGGCTGGGGCGCAGCCTGGACAATAGCGTGGATGCCTATAACAAGGCCGTTGGTTCCTACGACACACGCATTTTGCCGGGTGCAAGGAAATTCACGGAAATGGGTGTGGCCGCGAAGAAGGAAGCCCCCAAACTGGAACAAATAGAGCGGGGCACCCGCCAGATCGAAGCACGCGAAGACACCGATAGCCCGCACTAACCCCCGCCAAACAACATGAATTCAGGAATAAAGCGTGAATTTCTTACACTTTCATTGTGTATTCATTGACAGTATATCCAGGCCGCCCTGCACGATAATAAAACCTCCAGGGAGGTAGCTTCTGGCAGGGATGCCACATCAATTTCTTTGCTGGTGAAGTAAAACAGTTTTCCAGGTTTCTGTCGTCACAGGGACGTGACGAACCTTCTTCAGTGACGTACTTCATGAACTCTCACCTTGCCCGCTCACGCGGGCATTTTTTTTGTATAATCCGCACCATCCATGAGTACGCTACACACGATTCCCGAGGGCTGGGCAGCCGCGCCTGACTTATTAAAAAACCGGACCATCCTGGTTACCGGCGCAGCCAACGGCATTGGCCGCGCACTGGTTGGTGCAGTGGCAGCCCGGGGTGCCTCCACCATCCTGCTCGACAAGGACGTCCACGGTCTCGAACAGGCCTACGATGAAATTGTTGCAGAGGGTTACCCGGAACCAGCCCTCTACCCGCTTGATCTGCAAGGCGCCACAGCGGATGACTATGCGACGCTCGCCGCTACGCTTGAGAAAGAATATTCCGGGCTTGACGGACTGGTTCACAATGCGGCCCAGCTGGGTGCACTGGTGCCGCTTGCCAATTTTGAAAACGAGATGTGGTTTCAGACCCTGCAGGTCAATCTCAATGCACCCTACCTGCTGACCATGGCCTGTCTTGGTTTAATGAACATGTCTGCCGACGCATCGATCATCTTCAGCTCCGACACAAGCGGACGCCAGGGCAAGGCCTACTGGGGTGCCTATGGTGTCTCCAAGGCAGGACTCGAAGGCTTCATGCAGATACTGGCCGATGAACTCGAAGCGAACACCCCGATTCGCGTTAACAGCATCGACCCCGGACCGGTTCGCACCGGATTACGGCGGCTGGCCTACCCGGGAGAAAATGCGGCCACGCTGAATGCCCCGGAAGATGTTGTGGATCCCTTCCTGTACCTGCTGGGCCCTGATGGCAAGGGGATTACCGGCAAGCAATTTACGATCAAATAAAAAACCTCGCGCCTGCAAGGCGCTCCTACACATAACAAATAGCTGTAGGAGCGCCTTGCAGGCGCGATAGATGTTGATAAAAACCATCGCGGATGAGATCCGCTCCTACAGCGGAAGACACACCTGTAGGAGCGGATCTCATCCGCGAAAAACCCTACTCCATGATATCCACATGAATCCCCTGCGCTTCCAGCGCATCGGCGCGGGCCGCTATATAGCGCTGGAAACTGGGCTGTTCACGGTAGGCGCCGGAAGCCGCATAATCCATTGAGGACTGCACATGAAAGGCCTTCAGGTAGGCCCCGGTCCTGAATATCTCACGCCCCTCACGATCAAAGAAAACCGCCGACGGGGCATACTGGATATTCAGCTCCTGCGCCCATTGCGCCACGCTCGTGGTCTTGCCGTCCGGCCTTGTCAGGACTTGCTTCGACCACATGTCCAGCAGCACCACATCAAAACGTGCCAGCAGTTCACGGCTCGCAGGGCGCTTCAGGATATCGAGGTGCAACTCGTCACAGGGCGCACAGTCTTTTTGCTCGAACAACACCAGCAACGGCTTGTCACGCGAGGATGCCTGCAGCGAACTGCCGGGTGGCAAAAAGGTGGCCTCATGGTGCAGTACCCCACTGGCGGGTGCAGGTGCTGTTTTCGCCAGGTATTCGCGGAAACCCGGCTCACGTCCACTATGGGTCGCTGCGTAGTCCAGTGCCGCATCAAATTTATGCGGTGGATAGTAACCATTGGCGCGCAGCACCACGCCGCCCTGCTCATCCAGGAACAACAGTGTCGGCGTAAACATAACGCGCAGTTGAGCTGCAAACTGCTTTTCAGTTGTTAGCGCGCCGTCAAACCCGGTGACTTCACGATCACCCCACAGGTTGATCGCAACCACCTCGAAATGCTCGCGTGTTTTAGCCTCGGTCGCCTGCAGGGAGAAGTTCGTATCCAGCAGTTTTTTACAATAGGGACAGCCATCCTGGTAGAAATACAACAGCACGCGTTTACCGGCTGCAGCTGCTTCGCTGACATCTTCACGTATATCCAGGAATGAATTGGCAAACCAGTCCGGCTTCTCTTCATAACCCGGGTTGACCATACCCTCTTCCAGCGAGCCGGCAGACGGCTGCGCTGAACCGCTATCCGGTTGCGAATCACAGGCCGTGATCAGGAACAGTGGAAAAACAGCAACCGACAGTCTTCTCAAAATCAACATGGTGTACACCCTTGCAGGCCGGCAGAATTAGTAGATCTCATCTTAGCAGGTTTGCACGGAAGGACAGCGCGGCTTTAATAAACACCGGGCACAGAGGGGGCGGGTCCGGCAGATATCCTTTGCGTGTTTCACGATCAAGGCATGATATTCATTGAACAGCTCAACATCCGGACCGAGTGTGTTCTCCAGCAGCAGGCGCAGTGTTTCGTAGGATTCATCTCCCGTGATCAAACCAAGGCGCGAGAACAGGCGCCGGGTGTAGGCATCAATCACAAACACCGGGCGCCTGAATGCATAGAGTAAAATATCATCAGCCGTCTCCGGCCCGATACCGTGCACCGACAACAGCCTGTTACGTAACGTTGCGGTCGGGACTTTTCGCAGCGCCGGGTAAGCACCCGAGTCAAGATACCAGCGGCAAAAGTGCCTCAGCCTGTCCGCCTTGATATTGAAATAACCGGAAGGTTTTAACCGTCTCGCCAGGTAGTCCTTGCGCACGGCAACGATCTTGCCGGGATCAAGCATGTCTTCTGCCACCAGGTTGGCAATCGCCTTTTCAACGTTTGACCAGGCGGTATTCTGCGTCAGCACCGCCCCGACCATCACCTCGAACGGGCTGTCTCCCGGCCACCAGTGCTGCGGGCCGTAACACGCAAACAAGACATCAAAAATGGATCCCAGGGTTTTGCGGGAACACTTCACACTCGAACTTCAGCGCCGGCGCCTGGGTCCGGGACGCCGTTGTGGACGTGGAGCGGGCGGCTCCAGCTTCACTGCCGCATAGAGTGCCTCAATGTCCTGCTGCGCAAGGTCCTGGAACTTTCCTGCGCGTATGTTACGAGGTAATTCGACCGGTCCATAGCGCACACGAATCAGGCGGCTGACTTTCAGGCCCTGCGATTCCCACAGGCGGCGCACCTCGCGGTTGCGGCCTTCCCTGAGAATGACGTGGTACCAGTGATTCGCGCCGGCCCCGCCTGCATCACGAATGACCGCAAACGACGCCATGCCGTCTTCCAGCATGACACCCTGCTGCAGGCGCTGCAGAATTTCATCGTCAACAGTGCCCAGGATCCGTACTGCATATTCGCGCTCGATTTCCCATGACGGGTGCATCAGGCGGTGTGCGAGTTCACCGTCCGTGGTCACCAGCAACAAGCCGGAGGTATTGATATCAAGCCGCCCGACCGTTATCCAGCGGGCATTTCTGATGCGCGGCAGATGATCGAACACCGTTGGCCGGCCCGCCTCATCCTTGCGGGTCGTCACTTCTCCGGCAGGTTTATGGTAGATCAGTGTTCGTAGCGGGGTTACGGTTGTGGATGCAATCGATACCGAGCGGCCATCTATTTTTACCAGGTCCGTATCGGCAATACTCATACCGATTTCCGCCGGCCTGTTATTGACGGTAATTTTTCCTTCACGAATCCACGCCTCGATCTGACGGCGTGAACCGAACCCCGCACGGGCCAGGACTTTCTGTATACGTTCAGCCATGGGAGGATATTGTAAAGGATTATTGGCCGAATGAATTCGGCCCTGCAATTCGGTCAGCTGCAGGGTCGGATTCATTCGACCAGGCGGCAATTCGGTCGGGTGCAGGGTCGAATTCATTCGACCAGACGATAAACCCCGGACCGGCTAGTGTATTGTGGTAACGGGCTCGTGCTCTTCCTCGACAACTTCTGTCACGGGCACGGCAGCGTCCTCACCCGCTTCTTCGCTGGCAGACTCGTCATTCGCAGGTGAAAGCTGCAACTCGGGAATATCTGACAGGTCAAGCTCCAGCTCGGCACCGATGGCACTCAGGTCGCGTAATTCCGACAGTGCCGGGAGATCGCTCAGGCTTTTCAGGCTGAAATAATCAAGGAACTGCTTCGTGGTGCCGTACATGGCCGGATGACCGGGCACATCACGGTGTCCAACCACGTGGACCCAGTCACGTTCCAGCAGGGTCCTCATAATCGAGGTGCTGACGGTAACACCGCGCACATTCTCGATCTCGCCACGGGTGATTGGCTGCCGATAGGCTACCAGTGAAAGGGTTTCGAGCAGCGCACGTGAATAACGCGCCGGTTTCTCCTCCCAGAGACGCGACACCCAGGGCTGCATATCCTCACGGATCTGAATGCGGAAACCGCCACCAACCTGTACCAGCGCAATACCACGCTGCTCATAGTCCGCCTGCAATTCTTTTATTGCCTCACGCACATCAGCACGTTCCGGCTTCTCGTTTTCAGCAAACATGGCCAGCACCTGGTCAAGTGTCAGCGGACGGCCCGCCGCCAGCAGGATGGCCTCAATAATATTCTTTAACGGTTTTTCATCCATATGTACTTTTCACCTTTCACTCTTCACTCAGGCAGTTTCCTGCTCTTCCGTATACGCTTCCACAGCCGCTTCGCCGGCCTCTTCAGCGCGCGAGGCCGCCTTTACATGAATCGGTGCGAACGATTCGGCCTGGGTCAGATCAAGCAAGGACTCCTTCACCAGTTCGAGAATGGCAAGGAACGATACAACCACGCCCATGCGCCCTTCTTCCACGGTAAACAGGTCGGTAAACTTGGTGAAATGCGTTGTACTGACCATGCTCAGGACACTCGACATGCGCTCCCGCACCGACAGGGATTCCAACTGTACATGGTGATGTTCAAACATGGAGGCGCGATGCATCACCTCCTGGAACGCGGCAATCAGGTCCTGCAGGTCCACCTCAGGCGGTAGCTGAACAACCTTTTGTTCAGGGGCCTCGGCCCCGGCCTGGAAGACATCACGCCCGAGCCTTGGCAGGGTGTCCATGTCTTCAGCCGCCTTCTTGTAGCGTTCATACTCCTGCAAACGGCGCACCAGTTCGGCACGCGGATCATTTTCGTCTTCTTCATCGCCCGCGGGACGGGGCAGCAACATGCGTGATTTGATCTCGGCCAGCAGTGCCGACATGAGCAGGTATTCAGCTGCCAGATCCAGCTGCATTTCCTGCATAAGTTCAATATATTCAATGTATTGGCGCGTTATTTCGGCAACCGGGATATCGACGATTTCGATATTTTCCTTGCGGATCAGGTACAGCAGCAGGTCCAGCGGGCCTTCAAAGGCCTCGAGGAAAACCTCCATGGCATCCGGCGGGATATAGAGATCGTGGGGGAGAGCGTCGATGCCCTGACCCTGAACAACAGCGAGAGGGATTTCTTCCTGGTTCTGGATGTCCGTCGTAACTGCGCGGCTCTGATTTTCGCTCATTTAATACCCTGGTACGGTTTGACCCGTGTTAACCGAGCGACGATCTTTATCGTCTGGCCGATACTACATTATTTTCAGAAATAAGTCTGTTTTTATCGGCAATAATGCGGTTGACGGGTACGCTGTGCTTTACCCGTCCTACGCGCTGTCTGGCGAAATTTGTCCGCCCTACAACACCGTTCTTTGCAGGGCCGACAAAATCGGCCTGGCAATTATGTGTAGGCAAGCCCCATGGCCTGGCGCACCTCGTTGAGGGTTTCACGGGCCACGTCACGGGCGGCCTTCGAGCCTTCATGGATGATGGCCCGCACCCGTTCCGGGTCGCGCTCAAACTCCCTGGCACGTTCCTGTATGGGTTCAAGCTCTACCAGCACCGCATCAATAATCGGTTGCTTGCAATCCAGGCAACCGATACCTGCCGTGGTACAGCCCTCCCGGACCCAGTCCTTTACCTCGTCACCGGAATAGACTTCATGCAGCTGCCACACCGGGCATAGTTCCGGATTACCGGGGTCGGTGCGGCGCACCCGCGCCGGGTCCGTCGGCATGGTGCGCAGCTTTTCCCGGATCACTTCAGGATCCTCTCTCAGGCTGATGGTATTGCCATAGGACTTGGACATCTTCTGGCCATCGAGACCGGGCATTTTTGAGGCCGGTGTCAGCAGTGCCTGTGGTTCCATCAAAATCATCCGCCCACTGCCTTCCAGGTAACCCGCGAGGCGCTCACGGTCACTGATGGCAAGATTCTGCTGCGCCTTCAACAGCTCACGCGCCAGTTCCAGCGCCTCGTGATCACCCTGCTGCTGGTAACGTTTCAGCAGCTCCCTGTACGAGCGTGCATTCTTCTTGCCCATCTTTTTGATAGCGGCCTGGGCGGCCTCTTCAAAGCCGGGTTCACGGCCATAGATATGGTTAAAGCGGCGTGCCACTTCACGCGTCAACTCGACATGGGCAACCTGGTCCTCCCCCACCGGCACCTTGTCGGCGCCATAGATGAGGATGTCGGCGCTCTGCAGCAACGGGTAGCCGAGAAAGCCGTAGGTGGCCAGGTCACGTTCACGCAGTTTTTCCTGCTGGTCCTTGTAACTCGGTACGCGCTCCAGCCAGCCCAGCGGGGTCACCATGGAGAGCAGCAAATGCAGTTCCGCATGCTCAGGCACATAGGACTGGATAAACAGTTGCGCCGAGTCCGGATCCACGCCGGCAGCCAGCCAGTCGATGACCATGTCCCAGACATGTTCTGCGATGATGTGTGAGTCTTCGTAGTGAGTAGTGAGCGCATGCCAGTCAGCGACGAAAAAGAAGCAGTCAAATTCCTGCTGCAGTTTTATCCAGTTTTTCAGCACACCGTGGTAATGCCCGAGGTGCAACTGGCCCGTCGGCCGCATGCCGGACAACACCCTGCTTTGATTTCCGATACTGACCAAGCTGATCTCCTATATTCCGAGCAGGGAAAATAATACCCGTGTAAATGTCTCACCCGACAATCCTGTCAACATTGCCAGTGCACCCATGATGACAGTGATGACTGGCAACAATATTTTACCCAGCACACCGGTTATCAACAACGCAATCAGGATCATGAAGCCAAACGGTTCTATTCGACTGAACCTGTAGGCCAGCGGCCCCGGTAGCAGGCTGGTCATTACGCGGCCACCATCCAGTGGCGGCAGGGGCAGCAGGTTCAGAACCATGAGTACCGTATTGATAAAAACACCGGCCACACCCATGTACACCAGTGCAACGCCGGCATCGCCAAATAGTGGGGCTGCACGAACCAGCAAGGCCCAGACCATTGCCATGAGCAGGTTGGCCAATGGCCCTGCACCGGCAACAATTGCCATGTCACGCTTCGGCTGGCGCAGGTTTCTCCAGTTGATCGGCACCGGCTTGGCATAACCGAATATAAAACCACTCTGCAGCAGGAGTAACGCACCGGGTATCAGGATTGTCCCCACGGGATCGATATGCTTGAGGGGGTTGAGCGTCAAACGGCCCATCATTTTGGCGGTCGTGTCCCCCAGCTTGCTGGCTACCCAGCCATGGGAAACCTCGTGGAGTGTGATACCCAGCATCACCGGCGGTATCCAAATCGCAATTTTTTGTACAAGGCTGAGGTCCGGCATCGGCGGATTATAACCTTATGACCGCCAATTTCATCCGTCTATTCCTTCAACAATACCGCAGCCCTGGCGCACAATACGCGGCACGTCATCGACCATATCAATGACCGTTGTCGGCTCCAGCCCGCAGTGATCGCCATCTATTACCAGGTCGACATCACGGCTGATCCGCTCACGCATATCATCGACATCGGTCTCGGGCATATCCTCTCCCGGAAAGATCAGGGTTGAACTCATCAAGGGCTCACCCAGGGTCTCGAGCAGGGCCTGCGCAATCGGATGGTCCGGCACACGCAGACCAATCGTCTTGCGTTTCGGGTTCTGCAGGCGGCGTGGCACTTCGTGCGTCGCGCGCAAAATAAACGTAAACGGTCCCGGTGTCAGGGATTTCAGCAGCCGGTAAGCACTGTTATCGATCTTTGCATAGCTTGAAATCTCGGAAAGATCACGGCATACCAGGGTAAAATTATGCTGCTTGTCGAGCGCACGAATCTGGCGCATCCGCTCCATGCCGCGCTTGTCCCCGACGTGACAACCCAGCGCATAACTGGAATCGGTCGGGTACACGATCAGGCCGTCCTTGCGGATAATCTCGACGGCTTGCTTGATAAGGCGCGGCTGTGGATTGTCCGGGTGTATTTTTAGATATTGACTCATGTGCAAACTCGTTAACTCTTCCCATCCGGATATTTACCTTGTAGGAGCGCCTTGCAGGCGCGATAGGGTCTCATGCAGAACCATCGCGCTTGCGAAGCGCTCCTACAAAAAAACAATAAATTCACTGTAGGAGCGCCTTGCAGGCGCGAAGGTATTACATGCATCTTTATCGCGCCTGCAAGGCGCTCCTACAATGATATATAACTATTGCGTGTGCCAGTGCTCGCTCTGCCAAACGGGTGTGCAACCGGTTGGCAATTCCGGCAACTGCCCCAGTTTTATCCACGGGTTTTCCGGGCCGTGATAATCCGAGCCGCAGGAGGCCAGCATGTTTTCGTTGCGGCACAGCGCCGCCATGGTCTGGATGTTGTCCCGGGTGTGGCTACCGGACACCACTTCCATACCGAGCCCGCCACATTCCCGGAATTCACCCGTCAGGCGGCGCAGCTTGCTTGCCGTCATGCGGTAGCGCGCCGGGTGTGCAATCACGGCCACACCACCGGCACGGGAAATCCAGTCCAGCGCAGCTTCCAGGCTGGTCCACTCACCGGATACAAAACCGGGCCGGTTATTCACCAGGTAGCGCTTAAAGACCTGGCGCACATCACGGGCGTGTCCCTGTTCGACCAGGAACCGGGCAAAGTGAGTACGCCCGACAATGCTGCCCTCTGCCAGGGCACAGGCACCCTCGTAGCTGCCCTTGATGCCCGCCTTGTCCAGACGCCGGCCAATCTCGGCTGCACGCCAATTGCGAAACTCGCGCAGGCCCATTAGACCTGCCTGTAATTCCTCACAATCCGGGTTGATATTCAGCCCAAGCAGGTGGACCGTCTGCGACTGCCAGCTTACTGAAATCTCCACCCCGGGGACCAGCTCCAGGCCAAGTTCCCGGGCACGGGCTTGCGCCCCGGACAGTCCCTCGGTGGTATCGTGATCCGTCAATGCCAGCACTTTCACGCCTGCGGCATGTGCGGCACTCACCAACTCAGCAGGCTCGAGCGTACCGTCAGAGGCGATGGAGTGACTGTGCAAATCATACTGGATAGTCATCCGGCCCATTCTACAGGAGTCCCCCTCACCGTGATGGAGAAATACCACCGCAAATGGAATGTTGATCGTTCCCTGCACTAAAAATAAGGGTTTTTCAGGTTTCACCCGGAGCCTAAAAAGACTATCATTTGGCCCCTTTGAGCGGCCATCAGGCTGGAAATCACCTACATGAAGTTTCTTTTTGACCTGTTCCCGATCCTGCTGTTTTTTGTGGCCTACAAGATGTACGACATCTATGTCGCCACGGCCGTTGCCATCGGTGCTGCCTTTTTTCAGACCGGCCTGTTCTGGCTGAAGCACCGCAAGTTTGAAAAAATGCATGTAATCACACTGGGGATACTGATCGTCTTCGGCGGGTTGACACTGATCCTGCGTGATCCTGTTTTTATTAAATGGAAACCGACCGTCGTCAACTGGCTGTTCGGTGCAAGCTTTCTTGGCAGCCAGTTTATCGGTGAGCGTCCGCTGGTCGAACGCATGATGGGACATGCCATCAAGGTGCCCGGCCCGGTATGGCGGCGTCTCAACGGGGTATGGGTGCTGTTCTTTCTCGCCATGGGACTGATCAACATCTATGTCGCCTATAACTACAGCGAGGAAACCTGGGTCAACTTCAAGCTGTTTGGCATGATGGGGCTGACGCTGGTGTTTGTATTCGCACAGGCCTTCTACCTCGGTCGTTATATGGAAACCGATGAGGAAAACGAATAATGCTGTACGCCATCATCAGCCAGGACAGGGACAACAGTCTTGCAGACCGGTTGCAGGCACGCCCCGCGCACCTGGCCCGGCTACAGGCATTGAAAGATGAAGGCCGCCTGGTGCTTGCCGGGCCGCATCCCGCAATCGACAGCCCGGACCCCGGTGACGCCGGCTTCAGCGGCAGCCTGGTTGTTGCAGAATTTACCTCGCTGACCGAGGCCACGGCATGGGCCGATGACGACCCCTATATCCGTGCCGGCGTCTATGAGAAGGTCAGCGTCAAACCCTTTAAAAAGGTACTGCCCTGAAATGACTGATTCACGAACAGAAATGATCCAGGAGCGCCTGGCACGCAAACTGTCCCCCGTCAGTCTCGAAATCACCGACGAAAGTGCCAAACATGCCGGACACGCAGGTGCTGCCAGCGGTGGCGGCCACTTTATTGTGAACATCGTGGCAGATGCCTTTCGTGATAAAACCCTGATTCAACGTCATCGCCTGGTCTATGATGCCGTCGACGATATTATGCACCGGGAAATTCATGCCCTCAGTATCCAGGCAAAGACACCGGATGAAGTTTAACCACCAACCCAAGAAGGGATAATGTAATGAACTACCGTAAACCAGCAGTACTGCTCGCAACCGTTCTCCTGATCAGCGGATGTGATCAGCTTCAAACCTCGCTCCAGGGTGACAGGACTGGCGATTCAGATTCCGACAGTGCGTCGACCGAATCAACACCTGGCGGCGAAGTACTGGCCACCGTCAATGGCGCAGTCATTACCCAGGACGTTCTTGACGTCTATGCCAAATCACGCAAACCCCAGGCTGGCGGCGAAGATGAAGACATGCAGAAGACAGCCCTGAATGAGTTGATCGCACTTGAACTCATGCGCCAGGAAGGTGACAGAAACGGCGCATCGTCACGACCTCTTGTTGTGGCACTGCTGAATCAGCAGAAACGCACGGCAATAGCCGGTTCCGCCATCAGTGACTTCATAAAGGCCAACCAGGCCAGCGATGAAGAAGCGCAGCAAGTCTATGACGAAAGGATGGGCAGCGGCGGGAAGGAATACAACGCCCGCCACGTTCTCGTGGAAACCCGGGAAGAAGCCGTTGTGGTTATAGAGTCCCTGGATAATGGTGCAGATTTCTCCGAGGTCGCCATGGAAAAATCCACGGGTCCTTCCGGGAAAACCGGTGGCAAGCTTGGCTGGTTTGCGCC
>Ga0209165_10000659_pt1 | contig 11755 bp, 12 predicted proteins | sample tdAd001_FD_187122 | JGI IMG/M metagenome (GOLD analysis project Ga0209165, IMG submission 187122) | Marine sediment microbial communities from the Atlantic coast under amendment with organic carbon and nitrate - tdAd00.1 (SPAdes)... | ecosystem: Environmental > Aquatic > Marine > Coastal >... | reverse complement strand
CCCATGGGCAGGATTGATGGGACCAGTATGTGGCAGGTAGGAGAAAAAGTCAGGGCCAATCGTTCAGACACCATGCCCAGGATTAACCCTTTTACTGCAGGACTTTACTGTGCAACCATGATGGCCCAGATTGATCTGCTTATTGAAAAAGGTCACTGTTTGAGTGAAGTGGCGAATGAATCGGTGATCGAGGCAGTGGATTCCCTCAATCCCTACATGCATTTCAAAGGAGTGGCCTACATGGTAGATAACTGCTCAACAACGGCAAGGCTTGGTTCCAGAAAGTGGGCACCCAGATTTGACTACAATATTGTCCAGCAGGCCTTTGTTGATTACGATGCCGACAAGCCCGTTGATGAGGATTTGATCGCTGCCTTTAAGTCCCATAAGGTGCACGCTGCCCTTGCAGTATGCGCCACCATGAGGCCCTCGGTTGATATATCGTTCAGCGAGTAATTTTATAACAGCACTTGTGTGACGTATTCAGGGCCCGCCAGTACTTCTTGACGGGCCTTTTTTGTTCATAAAACGAAATGAAAAAGTCGTTCACTCATGTTGACCTTTGGCAGCATGTACGGTTAGGGAGGACACCTATGCTAACTTTTAAAGAACAATGGGGTTTGGAAATGGCCCTTGATGTTTTAAAGAGCCAAAACGTTGAGAGCGCGATCTGGTCCGAGGCCGCGAAATGGATAATGCTTTATGGACCACCCAAGTTGCAGGAAGTTATGCGGCAGGCCTCAAACATTGCTACAAAGTCCTGTTTCCCGAAGCTGGAGGCGGAACGTTATACCGGGTCTGGTGACCCCTGTTACGATATAGAAAAAATTGCAGAAGCTCTCGGGATCACCAGGCAGGAAGCCTTGGAAAAGATGTCCAAAATGGAATACGAGCAGGGCATCCAGCATCTCTTTGATGCATCTGAAACCGAGAATATCCAATAGTCCAATATTTTATACTTGGGTGGTGTGGCGGTAAAAAGATCAGGAAAATTTTTTCTTATTCCCCCAGCCCGGTATCACCGAATTTCTGGCGGACCTTCTTTACAATATTGTCCCGCTTCAATTCCTGGTAAACGGATTTATTCTTATCTGTCATGATTTTTTCGAGGAACTTGCGCTGGTTTTCCAGGGAGATGGTATAGAGGTTTTCATTAATGGACCAGCGGGCTTTAAAGTGAGGAACCATGTAACTGCTGGTATCATCAAGTGTCTTTTTGAAGCGCGTTTCGCTGACCTCGAAAAAGTGGATCGTATGGTGAAGAAAGTCGATCTCGTTTTTAAAATTTCCTATCTCGGCTTCCTGGAATTCATGATAGAGAAAAAGCAGCTTTTCAAGATAAGTATGGTCAGCCATTTGTGCTATAAGGTCAGCAGTGCCAAGCATTTTGCCAAGCAGTTCTATTTGTTGTGAGGAGAAATTAATAGCAGGTATTTCAGCCGCAAGGTCAGTACACAGTATCATATCCCGTAGGTCAACTATCTCCTGACTCTCAAGATGTAAAGTGGCAGCATGTTTTTCTGCAAAATCCATGCTGAGTTTGACATGATCCTGGGTATGTTTGGCACCGGTCCCTTCCATGTCGCATGCTTTCTGTATCATCCCGGTATCATGCATGAGGGCGCCGGTAAGGCCAAGGAAGATTTCATGCACGCTGAAATTTTTGCTGCTGAGCTGAGCGCCATGGAGCAGTCGCGCCATGGCCAGGTAGGTATCGGTTATGTGCCGGAGATTATGATAATCTGTGTTGCAGGCTTTGTATCCAGCCAGATGACCTTCATACAGGTCAATGGTGAATTTGAAAATATGGTAAATCGGTTCTGCGTCAAATTCTGGAGTGAACAGACTGAGAGTATGGAGTACCTCTTTATGGACCGCCTCCGGGGAATCCATATCGATAAGTGTAGAGAGTCGCTGCTTATCAAAAGCCCTCGTATGAGATGGCCTGGAGGTATCAGTACCTGAAGGATTTGTCATAATCTGAGGATTTATCGGTAGGATTCATCTGTGTTTTTTTACTTTAAAAAAAGTAATGATTATTATAGTTGTTTAAATGATTTCAGATTATAAATCAAGTGTAAGTATAGAGAGTTACATAACTCTTTCCAAGTGAAAAAGACTGAGTACAGTTATTTATTAAAAAGTGAGAGTATAAATAATGCAAATAATGAAAAGGTCAAGTGTGCTGTTATCATGCTTGCTGATGGTGTTTTTCCTGGTTCTTATTACAGGATGCGAGAATATAGCCGGTTTGGGTAATGTTAAGAGGATGGAGGTCGGCAAACCGGCTCCTGACTTCGTGTTGCAGGATGCATCCGGAAAGGTCTGGAAGCTTTCCGGTTTGAAGGGCAAAGTGGTTTTTGTTAATTTCTGGGCCACCTGGTGTAAGCCATGCAGAGATGAAATGCCCTCTATGGAAGCCCTCAATAAGGCCATGGCAGATAAGCCGTTCCAGATGCTTTCCATTATCTTCAATGATGACCTTGATCTTGCAAAGAGCTATGCCAGACGGCAGGGGGCTACATTTCCCGTGCTTGGCAATCCCAGCAAGGAATTGACCCAGGCCTATATGATAACCGGTGTTCCTGAGACGTTTCTCATAGATGCTGACGGCATCCTGAAGCATAAGTTTATAGGCCCCTACGATTGGGGTTCCCCGAAAATGAAAAATGTTGTGCTTGAACTTTTCAATACCTCCAAATGACGCAGGGTTGCAATTCTCCTCGCTGAGATAATCTATGTTCCGGCTCTAAATATTTTCACTTTCAACAAGTTTACTGGAGTTTAATGATGTTGGTATATACATTACCATTGATTGGTGCGCTTATCGGTTGGCTGACCAATTACATAGCCATTAAAATGCTGTTTCACCCCAAAAATATGGTAAAAATTTTCTTCCTTTCAGTACAGGGAGTGTTTCCCAAGAGACAGAAAGCACTTGCTCGCAAGCTCGGCCAGATTGTTTCCGAAGAACTGGTTTCGGCGCAGGATGTTACAGCCCATCTCAAGGAAAAGGCAACATCCGAGGCTGTTCTTAGTCATATCGCCCTGAAGCTGGAAGAAGGGATATCTAAACGGTTGCCGGGGGCCTTTCCCATGCTGGCCATGCTGATGCCAAGTGATTTGGCAGATAAGATAAAAGCTCTGTTGCTTGATCAGATGGGCGGTCTCAATGAGGATCTAATCGACAAGCTGAGCAGCGAGTTGGAAGAAGAGCTTGATGTGCAAAGGATTGTGGAGGAAAAGGTTTCTGCTTTTTCCAGTGATAAACTGGAAGAAATTCTTTTTTCCATAATGCGGAGGGAATTCAAATTTATAGAAATGGTCGGCGCTGTCCTGGGTTTTTTTATAGGAGTGGCGCAGATTCTGCTGTTATCGTTTCCATATTAATTGGGAAGCAAATATAAGTAGTTTCAGCTTTTTAAAATCCTTATTCAAATGATACTGAGATTAAGGTGTCCAATAATTCAAGACAGGATCACTCCTCCAAAATAAAAAACCGGAGAGGGAAATTCTGATCCCACCTCCGGCATTGTTCAGATGTTCAGTGGTAATTTTTACTTGGCGATTAATCCATTAAACAAAAAACAATAGGAGCTAAATGATCCGTCTTGTGCCCCGATAGTCCTGATTTATTCTTCGATGTGTTTTTCAATAATCTCTGACACAATTTTTGTTCCGCACTTACGGCAAGATCACTTTTAGAATATTACTTTAGTGACAATGTTAACTTTGAAATCCAAATAACTAGAATCATTTGTGGTGATATTGATACTTGATTAACTCAAAACAAATTTCATTTTGGTAATTAAAGTATCTGGGAGAAAGGGTTTTTGCAGAAAAACCACTTTTTTGCCAGAAATACTGTATAAAGTTGAAGGCAAGGTGAAACCAGACATGAAAAGAACTTTTATATCAGGGTATAAGGTGCTGAATTGCTTGGCAAGGGCTATGCCGTTTATTCCAGGCATCTTAATATCTGTGAGCAAAAGATCAATAGGGGTTTGTTTTGAGGCAATCTCAAGCGCTTCCTCACCACTTGATGCTAGGATCGGCTGATATTTATATGCAAATAATAGTTCTTTAACGAGGTATAGAATAGATGGGTCATCATCTACTACAAGTACTATTGCTGGGTTTTTCTTGTGCATGATGTGCTTCCCCCATTTGTTTTTCAAAAAAACAAATTTTAAATAACTTAAACCCAAAGAGATTTGCTAATTTCAAACCTTGCAGAAAAGTAAAAATCTAAAATTTGCAGCTCAAATAATTACATGCAAAAAGTAAACCTGTATTAGGAGGGAAGAATAAATAATCGCCTAATGAAGCAATCGAGGGGGTTTAGTGTAATTAAATGATTAACAGAAAAAATACTGAAGTAAATTTAAAGGTTGTTTTTTGACAAAATTTGTCACAAACCAAAAATCACATTGCTTGCCAACAGTGTTGACTATATGTGGAAGGATTGCCAGTTAATGTACAACTTGAAGCTATCAAACAAGCCCTTTGATAAATATAGCTCCGATAAGTTTAAGTTAGTAACTTAATGTTATTGGAGTGTTATCATGTGAATTCCTTAACTCTGGCCTTCCTGGCGTGCCGGATGCAGGTCAGCATCTGACTTCAAATTCGGAGTCGTATCATTAATTTCTTTGGCATTTTCATCTTCATGCAGCAGTAATTCTTCAGCAGATTTATCGGATTTGATAGCGAAACCGGCATCAATGATCATCTGCAGCGTGTCCTGTCTGCTTTTTCCCCTCGTGTTCAGATAACCATCCATAAACAGTGAATTTGCCGGATAGAGGCTCATGACTTCCATACTGCGTAAATGATACTCACGGCCTGCAGCTGTTCGTATTTCAGCCTGAGGATTTATAAAGCGAAACAGGCAGAGAATCTTCAGGCAATATTCAGGGGTGAGATTCTGGGCATTTCCCAGCTTGTTCCCAACTATAGGAAGCAGGAAATTGATTGGGATGGATTTTGCCTCAAGGTTACGCAGCATGAAGGCCAATTCAATGATTTCCCCGGCTGTTTCACCCATGCCGGCGATAATGCCTGAACAGACCTCAAGGCCTGCACTGCGGGCAGCTTTTAAGGTGTTGAGCCGGTCTGCAAAGGTATGGGTGGTGCAGATTTTTGCATATTGGGACACAGAGGTGTTGAGGTTATGATTTAAGCGGTCAAGCCCGGCCTGTTTGAGAAACCTTGCGCTTTTTTCATCCATGATACCGGCTGAAACACAAACCTCGATGGGATACTGTGCCTTGATGGTCCTTACCAGGTCGGCGATACGTTCAGCTTTCCGTTCTCCGGTCCGCCGCCCGGCATATACCATGCAATAGCGATAGGCGCCTGCTTCATAGGCCTGTTTTGCTTCAGCCAGAATTTCCTCTTTACTTTTCTCGGAGTATTTAACAATTTCGGCATTGCTGCTTTTGGACTGCGGGCAGTAATTACAGTCTTCAGAACAGAGGCCGTTGCTCACGTTGTTAATAATATGGACGGTCACTGTTTTGCCATGGAAATGCTTGCGCACTGTAAAGGCGGCATCCAGGAGAGATAAGAGTTCAACTTTGCTGTCCGTCAGCAAACCGGCGTAGGTATCCTGAGACAGTAAATCGCCGTTAATTGCTGTTTTAGCCAGTTTCCGGTACCAGTCCTTATCCATTAAAATTCTCCATAATTTTTAAAAATCTTTCATAACAGTGAAAGAAAGAAATATGTTTTTCCGGTTGTTGGTGTATTCTATTTATATCCGCATTTGTCAAGGGTCGGTTAACTTCCAGGCATATTTTTTATAAGCCCGAATCCCTATTCGCAGGCTTAACCCGCATTTCTCACCAGCGATCTGCTACGAAGCCGGCAAGCATTGTGTTTACTTCGTTACGCTTGAAAAACATCCTCAACATACTTACAGTATGCCTGCGGGTGTTTTTCGGCGCGTGCCTCGCGGAGTCTACGCTTACCTATCCACAACCCTTTCCGGCTTCTCGCGACGAACTTGGTGAGAAACCCGGGTTAGAAGTTATCGATGAAGACTCGAATTCCTCTTCTATGGAGAAGGAGATCATGGCTAAACATACTGTACTTTTGTTCAAGCCCTATCCCATGGCCGTTGGTCAGAAAATATATATTGCCGGAGGGCCAAGGGGAGGGGACTGGGAAGTGATTGAGGTCAGTGAGCGCAAGGTGAAGCTTCGTTGTCCGGTCAGCTTTAGAGAATTTGAGTGGAATCGATTCTGCTATTTTGCAGAAGAGCAGCAGGACAGAGAATGGCCTCAACAGTGATTCCTTCTCCTCTTAAAACGGTCGGTAAGCTGATACTGGCTTCAGCCTCGCCAAGGCGAAAATCTCTTATGCAGGAGCTTGGGCTTGATTTTGAAATTATAGAAGCCCAGGTTGAGGAAAATCCTGCTGCCGGCGAGTCGCCCCGGGAATTTGTTATGCGGGCAGCTTCTGATAAAGCTGCTGCTGTTTCCCGCGAGAATGTCGGGTACTGGGTTCTGGGAGCTGATACGGTGGTCGTGCATGGAGGCAAGATCCTGGGCAAGCCAAGGGATGCAAAGGAAGCTTTGTCAGTGCTGCAGACCTTGGCCGGGCAGAAGCATCTGGTGCATACCGGTTTTTGTTTGCTGCATGGAAAAGAGAGGATAGCAGTCAGCAGGGTCGTGACTACAGAGGTTAGTTTTTATCCTTTCTCCCGGGATATTGCAGCAGCGTATGTAGCCACAGGAGAGCCGCTTGATAAGGCAGGAGCGTATGGCATCCAGGGCAGCGGCAGTTTCCTGGTTGAGAGGATAAACGGGTCCTACACCAATGTTGTCGGACTCCCCCTGGTTGAGGTTGTAGAAGAATTGCTTCGAAATAAGGTGGTAGAGCCAAGAAAAGAATGATCGTGAAATTGCCTGCTTTTCTTAATCTTTTTCCGACTGCTGTTCTATAAGTTCCCCTAACGCAAATGCCGCGTCACCTACCAGTTTTATGCAAATTTTACGGGTGCTTAACGGATTGACATAGAAATTTTTCACTTCTAATTTGTTTTTCCAGTCGACCTTGGCAATGTCACGACAATTCATGCCCCCCAAAGGTTTGGCGAGTTCCTCAAATTTTTTCAGAAACTTACTGCTGACAGACCAGAGACGGGGGTTTTCTTTCTCGTCAAGGTTGCCTCTGCTGTAGATGCTTGAAATTACAGCAATTCCTCCAATTAAGATTCCGCAGACACTTCCAGAGCTTGCAATGCCGCCACCGAATGCCCCTAATGCCTTGACGGCAGTCTCGTCAATTTCGCCAATTTTTTCCTGGCCCACGGCAAGGATTACCTGGCTTCAATGGAAACGTTTTTTGAAAAGGTCCATTGCCTTATCTCGCATTTCTTCCGAAGTCATTTGTACTCCTATAATTATGTGTTTATGATAAAATGCTGTTAACTCTAATTCATTTCAGCCTGCCATTTCGTTAGTGCCTGAAGGGACCGCTCAGCATATTTTTCGCCGCGGAATCTTTTTGGTACTCTTTGTTTTAAATTTGGAAAAAGTCCGAAATTGATGTTGGAGGGCTGAAAACGTTTTGGATCGCCTGCGGTCAGATGGGTGATCAGGGAACCAAGAGCTGTCTCAGGAGGAGGGACAACCGGGTTTTCCCCCTGAAGGAGGCGGGCTCCGTTTATGCCGGCCAATAGCCCTATAGCGGTTGATTCAACATAGCCTTCAACCCCCGTTATCTGACCGGCCAGTAGAAGATCAGGTCGTTTCTTCAACTGCAGGCCCGGCAGGAGAAGCTCAGGTCCGCAGACGAATGTATTCCGGTGAATAGAGCCGAGTCTGGAGAACTCTGCCTGCTCCATACCCGGAATCATTCTGAACACTCTTTTCTGCTCACCATACGTGAGCTTGGTCTGAAACCCCACCATGTTGTAAAGTGTTCCCTCATTATTTTCTTTGCGGAGTTGGACAACGGCGTGTGCTTTTTGCCCGGTACGGGGATCAATTAATCCAACCGGTTTCATGGGGCCGAACCGCAGGGTTTCAGGACCGCGTTCCAGCATGATCTCAATAGGAAGACATCCTTCAAAATATTTTTGCTTCTCAAAACTTTTCAGCGGCACTTTTTGCGCTTGAGCAAGTTCTGTAATGAAATTTTGGTACTGCTCCTTATCCATGGGGCAGTTGAGGTAATCACCAGGCCCCTCCTCATAGCGGGATGCCTGGAAAATAATATCTCTATCCAATGACTCGGCTTCTACTATCGGAGCTATTGCATCGTAAAAGGCCAGATGATCCTTGCCGGTAAGTTTTCCGAGGGAGTCTGCCATGGATTCGGATGTGAGGGGACCTGTGGCAAGAATTGTTATACAGGATCCTGGCATTGGGGCAGGAAGTTCCCTGACCTCGTCCCGGATAATGTTGATATTCTCGTTTTCCTCAATTTTTCCTGTAATAAATTGTGCAAATTTTTCGCGGTCTACAGCCAGTGCCTTGCCGGCAGGAACTTTTGTCTGTTCAGCAGACTCCATGATCAACGATCCCAGGTTTCGCATTTCCTGCTTCAAAAGTCCGACTGCCGAGGTTATGGCATCAGAGCGCAGGGAGTTGCTGCAGACAAGCTCAGCAAGCAGTTTGGAATGATGAGCAGGGCTGAAAACCAGGGGCTTCATTTCATGTAGTGTAACCTGGCATCCAAGCCTGGATGCCTGCCAGGCTGCCTCAGTTCCAGCCAGTCCACCACCGATGATTATGAGTTGTTTTTTAGTTTTGACCATATGAAATCCTGAATATGTGATCTGTAGGATATATCTCAGATATAATTAGCACTTCGTGGTTAAAAGGTAAACTATAGAGAAGGGTGTAATGATAAATCTTTTGGGAAAAGAGCCTGCTTTACTTTGGTGAAAAATCGGTTTTTAAATTCACTTTATCCAGGGTTCTTACAAAGTAGCGGAGCCAGCGGTGCACATCATTTTTTTGTACCTGGTTTCGGAGCCATTGCATGCGTTGCTGGCGTTCCTCCAGGGGCATGGTAAATGCCCGGTAAATAGTATCCGCTGTTTTTTCAATATCGTAGGGATTAACCAGCAGGGCCTTTTCACCCAGCTGGTCTGCTGCGCCGGCGAATTCGCTTAAAATAAGCACGCCGTTATTTTCAACTGAACAGGCGCAATATTCTTTAGCCACCAGGTTCATCCCGTCCCTTAAGGGAGTTATGAGGGCAATTTCAGATGTTCTGTAATGGGCCACGAGTTGAGTATTATCCAGACTGCGGAAAACATAATGGATCGGTATCCAGCCGGCATTACCGAAGCGTGAATTGATACGGCCTACAATCTGGTCAAGCTGTTCTTTTAAGTTTTGATAATCGGGATCCAGGGTTCGGCTGGGAACAACTACCTGCAGCAGGGAGATTTCTTGTTTGAGCTCTGGATATTTTTCCAGGGCCAACTCATAGGCAAGAAAACGTTCCGGGATCCCCTTGGTATAGTCAAGCCTGTCAATACCCAGCATCAACTGCCGTTCCTGCAGGTTTTCATGCAGGTACCAGGCGGCATCCTGAACTTCCTGGGAATGGGCAGCATTATTAAACTCGTTAAAGTCAATGCTTATGGGAAAATGCCCTACCTGGATAATTCGTTTTTTGTATTTTACCAGGGTATAATTGCGTTGTCTCCGAAGGATAGAGGCTTCCGGTATGAGGTTGGTGACAGTATTGACAAAATTACGTCGGTCACGAAGGGTCTGGAAGCCTAACAGGTCAAAGGCCAGCAAAGCCTTTGTATATTCCATCTTCCAGGGGAGCCTTTGGAGAAGATCAAGGGAGGGAAAGGGGATATGGTGAAAATATGCCAGAGGCAGCCGAACTCCTGATTTCTTCAGAAAATGACCAACCATGGAAAGCTGGTAATCATGGATCCAGATGATGTCATTTTCCCGGGTCTGCTTTGTGATTGCCTTGGCAAACTTTTTGTTTACTGCAACATATGTCTGCCAGTCTTCCAGGTCAAACTTGCAATAGCCGAGAAGATCATGGAGAAGTGGCCAGAGGGTGCCATTGGAAAAGCCCCAGTAGTAGCGCTCAATCTCCTGCTGGCTTAAAGGGATTCCGACCAGTTTATACCCCTGTTCCGAGCCGAATTGATCAAGCAGTTCCTGTATTGGGGCTTCCTTACCGGTTCCCGGCCAGCCAATCCAGAGACTTTCATTTTCCTTTAAGATTGGGTTGAGAGCGGTTACCAGACCACCTGAACCCGGCTGTATCCTCCATTGGTCGTTTTCTTTGTCAATAACAATCGGCAACCTGTTGGAGACAACAATCAGCCGCTTATTGATTTTTTGTTTTTGCTTTGCCATTATGTTTTTGTGGAATACCTGTACCAGTGGTGCAAAAAGTCCAGCAACTCATCAGGAGGTGTCAGCCAGCAATCAGCCAGCGTGTCCCGTTGAGTATCTCTTACAAGCACTGAGAGTCCTTTCCCCTTTAAAGCCTTAAAAGCATCCTCGTCGGTGAGATCATCGCCCAGGTAAGCTATCATTGCATCCTTTGAGCACTCATCCAGGATTTGTTTTATTGCATCTCCTTTATGCATTCCAGCACATCGGAGTTCAAGACCGCCATCAAATGGTTGAATTTCAAGATTCTGTCCCATGGTGAGCGGTTCCCAGGCCTCACGTACTTTTTCTTCAAGCTTCTGCCGGATTTCTTTTTTTACCCCCCTCCAATGAAAGGCAAGAGAAGAAGGTTTTTGCTCACAATAATTTTCATAGCCCTTTTCCTTTAGCCAGATAAAAGTTTTTTGTATAGTAAGTGAACATGTGGCAGGAATTTTTTGCCTCTGCACCGAAGTGTCAGGCAGTAAATGTTCAAAACCGTGACCACCCCAAATCTCAGGAAGTTGTTTAAGGCCAAGCAGCGGTACAATATCCTTGATGTTGCGGCCACTGACAATGATTAAACGGGTCTTTCCTGATTGCTGAATTTTCTCTAAGATTTTTCTTACTCCTGGATAGGGAAACGCCTGGTCTCTTTTTTTGTGAAAGGGTGCCAGGGTGCCGTCATAGTCAAGGAGTAGGACTTTCTGTGGCCCATTTTGCAGCAGATGCCAGAAAGTTTCCAGGGAGCATATCCTTGGTTCCTCCATTAAACGGTTCCTACAGTGATGCGTTCAACATTTTCGTTCGTAAGACCAAGCATAAGAGTAAGATATTCGCGTAAATGTCTGGTGATAAGAAAGTTTTCTCGAACAAACCGCTTGGCCCGCATGCCCATTTCCTCAAGTTTATCCCGGCGATGCAGCAGGTATCGGGTTCTCAATGCCGCACCTTCCGGGGTGCGGACCAGGAAACCGGTATAATGGTCTATAACCTGAAGACGAATACCTCCGGTATCACCGCCAATGATCGGTTTGCCTTTCCACATACCTTCTGAAACGGTCAGGCCAAAACCCTCACGGATTGATTTCTGCAGAATAATATCAGATGCCCTCTGCAGGGCATTGATGGTGCGGTTTGCATCTGCCGGTAAGAGAAGAACGTGTATATTGGATGCCCCATTGGAAGCCTGTTTCACCTCGTTGAGTACCATTTCCCCTTCCGGGTCATCACTGGCACCGCCTCCTGCCAGGACAAGCTGCATGGGGGTCAGTTTACTGGCTAACTTGTATGCCTCAATAACACCAACCGGATCTTTGAAGCGGTCATAGCGAGAAACTTGAGTTATCAGCGGCAGTTGAGGGTCAAGACCGAATTCAGAATAAATA
>Ga0209165_10000656_pt1 | contig 11781 bp, 9 predicted proteins | sample tdAd001_FD_187122 | JGI IMG/M metagenome (GOLD analysis project Ga0209165, IMG submission 187122) | Marine sediment microbial communities from the Atlantic coast under amendment with organic carbon and nitrate - tdAd00.1 (SPAdes)... | ecosystem: Environmental > Aquatic > Marine > Coastal >... | reverse complement strand
TCTTAACCTTGTCGATACACCTGGGCATGTAGACTTCAGTTATGAAGTTTCAAGGGCCTTGGCATCCTGCGAGGGAGCCCTGCTCCTCATTGATGCAGCCCAGGGAGTTGAGGCCCAGACACTTGCCAATCTTTACCTCGCCATGGAAACAGACATGGTTATCATTCCTGTTATCAATAAAATTGACCTGCCTGCAGCAGATCCTGATGCAGTTGCAGATCAGATTGAAGCAGATCTCGGACTTGATCCTGAACATATCTGCCTCTGTTCAGCCAAAACAGGGGAAGGGATTGAGGAAATCCTTGAAGCTGTGGTCAACCTGCTTCCTCCCCCTGAGGGAAATGAAAAAAAACCTCTTGAAGCCTTAATTTTTGATGCCCGCTACGACCCTTTCAGGGGTACAATCATTTCCACCAGAATCTTTGAGGGAACTGTCAAGCCTGGTGATATAATCCGTTTCATGTCTAACAACGCTGTTCACAAGGTGGAGGAAGTTGGACTCTTTCGGCTTACGAGAGAGCCGCAGAAAATGCTTGGTGCCGGCCAGGTTGGCTATATTATCGCGGGTGTAAAAAATGTCAGTGATACGAGAAACGGTGACACCATTACCCATAAAGATAATCCCTGCCTCAAACCTCTTTCAGGCTTCAAAGAGGTCAAACCTGTCGTTTTTTCGTCCATTTACCCTATCTCCACTGACGATTACGAAGATCTGGTCGTAGCACTTGAAAAACTAAAGCTTAATGATGCTTCCCTGACCTTTCAAAAAGACTCTTCAACAGCACTGGGTTTCGGTTTTCGCTGCGGGTTTCTTGGCCTGCTTCATCTGGAAGTTGTGCAGGAAAGGCTGGAACGTGAATTTGATATTTCCCTCATCATGACAGTCCCGACCGTACTGTATCATTTCTATCTCCAGGACGGCACAAAACTGGAGATCGACAATCCTGCATATTTTCCTGATCCATCCACAATTGACAGGACAGATGAACCGTACATCAAGGCAGTCATTCTGTTCCCTGAACGGTACATGGGATCTATTATGAATCTGTGCATGGAACGCAGGGGGGTGAATAATCATTACCATTACCCTGCTCCGGGAAGAATTGAATTCAACTGTGAAATACCCCTGGCAGAAGTAATCTACGATTTTTATGACACGTTGAAATCCATTACCCAGGGATATGGTTCCTTTGATTATGACCTGGGCGACTACCGCGAAAGTGATCTGGTAAAACTCGACATTCTTGTCAATGGAGAAAAAGTTGATGCCCTCTCACAGTTGGTACATCGTTCAAAAGCCAGAGAGAGGGCTTTGCATGCCTGCGATCGACTCAAGGAGGAAATCCCTCGCCAGATGTTTAAAATCGCCATCCAGGGAGCCATCGGTTCCACTATTGTGGCCAGAACAAATATCGCTGCTCTGAGAAAAGATGTGACATCCAAATGCTATGGTGGCGATATAACCAGAAAGCGAAAACTCCTTGAGAAACAGAAGGCAGGGAAAAAACGAATGAAGACTGTGGGTAACGTTGATATTCCCCAGCAGGCCTTCCTGGCAGTACTCAAATCCGAACAGAAATAATTTAGCACCCCTGAACCTCCCTGCTAATATGCATGACATAATAGAGATTGAGGTCTTTAATAAGCTCTTCAGTTCCGTTGCAGAAGAAATGGGCATAATTCTTGCCCGCTCCTCTTTCTCTGCCAACATAAAGGAACGGAGGGATTTTTCCTGTGCAATCTTTGATGCAAAAGGAGATCTTGTTGCCCAGGCTGCTCATATTCCAGTACATCTTGGCGCTATGCCCATGACGCTTTCCTCCGTTCTCTCTGTAATGACCTTGCAGCCGGGAGATGTGGTTATTACCAATGACCCGTATAAAGGTGGAAGCCATCTTCCTGATATCACTTTAATCGAACCGGTATACCCAACGCCTGCTAATCTCTCTTCCACACACCCTCTCTTTTACGTTGTTAACCGGGCCCACCACGCTGATGTCGGCGGAAAAAATCCAGGTTCCATGGGACTGGCCAGCTGTCTTGCAGATGAGGGATATGTGATTTCTCCGACCCTTCTCTATACAGGTGGAAAATATAATGATGTATTCATCCAGGACTTTCTCAAAAATGTCCGAAGCCCGGATGAACGTTTGGGGGATTTAAGAGCCCAGATTGCATCACTTGCCCGGGGCAAGTTGAGGCTTCATGATATTCTGGGTAGCTATACACCTGAATACATATTTTCCATACTTGACCAACTCAAGGATTATTCAGAACGACTGATGGTAAATATCATCAATCAATTACCTGATGGTCTATATTCATACACAGATTATCTCGATGATGACGGGAAAGGCTCCTCCCCCATACCCATATCAGTCGACCTCACTATCAAGAACTCCCATATAATAGCTGATTTCAGCCGTAGTGGTGATCAGGTTGACACACCGCTCAACACTGTCAGATCAGTCGTTATGTCTGCCACAGCTTATGTATTTCAGTGCCTGGTAGGTGGAGGACACCCCATTAATAAAGGTTCATACCGCCCCTTGCAAATTAAAACGTGTCCAGGATCAATTGTTGATGCAAAAAATCCTGCTCCTGTAGCTGCCGGCAATGTAGAAACCTCCCAGAGAATTGTTGATGTACTGCTTGGGGCCCTGGCTGAAGCTATTCCGGAGTCAATCCCTGCTGCCAGCAGCGGCAGTATGAATAACATCACAATTGGCAGTGACAGGAGTTGCTCAAATCAGGGATTTTCCTACTATGAAACCATTGGCGGCGGCATGGGTGGCCGTCCCACAATGGCTGGTCTCAGCGGTATCCACACCCACATGACCAATACCATGAATACGCCAATTGAGGCCCTGGAGCATGCCTATCCTCTTCGTATCGAACAGTATTCCTTACGACATGGATCAGGCGGATCAGGGTTACACAGAGGTGGGGATGGGATTATCAGATTCTATCGTTTCCTGGAAAAGGCGCAGGTATCTCTTCTCTCAGAGAGGCGAAAACTGACGCCATACGGCCTGGCAGGCGGACAAAACGGGTTTGCTGGAAAAAATATCCTCATTCGCAAAAAAAAGAAAAGAGAATTAAGTGGTAAAATGGTGTCTGAAGCCCAAAAAGATGACCTGCTGATCATCAAGACCCCAGGTGGTGGTGGATGGGGGCGGGCCACCTGAAAGGATAGCCCGCCACGATCATGAAATTAAGATTTATTGATATCAGATAATCTCCTAAGCAATAGCACATTCATTTTTTTGCTTTAAGATGGTCTGCATTTCCTGCTCAGTAAGAACGGTATTCTCTGCTTTGAGCATATAGACGACACAGTCCTTACAAATATTGAAGGCTTTCCTGTAGTCATCCATCTCGCTGGCTATTTCCCAGCAGTTTTGATCTGGGTGTTTTCTTGCCGGACAATCTTCCGTCCCCTCACATTTCATGATTTCCCAGCAGGGCCAGTCGCTATTTGGTTCCATTCACAATCCCCCTTGCTAAAAGTAATAACCAAATTTTAGCTTCTTGTAATTTACCTACCCATAAATATTCAAAAAATCGGCGAAGGTAGCAACAAACCATTAAACGAGAAAACTGTCAAGTGATTGTATAAGACCATCTCGGCCCATGCCTGTTTTCGCTGAAAACAGTACTCTTTCAGGGGATGACACCCCGAAGCCGGCATCAAGAATGGCACCATTCTTACTGCGCTGGTTTGCAGAAAGTTTATCAGCTTTGGTATAAACAAGTAAAAACGGCACACCATTACTCCGAAGCCAATCCACCAACTGCAAATCAACAATCTTCATGGCATGACGCAGATCAACTATGACGATAACACATTTCAAATTTTCTCTTGATTCCAGGTATCCGGTTATCAGGATCTGCCAGGAAGCCTGTACTTTTTTCGAAACTTTGGCATATCCATACCCGGGAAGATCTACAAGATAGATGCTATTAGCCAGCAGAAAAAAATTGAGGCTTTGGGTCTTTCCAGGCTTAGCACTCGTTTTGACCAGATTCTTACGTTTGATGAGCCGGTTTATAAGACTTGACTTGCCAACATTCGAACGTCCGGCAAATGCTATCTCCGGCATATCCGGGGCTGGAAGCTGCTGGAGATCAAACACGCTTGTCAGAAAGCTGACATCGGTAAAATTCTGCTTTGCAATGATTGACACGGGGATCAATTACCTTGTGATATCCAAAAGCCGAACAGGGTCATCTGAATTTTTCAAATGACCTTGTTCAGACCATATTCAATTATACCTTCAGCTCCACTTTTAATGAGCTTTGGTATCAACTCCCGAACCTGATGTTCGGAAATAACCGTCTCAACAGAATACCAGTCCGAATTATAGAGATTGGCAATGGTCGGGGCATTCATGCTCGGCAAAATAGAGATAATATCATCCAGCCTATTGGCAGGGATATTCATTTTCAAGCCAACTATCTTATCAGCCCTGAGTGCCCCCTGAAGAAGCAGAATAATATTTTCAATTTTTTCCCTTTTCCATGGATCTTCCCAGGCGCTCTTATTGGCTATGAACTGTGTATTTGATGTCATCATCTCATAGATAATGCGCAACCCATGCGCCCGGATAGTACTCTCCGTTTCAGTCACTTCAACAATGGCATCAGCCAAACCTGAAATAACTTTTGCCTCTGTTGCCCCCCAGGAAAACTCGATTTCGACATTGATGTTTTTTTCAGCAAAAAACTTCTGGGTATAATTAACAAGTTCTGTGGCTATCTTTTTGCCTTCAAGATCTTCCAGCTTCTTAATATCTGAATCGCCGGGAACTGCAACAACCCAGCGGGTTGGCCTCTTGCTTACCTTGGAATAGACCAGATCCTCCACAATAACCACATCTGACTCGTTTTCCAGTATCCAGTCCTTACCGGTAATTCCGGCATCAATTACTCCCTGTTCAACATACCGTGACATCTCCTGGGCCCTGCAGATTGAACAGGCTAACTCATCATCATCGATTTCAGGGAAATAGCTCCGACTGGCGAGTTTGATCCGCCAACCGGATTTCTCAAACAGTTCAATGGTTGCTTTTTCAAGACTGCCTTTAGGAATCCCCAACTTTAAAACGCTCATTTTTTATATACCTCCCCGGGATCAAATACCGGTTCATCAAATGTTTCAAATTTATTTTCTGATACTTTCCTGAAAAAACAACTCCTGTGTCCAGTATGGCAAGCAGCTCCCCCCAATTGTTCAACCTGGTAAACAATTGTATCATCGTCACAATCCACAAGGATATTTCTAATAATCTGTACATGACCTGAAGTCTCCCCTTTTAACCACAGCTTGTTTCTGGAGCGGCTCCAATAATGTGCCTTGCCTGTTTCAAGGGTTTTCTTCCAGGCCAACTCATTTACATAGGCCAGCATTAAGACTTCTTTCGTCTCATAGTCCTGGACTATTGCCGGCAGTAGACCATTCCCCTTGTCAAATTGTAAAGTCAGCATACTATCCTCTTCGCTCGAGACCTCTTCAGAATCACTGCTGATATTTTCGTCACCCATAAAATGAATTATACATTGTGTCCGGAATTTACAGTATTCCTTTGGGCGCTTACAGTAAGCCTTTTCAGCAGCTACAGTCTCATTATATTTTTCACAAAATAGATCCATAACTTTTATACTATCTTATTAATTCTATGCAAACTAACATTTATCGATCTAGCAGATAAGGAACGATGTGAGATTTCGAGATAAGCCTAGACTGCGAGACTCCGAAGTCTAGGCTTATCTCGAAGTCGAAGTTTATACCATAAAATGGTGCATATCTACGGATGTATCATGATTTGATTTTAATATTTCCTCAGTCATGCAGCGGGCGACACGGTAGCATATTTCAAATGTAAACACCAGTCGCATTTTTCACAAGCTATGTTGCCCTATTCTGCTGGAAAAAATTCATAACCGGAAAATTAATGCTTTTAAAATTACTTCTTGACACAGCCCCGTTTTCTAAATTTTAGTGTTCATCTGACGTAATTTTTTATTAAATAAGGAAGCAATCTGCTTTTGTAGCATCTAACCGGGTTTTAAACAAAACACATTAATACATGAGGATATTTCCATGAAAAAAGTAACACAGGGCGACCATGTGACTATTGAATATAAAGGTATGCTTGAGAATGGAGACACTGTCGAAAGCTCTGCAGATACAGGCCCCTTCGAATTAGAAGTTGGGGGAGGCGCTATGCCTCCAGGCTTTGAAAATGCGCTTATTAACATGAGAGAGGGCGAAGAAAAAACAGTTGTCCTGCAGCCGGATGAAGCTTTCGGTCATAAAGATAAAAAACTGCTGCACAAAGTTGATAGAAGCGTCTTTGGGAAAAATATAACTCCGAAAACCGGAATGGTCCTTGGAATGACCGTGGACAAAGACGGCCAGAAACAAAAAATACCAGCCCTTATTACTGCAGTTAATGGTGAGGAGGTGACAATAGATTTCAACCATCCTCTGGCAGGCAAAGCCATAACCTATAAATTTACTGTAACGGCAATCAAGTAGTCGATTTTTTATACCTCAGGTAAATACTCTGAGGTATAAAACAATGTCCCTAGTCAAACTGAAACCCCTTTTGGGAAAACAACTCTAAGCATGTAAACACAGCTTTAGAGTCATAAAGATTTCCACTTTCTTCATCAATATGCTTGAGGGCCTTTTCCACACCCATTGCAGGACGATACGGGCGGTGGGAGGCCATGGCCTCAACCACATCGGCCACGCAGATAATTTTTGCCTCAATGAGTATCTGTTCCGAGGAAAGTCCCTGGGGATAACCGGAACCGTTCAACCTTTCATGGTGTTGATGCACGATCTGTGCAATTGGCCAGGGAAAATCAATGGTCTTCAGCAGATCATACCCAACCTGGGAATGCGTTTTGATCAGGCTAAATTCGATATCGTTCAGACGACTGGGCTTTGAAAGAATTTCAGCCGGCACATAAATCTTCCCAAGGTCATGAACAACCCCTGCCATGAAAATACCCTCTACCTGATGGGAAGGAAGATTCATTTCCTCGGCAATTGCTCGCGCCAATGTTGCCACCCGACGCTGATGCCCTGCTGTATAAGGATCCCGGACTTCAACTGTAGACGCGACAACCTTAATAGTTCCGGATAATGCCTTCTGCAATTTATCAACATGCAGTTCTATCTCTTTTCCTGCTGCAACTCTTTCACTACGGGTCCGTAAGGCTCGGATACCATAGGTAAGGTCATTGGCCAAACCCATGAGACGGTCTATTTCACTTTTGTCAAATGCTTCAGGTGTTGAGGCATAAATTGTTAAAACTCCCAGAACATTTTCCTCATATATCAAAGGCAAAGCAACAGAAGAGTTGAATCCTCTTTTAAGCATTTCTTCCTGCCAGAATATAACAGTGGGATTCTCGCTGGTATTTTCATTTACCACCGGTTTCCCCGTCCGGATAGCTGTTCCGGTAGGTCCACTTCCATGCTCACAATCATCCCATGAAATTTTTATTGTTTCCAGAAAGCCATCATTTTCCCCCATCCAGGCAACCGGCTTGACACTTTTTTCAATATTCTGTTCAGCAAAACCTACCCAGGCCATTTTATAACCACCCACCGCGACAATAATCCTGCAAACCTCCTGGTTAAGATTCTGCTCATCCGTAGCCCTGACCACTGCATGGATACAGTCACTGAGCATGGTCAGCTCAAGGTTTATATTGCTCAACAGCTCCTCGGCTTTTTTACGCACTTCCATCTCTGTCTGAAGGTCATTATATGCTTTCTCCAGTTCCAGTCGCCTCTCCTCAACTTCAGCTGTTCTGGTTTTTACTTCTTCCTCCAAATGGACCCGGTAGCTTTTCCGCTGCTCTATAAATTCGGCCCTCTCCAGGGCCTTGTTCACTGCATGTTCCAGTACACCCATATCATGAATGGGCTTGGCAATATAGTCCCAGGCGCCCAGCTTCAAAGCCTTGATGGCATCACCAATAGTCCCCATGCCTGAAACCAGAATAACCGGAGTATCTGGAGACTCCTTGGTTATATGACCCAACACTTCCAGGCCGTCCATTTCCGGCATCCTGAGATCCAGCATAACCAGATCCGGCCTTTCACGACGGAATGTCTCTAAACCAAGAAGACCATTTTCAGCCTGTAAAACTTCATAGCCGCTGTCTTCAAGATATGCGACCAGAATCTCCCGGACAAATTCATCATCATCAACTGTCAGAACTTTTCTTATCTTTTCTGTTCCCATGCTGGATTCAAATTCCTTTTTTCTCTATTACCATTAAATGAATGGTGCAACTAGCCCGGGTTTCTCACATACCACTTTATTTAACTCAACGGGAGCCTGATCGAAAATATTGTCCCCTTGCCTGGCTCAGATTCGACATTCATCAAGCCCTGGTGGGCAACCGTTATAAGAAAGTAACTGACAGCAAGGCCGAGACCGGTACCCTCCCCTGGTGGCTTCGTTGTAAAGAAAGGTTCAAACACTCTTCGTTGAACCGTTTCATCCATACCTGCCCCATTGTCCTCCACCTCTATTAAAACCATATTCCTTTGAGCTTCATGCCTGGTGCGTAAGACAATCTTCGGGTTTTCCAGCAGTATCTCCTCGCTAAATACAGCCTGGGCTGCATTACGGATCAAATTACGCATAACCTGTTCAATCTCCGATGAGATGCAGGGGACTTCAGGGAGGCTGGAATCATACTCCTTAACAACTTCTATGCTGTTAAAATGATACTTTTCCTTATACTCCTCGTTGGATATTAGCGTTTCAAGGAGACTGTCCAGCAGTTTTTCCAGGTTTCTTAATTCCTTGGGCGCCTGATGGACCTGACTGAACTGAAGCATGTAAGAAACTATATCCGCAGCCCTTTTCCCGGAACTCCTTATACCTGCATAAATTTGGGGATTTGACGCTGGTCAATATATTCCTGGACCTTTTTCAAATCAATCCCAAGTTCAGCTGCCGCTTCAATATTTTTCGGAAGTTCAGGTGATAAGCGCCGTATAACATTCTGGGCTCCCTGAATGATGCCACCCAAGGGGTTATTGATCTCATGTGCCATTCCTTCAACAAGCCCGACCACGGAAGTCATCTTTTCAGACTGAACCAGTCTGTCTTCCATCAACACCCTCTCTGTAACATCATCAATCCTAATAACAGCTCCTTTGTAATCCTCAAGGCGTAAAGGATAAATTATTATATCCGTATAACGGCCTACTCCTTTCCGGGGTGTACAGTACACACTTTCAAGCTTTTGAATATTCTGCTGCTTTACTGCCTGGTTGATGTTGGGTATCTTGTCACTGAGCATAGGGCATACTGCCTCCAGTTGCCGGCCATATGCCTTTTCCGGTTCCAGACCGGTCATTTTTGTTGCTTCATTGTTCATTTGATTAACACGTCCATCTAAATCGACACCTATCAGGGCTGATGGCATAGCATTAATGATATTTTGCAGATACAACTGGACCTTGGCAATATCATCTTCCGCCTTTTTACGCGTCGAAACATCTGCAAAGGTTAAGACAACTCCCTGGATTTCTCCGTTTTCAATTACCGGAGTACTTATATAATCGACCGGAAACCTGGAACCATCCTTTCTGAAGTAGATTTCATCTGTTCCATGATGAACCTGACCATCTTTTAGTGCGACTGATATGGGACATTCCTCTTCCGGATAGGGCGTTCCATCGGTTTTGGTGTGGTGAATAGTATAATGCTGACTACGTCCGATCAACTCTTCGGGCTTCCAGCCGAGCATCTTTGCCGCAGCAGGATTGACAAAGGTAGTTATCCCCTTTTTATCAATTCCGTAAATTCCCTCTCCTGCTGCTGTGAGGATCTGTTCCTGCTGTTCCCTTAATGTCTCCAGAGCAGCCTCAGCCTGCTGCCTTTCAAATATCCTGCTTCTCATTCCAAGGTAACTGATGACTATGCCTAAAATACCGAAGAACCACCATAATAAATGTCCCCACTTCAGCATTTTAAGTTGCTGCAGGTTTGCAATCCCGAACTTGGACAATGGTATCCTGATAGTTATGCCACCACGGACATCCCCTATCTCATAACCATCTCCTGCATGACATTTAAGACAGGGCTTTTCAATTACAAAGGGTTGCATAAGCAAAAAATTCTGCTCCCCGTTAATTGTTACAACTTCTCCTATTTCTCTCTCGCCTTTTATCAAAGCATTCAAGGCTGCTGTTTCCCACTCGTCAGCTTTGTCGGAGATACTGACTGAATCAAGGATTTTAAGCTCTCCTCTTGCTATATAATCCTGCCCGGCAAGTTCATATATTTCATCCATCATCAAGGCATGAGCAGCTAAGACCAGATGTTTTCCGGACGGAGTGATTATTTCCTGCTCCATTACGTCAGCCGGCAGTTTATGAATACGATTTTTTTCTGCCGGAATATAGATGCCGCCCTGCAAAGCGTTCCATCTGCGATAGCTGTTATCACTCTGGATATAGGCACGTGCCACATTGAGGGCCACCTCCCTGGTCTCCTGATGTTGGAGATGAAGGTTCCATGCCAGGGAGACGATTACAGTACATGTCCAGCATACGCCCAAAACAGCACTGTAAAAACCGACTCTGGCTGAACGTTACTTTTTGTTAGAAACTGCGCCTGTCATGTCACTTGTAGTCCTTACTGTGTCCCGTAAATCTCTGTTTACGTCGGGAAAAATTGATTTGCGAAAAATTCAACTCTCGCTTACCTTTGAACAGTCACTGTGTTACTAAAAAGAATACACTAAGACAAACCTAAAGGGACTATATGTTGTTTTCCTCTCTCAGATGCCATACAACTATATTATACTATATAAATAAAGAAAGTTGTGCACCCCCAAAAAGCATATAAACAATCACAATCTCTGATAGTACCGGCTGCAAATTTCTCATGCCGTTTATATACTGTTAATAACAAGAACAGAAAACCCTCTTACATAAAGGCACAGCATGGAAAACTCAATCTCTTGGGAAACTGACCTGAAAAAGGCGCGTGAACGTGCTCAATTGCAACACCTGCCAATACTATTGTTCTTCCACAACCCCGGCTGAACCGGCTGCCAGCAGATGGATGCAGTTACGTATCCCGACAATAAGGTTGTTGAATTTATCCAAAAATCATTTATTCCTCTCCAGGTACCATATGACGCAAAACCACTGTCCGCTGATTTTAATATCAAATGGACACCAACTTTAATAACCCTTGGTTTAGACGCAAAAGAACATCATCGAACTGTTGGTTTTCTTGACCCGGGTAATTTTATTGCCAATTCACTTCTCGGTATAGGTAAATACCACTTTGATAATGACCGTTACCCGGAGGCGTTATCATTTTTTGATACTGTTATTTCTGATCATTCCCAAAATGATGTGGCAGCAGAGGCAATTTTTCTTCAGGGTGCATCGCGCTATAAAAACTCAGGCAACCCAATTCATCTGAAAGAGGCATATGAGTCCCTCAGCAGCAAGTATCCCAATAGTGAATGGACCAAAAGGGCTTATCCATACCGACTGTTGTAAGCGGTAATTAACCCGCATTTCTCACGAACATTTCAGCAATAAATAGTGAATGGTGATAGTCTGAGGGCATAGAAGATGGGATACAGGATACTGACAGGAACAGAGTGTTTATGAATGGTGTAGATGAAAAAATATGCTGAACTGTTCGCACAAGGCAAGCCGATACATCCGTATAGCCTGCAGAGTAAGGCGTTTCGCATACTAAAGTATAGCTCACCCCC
>Ga0209165_10000655_pt1 | contig 11786 bp, 12 predicted proteins | sample tdAd001_FD_187122 | JGI IMG/M metagenome (GOLD analysis project Ga0209165, IMG submission 187122) | Marine sediment microbial communities from the Atlantic coast under amendment with organic carbon and nitrate - tdAd00.1 (SPAdes)... | ecosystem: Environmental > Aquatic > Marine > Coastal >... | reverse complement strand
ACAATGGCTGCCGCCCAGATCTCCTGCCTTCCCCGTTGAATGGAGAGCTTGCGCATACGGCCGATCTTTTCGCACAGTTTAAGTGCCAGATCCGTGTACATATCGTTGAGCTTCTTCCGACCAAAGGCTCGAATCATCTCTTTAATCGCGGCTACCCGCCGGGCCTTGTCTCCCGAATACGCCTTTTGGGGCTTTTTTTTCAAACTTCTTTCCAGCCCCAACTCGCGCCGAACTTTGTTTATCGCGTTGACACCGGCCTCGCTCATGTGGGGATCGGCGGCCATATGAAGTTCGGCATCGAGCAACAGGGCCACGACGCTCTCCCGGCCGTCCGTTGTTTTGACAGCCTGCCGCGGTGTCTCGCCGTCCAGAGCGGGAATGTTTTGATCGACCCATCCTTGCCAATGAACCGCCAGCATTTCGCCGATGTGACGACGCATTTCCGGATCTTGCATCAGCGCATTTTGATCCTGCGCATCCGTCTTGCTATCAGGCCCTGCCGCGTTTCTTTTGGAGGAAAGGGCTTCGAGCGATCGGATCTCGGTGGTTTTGTAAATTGTGGCGTTGCCCATTAACCGCTCAATCTTTTCACGCGCAACCTCGGCCCTTTGGGCGGAATTAACTTCCACTGTGAGCGTATGGCCATCGATGACCAGGTGGCCCAACAAGGTATTTTCCAACGCCTTACTCCTTTTATGGCCTTTGCGGGACCACGGAATTTCCACGCGCAGAATGTGCCCCTTGGCATCCAACTTCGCCTCGGAACGCAGTCGGTCGGCGGTATCGGTGCCGCACAGGGTATGGAGACGCTCAAAGGCCAGTTCGGACGATTCGATTTCGTAATATAGGGTGTGAAAGATCAGCGGGTCTCCGTCGGTATTGAATAATTCGGCAGGACGCTGCAGGGTCTCGACAAGGTCAAAATAGATTTCTCGGATCTCACAATCATACTCATCCAGTATATCGGTTGTAATGCCTCGTTTGCCTTGTTTCAGCCATTTTCGAAATTGAATCAACTCCGGCTTTAGCCTTGGCGGGATCAAAAACTGACCGGAGCTTATCAGCATGCCCACGTGGTCAATCTTGATCACTTGACCGAAGAGAATATTCCCCGGATGGGTAGATTCCGATCCGGACCGTTCCAAAACGTCGGTCTGCTCTCCGGTAAAAATATCCTTTAACAAAAAGCCTTTGCCCGGCCGGCAGTCGATCACTTCAAAAAAACTGAAAGGTTGGCGGGAATGGGCCTCGATCAGCTTCCGCTCCATGGAATCGAGCCGGTCTTTTTGCGATGCAGCGTAAAACTCCGCAATGGTTTGGTCGGCCGGCCAATTCAGATCAAACGGTGTATCTTCGGGATCGTTAATCCAGTTAAAGAAAAACCAGGGCCAGAAAAGCTGCTGGTGCTGCTCAATGAAGTCTTCCTCCGGCGCCTCATCGGGCCAGACCGCAAATTCAGCCATGGCCACAGCCACAGCCGTCTCTTCAAAGAATTCGACAGTGTAATTCATCAGCCGATCTGCCAGCCGATTGTGGGTTTCACTGAGCCGCCTGTAGAGTAGGTCCACCGGCGCGGGAGTTGCCCCCAGACAACATTTTTTATACTTTTTGCCGCTGCCACACGGGCAGGGAGCATTGCGTCCATGCTTCATTGATCCAGCCTCCCTCATGTTTACTGGCCGGTATATTACAGATTCGGTCAGCTAAAGTCAATTTTAGAATGGCGATATCCGGCGAGCTCCGCCTATATCGAGAATGAGACTTATGCAAAATAATTATGTAAATTCAAAAATATGCACACATAATTGCCCTCGAACGGTCAAGAAAATTCTGAATACGGGTTGCGATGCGAGGGTGCGCAAGTGTTGAAGTCCGGAATAAATTCTTCATGAGAAAGTGAGCCCGTCGATTCTCTTCGAGAAGACGGCATTCGGTGATCTTCACCGGCCATAATCATCCATGATTTCTGGAAAAGAATGCACAGTGATGTTTTTTACTTGACAAGAACGAACGGTCGTACTATTTTATAGGCATGGCAAAAGGAGAAGATACCAAACTTACTGTTTTGGAAGCCGGTCTGGATATGGCCAGCCAGTTGGGCCTGGAGTGCGTGACCATCGGAAACCTTGCCAAGACAACGAATTTGTCCAAAAGCGGGTTGTTCGCGCATTTCCAGTCTAAGGAGAACCTTCAGATCGAGATACTCAATTACGCAGGGCAGCTTTTTTCAGAAGATGTCATTGTCCCGGCCCTTAAAGCCGATGCCGGCATTCCGAGAATCATGGCGCTGGTGGACAACTGGATTCAATGGACTTCTGAATTGACAGGGGGGTGCATTTTTGTTTCTGCCAGTGGGGATTTCAGTGACCGCCCCGGAAAGGTGAGGGATGTTCTGCTGCATCAACAGGAAGAATGGATCGATTGCCTTCGACGTATTGCCCGATCGGCCGTTGAGGCGGGTGATTTCAGGCAAGATATCGATGATGATCAGTTTGCCTTTGACCTCTATTCTCTGCTCCTCGGTTTTCATCTGTACTATAAATTGCTCGACGACGCTGAAACCAGAAAACATGAGGAAACCGCACTCGTCCGCCTGCTAAATAGTTACAAACAATAAGGGAATCATATGGCAAAAAAACTTATCAAAATGAAACCGACAAGCACGAACGTTCGTTATATTAAGGCCCGGCAAAGTGGCGCGCATCTTCTATTGACGGCATTGTGGCATCTTGCACCCGAGACGACGAAAAATATCCTGCTCAAACGGTTTTTTAGACCGTCGTCCTATCCGCTGACCCCTTTGGAACGAGAATACCTCGAAAAAGGGACGCCGTTTCGTATTCATGTTCACGACCAAGAAATTCGATGCTGGAAATGGGGGCGCGGACCCGGCATTCTTTTTGTTCACGGGTGGAACGGCCGCGGGGTAAATTTCGTCTATTTTTTCGAGGCGCTTATTAACGCCGGATACTCGGTTGTCACCTATGATGCGCCCGCCCATGGCGTCTCGGACGGACTGGCCACCAACTATTTTGAACTTTCCGATGCCGTAAGATCTTTTTTGGATCCGTCCCGTAGCTTGGATATTCAGGGGGTTATCGCCCATTCCCTCGGTGCATCCGCGGTGATCAATTGCCTTTCAAAAGATAAACCGCCGGTTGATGCCGTCCTGATCGCTCCGGCGCTTAAGCTCAAAGAGATTTTGTTCAATTCTTTCAATCACCACGGCGTACCCAAAATCGTATATCAAAACCTGATTGCCCAGATGGAAGCAGACTACGGATACGATGTGCATCAAGACAACCCGTATCACCTGGCAAAAACCATCTCATCCAAAATGCTGATCGTTCACGACACAGATGACCGAACCATCCCGTATCCGGATTCAAAGATACTTGCTGAAAAAACAGACACGGTTGTCCTGCACACCACCCAAGGTTTGGGACACAAACGGATTTTGAGAGATGAAAACGTCGTAGACTTCATCACAACCTATATTTTTAACGGACAAATACAGCGTGATGAACACGAGACGAACCTTTTCTACAAGGAGGGAAAAAGATGAAAGACATTCAATTAATTATAGAAAAATACCGAAATGCAGACTTCGAAACGCGCCAATATTTGTTTCTGTCACATCGGTCGCTCCGAAATGAATTTTTAGAAATCGAACAGCAGGATGCGGTTGAGCAACTTTCAGCGGCGCCCGTCAAGAATAGATGCTGTATGGGCGGATTTTGGGGGCAAAGCCGGATGGGTGCGTAACAATAACATCAGCGGCATCGGCCATGGGGAAGATGGGCTTCGGACCTATGGGTTATTGGCTTCAGGCTTTGTAACATCGACGTTCATAATACAATGCGGTTTTTTTAACGAAAACCGCTTCATTTTCGTGGATATACTTTGTGCCTTCCCATGGCCCGCAGAAACCCTCACCGGAAAAATTTTTTAAAAGTACAGGGATGAATTTTATTCCGGAAATTTCAGGGTGACCTTCTTCCCGCCATCCTTGGTTTTGAGTTTGACGTTCAGATCGATACTGCTGTCCCGGATTCCCAATGCCAACGGTGTTTTTCCTTTATCTCCCTCGATATGCGCAATTTCGGCCACCGCCGCGATGATCTTTTCAGCGACTTCGGCACCGGGAGACGGAAGGTCTGTTTTACGGTATTTTGCGGTTACCGTTACATTTCCGTCATCGGATCTTGTGATGGAAATTTTTTCAGCATTGTTATTGACACCGTGCAGCGCAGCCAAAGCCAGCCATTTCAAGGCGGCTTCCTGGGTATCTGCGTCATCTTTAACCATGGACATTTCTTTGAGGGGGTCTGTGGTTGCAAAACAGTCACACATTTCCTGCACCTTCAAATGTAAACTTCCCGTATCTTTCATGGCAATACCTCCTTTTATCTTCGGCTCAGTGACACGAGGGTCCTTTGCAGCCGAAGGCCTTTTTATTGGACTGGGCCATCCGGTCCAGAAATCGGCCGAAAAAACCTTTGGGCTTCAGGTATTTTTCCGGATTTTTTGAAAATGCCGATCTGCAGTTTTCGGCACAGAAATAATAGGTGCGTCCCTTGTACTCGTAAACCGGATGGGCCGATTTCGGATTTATGTCCATGCTGCAAACCGGATCTTGAACCCTAGGGTGTTGAGCGGTCACCATTTTCGAATCTCCATTATACGTCCTTCGGGCTGTTTAGGCTATATTCCAACCGGAAGGTTTTCTTTGTTCCGGCGTACATATGTCGTTTGCCGGCGGTAATTTTTATCAGCGTATGCGCTAATATAGTAACACCTTAAACATAATGCCACAATGTGGCATAATCAATCTTTATTTTGAAACCCGAAAAACTTTTCCCCAATTTAGGAAGCCCCGGGTCCCTTGATACCGGGATCTTGGTTTCACCGGACAAGTATCCTCGACTTTCGCGAATTCGGGTATTAATATAATGGAAGCGGAAAAAAACCCATGGTTTGATATTGTTCTATGATTTTGAAAGGATTGTCATGAACGCCGGAGGCGAAGATAAAAAAAAGGGGTGGAGCACATACGCCACAAAAAAGGCGGACAAGCTTCAGGAGCGGCGGAACGGACTGCTGGCCCTGGTGCATATCGCCAAAAAAGAGATTCCTCTCTCAGATGACGAATATCGGGACGTGATTGCCTATTGGGGGGTCAGATCTTCGGCAGACATGTCGATTCCGGAGCTCGAGGAACTGGTGAAATATTTCGAGTCCTTGGGATTTAAAAAAAAGGTGTCCGATCCCAGGGATCCGGGTTCAGGGGTCGGCCAGATCAAAGCTCTCCAGGAACGAATCCGGGCCGAAGCCGAAAAACTGAGCAACGGAGAACAAAGACTCAAAGGACTGGTGAAGAAAATCGCCAAGGCGGACGATCTTAAGGCGTGCCGGAACATCAAGAAATTGAAGCAGGTTCTCAAGGTGGTTCGGCTGCTGCAAGATCGGGAATGATCCCCAACGTTGATAAATAACCGTGCGGGTATTAAAAAAAGATAATATTAGGGAAATGGAAGTCAGAAGGAGGCAAAAATGGAATATGATTTTCTTGTGGACACCTATGACACCGAACGGATCAAGACCCTCAGCGTTTGGAGTATGTTCGAGGATGATGATCTTTTCATCCGTCCTCACCCCCTGGATCGAAAAGATCGGAATCCCTTGGAGCACATGATCCATCAGTGCATGGGTGAAGACAAATGGTTCTGCAATATGTTCGGCATCGATGTGGGGGCGCCGCCGCTGCCCGAAAAGGAAACCCGGATTGAATTCATCAAGCGGTATGCCGAGGATTCGGAAAAACGACTGGCAATGCTCAAGGAAAAGGACAAATCCTGGTGGGAGAAAGAGGTTGCTTTTTTTGATGCCCTGCGGACGAGAGCCTGGATTATGCTGCGACGGATCGCCCATACGGCCCAGCATCGGGGTGAACTGACGTCTCTGCTCAGAATGATGGGAAGAGCGGTCCACAGCATCTACGGACCGTCTGCCGATACCGGGGGATTGCCCCAAAATAATGCATTGACCCTATATGCATATCCGGACATACCGTCTCTGATCCAGGGAGAATCCAACGGCGGCTTGAAAGCACCCCTGCCGGGTCCTGGAATCATGCCCTGCACCGAGCGTCCGGATCTTTAGGGATGGATTAGATTCTGAGAATCAGCGTTCAGTATGGACCCGGAAAGTGAAACAATTATGATGAACTCGTAAAAAGTCTGATTTTGCTCGATGTCGCTCACAAAAGACTTTTTACGAATTCATCAATTATGAAATTCAAATGAAAAGTTCGTGAAAAATTGAAGGCATCGATGGGGAGCGTCGGTCTTTAACAGCTGTAGATCATGGAATCCTTGAGGATTTTCTATTGAAAAAATTAATCAAGTATTGCAAAAGTATCCGTTGAAGCGCATCATTTGCAACCAGAAATGCGGTTAAACTATTTAAGTTTTCACGAATTATAACCATCAATCTGCAATTGGAGAATCTATTGGCAGCTATAAAAATCGGTATCATCGGCGTTGGCAACTGTGCCAGCGCGCTGTTGCAGGGAATTACATATTACAGAGGAAAAAATCGCAATGACGCCATTGGAATTTTAAATTGGTCGATAAACGGGTACACGCCGGGTGATATCGAGGTGGTCTCGGCCTTTGACATCGATCAGAGAAAAGTCGGCAAAGACGTTCACGACGCCATTTTTGAATTGCCGAACTGTACCCAGAAGTTTGTGGATCACATGCCAAGGGCAGGGGTCAAGGTGTCCATGGGGAAAATATTGGACGGTTTTGCCGAACACATGAAAAACTATGAACCGGATTACACCTTTTTGCTGTGTGATCAAAAAGAGCCGACCCAGGGCGACGTTGTCGAAATTTTAAAGGATTCCGGCACGGAAGTCCTTTTGAATTACCTGCCGGTGGGGTCGGAGCACGCCACCCGGTTTTATGCGGAATGTGCCTTGGAAGCCGGCGTCTCGTTTATCAACAACATACCGGTTTTTATCGCCAGTGATCCTTTTTGGGCGGAACAGTTCAAGTCCAGGAAGATTCCACTGATCGGTGACGATATCAAATCTCAGATGGGTGCAACGATTGTTCATCGCGCGTTGACGAACCTGTTTGAAAAACGGGGGGCCAGACTGGAAAAAACATATCAGTTAAATACCGGCGGCAACACCGATTTTCTCAATATGTTGGACAAAGACCGAGTCCATCAAAAAAAGGAATCCAAAACAGCCGCAGTTCAGGCCGTTATGCGCAAAAAGCTTAAAGGCCGCAACATACATATTGCCCCCAGCGACTATGTGCCATGGCTGAATGATCAGAAAATATGTTTTATTCGCATGGAAGGGCGGATTTTCGGCGAGATGCCCATGAATGTCGAACTGAGACTCTCCGTGGAAGATTCACCCAATTCGGCCGGCGCTGTCATCGATTGCATCCGGTTGTGCAAGCTGGCCATTCAGAGAAACGTCGGGGGTGTGTTGGAAGCCCCTTCAGCCTACTATTGCAAACATCCACCGGTACAATACACGGACGATGTTGCATTTTCATTGGTGGAAGATTTTATTTCAAACGCTTGACCCCTTTGGTTATGATACGCGCAATAATTTTCGATTTCGGGCGGGTCATCTCGGCCCAAAAGCCGCCGGCTCTGTTTGCTCGATACGAGGAAGATCTGGGGCTTGCCCCCGATTCCATCAACCCTATCATGTTCGACAGCCGGGCCTGGAAAGACGCACTGCTGGGCCGGAAGACCGCCCAAGCGTTCTGGTACGCCATCGGACCTGAACTCGGATTGAACGCTGTCGAAGACATCGATGCGTTTCGTCGCCGGTATCATGCCGATGAGGCCGTCAACCCGGGTGTGGCAGAACTCATTCATCTTCTGTACGGCCGCTACAAACTGGCGGTGCTCTCCAATTCGCCGCCGGGTTTGATGAACTGGCTGGGGGATTGGAATATAGGCCACCTGTTCGACGTTGTTTTCTGCTCCGGCGACGAGGGGGTGGTCAAGCCCGACCCGGCGGCCTTCGAGATGACCCTCGGCCGGCTGGGGGTTGAACCGGGAGCGGCCGTCTTCATCGACGACACCTTGGAGCACGTAACGGCTGCTGAAACATTGGGGCTTCACGGCATCTGCTTTACCACCGCCGAGGTGCTGTCAGATCGATTGAACGCGTTGCTGGAATCCCCATAGATCCCGTACAATATCAGAAAAACGGGTCCAAGATCCCCATCAAAGGGACACCGTCACCTGATGGAACGCTTCGGCCACCTCGAAATCAGCCCCTTCGGCCATTTCCCGGCACCGCTCCCACAGCCTTTTTTCCAGATCAGGAATGTTTAGCTGGGCCATTTGGCTTTCGTGACAGCGCAGGGCAGCGAGCTTGAGGTCAAAGGTCTCGGTAATGTCAATGCGCAGGTTGATGTCTTCAGCGCCGAAAAACAGGATTTTTTGAACTTTATGGGGCATGAGCCCTTCTTCGATCAAATCCGGGTAGGCCGCCAGGTCTCGGGCAAAGGGAAAGACCGCATCCAGGGTTACCTGGCCGGTGATACGGTGGTCCCGGTGCCAGATGTAGCGCCGGTATGGATCCGATGTTACGATCATTTCAGGTTTAAACGCTCGGATTTGCCTTACGATGGCTTTTCGAAAATCCGGTGTATCTTCGAGCCCCTGATCCGGATATCGGAGGAAAACCACCTCAGAGACCCCCAATACCGCTGCGGCCGCTTTCTGTTCTTTTTCTCGAATTTTCGCAAGCTGTCGGGGCGTTACATCCGGATCGTCGGTGCCCTTGTCCCCGCTGGTGCACACAACATAGACAACCCGTCGACCGTCTCGGGTCCACTTGGCGACCGAGCCTGCCGAACCGAATTCTGCGTCATCCGGATGGGCGGTAATTACCATTATTTCTGATCTATCCGACACATTGAAGCTCCTTTTGTTAATTTTTCTGTTGTCCGTACGGGACCGATCGGTATGCTTCGAGCAACAAAGAAGCGGATCGTGCCCATGTGAATTCCGTCACCGACGCCCGAATTTTAGACGGCGACAGGCCGTTTTCTTGTTGTTTTAACCAAACGGCTTCGATGAGACGGGCAAAATTTGTTGGATCCGAATCCGTTGCCACGTATCCGGTTGCGCCGTCTTTTACAATCTTTTCCATGGCCCCCACCGGTGTCGTCACAACGGGGGTTCCGCACGCCAAGGCTTCGAGGGCCACCAGACCAAAGCTCTCATAATAGGACGGCACGGCGAGAACATCCGCAGCACTGTAATATTGGGGCAGGGTTTTCTGTTCGACCCTTCCGGCAAACGTTACGCGATTTTGGATGTTCAAGGCCGTCGCTTCGGACTGAAGCTGTCGAAACATCGGCGTGTGCGGGCCGTCGCCTCCGACCAGGACCAGCCGAAGACCCGGAAGATGTGTCAGGCGGCCAACGATTTCCAACAGGCGGCGGAGTCCCTTTACAGGGGCATACCGTCCCACGTAGAGTACTATGAAATCATCGTCGGAAAACCCCAATTGCCGGCGGGCGGATGGTTTGTCCAAGGGTTTGAATCGGTGAAGATCAACGCCGCACGGTATCACTGTAATTTTGTCATCAGACACCGCATCATATCGGCTTAAATATTCCTTTTCCTTTTGGGTGGCAACCACCAGCCCATCACAACCCCTGGCCAGTCTTCGTTCGCTGGTCAGCCGCAATTCAGGCTCATGCTCCGACGGACAGGTCTGTTGTTTTACTGTGCCGATGGTGTGATACGTGAGCAGATGATGAATATTCCAGGCGGACTGGGCCATGGCCCCCAAAACTCCGGACAGCCAGTAATGGCTGTGGAGGATATCATATTCAATGTTTTCCTTGACTTTAAAGGATTCCAGATCGTGAAAAAGTTGGGGCAAATAGGCATAAAGAGAGCCTTTGGATACGGCGCCCCGGGTTCCTCCGGACAAGTGGATGAGCCGGACGTTGTCATATAGATCCACTGCCCGTTGGTGCCGGCCGGAATTGTGCTGGGTGAAGATGTCGATGCAATGGCCCCGGCGGCCGAATTCTTTGGCCAGCTCCCGAACATATACGCTCATACCGCCCGTATCTTGGGTTCCCAAATCCCCAATGGGACTCGAATGAATACTGAGCATGGCAATATTCAACGCCATGGGCCGACACTCCATTTGATTGTTCCCCGTTTATCCATCCAGGTCGATCTTTAAACGATACAGGGGAACCGGCGTGCTTCCCAATCGTTTTTTATAGACTTCATTGCCCTTTAATAGATCGTACCGGAGCTTTTTTTGCTCGATGCTGTCTTTAATACTGTATACCTTGCTGAGCAACCCGACACCCAGACGGCCAAACCGAGGATCATATCCATTATTGTAAAGGAAAATCGTATGGTTGTAATCGAAACACATGACGCCGGCCGCCGGCATCCCATCGATGTCTAAAAAGGAAAGTCTGAAAAACCCGTGCTCGGCCATTCTTCTGGCCAGCAGCAAAAAAAAAGACAACATGGGGTCGGTCAAAAATTCGGATTTGTCCGGCCGGCTCGCCGTAAACATAGAAAAAAAGATGTCCATATGTTCCGAGATCTCTTCCGGCCGTTTAATGACCCGAAATCGGACATGACCCGCTTCGTCAAGCCGCCGCAATTTACGTCGAATTTCATGGCGCTGTTTGCCCCCCAGCATTTGGAGATAGGAGTCCCAGGTGCCGGGCAGTTCGATCTCAGAGCTTATACCCGCCGGGTCACACACCACGGAGAGCCCTGTTCGCCGGGCAATATCAGGCAGTTGTGTAAGGGAGATGGATTCGGGCCTCAAGGCGCCCAATTCAAGGGATTGGATCCCTTTATTTTTCAGGTGGGATAAGATGGCCCCGAGAAATTCCTCATGATGGTTCGGGGCCACGACCACATCCTGGTAATCGCAGACATTTTCTCCTCCGATGAACCGTGCGGTGTTTCCTTCCACAGCCAGGGGCGCAACGCCGATGAGCTTTCCCCGGCGATATCCCGTCAGAATTTCCGGATCTTGATTGCCGCCGAACATATCCCACCAGGTTTTCAGCCACACCGGAAGGACAAACAGACAATTCCAGCCGAGGGCGAAATCTTCGTTTAAAAAAATAGATTCAAAACCCCCAAAGGATTCTGTTCGGATCTTTATGGCGTGTTCTTTGTGCATCATGAATATTTTTCGTTGGATCCCAATGGTGTTATTTGGAATTCAATTCCTTCCGTGCCGTTTCCGCAGTCCGAATTCATGGGACATGGGAACTGCGGGTTAAAGGTTTTCATCGATGATTCGCCAGTGAAACCCGTCTTCGGTATCCTCCACGCGAATGTCGGCTTGCAAAAGGATATCCCGGATGCTGTCGGCGTCCGACCATTGTTGTTTTTTTCTAAACGCCACCCTCAATCGCAGCATGGGTTCCACCAATGGTGCCAGGTATTCTCGAAGGCGGCGGGGTGAAGGACCCAATTCCGCCCCCAAAAGCACAATCGATTCTCTCAGAATTTCACGGGCTTGAGAAATGCTTTCGGCATCTTCCAAATCCCTTTGCGCTTTCCAGATGATGCTGTCCAAGGCCAAAAGGGCATTGGTGGCAACTTTTTGATCCTGGTGCGCCAGCCCGTTGCGAAACGAAGCTTCCATGTCACTCGCTCTGCTCAACACGGTTTTTTCCGGGGCCTTCATGTGGACGGCACCGTCGATTTCATCGGGTTCTTTTAGGGTCCATTTTCCGATG
>Ga0209165_10000653_pt1 | contig 11792 bp, 10 predicted proteins | sample tdAd001_FD_187122 | JGI IMG/M metagenome (GOLD analysis project Ga0209165, IMG submission 187122) | Marine sediment microbial communities from the Atlantic coast under amendment with organic carbon and nitrate - tdAd00.1 (SPAdes)... | ecosystem: Environmental > Aquatic > Marine > Coastal >... | reverse complement strand
GACCCCGAAATGGGATGTTGGTAGAGTACGCCCGTCCCACGGGAGGCTAATCAATGAAAATCGGTGTACCGAGAGAGATTCATGCGGGTGAACGACGCGTCGCGACCACGCCCGACGTTGCGTCTCAGCTCATCAAAATGGGGTTCAGCGTTGCGGTAGAAGCAGACGCTGGTGCCGCCGCAAGCTATTCGAATGACGCCTACGCAGCCGCTGGCTGCGATGTCGTTGCGAGTGCAAACGACTTGTGGTCCCAGTCGGACCTTATCCTGAAAGTTCGCGCACCTGAGGGAGACGAGGAAGGTCTGCTTCGGTCTGATCAGACATTGATCTGTTTCCTGGGCCCGGGGCAGAACCCGGAGCTCCTCAAGAAGCTGACCGAGAGCGGTGGAACGGCGATGTCCATGGACAGCGTGCCGCGCATTTCGCGGGCACAGAAAATGGACGCGTTGAGTTCGATGGCGAACATTGCCGGTTATCGGGCTGTTGTCGAAGCGGCGCAGCACTTCGGCCGCTTCTTCATGGGCCAGATAACGGCGGCCGGCAAGATGCCACCAGCGAAAGTGTTGGTAATCGGCGCCGGCGTGGCCGGATTGTCGGCGATTGGTTCTGCCAAGAGCCTGGGCGCCATCGTGCGCTCATTCGATACACGACCTGAAGTCAAAGAGCAGATCGAGAGCATGGACGCCGAGTTCCTGATGCTCGATTTCGCGGATGAAGATGGTACTGGCGAAGGCGGCTACGCAAAAGTGATGAGCGACGAGTTCATCAAGGCCGAGATGGAACTGTTCGCCGAACAGGCGAAAGAAGTCGACATCATAATTACTACCGCCCTGATTCCGGGCAGGCCGGCGCCCCTCCTCATTACCGCCGAACATGTTGGGCTGTTGAAAGACGGCAGTGTCATTGTTGATCTTGCTGCTGAAACGGGTGGCAACTGTGAACTGACTGAACCCGGCAAGGTGGTTGTGAAAGACGGCGTAACTATTATTGGTTACACCGACCTGCCGAGCCGGCTCGCCGCCCAATCGAGTCAGCTCTATGCAACCAATCTGCGTCACCTGTTAACTGACATGACGCCGGAAAAAGACGGCAACATCGTCATCGATTTTGACGATGAAGTCGTGCGCGGCGCGACCGTGTGCAAAGACGGTGAAACGACCTGGCCACCGCCGGCGCCGAAATTGTCGGCAGCGCCGCCAAAAGCGGCTGAACCCGCACCCGCGCCAGTCATCGTCGAGGCCAAGAAACCATCTATCGCTGGCCCGATCATTACAGTGATAGTTGGAGCGCTCGCACTATTGGGACTCGGTTCTGTTGCACCACCATCATTCATGGCGCATTTCACAGTTTTCGTCCTGGCCTGTTTTATCGGTTACATGGTGATCTGGAATGTGACGCCGGCATTGCACACGCCCCTGATGAGTGTGACCAACGCGATCTCGAGCATCATCGTTATCGGTGCGCTATTGCAGATCAGTTCGGCTGACAAGGTGATCATGTGGATCGCCGCAGCAACCATACTAATTACAAGCATAAACATCGCGGGCGGCTTTGCTGTTACTCGACGTATGCTCGAAATGTTCAGGAAGTGAGGTCGTCATGATTAGCGCTGGCATCGTAACTGTTTCGTACATCGCTGCGACGGTACTCTTCATCCTCGCTCTCGGCGGCCTTTCCAATCAGGAGTCTGCAAGACGGGGTAACTGGTACGGCATATCGGGCATGGCAATTGCCCTGCTTGCGACGCTGTTTGGCGTCGTCACGCGGAATTACGAAATTCTGCTCGTTGCGATGCTGATCGGCGGCACCATCGGCATCATTCTTGCGCGTCGCGTGCAGATGACGCAGATGCCCGAGCTTGTCGCAATTCTGCATAGTCTTGTCGGAATCGCGGCTGTCGCCGTTGGTTTCGCAAATTTCATGGACCCGGACCGGATGCTTCACTTTGAGGGCGTCGAGTTAACGATCCATGACATCGAAACGTATCTCGGCATTCTTATCGGTGCTGTCACGTTTTCAGGATCGGTAATTGCGTTTGGAAAATTGAGCGGGCGAATTAGCGGTAGCCCGCTGACGTTGCCGGGACGCCACCTGTTCAATCTCGGCCTGTTAATTGCGTCGATCTGGTTCGGCTATGCGTTTGTTGTGCAGTCCGCAGCCGGAGGTGGTCTCAATCCTCTTATCATCATGACGGTCATCGCGCTGGTCTTCGGCATTCACATGGTCATGGCGATTGGCGGTGCGGATATGCCGGTCGTAGTTTCGATGCTGAACAGCTACTCGGGTTGGGCGGCCTCTGCCACAGGATTCATGTTGAACAATGATCTTCTGATTGTTACGGGCGCCTTGGTAGGTTCAAGTGGTGCGATTCTGAGTTACATCATGTGTCGTGCGATGAATCGCAAGTTCCTTGCGGTGATTGCCGGTGGCTTCGGCACCGGAGGCGGCAAGCCCGCCGCAACTGGCGGTGAAGACCAGGGTGAGGTCGTCGCCATTGATCCTCAGGAAACAGCCATGCTGCTCAGCAGCGCGAAAGAGATCATGATCATTCCAGGCTATGGCATGGCCGTAGCGCAGGCGCAGCATATTGTCTATGAAATTACGAGCGCCCTGCGCGACAGCAAGGTCAATGTGCGCTTCGGCATTCACCCCGTAGCGGGCCGCATGCCAGGACACATGAACGTCCTGTTGGCCGAGGCAAAGGTGCCTTACGACATCGTTTACGAAATGGATGAGGTCAACGACGACTTTCCGGATGTTGACGTTTCCATCGTTATCGGCGCAAACGATATCGTGAACCCGTCGGCGCAAACTGATCCAGACAGCCCGATTGCCGGCATGCCTGTGCTCGAGTGCTGGAAGGGCAAAACGACAATCGTTCTCAAACGCAGCATGGCAACCGGTTATGCGGGTGTGCAAAATCCTTTGTTCTTCAAGGAAAACACGCGCATGTTATTCGGTGATGCGAAGGATAGCCTCGACGCGGTATTCAAAGCACTGTAACGATTCGTATTGCTTTTTGACGCGCGTTCGGCACACTACGCAAGCATAAGTCGCGCAAGGCGCGACGAGGTGAACAGATGCTTGCAGGAATCGCTTCCGATATCTCGCAGCAGGTGTTGCGAACGGATGTTGCTGGGATGCCACTCGAGTGGATTGACTACCGGGAGGCGGTCCGGCTGTATCATGCCGATCAGGTTGCCTACCAAACCGGAACCCTTCTCTATACGGTCTTCGGTGGATTCAGCAGTTATGACGGTTCTCGTAGCAAGGTCGATGTCAATTCGATCATCGCAACGTATGGTACGAGCAAGAGCCTTTCCCGAAACCGCGATAAGTACGTTCCGCCACTGAACAACCGCACCTTGTTCAAGCGTGATGCAAATTTGTGCCTGTATTGCGCGATGCGTTATCCGACCCGGGACCTCACCCGCGATCACATCACGCCAATCTCGCAGGGTGGCGGTGACATCTGGAACAACGTCGCCACGGCGTGCCGGCGTTGCAATAACTACAAAGGTGGTCGTACGCCGGAGCAGGCGTCGATGCAATTGATTGCGGTGCCGTTCACACCGACCTACGCCGAGTACATCTATCTCAAAGGGCGTCGTGTTCTCGTTGATCAGATGAAGTACCTTCTCGCGCATATTCCGCGCTCGAGTCCGCTGCACGCACGATTGAGTGATCATCTCGCTGACGGCAAGGAAATCGTCGACGTCCACTTCCACGAGTAATTCTGATTCGCCCGCATGGCGGGCTCCTACATGATATGCAGTACTTAATTGACGCCAGCGTTTACGTATTTCGGGCTTACTATTCGATGCCCGACGACATGGTTGACAGCGAAGGCCATCCTGTTAACGCGCTGTACGGATATTGCCGCTTTCTCGGCGACTTCATGGAACAGGTCAACCCGGAGTATGTCGCGGTATTGTTCGACGAAAGTCTGTCGAAGTCCTTTCGCACCGAGATTTATCCCGAGTACAAGGCGAACCGTGATCCGGCGCCCGAGGAGTTAAAGCGGCAATTCGCTCAATGCCGGCGCTTCACCCGCGCTCTCGGTGTAATGGAGTGGGGCAGCCCGAGGTACGAGGCCGACGATCTTATCGGCACGCTCGTCGAACATGGTCGATCGGTCAACCGGCCGTCAACCATAATCACTCGGGACAAAGATCTTGCACAACTACTGACGAAAGAGGACGTTTTCTGGGATTTCGCCGGCAAAGGCAAGATTGCTTACGAGAAAGTCCCGGAGGTCTTCGGCGTCTGGCCTGAACAGATAGCCGATTTTCTCGCATTAGCGGGCGATGCGGTCGACAACATCAAGGGTGTTCCCGGTGTGGGCAAGAAGACCGCAACAGTATTGCTCGAGCGGTTCGGCAGTCTTGAGAGTATCTACGACAATCTCGACAAGGTGCACGAAGTGAATGTCCGCGGTTCCAAGACCTTGGGCGACAAACTCGAGACACATCGAGACGATGCATTGCTTGCGCGCAAGCTCACGGGTATAGCCTGCGACGCGCCGATCGATGACGCAGAGTCTGCGATGCAACGGTCGCCAACGAAGCTTGGCGACATCAACGCGTTGTTCGATGAGGCGGATATTGGTACGGCGCTGCGGCGACAAGCTGAGCGCATATCGGATCTGAGTCGCGATTAGAGATTCGTTCCGCAAAACGGGCCCGGAATCGGCACTGCCGATGTTCGAGGCGGAGGCCGACGGCCTCAGAGAACTAAGATCGGTGGACGCGATCCGCGTACCTGAAATCCTGGCTTGTGGCATCGAGAACGGCAGGAGCTTTCTCGAGCTGGAGCGATTTTCGTTCGATCGACCGACGGTCGAAACCGAAACCGAATTTGGCAAGCGTCTCGCCGACCTGCATCGACACACGTCGGATCGTTTCGGCTGGTTTCGCGACAATACCATTGGACCGACGCCGCAAATCAATAACTGGTCAGACGACTGGATCTCGTTTTTTCGAACACACCGGCTCGAGTACCAACTGAGCCTGGCAGCAATCAACGGCTACGACGCAGATCTGGAGCATGCAGGGCGCAAGCTGGCAGACAAGCTGCCGAATCTGTTTACAGGCTATGAGCCTGTAGCGTCGCTGCTGCACGGTGATCTCTGGAGCGGCAACTGGGGATGTGTGGGCGGTGAGCCGGTGATTTTCGATCCGGCCGTCTATTACGGCGATCGTGAATCCGACATCGCCATGACGATGCTGTTCGGCGGTTTCGGCAGAGCATTCTATGACGCGTATGAGAAAAGCTGGCCGATGGCGCCCGGAAACGAGCAGCGCCTCAAGCTATATCAGCTCTACCACGTCCTCAATCATCTGAATCTCTTCGGCCGCTCTTATCTGGCGCAGGCGACGAATTTACTTGGGAAACTCGCTGATGTCGTCTGACTCCTCAACTTCGTAGGTGTCGCCGAGGAAATCTTCATCGAACGCATACAGCATTGTGCCCTCGGGTGCTGTGAGCGCGGCGAACGCACCCTCGTAACCCGGAAATTTCTCGTAAGGCAAACCGTGTTTCTCGACCAGCGCCAACAATGCGTCTTTGTCCTGGCAGCGGAAACACAATGACGGCGAGTTCAGCGCAATGCTCTCCGATAGCCCCACCGCGCCGCCGCCGACATCGAAACGCATGTGCGTTGTCGGCTCTTCGCGCACACGCAACAGATTCGGTGCCACCGGCGCCCAAAAGCGCGCCGAGCGAACCGCATCACGCACTGGCAGCGATAACTCGAACCAGGTCCCGCAGAAGGAATCGTTGTCGAACTCGTCGCCGCCCGTGAACGTGCGAGCCTCGAGCATCGTTACCATATGGCCATCGCGGTCAGGCAGTCCCAGCTCGTTGAACTCATCTTCGCCCAGGCGCATGAAACTGAAGTCGAAACCGTGGTCAGCCATCGCGCGAGCGCGCCGCGCAAGATCCTGCTGTACAAAAGTCACGGTTGGTGCGTCGAATACCCGGTCGTGCAGGCCGATACAAAGTACCCCATCAGTTACGACGGCATACTTGTGAGTCCAAACATCGCCAATTTCCAACTCCGTGAAACCCAGCATCTTGTAGTAACCGAGTGAGTCAAGAATGTTCGGCGTGTGTACGCTGAATTCCAGAAAACGGCCGAGACTGCTTTTCACGACGACGCGCCCATGGCGAGCGCTCGCTGCCGTGACTTGTCCTGATCACGAGCGGCGTCACTGGCACTCCAGTCCGTAGACGACTCAGGCCAACCGCCAATGTGTTTCTCGATCAATCGCGTCAGAAACGCCACATGATCGTCGCGTGCGTTGAGTGCGGGGATGTAATTTAGCGAAGCTCCGCCGGCAGCTGTGAAAAAGCCTGCATTTTGCATCGCGATTTCCTCGAGTGTTTCGAGGCAATCGGCGGCGAAGCCCGGACAGACGACATCGAGCCGGGCCACACCCTGCCCGCCGAGTTCGGTAACTGTCTCATTCGTGTATGGACGCAGCCACTCGGCCCGGCCAACGCGCGACTGAAAGGTAATGACCCATTCTTCGTCGGTGAGGTCGAGCGACTCCGCTATCAGCCGTCCTGTCTTTAGACACTGGCAGTGATAGGGGTCGCCGCTGAGCAATGTATCTTTCGGAACGCCGTGGAACGAGAACAATAATTTGTCACCGCGTCCATGCTGGTCCCAGTACTCGCGAATATTTTGCGCCTGGGCAGCGATGTAGCCACGCGCATCATGGTAGTGGTTTATGAACCTGAACTCCGGGACCCAACGTCGTCGACTTATTGCGGCCGTGACCGCATCGAAAACGGATGCCGTTGTCGTACCGGAGTACTGCGGGTACAACGGCAAGCACACAATACGCTGTGCTCCTTGCTGATAGAGGCGCTCCAGCGCAGCATCAATTGACGGGTCCCCATAAGACATTGCAAGCTCGACGCTGACCGTACCGGAGATACGGGCCGTCAAAACCTGAGCTATCGAATTCGCGATGTCCTGCGAGTGTAGCAGCAGCGGCGAACCATGCTCCGTCCAGATCTTCTGATAAGCCCGGGCCGACCTGGCTGGCCGCACCCGCAAAATAAAACCGTGCAAAATGATCCACCACAAGAGTCGTGGCGCCTCGACAACGCGCGGGTCCGACAAAAATTGTCCGAGATAGCGCCGCACGGCTGTTGGCGTCGGTTCATCGGGCGTTCCCAGGTTCACCAGAAGGACACCCAGCGACTCGGGAAGCCCGTGTTCGTGTTGCGGCGTGGATTGGAGCGTCGGCATAAGGTTGAAAACCAATGTGAGGCGGCATAACACTAAACCAAAGGTCGTTCTTGTGCCAGCCAGCAAGGCTATAATCCCTTGTCTTGATTGGTTTTTGTTACGCGATGTGATTTATGGAATTACTCCCGGAAAATGATGGCAACGACCCTCCTGTGTGGACCCTGATCCGCGATGTGGCCGTGCTGCAGGTCAAGCTCGTTGTCGACGGCTTGCGTGATCTGATATTGGTGCCGACGTCTCTGATTGCCGGAATCGTGAGCCTGTCGAAAACGAAGGATGGCAAACCCGGCCCGGAGTTCTATTCGCTGGTCAGCGCCGGGAAACAGAGTGAGCGCTGGATCAATCTGTTTGGCGCGATCAAAAACGCGCCGCCCGAGGTCATCGATGAAAGTCCCTTCGGCGATGCGGAAATGGACGACATCGTCTTGCGGATCGAGACCTTCGTCGTGGACGAATACAAGCGCGGCGGTATAACTGCGCAGGCAAAGGAACGCATCGATAAGGCGGTGGGCGCTATGCGGCGCCGCCGCAATAAAGAACAGCCTTAGGCAGCTTCCATGATGGCGGTGACACCCATGCCGCCCGCCGTACATACCGAAATCAGGCCACGTCCCGAGCCGTTCTCGCTCAATAGTTTCGCCATTGTCGCCACGATGCGTGCGCCAGTCGCTGCGAACGGATGACCCATCGCGAGGCTGCCGCCCTTGACGTTGAGTTTGGACAGGTCGATCGGTCCCATCGGTGCATTGCGACCGAGGCGATCCCGACAGAATCTCTCGGACTGCCAGGCCTTGAGGGTGGCAATCGTTTGCGCAGCGAAGGCCTCATGAATCTCGTAGAAGTCGAAATCCTGCAGTCGCAGGTTGGCCTCCCTGAGCATGTCAGATACGGCATATGCCGGCGCCATCAACAAGCCCTCGTCGCTGATAAAATTGACGGCGGCGACTTTGGTGAACGTCAGGTAAGCAGAAATCGGCAGGTTCTTCTTGCGCGCCCAGTCTTCGGACGCGAGCAACACCGCTGCAGCACCGTCGGTTAGAGGCGTGCTGTTGCCAGCCGTCAGTGTGGCGTCTTCACCCTTTTCGAATACGGGTTTCAACGTCGAGAGCTTTTCAAATGTCGTATCGCGCCGAATATTGTTGTCCTCCTCACAATCGAGAAATGGCGCGACCAGATCTTCATACCAACCTGCGTCGTATGCGGCTGCGGCTTTGACGTGGCTTGCGAGTGCAAGTTGGTCCTGATGTTCCCGCGGCACATCCCATTCCTGTGCCGTAATCTCCATGCTCTGGCCCATTGAGAGCCCTGTGCGAGGCTCAGTGACACCCGGGAACTCGGGCTTGAAGTGCGTCGGCCGCAAGCGAAACCACGGTAGTATTCGCTGCGCAATAGAACGGGCACGATAAACATCGAGCATGATTTTTCGATACGCGTCGTTGTAAACGATCGGCGCATCGCTGATCGAATCGGTGCCACCCGCTATTCCTGAGTCAATCTGTCCCAGGGCGATCTTGTTCGCAATCATGGCACAGGCTTCGAGACTCGTGCCGCAGGCTCGTTGCAAATCGACGCCGGGCGTGCGTGGTGAAAGGCCGGCCTCGATCGTGGATTCGCGAGCGAGATTCCAGTCCCGGGAGTGCTTGATCACCGCGCCAAGGGCGACTTCGCCTAAAGTCTGACCCTTGAGATCGTACTTGGTGACGACGCCACTCAGTGCGGCAGACATCAGGTCCTGATTCGAACAGTTTTTGTAGATTGAGTGCGATCGGCAAAAAGGGATTCGTGACCCGCCGACAACCGCGACTCGAAGAGCTCGTCCATCATGCAGCATGCTTTTCTCCGTGCGAAATTTCTTACCTGGTTTGCGCCCGTAACTTTACACGAATCGTCGAGTGGATTCGCGCACAGTACGGGCCCCAGCGCGGCGAATAGGATACATTTGCGGCATGTGGAGAACCGAGAACTGGCGCGAGGAATTCAAGGGTCTGTTGAGCCTGTCCTGGCCGCTTATCGTCAACAATTTGTCAATCGCTGCTATTCACACCGCAGACGCAATGATGTCGGGGCGCCTCGGCGCAGAATCTCTGGCAGCTGTCGCGGTTGGAGGAAGTGTGTGGTTCTTCGGTTTCGCATTCGTCATGGGGTCGCTGATGGCTATATCACCGATCTCGGCCCGCCACTATGGTGCAGGTAACCCGGAGTTGATCGGTCGTTATACACGCCATGGGATTTACCTGGCCATATTTGCCGGCCTGGTGGTTATTTTTGTCGGAAGTCGCCTTGTTGGGCCTGCCCTTGAAATGATTGGTGTAGATCCGGAGTTTCGCCAGCTGACCGTAGACTATGTTCATGCGCTGATCCTCGGCGCACCTGCAATATTCATTTTCCTGGCGTTGAGATTCACCAACGAGGGCATAGGTGCAACAAAACCAATCATGTACGCATCGGTTTTCTCGCTGGTCGCAAATGTCTTTCTCAATTATGTCCTGATGTTCGGGCACTTCGGTGCGCCAGCATTAGGCGTGGTTGGATGCGGATACGCGAGCGCAATAACGATGTGGTTGATCATGATTGCTCTCTGCATCTACATGATAAAGAGTCCAAAATACCGACCGCTGAAAATTTTTGCGCATTTCGGCCGGGTAAGGCCGGAGGTATTAAAAGAGATTCTGGTTCTCGGTGTACCCATCTCTATAACGATTACTGCCGAGGCCGGGCTCTTCAATGCTGTATCCGTCCTTATGGGTACTCGCGGCGCGTCGATTGCCGCGGCACATCTGGTTGCAATCAATTTTGCGATGACGGCATTCATGATTCCGCTGGCCCTGAGTTCGGGAATCACGATTCGTGTAGGTCACGCACTTGGTGCTGGAAATTCACAGGCGGCCAGGCTCAGCGGAGCCTTTGGTATCCTTGTATGCGCCGTATTCATGAGCTGCTCCGCCGTCGCCATGTTGTTCTTTCGGGATGCTGTCGTCGGTCTGTACACCAACGACCCGTCAGTTACGAGTATCGCAATCAGCCTGTTGCTTGCTGCAGCGATTTTCCAGATCGCTGATGGCGTACAGATTGGTGCTGCTGGTGCGCTGCGCGGGTTCAAAGACACTCGCGTGCCGATGGTCATTAATATTTTTGCTTATTGGGTACTCGCGTTTCCACTTGCATACCTGGCCGCAGTTACCTACAAAGCAGCACCGGTGTACACCTGGGGCGCCTTCATTGTTGGCTTGTCCGTGGCGGCGTTGTTGCTAACCTGGCGATACGCTCGCCTGTCCAAAAGCGCGCTGCTTAACTCGGCCTGATATTCGCGTTCAGGCGGAACAGGTTGGCCGGATCGTATTTGTTCTTGACCTCGACCAGCCGTGGGTAATTCTCGCCGTAGTTTCCCCAGGTCTTCTTCTCATCATCTTCGTTGAGGTTGGTGTAGAAGCCGGACATGTATGGTTGTACCTCGTAGTAGTACTCGCGTACAGCCGCGATCTTCTCTTCGTTTTGAGCCGGGTCTTCGCCGATATACATGACGCCGAAGTTAAAAGCCGCGCCGCGGTGCGCGTAAGCTGTGGCATCTGCTGCAACCCTGGAGGTTGCACCTCCCATGTGCTGGAACCATGAGCCTACAGCGCCACGATTCGCGTACTCAACGATGATGTCGATTACGTCAGGTGTGAGCTCATTCAAGAAGCCGGATTTGAGGTAATACTGTTTGCCATGACCGAGATAACCATCGGCGCCAGTCTGGATGTCGTGATAAGCGAACGGCGCGAGGGAACCGCTTTTCAGGCCTGAAAATGCCAGCATCGGCGCAAGCGCTTTCTCGCCGGCCGCATGATCGCCACACCAGGTTACACCGACAGTTGCAAGCGTCTCGCCGTCGTCGCCCTTGCCAAGCTGTGGTTCTATATTCGCCTCGTCAGGCAAGGTTTCGTGTAGCTCGGCATAGAATTCAAGAAAGTCCTTATCGAGGCTGTAGATCAGGCTGCCGCCGTAGACCATCGGATTAAACGAGTAAAGTCGATACACGAACTCAGTAGCGATACCGAAGTTGCCGCCACCACCACGCAGGCCCCAGAAAAGATCTGCGTTTTCGTCGGCGCTGGCACGGACGACATCTCCACCGGCAGTGACGACGGTAGCAGCCAGCAAGTTGTCGATGGCCAGACCCATTTTTCGGTCGGTACGGCCGACCCCGCCGCCAAGAGTGAATCCTCCACTACCCGTGTGCGAAACGATACCCGTGGTAGTCATCGTATTGTGCGCCGTAGCCGCTACATCAATGTGGCCAAGTAGACAGCCACCATCGGCTCGAATGGTCATCGCGTCGGTATCGACGTCGGTCGAGTGCATCTGCGACAGGTCGATCATCATGCCGCCGTCACTGGTCGATTTGCCTGGCAGGCTGTGGCCACCGCACTTGACCGACACTAACAGATCGCGCTCGCGCGCAAAGTTGACTGCACTAACGACGTCATCGACAGCCGTACATTGCACAATCATCGCCGGCTGCTTGTGGTCGAACATCCCATTCCAGATC
>Ga0209165_10000652_pt1 | contig 11797 bp, 9 predicted proteins | sample tdAd001_FD_187122 | JGI IMG/M metagenome (GOLD analysis project Ga0209165, IMG submission 187122) | Marine sediment microbial communities from the Atlantic coast under amendment with organic carbon and nitrate - tdAd00.1 (SPAdes)... | ecosystem: Environmental > Aquatic > Marine > Coastal >... | reverse complement strand
TGCGCGGCCAGTTCTTCCTGATGATGGGTCTGACTGACGCGGTTCCAATGATCGCCGTTGGTGTGGCTTTCTACGTCATCTTCGCTGTTGCCGGATAATAAGCGGCATATTAAGAAACGGGACTAGCGTATGAATATCAATTTAACGCTGATTGGGCAATCGATCACTTTCGCCCTGTTTGTGTGGTTCTGTTACGCATTTATCTGGCCGCCCCTGGTCAATGCGCTGGCAGCCCGCAAGAAACAGATTGCTGATGGTCTTGCCGCAGCAGAACGTGGCCATCACGAACATGAGCTGGCTGAGAAAAAGGCGGCTGAGCAGATGAAACAGGCTAAAGGCCAGGCAGCAGACATCATTGCACAGGCACAGAAGCGTGCGAGTGAAATAGTCGATGAAGCCAAAGATGACGCAAGAACTGAAGCCGAGCGTATCAAGCTTGGCGCCAATGCTGAAATCGAGCAGGAAGTAAACCGCGCTCGTGAGGGTTTGCGCAAAGAAGTCGCTACACTGGCAATCACTGGTGCGGAGAAAATACTGAATCGCGAAGTCGATGAAGCCGCTCACGCCAGCACCCTGAAAGAGCTGGCGGCACAGCTTTAGGCTGGGGTCTGACGATCAATGGCAGAATACACCACTTCCGCACGCCCCTATGCAAGGGCCGTTTATGCTCGGGCAACCGAGACATCATCTGTAGATAACTGGGGCGAGGCGCTGGCGCTAATGGCCGCAGTTGCTTCTGATGCAAGCATGCAGGAACTGCTCGACAAGCCGCAGCTCAGTAAAGAGCAGAAAGGCGAATTGATGCTCAAGGTTATATCTGACAAGCTGAATCAGCAGCAACAGAACCTGGTCAGGCTAATGGCGGAAAATGGCCGCCTGCCAGCATTACCGGAAGTTGCCCATCAGTTTGAAATCTACCGCGCAGAAGCCGAAGGTAAAGTTGAAGCCGAAGTTATCTCCGCATTCGCTCTAACCGGCAAACAGGAAAGTGCGATAACCGAAATGCTGAAAAGCAAACTTGGCCGTGATGTATCTATCACCACATCGACCGATGAATCGCTCATTGGTGGTGTCATTATCAAGGCCGGAGACACAATTATCGATGGTTCAATGAAATCCCAGCTTGAGTCGCTGGCGATAAGCCTGAGCCGTTAAGAGGAAAGTAAAAATGCAGCTGAATCCATCTGAAATCAGTGAACTCATCAAATCCAGAATCGAGAGCTTCGATACTAGCGTCGAGGCCCGTAACGAAGGTACCGTGGTCAGTCTGACTGACGGTATTATTCGTATCCACGGCCTGGCAGATGCCATGCAGGGTGAAATGATCGAATTGCCGGGCGATACCTATGCCATTGTGCTTAACCTCGAACGAGACTCCGTGGGTGCGGTGGTGCTGGGTGCTTACGGTCATTTGTCTGAAGGTGATACCGCCAAGTGCACAGGCCGTATTCTTGAGGTGCCTATTGGCGAAGCCTTGCTTGGCCGCGTGGTCGATGCGCTGGGCAACCCGATAGATGGTAAGGGTCCTATCGATAGCAAGCTAGCAGCGCCCATTGAAAAAATTGCACCGGGTGTGATTGAGCGTAAGTCTGTTGACCAGCCGGTGCAGACAGGGCTGAAATCGATTGATGCCATGGTGCCGATTGGTCGGGGCCAGCGTGAGTTGATCATCGGCGACCGCCAGACAGGTAAGACGGCAGTTGCGATCGATGCCATTATCAACCAGGCGAAATCCGGTATTAAGTGTATCTATGTTGCTGTTGGCCAGAAGGCATCAACGGTAGCCAACGTCGTGCGCAAGCTCGAAGAGAACGATGCCATGCAGCACACCATCATCGTCGCTGCGACTGCAGCGGAATCAGCTGCGATGCAGTACTTTGCCCCCTACGCCGGCTGCACCATGGGCGAATATTTCCGTGACCGCGGTCAGGACGCTCTGATTATTTATGATGACTTGACCAAGCAGGCCTGGGCCTATCGCCAGGTATCCCTGCTGCTGCGTCGTCCACCAGGCCGTGAGGCCTATCCGGGTGACGTGTTCTATTTGCATTCGCGTCTGCTAGAGCGTGCTTCACGCGTAAACGCCGAGTATGTTGAAGAGTTCACTAAGGGCGAAGTCAAAGGCAAGACCGGCTCTTTAACCGCGCTGCCGATTATCGAAACCCAGGAGGGTGACGTTTCCGCTTTCGTACCAACCAACGTGATTTCGATCACTGATGGACAGATCTTCCTTGAATCAGATTTGTTCAACGCAGGTATTCGCCCGGCAATTAACGCGGGTCTTTCGGTGTCCCGTGTGGGTGGTGCGGCACAAACTAAAATTATTAAGAAGCTCGGTGGTGGTGTTCGTCTGGCACTGGCCCAGTTCCGTGAGCTTGCGGCCTTCGCCCAGTTTGCGTCCGACCTTGATGACACAACCCGTGCCCAGCTGGAGCGTGGCGAACGTGTCACCGAGTTGATGAAACAGGCACAATACTCGCCGATGATGGTTGCCGAAATGGCGTTTTCATTGTTTGCCGCCAACGAAGGCTATCTTGATGACGTTGAATCCAGAAAGATCGTTGATTTTGAAGCCGCCATGCAGGCACATTTGAAGAGCAGCAATGGCGAATTGCTCGAAAAAATCAACGAGTCCGGTGATTACGATGACGACATCGAAGCCGCGATGCGCGCGGCACTGGATGACTTCAAGGCCAACGGCGTTTACTAAGCGGCTTTTAACAGGATAACGGGAAACACAGATGGCAGGCGCAAAAGAAATACGCAGCAAGATCAAGAGTATTCAGGGTACTCAGAAGATCACCAAGGCCATGGAAATGGTTGCTGCGAGTAAGATGCGCAAGGCACAGGAGCGTATGCGTGCCTCGCGCCCGTATGCTGAAAAGATTCGTAACGTGCTGGCGCATCTGGCGCAGGCGCACCCTGAATACAGGCACCCCTATCTGTCTGGTCGTGAAGAAATTAAGCGTGTTGGCTATATCATCGTTTCTACCGATCGTGGTCTCTGCGGTGGCCTGAACACCAACATGTTCAAGGCGGCTGTAAAGGAGATGATTGAATGGGACAGCCAGGGCGTTGAAGTGGATGTGTGTGCAATCGGCAGAAAAGCCATTGGTTTCTTCGGTCGGTTCAAATGCAACATGGTGGCCCAGGCGGACCATCTGGGCGACAGCCCATCGATGGAAGACCTGATCGGTACGGTTAAGGTTATGCTGGATGCCTATGACGAAGGCAATATTGACCGCCTCTACCTGGTGCACAACGTGTTTGTGAACACCATGACTCAACAACCATTGATTCATCAGATGGTTCCGGTTGGTGGTGATATTGACCAGGAACTTGAACATCACTGGGACTACATTTATGAGCCCGAGGCCAAGCACATCATCGATGGCCTGATGTTCCGCTTCATCGAGTCACAGGTGTACCAGGGTCTGGTTGAGAACATCGCCAGTGAAATGTCAGCCCGCATGGTTGCGATGAAGAGCGCAACCGACAATGCCGGCGATATCATAAAAGAATTGCAAACCGTTTATAACAAAGCCAGGCAGGCTGCGATTACCCAGGAAATCTCGGAAATCGTCAGTGGTGCTGCGGCTGTTTAAACGATTTAAAGCAGAATTTAAATATATAGTAATGAGGAAACAATCATGAGTACCGGAAGCGTAGTCGAAATTATCGGCGCGGTCATCGATGTGGAATTTCCACGGGACTCCATTCCAAAAGTCTACGATGCACTCAAACTGGGTGAAACCAATCTGACCATGGAAGTGCAGCAGCAGCTCGGTGACGGTGTGGTTCGTGCGATTGCGCTGGGACCGACAGATGGTCTGCGCCGTGGTATGTCAGTGGAAAACACCGGTGATGCCATTCGCGTACCCGTTGGTCAGAAAACATTGGGCCGCATCATGAATGTGCTGGGTGACCCGATTGATAACCTGGGCGATATCGGTGCAGAAAGTGATGCGGCGATTCACCGTGCGCCACCAACATTTGAAGAACAAAGCTCGTCAACAGAGATCCTGGAAACCGGCATCAAGGTCATCGACCTGGTTATGCCGATCGTCAAGGGCGGTAAGATTGGTCTGTTCGGTGGAGCGGGTGTGGGTAAAACCGTAACCCTGATGGAGCTGATTCGTAACATCGCGGTCGAGCACTCCGGCTTCTCGGTTTTCGCAGGTGTCGGTGAGCGTACTCGTGAAGGTAACGACTTCTACTATGAAATGCAGGAAGGCGGCGTACTCGATAAAGTAGCACTGGTTTATGGCCAGATGAACGAGCCACCCGGTAACAGGTTGCGTGTTGCTCTGACCGGTTTGACCATGGCCGAATTTTTCCGTGACGAAGGCCGCGACGTATTGATGTTCGTTGATAACATTTATCGTTACACGCTGGCCGGTACCGAGGTTTCAGCCTTGCTTGGGCGTATGCCCTCAGCGGTGGGCTACCAGCCAACGCTGGCAGAGGAAATGGGTGTGCTGCAGGAGCGTATTACATCAACCAAAACCGGTTCCATCACCTCCTTCCAGGCGGTATATGTACCTGCGGATGACCTCACCGACCCGTCGCCAGCCACCACCTTCGCCCACCTTGACGCAACACTGGTATTGTCTCGTCAGATCGCCGAGCTGGGTATCTACCCGGCTGTAGACCCGTTGGACTCTACATCACGTATTCTTGATCCGCATGTCGTGGGTACAGAACACTATGATACTGCCCGTGAGGTACAGGGTACCTTGCAGCGCTACAAGGAGCTCAAGGACATCATCGCTATTCTGGGTATGGATGAATTGTCAGATGAGGACAAGCTGGTGGTAGCGCGTGCACGTAAGATTCAACGCTTCCTGTCACAGCCGTTCTTCGTTGCCGAGGTATTCACCGGCTCGCCGGGTAAATACGTCAGCCTGAAAGACAACCTCGCCGCATTCAAGGCTATCCTTGCCGGTGAGCATGATGACCTGCCTGAGCAGGCTTTCTACATGGTGGGCGGTATTGAAGAAGCCGTCGAAAAAGCCAAGAGCATGCAGTAACAGGCGAAGAGTGATATAACATGTCAATGACCATGCACGTGGATATCGTAAGCGCTGAAACCGAGATTTATTCGGGTACGGTCACGGAGTGCTATGCGCCTGCAGAAATGGGCGAAGTAGGTATACACCCTCGCCACGCTCCGCTGATTACCAAGTTGAAGCCAGGTGAAGTACGCATCATTCTTCAGGATGGAGAGGAGCAGTCGTTCTTCGTCAATGGCGGTATTCTCGAAGTTCAGCCGCATGTTGTAACCATCCTTTCTGACACAGCGATAAGAGCTGCAGATATCGACGAAGCTGCGGCGAAAGAGGCTAAAACCAGGGCTGAAGCTGCAATGGCGGATAAGAAATCGGATCTGGATTATGCGCGTGCCAAGGCTGAGCTTATCGAGGCCGTTGCAAAAATCGAGACGATTAAGAAATTACGCAAGAGAAAATAATCAAAGCCCGTCTTTGAAAGAGTATATAAGCTAATATTATCAGGGCCGGTCTTTCCGGCCTTTTTTATTGGCTCTTCCCTGAATCGAGTGGGTAAATAATCAAATGCTTGCCACAGAGGCACGGAGAATACAGAGGCTAATACTTGTTTTATTGTTTTGATCTGGATTACAGTGAACGTAGGAACAGCTTTAGCCGTGAACAGCCATGATCGCGGCTAAATACAAACTAATAACCTCTGTGAGCTCTGTGCCTCTGTGGCAAAATATTTACCGTATCAACCCACTAAGTCTGGTGAAGACCCTTTTTATTAATAGGCATTAGTATGAAACTAAGTGTGATTATTCTTGCTGCCGGTCAGGGTACGCGCATGAAAAGCGCATTACCAAAGGTGATGCACAAGCTAGCAGGTGTGCCAATGCTTGAGCATGTCTACAACCGCAGTATGGAACTGGGCACTGATGACATACATATCGTTTATGGCCATGGTGGCGAGCATCTTCATGACTATTGCAGCGATTTCGATGTCGAATGGGTATTGCAGGATGAGCAACTGGGAACAGCACATGCTGTTCAGCAGGCCAGCCCTGATATCGATGAAGACCATATTGTACTGATACTTTATGGCGACGTCCCTCTTATAAAAGCAAATACCCTCAGAACACTGATTCATAATGCCACTGCAGACACCGTTTCCCTGCTAACTGTTGATCTGCAAGATCCCGCCGGTTATGGAAGAATCATGCGTGTAGAAAATGAGGTTGTTGCCATCGTTGAGCATAAAGAAGCGACTGATGAACAAAAGAAAATCTCGGAAGTTAACACCGGCATACTCGCACTACAGGCCGGTTGCCTTAATGAATATTTGAAACAAATCGATAATAACAATATTCAGGGCGAATATTATTTAACAGACATTATAGAGCTGGCGGTTAAAGACGGTAAAAAGATAATTACATCTCAGCCAGAAAATACATACGAGGTGGAAGGTGTGAATGATAGAAGCCAGTTATCTAAACTAGAGAGAATCAAGCAACAGGAAATAGCAGAGGCAATGATGGCTGATGGTGTTACTGTGGCAGACCCTTCAAGAATTGACATACGCGGCGAGCTCACGGTCGGTAATGATTCATTCATTGATGTAAATTGTATTTTTGAAGGAAAGGTGAGTGTGGGTAAGAATGTAACTATAGGCGCCGGCTGTGTAATCAGGGACTGCACGATAGCTGATGGATGCATCATAAAGCCCTACTGCGTGATAGAAGAAGCACTCATAGATAATGATGTAGAAGTCGGGCCGTTTGCGAGGCTGCGTCCAGGAACGTACTTGCAACAAAACAGCAGGGTTGGCAATTTTGTTGAAGTCAAAAACACGCAACTCGGTGAAGGAAGCAAGGCCAGCCATCTCACCTATTTAGGTGATACCGAGGTCGGTAGTAAGGTCAATATCGGTGCAGGGACTATCACCTGTAACTATGATGGAGCGAACAAACATAAAACGATTATCAAGGACGGCGCGTTCATCGGCTCTGATTCGCAACTCGTTGCGCCGGTTACCATCGGTAAAAATTCGACCATAGGTGCTGGCAGCACAATCACCCGCGATACAGAAGACGGAGAACTGGCATTGAGCAGGACTGCACAGAAAACCATCAAGGGCTGGCAAAGGCCAAAGAAGAAGTAACATTTTTTCCGTTACCCGAGTGAATCAAGCACGCATTTACGGGCATAGATGGAGCTTGTATTTCTGATGAATCGTAAAAATCTGATCGAGATTCAATACGATACCCTGCCGGGCTACAAGGATTTTTGCACCGTAATTGTGCGGAAAAGAAGCAAAACAGCATAAGTCACTGATATTTTATAATAATTTACATTAAAAGCATGTATAAGCTGCAGTGCGGTTGGTAATTTAAACGGCAGATTATTAGAATACTCTTTCGATCTGATAGTTACAGGAAGCAAAAATTGGCTACGGTAATTAAATCTGAAGCGCACTATTCTCGCCCGGAAAGAAGGGCGGTTGACCAACGCCAGGTGACGCTTGAACATATATGCCTGCAACTCGCAGCAATGGGGCATCGCTGCGAACTCAACACTGACCGAAGTTATCTATCAATTGCTGATAGCCTGCTGAAGAACTACTCTGAACAACGGCGCTTGCTGGCAGAGTATCGCTGCCCTGCGGATCAACGCATTCAGGACTTTCTCAATAATTATCTTGCTCGTAACGGTGTTGATGCAACGATTAAATTACCGGGTGAAACATTTACGCTGAACGCGCCAGGTGTAGCGCGCGAATTATCTTTACCGCTTGATAAAAATAAATACCAGTCGCCGCTGCTCGAGTCCTACCGCGTCCAACAAGGTGTGCTGCATAATCCTAAAAATGACAGGCGTACCACGGCCGGTGTATTTCATATCGTAGAAGGAGGCCTACCCATTCCCGCTGACAAGAAAGCGGTTCCGGTAAATGTCTATGCCAATTTATTGCAAGCAGCTCTGGATCCACCATCAGAGCTAATGGGCATACCGATCTCAAGCAATCTATTAAAACCAATCGACCTTTGGGTGTCGCTCTTATTAAGACCTGTTGTGCGGCCGAAAGCGAATGCCGTGATGCCGGTAAAGAGCCTGGAAACACGTATGTTCGCACCGGGAAGCCTGGTTGCGAACCTGGATTTTGTTGAATCTATTTTCGGCAACGCGGGTGATCCTTTCCTTTCAGAAAATGATGCTGCGCTGGATATTGATCACTGGACCGGACACAGCGGCTGTATCATTCTGGCGCCACATTTAACAAGGCTCAACAAAAAAGCTCTGGGCCTGCCACACGTTGATCAAGCCACAGAACGTCAGCGCAAAGATGGTATGTGCTGGAAAGAAGATGATGAGGTATATAACGATGGCAATGCATTCAAGATAGTATGCCGTGACATGTCAGGGGTGATTGTAACAATCATTGCTGATAATTATTTCGGTTACAGTAAAAAAGAAATCAAATCGCAGATCAGCTATTCTGCCAATTTATTCGGCGGCGTGGAGGAAGAGCATTCAGGTGGTGCTGTTGCCTTTCCCCGTTTCAATCTAGGTGAAACATATTTGCCACTGAGGCCGGAGGAAATGAGTGACCATACCTTTAACAGGCTATGTGAACAGTTAAAGAGTGTTATAAATATCAAGAAAGAAGGTTATGCCGTTGATAAAAACTACGCAGATGTGCTTTATATTCCTGAGACAGCTCAGATAGACATGCATCAGCAACGCATTAGCTGGTATAAAAATGGTGAGTTGCAACACATAAAGTTATTGGCGAAACACTCATATATATATCCCAGTGGTTTCAAGGTGCACATGGAAAAGCACCCAAAAGCACCCAGCTGGCGTTTGATAGGGACATTGGGCGAAGGCACCTTCTGTCATAAACCCAGCACCGTCTCAGGTGGTGGTAAATCCGAGATCTCGAAATCTATCCAGGACTCAATGTTATGTGGGCCTATCTATGTTGGTGATTATGAAAAGGATTTAGATCAGGTAGAAGCTATTTTCACCAGGGATTACACTACTCGCTATAGTGATACATCCGTAAAAGACACGAGAACGCTGTTAAGTAGTAAGCGCAGTCTCGGATCAGTTATTAAACTACTCACGCCGTCAACTGCTTTTACTGATGAGCATAATCAATGGCTCGATACTATACCCCAGCATATTCTTGCCCTGGTGTTCATGATCAAGCGGTTCTATAACCCGGCATGGGGTAAGCGCTGGCGTAGACATTTTTCTGTTGATGAGGTGAATGGCAATCCCGGTCATGAGCTTAAGTATGATGGGCGAAAACTGGTTACCGGTTATTTACGTGTTGGCACACATAGTGATGGTACCTGGCGCATATATAAGCTAAGACAGGATTTTGTCGCTGCAAAAAAAGTACAAACAGAAGACGATATAACGGCATCTGTCGTGGTGCCTACCAGTTATGTTGAAGGACTGAACAAAGACTACAACAGTAAAAGTATCAAGCTGGTGAAGAATTGTGAAAACTTTTTGTTCCAGCGCCCTGATGACGCCATAAACCGCGGCCTGGATACCCAAACAGAGGCTGATCTGGCTGGAAACAATAATTTTATCTCCAACTTTCAGCCATTAACCAGCGAGGATGCACGTGAGCTGGTAGAGGACACAATTAGTTTTCAAGATTATTCAGAACCCATGCAGAAACGAATTGTTGATGCTGCAACCAAAGCGGAAGATGAATACTTTGTTTCTTCATCACACCCCCGTATCGTCGATGGCAAGCCCAGTCTGAATGTGCGTTATTTGCAGCAACGTCCCGATCTGGCTAATCCAAGGCACAAGTACCTGGCTATAATGGGCACACGTCTGGCGCGAGGATTGACGCTTGAGCAGCCTGTATATTTTCCGGTGAATGCAGTGTTGCAGGGTCGTCGTAATAATCCGCAGAAAAAGGAAGCCGGCATTCGACCATTAGCGGTTTACAACCCGATCCATTATCAGGAATTGCCTGAACTATTTATGGATCTTATCTGCAGCCTGACAGGAAAGTCGCCTTCGACTACAGGCGCCGGTTCTGAAGGCGCACTAACGAAAGGACCTTTTAACGCCTTATCGACAACGTCCGATTTGAATAATGCATTGGTCTCATTTATTTTATGCGGACATGACGGTTTTTCAACGGCGGCAGGTTATATAGGTTCACGTCGTCGCGTCGATCATGATATCAGTATGCTGATACCTGAAATTTGGTGTCGCCTCCCGGTGAAGCATCGAGACCCGGGCTTCCTTATCCATCATGGTTATCTGGAAAAACTCGATGATTTCGAATACCAGGGTAAAACGGTCCTGGTTAGCAGGCTTGGTTACCGCATTACTAAAAGTTTTGTGCACGCTTATTTTGGCAAGGTATTTGACAGTCCAACCATCGTATTTGATGAAGCCATGTTACGGCCCGAAACGCAGGATATGGATGCCTATGTTGACGGGATAAACAATATAAATGAAGCGCAACAACATGTTGCCCAGGCTTACTTTGAAGATGAATCTATCAATGATGCCTGTCCCCCTTTACAGGCATTGCTGCATATAATGGCGAATGGTAGTTATGAAGGAAAAACAATTGAAGATACTGCGGTTCGCAACATGTTTAGCAGAGATTACCTGGTAAAAAGTGACTGGTATCAGGAAAGACTACGTATCAAGCAACAGCGAGATACGGCGCTATGGCAAATGAAAAGGGATTATGTAGAACAAAAAATGGATGATACCGCAGAGAGCGATACAGAAAAATGGGCGCACTTGCAGGAGCGTATCGAAAAAGCTGAACAAATGATTAAGTGGATGAGCAGTCAGAGCTATCTGGACCGATTACAAGGTACATTGGGCGCCGATTGGGTGCATAGAGAACAGGCCTGACAATCAGATATCGCTCATAAAATTAAGGGCTTATATAAAAAAATTTCGTTGACGGGGACAAGTTGCTGTGTATAATCCTGTTAGCCTGAAATATAAGTCAGTATTTATGTACACCATTACGATGTTTATTCTCAGTAATTCGTCCTGCAATTCATAAGTAATACCTGTATTTCTTAGCATTAATCAACATAAAGTAATTTTATTTAAACAGGTAATATCTATGTCAAACACAGTTACAGGAACAGTTAAATTCTTCAATGATACCAAGGGTTTCGGATTTATCGAACAGGAATCAGGCCCGGACGTTTTTGTCCATTTCAGCGCAATCACTGGCGAAGGCTTCAAAACGCTGTCCGAAGGTCAGAAAGTTGAATTTACAGTAACCCAGGGTCAGAAAGGTCCTCAGGCTGAGAACGTAAAAGCGGTTTAATAGCCCACTTTTTAGATTTTGAATTAGCAAGCCCCCGGAAATCGTAAGCCTTCCGGGGGCTTGTCACATACGACTGAATATATCGATTTATTCGATACGGCCTTATATTTGTGCGTCCTTGCACGCTGTCAAAATACAGAGCCGAGCCTGGTGCAGAACCGCACTTCCTGAATAGTAAGCGCTCAATTATCGTATTAACCCGCATATTGCACGAAGGCGGACAAAGGATCTCGGTATTTGTTTGCATATCAAACACCTGCACAAGAATCACAGGGGTATGTCCCAGTTACAGTTTGTCCGTGTGGTTTTATGAACAATCTGGCGTCGCCCACAGAAAATCATCGTTGGGAACGATCCCCCTTGATCCATAGCTATTGCTATGAATACTACGGGCGTCCTGCCCTTAGCCCTTTGGGCTCGGTTACGAATTACTTCCTGTAATTCGCCCTTTGGGCCGCACTTCGTGCGT
>Ga0209165_10000648_pt1 | contig 11827 bp, 10 predicted proteins | sample tdAd001_FD_187122 | JGI IMG/M metagenome (GOLD analysis project Ga0209165, IMG submission 187122) | Marine sediment microbial communities from the Atlantic coast under amendment with organic carbon and nitrate - tdAd00.1 (SPAdes)... | ecosystem: Environmental > Aquatic > Marine > Coastal >... | reverse complement strand
CAGCGGGCGACGAATCCACACTCCCCACTTTCTCATCGTCGTCCAACCAAATGCACTACAAAACACGCGACTTGGGATCACCGTGACGAAGAAAGTGGGCACCGCAGTCCAGAGGAACCGCATCAAGCGGGTGGTACGCGAGGTGTTCCGGCGGAACCGTCAGCTGTTTCCGCTCTCCCATGATCTGGTGTTCATCGCGAAGCGCGGCGCCACCGACATCGAGTACGCCTCCTTGTTGAGCGAGCTGCAACGAGCGGCAAAGAAGCTGCGGCCAGAGGCGGCGCGATGATCCGGACCGCGCTTCTGTTCCTGATTCGCCTCTATCAAATGACGCTCTCGCGTCTGCTCGGCCCCTCCTGCCGTTTCGAGCCGTCTTGTTCGCACTACACGGCTACCTGCATCGAGCGCTTTGGCGCGCTTCGTGGTTCGTGGCTCGGCATCAAGCGCATCGGACGCTGCCACCCGCTGAACCCGGGCGGCTTCGACCCGCCGCCCCATCCTGATCACCAGCATCATCACTGCCACGAGGCAAATCATGGATGATCGAAAACGGCCACCGGTCGGCCTGATGCTGCTGCCACTGGTTGCGCTCGGCGCAATGCTGGCCGTTCAGTATTTCGCGCCTCCGAAGGCCCAAACCGAAGAGCAGCCCACCGAACAGGCCGCCGAGCAGGCCCCCGAAGCGGGCAGTGGCGGTACAGCGCTCGCCGGCGAACCAGCCTCTGCGGAGCTCTCGCCCAGGGACTCTCAGTCAAGGGTGGAGTCGCAGCAGCTTCACCAGCTCGAAAACGATCTGTTCATCGCCTCCTTCACCGACCTGAACACCGCCATGGTGAGTCTGCAAGTGAAGGGTGAGCGCTACCTCGACGAGCAGGGCAAGCCGTTCGAGTTGGTGACGACGGACAAAGAGGCGTACCTGCCGCTCAGACCCTCCTTCTCGGGTGTGACGATTCCGGTGGACGCTCGCTGGCGGGCTGTCGAGGCTTCGAAAGAGAGGCTCCGTTTCGAGTGGGCGGGCGACGGCGTTTCAGTCACCCGCACCTGGGAGCTCGCCGAGCCACCCTACCAAATCCATTCCACCATCGAGGTCCGCAACGACGATCCCAATGCAAGGTCGGTCGGGCTGGGCATCACGTCTGCGCACTACGTACGGCGTGAAGAAGAGAAAGGCGGTTTCTTCGGAAGGCCGGCGCCAGTGCTGAGCCACGGAATCTGCCAACAAGGCGATGAGACGATTCGTGAGGATCGCGATGGCCTCCTGAGCGAGGACGAATCTCGGCCGATGCAACCGCACAGCTACGGTCCTGGCGTCGAATACGTCGCCCTCAGCAGCGTGTACTTCGCCATCATCGCGGCGCCCGAGGGCGAGGCGGCCGAACGCTGCGACATGTTGACGACCGAACGCGGGGGCACGCTGCAAGACCCGGACGGCAGCCTGTTCGAAGCCAGGCTTGCCTACGCACCGCAGCAGATCGGCTCCGGAGAGACGGCCACCTTCCGCACTGCCGTCTATGCGGGCCCCAAGGACTACGACGCACTGCAGGAGTTCGGGCACCAGGCCTCCAATGTCATCGATCTAGGCTGGTTCAGCTTCATCGCGCGGGGGATGAGTTGGCTGCTGCGAACGATTTACGGCTTCATCGGCAACTGGGGTGTGGCGATCATCCTGCTCACGCTGCTGGTCCGAGTGCTGCTCCTTCCGTTCGTCATTCCGCAGTTCCGCAACATGGCGAAGCAGCGTGCGCTCAAGCCGGAGATCGACAAGATCAACGAGCTCTACAAGGACGATCGCGAGAAGAAGGGCGCCGCGATGATGGAGCTCTGGCGGAAGCACAAGGTGAACCCGCTCGGCGGCTGCCTTCCGGTGCTCCTTCAGATGCCAATCTTCTTCGCCCTCTATCAAACGCTTTCGACGAGCATCGAACTCTACCACGCGCCGTTCGTCTGGTGGTGGGCAGACCTGTCGGCCCCCGATCCGCTCTACGTGCTGCCGATCATTCTCGGCGCGCTGATGTTCATCCAGCAGAAGCTCACGCCGGTCCAAATGGACGCGACGCAGGCCAAGGTCATGCTCTACGCAATGCCGCTGATGATGACGTTTTTCATGCTGCTGCTACCGACGGGCTTGTGCTTGTACATGGTGACCAGCTCCGCCATCGGCATCACGCAGCAGCGATACATGTACTGGAAGATGGACCAAGAGACGGCGGCGTTGGCGACCAGTTCGGAGGACGCCGACGACGACGATAGCGATCAAGCGGTTTCAGATGTGGAAGCCGCCGAACCCAAGCGGGCCAAGCCCCGCAGAAAGAAGAGGACTCGCCGTGGACGAGCTTAAAAGTAAACCACGTGACGGAGCGCTGATTCTCGATCAGCCTGCGCAGGAAGATCCCTCCCGGTACGCGGGAGACGGCAAGGCCGAGGAGGCTGCGGAGATTCTCGAGGAACTCATCAATTTGATGGACCTCGATGTTCAGGTCGACATTCGTTCCGACGCCGAGCGAATCGAGCTTGACGTGACGGGAGAGGACTCGGGCCGCGTCATCGGCAAGAAGGGCGCCGCACTCGACGCCCTCCAGTTTCTGATCAACAAGATGGTCAACCGGTTCCCCGAAGGGAGACGCCACGTCATCGTTGATTCGGGCGACTACCGCGAGCGCCACGACGACGGCCTGGTTTCCATGGCCAAACGCGAGGCCCACCGCGCCGTCGATGAGGGCAAAGTGCTCACCTTGCAGCCGATGAACGCCCGCGACCGCCGCGTCGTTCATATGTCGCTCGCCAAGTTCGACGGCGTGAGCACCATGTCGCAGGGCGAGGGCACCCGTCGTCGTATTCAGATCATCCCAGCCCGACGTCGCCGCTAACCACTGGGGGACTGTCCCCTTTTCTACGTGTACGCCAGAATCGATCTCGGCGCGCCGCTCGATGGCACGGTGTAATCGAGCCGGCGGGCTAGCCTGAGGTCTCCTGTGGCTTCCACCTCGGCGCCAGCCGTCAAGACCCAAACCTCATCCGCCAACTGCGCCCCGATCCCCAACCATTCGTCCGGCGAGAACGTCGCGCGCGAAAGCGCTACGCGGAATGGCGACCCGAGGACGACCGGGTCGGCTGGGTCGATCTTTCGCTCGAGCAGGGTCGTGCGTCCTGCGATTCCCAGAGTTCCCACCGCGGTCCTCAAGAACGCCGTCCGGATTCGCCTCGGCTCGACGAGCGTCCCGTTGAGTGTTTCATCCGAAAGGAGGATCGGGATCGTCGGAGCGCCGACCCCGGCGCCGATGTCGAGCAGCGAAGCCGATGCCTCGGGCCAGCCCGCCCGAATCACGTGAGCCGCATCGAGAAACAAGATCTCGGCAAGCTCGGTGTCGGTGCGAGCCGATGTGAGGTCTGTTCGCGCGTTCCAGGCTTGCACGACGTCGAAGAACGCGCCCCACCCGCTTGGCTCGGGCATGCCGGCCGCCTCGCACACCGCTCGAATCGCTTCCGCACCGCTCATACCTGCCGTGCCTGTTGCCAGGCTGCCTTCAGTTGGGGCATGTCGGCATACCGATCGTCCTTGTGGCGATGCATGGCCTTGCCGACGACGCGCGCGATGGCATCTGGAACGTCGGCGACGGCGTCGACAGGAAGACAGTCACCGGCGTCGATCTTCATCATGAGGCGGCCAACGTGCCGGTCGTGGAAGGGCTTGCGCGCGCTCAACGCCTCATAGAGGACGACGCCAAGTCCGTAGACATCGATGCGCTGATCGACGTCGGCCTTTCCGGTCAGTACCTCGGGCGCCATGTAGGCCGGGGTCCCGCTGACCTCGCCAGTGGCTGTCAACCGGTCGAGGCCGAGGATCTTCGACGCACCAAAGTCGACGAGGCGAGGACCGCCCTCTTCGGGCCAGACGACGTTCGCGGGCTTGAGGTCTCCATGAAGGACACCGTGCTGGTGCACAGCGTCCAAACCGTCACAGAGCGCAGTGACCAATGCATCGGCCTCCGGAAGGCTGAGCGAACGCCTCGACAAGCGCTCCGCGAGCGTTTCGCCTTCCACGTATTCGGTCACGAGGAATACGACTCCGTCGTCCTCGATCCCGAGCTCGAGAAGCCGGACGATGGCCGGGTGGTCGAGAGCTTTGAGGACCGCCCCCTCCCTGCGAAATCGCCTCCGCATCGACTCGTCGGCGAGGTACTCCGCTCGCAGAACCTTGACCGCTGCCTTTTTTCCTTCGGCGCGATCGAAGGCTTCGAACACATCACCCATCGCTCCGCGGGCGACTTCCGCCACCAACTCGTAGCGGCCAGCCAATGTGGTTCCGACGCCAATGGCTCCTGGGTCTGTCATCGCTCGGGGGGACGATAGCTCTCTTCGCAAACTCGCCCAACTGACGTACGCTGCGCCCGCCGATGACACAGCCCAACCTCAGTCGAGCCCTATTGGAGCTGTATGGCGAGCCCGTGCCCTCGGCCGAGGTCATCAAGCTGCGAGGGGATGCTTCGACGCGAAGCTATTTTCGCGTGCGAGTCGCCGAGCCCCCCGCCGGCCGTCCGGCAACCGTCATCGCCATGCAACTGCCCGAAGACGCGTTTCAAAGCGACGAGGGGGGTACGCAGCCCGACAGTCAGCGGCTGCCATTTCTCGAGGTGGCCGAGCTCCTCGAGTCGAAGGGGCTTCCGGTCCCGTCGATTTACGTCGAGGACCTCGCGAATCGGATCATCGTGCTGGAGGACCTCGGCGACCTGACTTTCGAGCAGCAACTGCGTGGCACCCCACGGGCCGAGTGGCCACGGCTTTACGCAAGCGCGATCGATCTGCTCGCTGACCTGCACGAACGATGCGCAGATCTCCCCCCAGCCTCGATTGTCTCCCAGCGAACCTTCGACCGTGAGCTGCTCGACTGGGAGCTCGACCATTTTCGGGAGTGGGGGCTCGAAGCCCCGTTCGGTCCGCTCGAGCCCGCTCAAACCGCGACGCTTCGTGACGCGTTCTCGGCGATCGTGCGTGAGATCGAGGCGATGCCCTATGGCTTCGTACACCGGGACTATCAATCGAAGAACCTGATGGTGGGGCCGGAGGACGCGCTCACCCTCATCGATTTCCAGGATGCGCTGCTCGGACCTCGGGCATACGACCTCGTCGCCTTGCTCTGTGATTCCTATGTGTCCCTCGACCTGCAGTTGCAGGACTCGATGATCGAACGCTATGCCGCACTGCGTCGTATCGAGCCCTCCGCGCTGCGCCGCGAATTCTGGTACGTCGCACTCCACCGCAAGCTCAAAGACGCCGGTCGCTTCATCTTCATCGACCGAGTCCGCGAAAACCCCGACTTCCTACAGTGGTACCCGCAAAGCCTCGTTTATGTTGGACGCGCGCTGACGCAGGCGCCCGATCTCGACGGGCTCGAAGGTCTGTTGAGGGAAACGATTCCGGGGTTTCCGTACGCAGTCTCACAACCCGCATCTTCGATGGAATAGACCTCCGAGGCCCGGCGTTCACCCCATGAGCTACGGGGGGTGAAACCGAACCACAAACTGTACTCTCTCCTCTCCCACTATCCGACATCACCCACCCTCGGTTTCACCCCCCGCCGGCGGTTTCGTTTTGGGAACTTCTTGCGGGCGCTCATCAGAGCAGTACACTTTCACTTCGCCTTCATGAGAACCCTCCTCCAGGTACTGGCCGTCGCCGCGGTGCTTTTGCTCGACGCTGCGTCGGCCGATGCAGCCGACTGCATGTGCGAACGGCTTTCGGCGGAGGGTTGCAGCGACAGCGCACAGATCCGCGAGGCGCCTGTCGGGCCTCCGTTGTGGTGCGAACGGTCGGACGACCCACGTTGCATGCCTGCGAGCACGCACGGCACGTCGGTCAACACGCTCGTCCCGGTGGCCATGAGTTTTGGCCAACCGATTCGCTGGAGCGCGCCTCCCCGCACGGGCATCCGAATGGATGTACGGGTCGACGGAGACGCGCGGACTGAACATTCACGCAGAGTCGAACGACCACCGCGCTAGCGCCGGCCGCCTCTCGTGGGCGGTCGTCCCGGCATTTGGTTTGTTCATTCGAACGTTGAGTTTTGTTTCAAGCTCGCCGCGCAGTCGCAGCGGGAGGATAAAGATATGAGTAAAGGTTCATCAATTCTATTGGCCATCGTGATGGCCATCGGCGGGTTCGCGCTCGGACACGTCGTGGGTTCGCGGTCCGGTACCGACACCGGTGTCGCCGAGGAGGCGCAAGCCGCGGACGTCGCAGTCCCGGGTGATGCCGAACGGTACAAGATCCCCGTCACCGACACACAGCCCTCCAAGGGGCCCAAGGACGCACTGGTCACCATCGTCGAGTTCAGCGAGTTCCAATGCCCCTTCTGCGCTCGGGTCTTGCCGACGACGAAGGAAATCGTCGACACGTACGGCGAGAAGGTTCGGATTGTCTGGCGTAACAACCCGCTGCCCTTCCACCCCAACGCGGGGCCCGCGGCTGCCGTGGCGATGGAAGCCAACGCGCAGGGCGGTGGCGAGAAATTCTGGGAGGTGCACGACGTGCTCTTTGCCAACCAGAAAGCACTGGGGCGCGAGCAGCTCGAGGAGTACGCGCAGAAGGCAGGTCTCGACATGGCGGGCGTGAAGAAGGCCCTCGATGAGGGAACGCACAAGAAGGCCATCGATGCCGATCAGGCCCTTGCGGCGCAGGTCGGTGCACGTGGTACGCCGTACTTCTTCGTCAACGGACGCACATTGCGCGGCGCGCAACCGATCGCGGCGTTCAAGAAGATCATCGACGAAGAGATCGCCACGGCCGAAGGTCTCCTCAAGGCGGGCGTGAAGAAGGAACAACTGTACGCCACGCTCACGAAGGACGGCCTCACCAAAGCCGCTGCTCCCGAGGCGAAACCAAAGGCGGGTCAGCCGGACCCCAAGGCTGTGTACAAGGTCCCGCTCAAGGGTAACGAGCCGCAAAAGGGTCCGGACGACGCGCTCGTGACCATCGTCGAAATCAGCGACTTCGAGTGCCCGTTCTGCGGCCGCGTGGAGCCGACCCTCAAGTCGGTGGAAGACAAGTACGGCAAGGACGTTCGGGTCGTTTGGATGAACAACCCGCTCCCCTTCCACAAGAACGCCAAGCCCGCGGCCAACGCCGCTCTCGAAGCCCATGCGCAGAAGGGCGACAAGGGCTTCTGGGCCATGCACGAGAAGATGTTCGCGAATCAGAAAGCACTGACGACCGACAACCTCGAAAAGTGGGCCAAGGAGCTCGGGCTGAACATGTCCAAGTTCAAGAAGGCGCTCGCGGACGACAAGTACGGCAAGACGATCCAAGAGCAGCAGGCACTGGCCAGCAGCTTGGGCGCTCGTGGTACCCCGGCGTTCTTCATCAACGGTCGTAACCTCCGCGGCGCTCAGCCTCTGCCGGCCTTCACGGCGGTGATCGACGAGGAGCTCGCCAAGGCCAAGGCGCTCGTCGCCAAGGGCACAGCGAGGTCCGAGGTCTACGCAAAGACCATCGCCACCGGCGAGACAGGCCCGAAGACCGCACCTGCTGCCGCTGCACCGGACGCCAACAAAGTCTACGACATCCCGGTTCCGAAGAAGGCTCCCACCAAGGGTGCCAAGAACGCCAAGGTCGTGATCCAGGAGTTCAGCGACTTCCAGTGCCCGTTCTGCAGCCGGGTCAATCCGACTGTCGCCCAGGTCATGAAGGAGTACGGCGACAAGGTACAAATCGTGTGGCGCGACTACCCGCTACCATTCCACAAGGACGCGCAGCCGGCCGCACAGGCAGGTCGTGAGGTGTTTGCTCAGAAGGGCGATAAGGCGTTCTGGGCCTACCACGATCTCCTTTTCCAGAACCAGAAGGCGCTTTCGCGAGAGAATCTCGAGAAATTCGCTGAGCAGGTCGGCGGAATCGACATGAAGGCCTTCAAGGCCGCCCTCGACTCGGGCAAGCACAAAGCTGCGGTCGACGCCGACATGGCGGCTGTGACCAAGGCTGGCGCGAGAATCGGCACGCCGTCGTTCTTCATCAACGGCAAGCTGCTTCAGGGCGCCCAGCCCTACCCGGCTTTCAAGGCCGCGATCGACGCAGCACTCAAGTAGTCGAGCTTCGATCATCAGGAAGGGGCAGGTCCGCGTGTCGGGCCTGCCCCTGTCCTTTTGACACGATGGGATCGACACACTACATTCCGCCTCGTTCTCAAAAACTAAAGTATTTTCAAGGTGTTGACGCATGGTTCGAGCGAAAGCTGCCGCCGCCAAACGACCCCCAAAAAAGCCTGCGGTCGAGGAGCTCTATTTTCGGAGCGACAGCGCTTACCTTTGCCTCCTGCTGAACCGTCGAACGCGATCCATTCGTGTGATCGACTTCCGTGCGGGCGCGCTCCCAGCGAAGCGGCTCTACATTCAATCCGTCGCGACTCAAGAGAACGTCGAGAAGGTCATCACCCTGGTCGAAAAGGACGAGGTGTCTTCTTGGACGCGCGTCGGCTTCGTTCGCGAAGGGACGATCCCCGGCTTCTACAAACGCAGTGACGGGCATCTGTGTGGATGTGTGATCGGCGACAAGACCGCGTCGATCGAAGTCACTGACGCATCGACCAAGCTCACCGAACGAACGATCAACGCCGCCAAGAAGGCAGCGGCAGACATCCCAGAGAAGATCAAGGGCGCCTCGGTTCGACCCGCAGCCGAAAAGGATGCCCTCTCCGCGCGCGACGCAGCGTGGCGCAAGAACCCTGCCTTCGGGTCATTCGATATGTTCGGGCGCGACGCGGAGCGCATCTATTACGACATCGGTGTTCGCCGCAGCAAGACCAACTACCTCTCGGCCGAGTTCCAAGATTGCTTCGGCCATGCCCTCGTCGAGGTGTTGCGCCTACCGACGAGTGAGAACGAGACCTTGGCCGTGATCGCGGGCCTCCGGGTTCTCGCAGAGAACCTTCAGGATCGGGGAATCGTGGCCACCTTCGCGTTTGCACCCAACGACAACGTCGAAATTTCGACCGCGTTCGTCGCAGCGGGATACCGCAAGACAGGACTCCTGGCGCGGGGGATTCTCGACGCTGACGGGGGCCGCAAAGACGCGATTTTGTGGACTCACAAGTTCGTCGACGCGCTCGCCGCGGAGTACGAGTGAGACGGCCGCGATGCCTACCTACGATTACAGCTGTGACAAATGTGGCCACGAGTTTGAGCGCCAGCAACGCATCACCGAAAAGCCGCTCAAGAAGTGCCCGAAGTGCGGCAAGGACAAGGCCCGGCGGATGATCGGCGGCGGTGGTTTCATTCTCAAGGGCGGCGGCTGGGAGTCCGACCTTTACTCTGGGCCCTCGAACCGCGCGGGGACTGCGGCCAAGAGCAGTGAGTCGACCTCATCGTCCTCCTCATCATCGACCAGCAGCGCCCCTAAATCCGACTCGAGCACCAAATCTAGCTCGCCCAGCAAGTCCGGCGACTAAGCCGGCTCGAGGTACGAAGCGATGATCTTCCGAGTCCCCCAACCGGGGAAGTGCACGGAAACACGCGGCGGAGAACCCTGCATCACCTCCCGCACTTCACCTACCCCGAATTTCGGGTGTCGGACCTGCACACCGCGCCGCAGCCCCTCGAGGTCGGAGAGATCGGAACCCTCGCTATAGTCGATGTAGCTGTCGCTCGGCTCGTGGCGGGGCTGCTCGGGGGCTGAAGCCCGTGAAGGAGAGCTCGACCTCGCGCCGATCCATTCGATGTCCTGTGCGGGTAGCTCCGTCAGGAAACGCGACGGAATGCCGACGCGTTGCTGACCGAAAATCCTCCGGATCGCGGCGAAGCTGAGGACCAGACGCTGCTCCGCGCGCGTGAACGCCACATACGCGAGACGCCGCTCCTCTTCGAGCTCCTCGGGATCTTCCCAGGGGTCGATGCCCTTGAACGGGAACACCTGCTCTTCGAGGCCGGTCACCATCACCACGGGGAACTCGAGGCCTTTGGCGGCATGCACGGTCATCAAGGTGACCCGGTCACCGTCGGCAGCCTCATCGGCTGAAGTGTGCAGCGTCACGTTCTCGAGAAACTCCGCAAGGGTGGCTTCGGAACGCTCGCGCTGGAACTCGTCCATGGACGCAACGAGCTCCTGAAGGTTCTGGAAGCGGGCGTCCGCTTCGGGGGTGTCGTCGTGCTGGAGCATTTCTGCATACCCGCTTTGATTGACGAGCTCTGCGCCGATCTCCCCGAGTGGTGCCCCGGAGGCCCCGACATCGCGCAAATCTGACATGAGACGACGGAAGATTCCGAGCCGCTTGCGCGCCGCACTTCCAAACTGGTTCAGCGTTTCGTCCTCGTCGAGAAGGTCTGACAGGCTCCGGCCCTGCTCCGCAGCGAGGTCGAGAAGGCGCGTGATCGTCGTCTTGCCGATCCCTCTCGACGGCGTGTTGATGATCCGAAGCAGGCTCATGTCGTCTGCCGGGTTGATCATGACGCGCAGATAGGCGAGCAGATCTTTCACCTCCGCGCGATCGTAGAAGCGCATACCGCCAACGATGCGGTAACCGATGTTGGCGCTCCGGAGCGACTCTTCGATGACGCGCGACTGTGCGTGCGTTCGATAGAAGACTGCGACGTCCGAGAGACTGTGTCCCTGAGAGAGGAGCTCGCGAACGCCCCGTAGCACGAGGCGCGCCTCGTCCCGCTCGTCCATGGTGCGAACGACCAGGATCGCGTCACCCTCCTGGTTGTCCGTCCAGAGCTCCTTCGGCTCACGGTCGGTGTTGCGCGCAATGACCGCGTTGGCAGCGCGGAGGATTCTCTGCGTCGAACGGTAGTTCTGCTCGAGCTTGACCAGGGTGGCGTCGGGGAACGAGGCGCGGAAATCGAGAATGTTGCGGCGATCCGCGCCCCGCCATCGGTAGATGCTCTGATCGTCGTCCCCAACGACGCACAGGTTCCGGTGCCGCTCCGATAGGAGCTGTACGAGGCGGAATTGCGCGTGGTTGGTGTCTTGGAACTCGTCGACGAGCACGTGCGAGAATCGACCAACTACGGCATCGCGAAAGGAATCGTCCGATTCGAGTGCGCGCACGGTGCGGTAGATCAGGTCGCCGAAGTCGAGGGCATTGGCCTGATGAAGCCGTTCTTCGTATGTCGAGTACACGCGGCGCACGACCTCGGACCAGGTGTCGGGCGTCTCGATGTCGTCGGGCCCCTGGACTTCTTGCTTGGCACGGTTGATCCGGCCCGCCATGGCCTTGGGCTGATATCGTTTCTCGTCGAGGCCCAGGTCGCGAAGCACGCGCTTCACGAGCGCCAGCTGGTCCTGATCGTCGTAGATCGTGAAGTCCTTGGTGAGCCCCAGGCTCTCTCCGTGACGCCTCAGCAGCCGGGCGCAGGTCGCGTGAAACGTCCCCACCTGAACGGCGGCGCCCTGCTCCCCGAGCAGCCTCAGCAAACGCTCTCGCATCTCGCCAGCCGCCTTGTTGGTGAAGGTGACCGCGAGGATCCTCCAAGGCGCCACGTCGTGGGTGGCGATGAGGTGCGCGATGCGAAACGTGATCACGCGGGTCTTGCCGCTTCCGGCGCCCGCAAAGACCACGAGCGGCCCCCCCTCGTGAACGACTGCCTCGCGCTGAGGAGAATTCAGAGAGCCCAGGTCCAGCACCGGCTGAACGTAGCTGTCTGCCCACCGAAAACCAGGCAAATACCGCGATCGCTCGAACCGTGCGGCGCCGATTGCTGGCCTTCGCGACGATTTGCGCGTAGACCATCACGCGTCGGTCGCGACGGCGACTAACCCCTTGAAAACGTCGAGGATCTTGGGTGAATCAACCGCTGTCCAATGCGTCCAAATCTGAGGAGGCCTCAGAGGGCTCCTCCAA
>Ga0209165_10000647_pt1 | contig 11828 bp, 10 predicted proteins | sample tdAd001_FD_187122 | JGI IMG/M metagenome (GOLD analysis project Ga0209165, IMG submission 187122) | Marine sediment microbial communities from the Atlantic coast under amendment with organic carbon and nitrate - tdAd00.1 (SPAdes)... | ecosystem: Environmental > Aquatic > Marine > Coastal >... | reverse complement strand
CTGGGAGGAGCGGGAGGAATGACGGATGAAATCTTGTGGAATGCTAAACTCTTGTCTGATGAATGCTGTAGCGCTCGCACCTGAATTTCATGCCTATGCCGTGATGGCATTGGTGCTGCTGGCATTGCTGCTGTTTGCCAGTGAGCGCATACCGCTGGCCACTTCGAGCTTGCTGATCCTCGTGCTATTGGCCCTGTTGTTCGAGGTATTCCCTTATCACGGTAGCGCCGGGCTGGTACGAGCCGGCGATTTGTTTCTCGGCTTCGGGCACCAGGCGCTGGTTGCGGTGTGCGCGTTGATGATTGCCGGCCAGGCCCTGGTACGCACCGGTGCACTGGAGCCGATCGGGCGTCAGTTGGCTCGCTGGTGGAACATTTTCCCGATGGCCACGTTCCTGATAACCCTGGTCATCGCAGCAATACTGAGTGCTTTTATCAACAATACCCCGGTAGTAATCCTGTTATTGCCAATACTGATCAGCGTATCGCTGAAGACATCGACACCGGCATCTGACCTGTTAATGCCTCTCGGGCTGGCAACTTCCGTTGGTGGAATGGCAACCAGCATCGGTACCTCCACTAACTTACTCGTCGTGGCCGTCGCCGCGGACCTCGGTTTGCGTGAACTGGGTATGTTTGATTTTGTATTTCCGGCGATGCTTGCCGGCAGCATCGGTATTCTTTACCTGTGGTTCGTGGCGCCGAAGCTGTTGCCCGCACGCGAGGCCCGCCTGCCCACCACTTCACCGCGGATGTTTACCGCACAGCTGCGAATTCACGACGACAGTGTCGCCAACCAGAAACAGCTGTCGGAAATAATCGAACTGGCGGGTGGCAACCTCGAAGTAGTTCATATTTTGCGTGGCGAGAAGGACAATCGACTGGTGGCAATCCCCGATATGGTGCTGCGGAGTGGTGATCGCATCATGCTCAGGAGTACGCCCGACCGCCTGAAAGAGCTCGAAACCGTGCTGGGGGCGAGTCTTTTTTCAGGCGACGAACGCGTCGATGACGAGCATCCACTGATTGATACCACGCAACAAATTGCCGAAGTGGTGGTGGTTCCCGGATCGACCCTCGATGGCAGGACCCTGGCCAATGTGCGATTTCGTGAACGTTACCAGCTGATGGTGCTGGCCCTGTTTCGCACCAATAAATGGGTCAACAAACAGGGTACCGAACACACCGAGGAAACGCGATTGCATTCGGGTGACGTATTGCTGGTGCAGGGGGCGATCAGCAATATCAACCGGCTCAAATCGAGCCGTAACTTGCTGGTGCTGGATGCAAAATCGGCCTTGCCGATTTCCTCACGGGCGCCGCTGGCGATGTTGATCATGCTAGGCGTTATCCTGATGGCCGCGTTCGGCTTGTTACCGATCGCGGTCAGTGCGCTCTGTGGCGTGGTATTGCTACTGCTCACCGGTTGTATCAAGTGGTTCGATGCCACGCGCGCGTTGAGTGCCCCGGTAATATTGATCATCGTTACCAGCCTGGCGATGGGAACCGCGATGGTGGCAACGGGTGGCGCCGACATGATTGCCAGTGCATACGTGGCATTGACTGCCGGCGCTTCACCAACGTTGATTCTCAGCGGCTTGCTGGCGATGATGGCGTTGTTGACTAACGTGGTTTCGAATAATGCCGCCGCGGTCATCGGTACGCCTATTGCTATCGGCATCGCCCACCAACTGGGGCAGCCCGCGGAACCATTCGTGCTTGCGGTGCTGTTTGGCGCCAATATGAGTTTTGCCACGCCGATGGCTTATCAAACTAATCTGCTGGTGATGAATGCCGGTAACTACAGCTTTGCCGATTTTGTGCGTGTGGGCTTGCCGCTGGTGGTGTTGATGTGGGCGAGCTTAAGCTTTTTGCTGCCGTGGCTATACGGTATGTAGCAGGTTCGGTAAACTGCCTGTTTTGCCGAACGTGAATAATATGCAGACGCAACTACTGGTAATGCTCGAGATGCAGGACGCGATGAATTCCCGCGTCAACCCCGAATGGCGTCACGCCGATAACGCCTGGTATCGCGCGATCTGGACCGAATGCGCGGAAATGCTCGACCATTACGGCTGGAAGTGGTGGAAGCACCAGCAACCCGATCTCGAACAGGTGCAGCTCGAACTGGTGGACATCATGCATTTCGCGATGAGTGACTACCTGTTACAGAATAGCGATAACACGGCGGTCGCCGCACGCATCGAAGCCGAGTTATCTGATCCGCGGCAAGCCAAGGATATTCGCGCGGCAATCGAAGTCATGGCGCAAACCACGATTGCACAGCAGTCGATGCATTTTTCAGATTTCGCCAACATCATGGCGCTGATCGAAATGGATTTCGAGGAGCTGTATCGAACTTACGTGGGCAAGAACGTGTTAAATTTTTTCCGTCAGGATCACGGCTACAAGGACGGCAGCTATATCAAGCTATGGGGTGGCCGGGAAGATAATGAGCATCTGGCCGAGTTGCTGGCTTCCCTCGACAGTAACAGCGCTGATTTTCGTGACGCTGTTTACCAGGGCCTGAAGGCGCGTTATCCAGAATGATCGTTAATGTAGCTCAACTAGTGTGGTGTAACGAATAACGTGTACGTATCAGAGCGCCCAGGTGGGTCTATCTTGCGAGCGGGCTTTTCAACGCAGGCATAAATGACTATCCTGCGATTATGCGCGTTATCCTTACCAGGCATTACAAGACAATAAGCAACGAAGACGATCGTATTCTCGGTTGGGGGGACTCACCGCCCGGCAGCGAATGGAAGGCTGACATCGATTATGTCGACGCCCGTTTCCAGGCTCACGGGCTCGATTTTGACGAGATTTATTCGAGCGATCTCGAGCGTTCCCGGCAAACCGCGATCATCCATGCCGTGCGCTACAGGATAGCCGTTGTTAACAGTGCCGCTGAACTGAATGAAATCAATTACGGCAAGCTGCAAAAACGCAAGAAGAGCTGGGTTGCCAGGTGTTACCCAAAACACAAGAACGATCCGGATATGGTGTATCCCGAGGGCGAGAGTTTTCGACAGATGCAACAACGCAGCGTCGATTTTCTCCTGTCCCTGGCTACAAGACATCCCCGGCAGACGGTACTAATCGTCGCGCATGCAGGGGTGATCAGGGGGATTATCAGTCATTTTCTGGACCTCGAGTTTGCCGATAACCTGAAACAAAAGATCGCATTCCGCTACATCGGAGATTTCCTGCTCGAGGACGGCAACTGCCTGCGCTACGACGAACTGGGCGAGGCCTCAGGATTCGTCAGTAATGGCGTGATCGAATTACCCTTTAGCAGGGCTTGCGTAGCTTCCTGATTATTCAGATTCCCGTGAGTATCGGTTATCGGCATGGTTTTCAGGCTGACCGAAGTCTCGTTCAGTCTTTTTGTTCCAGCGAAGCCGATTCTGAAAAAACTTTTTCCGGTGTGCTATCAAAGTTTTCGGCCAGCGTGGCGATGGTGAAAAGCATGATTTCGGTAAAAATCTTGTCCCGGCTTTCATTCACGGCAATGTGGATATTGGCTCCATCGGCCTCGGACAACAGGTAGGACTGCAGGCGCCAGATTTCATCGAAGTGCTGCAGGTAATGATCGGCACCTCGATCCGGAACATTGGTGCTGCGTTTTTTGATTCTCTCCTGTAAATGCTTGCGTTTCAGTAGCCCCAGCATGATGGGTATCACCACGACATCGGTTTCGGCCTGCAGTTTTTCCATGAAGGCAGGATAGATGTGCACACCTTCCAGCACCAACGATACATGCTCACGCGTCGCCCGCCCAACAACAGCCTCAATTGCCAACGAGAGTAAATCGGCCTGGCTCCGGTAACCCTGCACCAGCTGTGCCTCGGATACCTGGTTATTATTTTGTGGTTGCTCGGGCAAGCCTTTCCAGGCGGTAAAAGACGAATGATGCAACACAGGCATCAACTGCTCTGGGATCATGGTACGCATGACCTCGCGTAACATATCCGTGGACTGGGTACGTACTATCTCCAGTCGGCTGGCGAGCGTGTTCGCGGTGGTACTCTTGCCACAACCAGCGGTACCGCCGATGAGAAAGATCAACTCGCGACCGCTGTTGATAAAGTCGTGCCAGACCAGCCAGCGATGCGCCACCGCGGGCCCGAGCGTGCTGGATTGACGCAGGTAGCGATACACCAGCATCGCCAGGTGGTTGTACTTAATGGTTTCGAGATAGCGATTACTCAGGTGCTCCTGCAGTACTTGCACGACCTTATCCGAATCTCTCGGTTTCAAGCCTATGGTTTCGAGAGTATGGCGAAACTCAAAGCGTGAAAACGGGGCCACCTGTCCATCCCGATGTTCGATCTGAATTACCAGGGGAGTATGCCGATTTTCATAACGGCTGGTAATACTGTCATCCCCGAGCGTGTGTAAATGTTGCAGCACTATCTCGCTCAGATCTTCGTTGGTAAGCAACGCAGTCTCGGCGAGGTCGTTGCGGATTTCAGATGCAATGCTGGAGGCTTTATCGAAAGCAACCCCCGAATCCTGCAGGCTACGTATCAGGATACCCCTCAGAAAGGGTATGCGTGTTTGATCTTCGCTATCTTCTACAAATGTTTTAGCCAAGTGACTCCCGTGTGGCAAAGCCGGATGAATGTTGTCAGTGCTGGTATTTTAAAGCTCAATCATTTATATGCAAACTTCGATGCGTTTCCGTTGTAAAGAACTCCGTCATTGTAAGCAAGGCGAAGCGACCTTTTGCTTCCGAGATTAGTCAGCGGGAGATTGCCGCGTCGCTGGCGGGCCGCTCCCGGCATCCTGCCTCTCGCGGCACTTGTACTTCCTTGTACATCGTCCTCGCAATGACCGGGCCTTCTCCTACGTGAGGCTATCCGTAGCGCCCTTCAATGTAGTTCGCGGTTTCCTGGTGGGCGGGTGTGACGAACATATCCGCGGTGTCGCTGTGCTCGATAACTTTACCCATCAGCATGAAGATACATTCCTCGCTGGCGCGACGGGCCTGCGCCATGTTGTGGGTCACGATTAAAATCGAGTATTTTCCGCGCAGCTCCCAGATCAGCTCCTCGACCGCGTCGGTTCCCTTCGGATCTAGCGCCGAGCAGGGTTCATCCATCAACAGGATGCTGGGTTTGACCGGCAGCAATCGTGCGATGCATAGTTTTTGCTGCTCTTCCAGTGACAATTCGGTTGCCCTGCGTTTCAGATGATCCTTGACCTTGTCCCAAAGCAGTACCTGGCGTAACGAATCCTCCACAATCTCGTCTTCGTCGTCACGACTATATTTTTTGTCCCGGTTGTGCAGCTTGTGCCCGAACAGGATATTCTCGCGGATCGACGTCGGCAATGGATTAGGTCGCTGAAATACCATGCCGACCTGTTTTCTAACCTGCACCAGCTCCACTTCGGGGTCGTAAATATTATTACCAAACACATCGATGGAACCATCAATACGAACATAGCCAAGGCGCTCGTTAATCCGGTTAACGCTGCGCAAAAAAGTCGACTTACCACAGCCCGAAGGGCCAATCATCGAGGTAACCAGCCCCTGCTTTATTTCCAGATTGATATCGTACAGTGCCTGAAAGTTGCCGTACCAGAGATTTAGTGCCGCAGTATTGATGGCCAGTTCTGTGCGAGATTCTGTTTCTGTTTGCATATCTATCTCGGTTGCATTCATATCCAAATTCACCGCCATTAGCCGAAGCGACCTTCAATATAATCGCTAGTACGCGAATCTTTCACCTGACCGTTAAACAGCGCCTCGGTATCGCCGATCTCGACGCATTCTCCATCGAGGAAGAACGCGGTGCGATCGGCAAGGCGTCGTGCCTGCTGCACCAGGTTGGTGACCAGGATAATGCTCATTTCCGGTTTAAGTTCTTTCAGTACATCCTCGATGCGCATAGTGGTCACCGGGTCTACCGCAATCGAGAACTCGTCCAGCATCAGCAACTCCGGTTCCTGCGACAGTGCCCTTGCGATCGTCAGACGTTGCTGCTGGCCACCGGATAACAGGCTGCCAAGAGAATCCAGTCGGTCCTTGACCTCGTCCCATAGGGCCGAGCGGGTCAGGCAGCGCTCGACGATGACGTCGAGTTCAGCCTTCTCACGGATGCCGCGCAGGCGTGGCACAAAGGCCACGTTTTCATAAATAGTCAACGGTAGCCCTACCGGCAGAGGAAAAACAACGCCAATACGATTACGCAGTGCATAGACATTGCGAACGTCGCGAATGTTGGTGCCTTCAAACAAGATCTCACCGTCGACAGACATTTCGCTGTTGAAATCATTCATCCGATTCAAGGCTTTCAGAAAGGAGGTCTTGCCGGCGTTGGCGGGGCCGATTATGCCAAATATTTCATTTTCCCGGACATCCAGTGAAATACCCGAGATTGCCGTGGTCGAGCCGTAACGGATGGCGACGTCACGCACTTCGAGTTTGACGCCCGGGTCTCCGGTGTTTGCGCTGTTTGTCATGTCTGCTGCCGTGCTTACCATTTCTTTTTCCCGCGCAGGTGCATGCGCAGCGCGATCGAGGCACTGTTCATCAGCAATACCATCGAGATCAGGACCAGTGCGACGCCGTACGGCAGGGCGTCGGGAACGTCAGGTACCTGGGTCGCAACCACGAACAGATGTAGTGACATGGCCATGGTCTGATCGAAAACGCTCTCCGGCAGAACCGGGATGAAAAACGCCGCGCCGGTGAACATGATCGGTGCGGTCTCGCCGGTGGTGCGCGAAACCTCGAGAATCACGCCGGTCAGAATGCCGCTGACCGAGTTGGGTAATACCACGCGCCGAATCGTTTGCCAGCGCGTAGCGCCCATGTTCCAGCAGGCTTCCCTGAACGCATGAGGCACGGCCTGCAGCGATTCGCGGGTTGCCACGATGACCACCGGCAGGGTCATGACGGCGAGTGTCATGCTCGCGGCCAGGATACTGGTGCCGAAACCAAAAAAGATGACAAAGGCACCCACACCGAATAGCGCGTGCACGATCGAAGGTACCCCCGCCAGGTTGATGATCGCCAGGTTGATGGCGCGCGTGAACCAGTTATCGGGCGCATATTCGCTCAGATAAACGGCCGCCGCGACACCTACTGGAACCGAAATCACCAGCGCCACGCCCACCAGCCACACGGTTCCCAGCAGGGCAGGGAAGATGCCGCCTTCGGTCATGCCATTGGTAGGGTTGCTGAATAAAAAATCGAAGGAAATTATGCTGCCCCCCTTCACGATCAGCGTGGTCAGTATGATCAGTACCGGCAGTATCAGCAGTCCGGCCATGATCATAAACAGGATTCGAAACAGATTTTCGGTCCGCCTGGCGCTGACGTTGAGCTCGGTTTTAATAAACTGGTTTTCGACAATACCTGTACTCGCCATGACTTATCCTAACTCTTGCGTATACCGCGGACGATCAGGTCAGCGGTCAGGTTAATAATGAAGGTGATAAGGAAAAGGAAAATTCCGATCGTAAATAATGCCTGGTAGTGTGGCGATCCGACCGCTGTTTCGCCCAGTTCAGCAGCGATGGTTGCGGTTAGCGCGCGCACCGAATCGAATACGCTGCCAGGCATGTTAATCGCGTGTCCTGTTGCCATCAGCACCGCCATGGTCTCGCCGAAACCGCGACCTACACCAAGCAGCACGCCGCCCAGCAAGCCATTCTTGGCTGCCGGCAGCACGGTTTTGTAAATCACCTGCCAGCGGGTGCCGCCGAGTGCTTCCGCGGCCTCACGATAACGATCGGGCACGGCCTTGAGCGCATCTTCGCTAATCGATGTCATGATTGGAGCAGCCATTAAGCCGAGTATTATTCCGGCATTGAGAATATTCAGCCCGACCGGAACATCGAAGATATCGATAATCAGGGGATTCATGATTGACAGACCGATGAAGCCCCAGACTACCGATGGAATAGCCGCCAGCAGCTCGATCAGTATTTTCAAAAATTCACGCGTCTTGCCGGTTGCAAACTCGGCAATGTAAATCGCGCTGCCGAGCGAAAATGGAATCGCTACCAGCATCGCCAGACCGGTTACGCTGGCGGTACCGGCGATAAGCGCGAGGATGCCGTAGGTGGGCTCGTCGTCATCCGTCGGCTCCCACCACTGCGACAGGAAAAACTCCCTGAAGCTGAAATCTTCCAGCAGGAAGCCGAAGCCTTCGATGGTGACGAAAGCAAAAATACCAATAATCAGGATAATCGCGGAGATACCGCTCAGGAAAACCAGGTATTGAACCAGTTTGTCGATGTACCAGTCGGCATTACGCTGATTGATATCAGGCATATTGCCGGTCTGTCGCACCTGCACCTGGCTCATCTCAGATGGCCTCGTCGCCACGTAACAGTGTCATCAATTCCTTGATATGTAGTGCCAGGGTTTTATGCAATGTCTGCCAGGATTGCGGATCATCATCGTCCGGGATAGCTACGTCTTTCCAGTTCAATGCCGAGGTGCGAAAAGGTATCTTGACGACTGCCTTGAGTACTTTTTTATGCAACCCGGCGATGACATGGTACTCCGCCAGCGACTCACGGCTGGAGTCCAGTTTTTGAGGCGCCATTGCAGACAAATTAGAGCCGCGCTGTTGCATGAATGCGACCATGTTTGCATTCAGTTCGTCAGCCGGATGCACTCCGGCGCTCGCGTATTTACCGATGTCAGGGAAAATCTTGCTTGCGATCATTTCCGCCATCGGCCCAAGGCAGCTGTTGTCTTCGTCGAGAAACAGGATACGGTAGACTTTCGGCTTCTTGGTCTCCCCGGTTTCGACAAAAATGGCTTCTTCGGCCAGGTTCTTGGCCTGGTCGGCAACCCGTTTGAGCTGACTGAATATGATCAGGTAAATCATGGTATTGCGGTTACAGCCAGCACCTTTCTCGGCGCTGTCCAGCAGTTCTGCATAAATGCCGTCCATGTCGTGCTCGACTTTTTTCGCCATCGCAATGGCATCGCGTGCGCGTTCGGCATTCGCTGAATTGAATGCGCTGATGGCCTCGCTAAGAATCGACATCGCCTCGCTGCTGATAGTTTCGAGCTCCGATGACATATAGCCGCTCGGAGCCTCACCCAGCTGCACGGACTCACGTGCGATTGTGACCGCATAGTCGCCGATCCGTTCGAGAATAATGTTGGCCCGAATGACCGAAGAGATCAGTCTTAAAATCCCTGCGCTGGGCAGGTGCACGGCGATAAAGGCATGACAGAGTTGATCGATCTTGCGCATTTGCCGATTGATCGGCAGATCAGACAGGATCGTGGTGAAGGCAAGTTTTTCCTTGCCATTGAGCAGCGCACGAAATGCGTCATCCAGCGATCGCTCAACACTGGAGCCCATATTGGCAATCTGATCGCGGATTTCGTTTAGGTCGTGTTCCAGTCTTTCTTCAAGATGAGACATTATTGTTTACCGGCAACTGTTTGAAACGGAGAGATATCCGCATCCCTGCGGCATCTCCCCTGGTTTAAATAAGAACCCCTACATGCAATTGACATTGCGCACCGGGGCATAACCTTTTTTCTTCAGGATGCATTGGCCCGCATCCGATAGAATCCAGTCCATGTATTCCTTGATTGCTCCCTTGGGTTGACCGTTGGTGTACATGAACAGTGGGCGCGCAATCGGATAACTGCGATCGCTGGCGGTGGCAACACTTGGGGTGACGCAGCTAGCCCCATCCTGTTTTGAGATACAGGCGAGCTTTAGATGATCGGTCGCGTAAGCCAGGCCACTGTAACCTATGGCGCAGGGGGTTTTCTCGACCAGGTCTACCACGTCTTTCGAACCGTGCATGTCCAGGGTTCCCTGGCGGAAACTGCCTTTCGAAATCACACCGGCTTTGGCAGCGGTTTTTAATACCGATCTTTTGAAGTAAGCATAAGTGCCGGAGTTGTTCTGCCGACTGACCACGACAATTTTATCACTGCCGCAACCGGGTACTGTGAGCCCGAGGTCCGACCACTTGGTGGCATCGCCACCACGCCCGAAGATTTTACCGAGCTGGATGAAGCTGAATTGATTGGCCGGGTTGTCCTGGTGAATGAATACAGCCAGAGCATCATAACCCACCACGAACTCAACCGGATCTTGCCCTGATTCCCTGGCTTTTTTCATCTCCTTGTCCTTCATTTTTCGGCTAGCGTTGGCGATATCCACGGTACCGTTAATCATTGCCGCGATACCGGTACCGGAACCACCACCGGATACGGCAACCGAAATCTCAGGGTTGATGGTCGGGTAATTTTCAGCCCAGGCCTGGGCCACGTTAACCAGGGTGTCGGATCCCTTGTTCTGGATCAGGGTATTCGCAGCCAGACACTGGCCGCTAGCGGCGATACTGATCACCGTCGAAAATGCGAGTATTCGTGCTACTTTCATGATCTATGTCCTTCCTCGTTTGGTTGTTGATACAACTTTCATGTTCATGCAAAACGCATTCAGGGCTGAGAACTCCAGTACCGTCATACTCACCTTCGCGTGAGCGATGCCATTAGAAACAATTAATGTGACATTTGTGTTACAAAATCTCAAAAAGCAGGATGATCACCATCGATCATTGTGTTGCGGGTAGTCGTGCGGGATTCTAAAACTTCACAAATTAGTTTAAGAACTACTATTAACTATTTGAAAATATTATATTTTTGATAAACTAATGACATTGTCGATTTGTCTTTTTTCGCGTAGACAGCGATAGCTGGGGAAGGTGATGCTGAAACAGCTGCCTTTTGCAGGTTCACTCTCAATCCGAAATATCGCACCGTGTTTGGTCGCCGCATGCTGCACGATGGCAAGACCAAGCCCTGAGCCGGTAGCCTCAGCCCTGCTTTTTGCGCCCCGATAATAACGTTTGGTGAGTTTTGGCATATCTTCCTGTTCGATACCGGGTCCCTGATCTTCCACGCTAAACACATACTCACCGAGGGGATTTTCCACCCACCTGGCCTCGATGGCTGTGTCGGGAGTGGCGTACTTGATCGCATTTTCGATGAGATTGATACAGATACCTTCTATTTCGATTTTAACGCCGAGTAAAAACAGGTCGTCAGGAAAAACCAGGCTGATGCGATCCTTGCCGGCATACTTTTCAAGTGCCGCTATCACGTTAGCCATTAGTTCTGTAATCGAAATCCTGTCGCCTTCGCCTGGCGCCAGACGATAGCTCTCGACCTGCGATAGCAGCAAAAGCCCTTCAATTAGCTCTTTCATGCGTTCGGCCTGGCGCTCTGCGATCTGCAGCGAACGCTTGCCAGTATCGCTGAGTTCAGCCTCGGCTTCGAGCATTTCGAGATGCCCCGTGATCACGGTCAACGGAGAATTCAGCTCATGCGATGCATTGGCGACAAAGCTTTTCAGGCTTTCCTGCAATTGTTTCTGATCGCTTACGTTGGTTGCGATCAACAGAGACTGGTTACCTCCGAAAGATACGATCTTAATCTGGATGCTGATGTTTTGATCAACCGGCGAACTGATTTCGATAAATTCTCTGTCACCAGGATTTGTCAGGTAGGCAAGTAATTCGGGATCCCGTATCAGGTTATTGAGTTTTATGCCCAGGTCCTGGGGCGAGCGCAGGTTGAGTAGATACCTGGCCGGTTCGTTACACCACTCGATCTGTAACTCGCTGTTTAACAACACGGTAGCGTCGGGGAGCGCCGAAATATTTTGATTCAATCGCCGTAGAATATGCTTGGTGCGTTGTTTACGTTGGTTATGGATTTTCTTTTGCTGGTGTAGCTGGCGAATGATGATGCCGACAAATCCATTGTCTTCGTAGACTTGACTGGCCCTGGTGCCTTTCCTGATCCATCTTTCCAGTTTCAGCAGCCGT
>Ga0209165_10000644_pt1 | contig 11848 bp, 11 predicted proteins | sample tdAd001_FD_187122 | JGI IMG/M metagenome (GOLD analysis project Ga0209165, IMG submission 187122) | Marine sediment microbial communities from the Atlantic coast under amendment with organic carbon and nitrate - tdAd00.1 (SPAdes)... | ecosystem: Environmental > Aquatic > Marine > Coastal >... | reverse complement strand
CATCCTTATCCCCCACGGTGACTTCAAAGAAAAATCGCAGTGCGGTAATCGTCGCATTGATGGTGATACGCGATGTACCCGTATCCGTCAGGTACAGTTGAAACTGGCGCAGATCTTCGGCAGTAGCGGTAACGGGTGAGTGATCTAGATAATCGGCCAGCTTCTTAACGGCGCGGATATAGCTGGTCTGGGTCTTGGGTGCGAGCTTACGCAAGTTCATGTCTTCGATCATGCGCTGACGCAGTGGGCTGATGGGTTGGGTTGATTGTGTCATGGGTCTTCTCCTGTGTTGAGACGAGGTCGAATGCCTCGTTTCTCAAACACAAAAGATACGCCGATAGAATTTAATAAAATGAGCTGACAGGCTAGCACCTGTTACCGCGAGAGCGGTTTAGTCCATGGGTCGGTTTCTGCCGCTGATCCTTATAGTATGAGTGTCTGTTTTTGAGAACTCTCCCTTGATCCGACACTACTATCGCTGTCAATTGCGGCGCTTCTAAGATTTCAGGAACACATCGCCCTGAAACTCACGGCGTTTGTTAAATACCGGTTTTGCCGGTGACAAAATGACCGTAGCCTGCACCACCCTGGGCCAGCCCATTGGCGCGAATCCTGGTCCATTCCAGCAAGGCTGAATACTCTTCCTCCCCCATCGCATCCAGCAAGCGATCCTTCAACTCATGCTGGACTCGATCAAGGTATCCCTGCGCCAGTAAGGCCATGGCAGAGGATCGATCGACAATCGAAGTTTGCTCGAATCCGGACCCTAGCAGCGCCGCCTCAAACTGGTCGGCGGTGACAAAATAGAAATTCAAGCCGCGCTCACGTAACAGCTCATCCCATTCGCGGTAAGCCTGGTTGTCGAGACGCCTGAACCATTCTCCACCGACCAACTGGCCACCAGGACGGATCACGCGCCGGATTTCAGCAAAAAACGGGACCAGGTCCTGAATGTGACAACTCACCGCGGTGAGGAACACCAGGTCAAAGCTTGCGCCGATCAGCGGTAATGGGCCCGGCGCAAATCTGGTCAGACTGATTCGTTCCTGCAACCCCGCCGCGCTAACCAGTGCACTGGCACGCTCGATTACGCCGGCATCGATATCGATGCCATGGGCATGCCGCGCATGATGATTTCGGGTAAGTGCGATTAACGCACCACCGAGCCCACAACCAATATCGAGTACATCTTTTCCGGCAACATCGACCCGCGCAACGATATTGGCAACTTCGTCATCACCTCCCATCGACAGATAACCGGTTCCGTAGAGCATTTCCATGGTTTCGATATTGCGCCGGGTATATTGATTCGCTTTAGCCTCGGTCACTGTCGATTTCTCGAGTTCAAAACTTCTTTTCGCTGGGCACTCGGCGCAACTCGTCGAATACCTTCACTTCCCAGGGTCTAATCGCCATTATCAGGCTGCAGCCAAAGCGTTCGTCTAACGGCAGTGATTCAGAATCCAGCCTGAACTCGTGTGCATCTTCGGCAAGGTGTTTTATTTTCTTGATTAATTCGGCATTGGCCCCTCTCGAAAAAATACCCGAAACATAAATGCGAAACTCGCCGTTGCCGTTGAAATGCGAATCAAAGAATTCATCCTGAACCACTTTTTCATAGAATGCCTGAATTGGACCACCGGGCCTGAAGCTGAAGTTTCTCGCAATCATCAACTTGACGCGATTACCCGGCTGCAATTCGATAATTTTCATACGATCGAGTTTCGCTAGCAGACGTATACCCTCGGTCTCGGAAATGTCGTAGATACGAATAATTTCCGCGAACTCGAGCTTGTTCATCAGAAAGTACCCCATCAGCAGTAGCTTGATATCAGACACGAGTTCCGCTTCCTGCTCTAAAGTCAGCTGTTGCGTGAGTTCGACATTCTTTTCCATCTGATGAATCAAATCGGCAACCTCGAGGTTTAACAGCTCACAAATCTGCTCCAGTCGTGACAGCGTAAACGAGCTTTCGGCGAACAGCCTTTTAATACTCGCTTCAGAAAGATCGAGCGTTTGTGCAACCTGTCGATAGTTTATGCCCTGCTTGCGCAGTTCCTGCTTCAGCGTATCAACAATCAATCTGGTTTGGGTCATGGTATTAACCTGCAATACTGATCGTTTCAGATTGCGATACTATGAAACATTGAGTTTCAAAATACAATGCTCGGCAGCAACCATAGGATTTTATCGCTTCACTGGTGAATAGCAGGTAAAGGCCGACAGCGCCTGTCGACGACACCGAGCGCGCCAACCTGCCGGGTGATATCCCGGCTTTATTTCTGGCGGCTTTAGTATCGTGGTTTCTAATGTCGCGGAAAGACCAGGCATAGTAATTCCCGCCAGCTGAATCTACCTGACGTAACCGATCACCGACACAAAGTGAGAGCTGGATCCGGTGAGGACAAAAAAGTGCCAGATACCGTGGGCATGGGTTAACCGATTCATCAGGTCGAGAACATAGAACACGACGCCGCCGGTGTAGGCGAGACCGCCCGCCGTCAGCCACCACAGACCCGCCTCTGGAAGTGCAGCCTTGAGACTGACAAAATCGAAGGTGCAGGCCCAGCCCATGCCGAGGAAGATCACCATCTGACCCACCTTAACGGACCGACCCGAGAGAAAAATTTCGCTGAGAATTCCCGCCAGTGCGAGCGCCCAGATGATAGCCAGGATCAGGAAGCCATTACCATCACGCAGGCTGACCAGCATATAAGGGGTGTAGGTGCCGGCTATAAGCAGATAAATGGCAACGTGATCGAACAGCTGGAAGAGATCTTTAAGACCGGGCGGATGGAAACTATGATAAAGCGTCGACATCGTGTACAGCAGCACCAGGGTGACGCCGAATACAGTGAAACTGGAGATAATCCACGGGTCGCGCGACTGGATAGCGACGGTGAGCAATGCGCCCAGCCCCACCAGCGCCAGCACAGCACCGACCAGGTGACTGATACTGTTTAATTTTTCACCGTAATACATGCTTTACTAACAAATCTATCGCTGGATATTTTAACGCCAGCTGCAGTTTATTCAAAGGCGATTGCAGCATCCTGTAACCATAGCAACAGGTAATCCGCAAAACTGCGGCGGATAATTACTTCGAAGCCAGCACCGTCAGCTAACGGCGAGATGGTCATACCCGCCCTGGCGAGTCGGGTTTGCGCGCACTGCCCGGGTTTGAATTCGCGTGGATGCAAATCAAATGGACAGTCGGTCGCGAGCAAAGCGGCGGCATTGTCACCGGTAACATGAAGCATGGTCAATCCGCTCGAATTGTCGACTACCGAGCAAAACACGCCATCGAGTGCGGCCAGCAATTCTTTCTTTACCCGGTCCTGCTGCGCGGCCGGGGTTACCACCAGCCATTCCTCCGGGCCCAGCCAGTAGATCCGATAGTCGCCTGACTCGATAACCGTATTCGCCTCCGTCGGCGGCTCGCAACCAAGCACTTTCAATGTCGCGGCGAGTAACCCGGTAGCGTTGTTGCGCGCGCGCAAATTAAGGTAGCCAAGAAATGGTTTTTCTTCGATTCGCGGCGCATTTCCGCGTGGCTCGGCAAAATCTATCTGTACCAGCGGGCTTTCCTGTTCAAAAAGATCACCCATCTATGTGTACCTCACATGCGTATCTCGAGAAAGCAGGATTTTTACTCGTTGGGTAGGAAGCAGAGCGCGCAGAACCGGAGTGTATATGACCATACATGACGGTTTGAGCACTCTGCTGACACCGCCAACGAGTAAAAAGACAATTTATTGAGTTACGCATTAGGTTTTGCTCCTTCTTTATCGTAGAACACCGGCTCGGTGATGGTCGCCTTAATGACGCGACCGTTAGCGAGTGGCGCATACACGCTTTCGCCCATGCGATGATGGCCGCCTTTAACCAGCGCCATCGCGATCGAATGCCCACAGCAAGCGCTGTAATAACTCGAACTCACATGACCAACCATCGGTAGCGGCGTCGGCGCGCCGGGGTCATTCACCAGTTGCGCGCCTTCCGGAATAACCGTCATCGGATCTTCGGTCAACAGCCCGACCAGTTGCTTACGGTCCTTGCGCACCGTGTCCGGTCGGCTCAACGAACGCTTGCCGATAAAATCCAGCTTGGTTTTCGATAGCGCCCAGCCGAGACCCAGATCGTCAACCGTGACCGAGCCATCGGTGTCCTGCCCGACAATGACATAACCCTTCTCGGCACGCAGTACGTGCATGGTTTCGGTGCCATATGGGGTGATGTTAAATTTCTCCCCGGCCTGCATCAATTTTTCCCACATGAAACGGCCGTGATTCGCCGGGATGTTGACCTCGTAGGCGAGTTCACCCGAGAAACTGATGCGATTCACACGGCCTTCGACGTCACCAATCGTGCCGGTTTTCGACGCCATGAATGGAAATGTGCGCGCGTCAAAATCGATGCCCTCGCAGACCGCGGCGACGACATCACGGCTTTTCGGCCCGACTACCGCAGCGGTGGCCCAGTGGTCGGTAACCGAGGTCAGAAAGACTTCCATTTCGGGCCACTCGGTCTGCAACCAGCGCTCCATCCAGGCGAGCACGCCGGCCGCACCACCGGTGGTGGTATGCATGAAGAAATGATCTTCTGCGATGCGAATGGTAACGCCGTCATCCATGACCATGCCGTCTTCACCGAGCATGAAACCATAGCGTCCCTTGCCGACCTCGAGCTTCATCCAGTTGTTGGTATAAATCATTTCAAGAAATCTTGCCGCATCCGCTCCCCTGACTTCGATCTTGCCCAGGGTCGAGGCGTCGAGAATACCGACGCTGGCACGCGTCGCGAGACATTCACGGTTGACCGCATCATGCAGGCTTTCACCTGCCTGCGGGTAATACCAGGGACGCTTCCACTGCCCGACATCTTCAAATAGCGCACCGTGCTCTGCGTGCCAGGCATGCATCGCGGTCTTGCGCACCGGGTCGAACAGCTTGTCACCCAGGTTTTGCCCCGCAAACGAGCCAAAGCTGATCGGCGTGTAGTTGGGTCGGTAAGTCGTGGTACCGGTAGCGGCGATGCTCTGCCCCATGGTTTCAGCCAGAATCCCCATACCGTTGATATTGCCCAGCTTGCCCTGGTCGGTACCGAAGCCCATCGCGGTGTAACGCTTGACGTGTTCGACCGATTGGAAACCCTCTCGCACCGCAAGCTCGATATCCGCCACACCGACATCATTTTGCATATCGATAAAGGCCTTGGGCCCGCGCCCGCGGGTGTAAGGTGAAGGCGCGTTCCACAGCGGCAATATAGCCTCGTCGACTACCTGCTCGGCCTGCGGCGCTTTCATCGACGCTTTGAAGCCGCAAGCTTTGGCCACCTGGTTGCCGGCATCGGCGCCTTCTACCAGACATCCGGCCAGGTCAAGCCGGCCGCTAGCAGCGCCAGCTGAAACCTGCGCCTGTTGCGTTGCACCGGGTTGAAACATCGAGGCCGCTTCGTCCCATACCGGTTTTGCACCGGACTGCGCGTTTAAATGCACGACCGGACTCCAGCCACCGGAAACCGCGAGCAAATCGCAAGCCAGTGAGTTGACGTTACCACTCACCGTAGAACCGTCCGCGGACAGGCGCATTACCTGCACCGAGCGCAGGCGTTTGCGGCCCGCGGTATCTACCACGACGCTGTGGTTAATTACCTGGATGCCGGCACTGCGCACCGTGTTGGCAAGTTCGCTGGCGGAGTCGGTACGCGCGTCGATCACTGCAACCACTTCGACCCCGGCCGCCTTCAGATCGAGAGCGGTCTGGTAAGCGCTATCGTTGTTGGTATAGATGACAGCCCGGCTACCGGGCTTTACCGCGTAACGGTTGGCGTAGGTAGACACCGCGCCAGCCAGTAAAATTCCCGGTCGATCGTTATTGGCAAAGGTCAGCGGACGTTCCGCGGCCCCGGTCGCAAGCACGACCTGCCGCGCCCTGACCTGCCAGAGTTTCTCACGCCCACCGCTCCGCGCGGCAAGCGACTGGTGATCGCTGAGCCGCTGGTTGATGGTCAGAAAATTATAGTCGTGGTAACCAAACACGGTGCTGCGTGGTAGCAAGGTAACTTCCGGCATACCCTGTAACTCGGCGACCGCATTTTCAATCCAGTGGACCGCATCGATACCATCGATTTGCGCCTTACTGGCAAGTGTCATGCCGCCAGGCTCGGATTGCTCATCGGCGATGATCACGCGCGCGCCGGCACGGCCGGCCGCCAGCGCCGCGCTCAACCCCGCAACGCCACCGCCGACGACGAGCACATCGCAATGCTGGTGAGTATGCTCGTAGCGATCAGGATCCTTCTCACGCGGGGCCTCGCCCAGACCCGAAGCCTTACGAATGAAATGCTCGTACTTCATCCACATCGATTTGGGCCACATGAACGTCTTGTAGTAAAAACCGGCCGGCATCATCCGACTGAACTTGCTATTGATCGACAGCAAATCGAAGTCGAGACTGGGCCAGCAATTGACGCTGGAGGCATCGAGGTTAGCGTATAGTTCCACCTGGGTACCGCGCGCATTAGGGATCGTGCGCCTGCCCTTTTCCAGCTGAAAAATCGCGTTCGGTTCTTCCGCGCCTGCACTCATCACGCCACGCGGACGGTGATACTTCCAGCTGCGCCCGATCATATGCACGCCATTGGCGAGCAGTGCCGAGCACAACGTATCGCCAGCCAGACCGGTATAAGGTTTGCCGTTAAAAGTGAACTGGATCTCCTGCTCGCGATCGACGCGACCACCCTGCTCGGTTCTAAACCGCTGGCTCATTTCTTGTTCCCACCAGGAGGTTGCTCTCCAATCTTGTAAGTAGCGCTAAACTGATAGCTCACGGTATCGCGCTCGGCGTTGAAATAGCGCCGGCAACCAGCCACGTGCAGCCATTGTTCACGGTGAGTGCCCCTGGGGTTCTTGCGCATGAACAGGTAGTCGGCCCATTCTTCATCGCTTAGCTTCTCGCTTTCCAGCGGGCGGACGATATGCGCCTCACCGACACAGGAAAATTCGCTTTCATCACGCACCCCACACCAGGGGCATTCGATTAAAAACATCTGTTATGCCTCCTAGTGCGCCACACCGGCGGCACCGTGTTCATCGATCAGGAATCCGCTGACGAAACGATCCAGCGCGAAGGCTCGATTGAGTTCATGCGGTTCACCGGTGGCGACATTATGCGCAAACACCCAGCCGGACCCCGGCGTCGCCTTGAAACCGCCAGTACCCCAGCCGCAGTTGAAATAAAGCCCGTTGAGCGGGGTGTTGCCGATAATCGGACAGGCGTCTGGCGTGGTATCGACGATACCGCCCCATTGGCGGTTCATGCGCACGCGTTTGAAGATGGGGAACATTTCGACGATCGCGGCCACGGTATGTTCGATGGTCGGGAAACTGCCACGCTGGCCATAGCCATTGTAGCTGTCGATGCCGGCACCGATGACGAGGTCACCCTTGTCGGACTGGCTGATATAGCCATGTACCGCGTTCGACATGATTACCGTGTTGATTACCGGCTTGATCGGCTCGGAAACAAGCGCCTGCAACGGATGGCTTTCGATCGGCATGCGAAAACCCGCCATTTCGGCCAGCACCGAGCAATGGCCGGCAACCACCACGCCAACCTTTTTCGCGTTAATCGTACCGCGCGTGGTTTCGACCCCGGTCACCGCACCATTTTCCTGGTTGATCGCGGTTACCTCGCAGTTCTGGATTATGTCGACTCCGCGCAGGTCGGCACCGCGGGCAAAACCCCAGGCCACGGCATCGTGTCGTGCAACGCCGCCACGGGGTTGAAACGAGGCGCCTAAAATCGGGTAGCGACATCCCTGGTCGATGTTGATCTCCGGAATCGCACGCTTGATCTCCTCGGGTGTCACCACATGGCCGTCAATGCCGTTCAAGCGGTTGGCGTTGACGCGGCGCTGGATATCGCGCATGTCCTGCAGGTTATGGCCCAGGTTATAAACCCCGCGCTGGCTGAACATGACGTTGTAGTTCAGGTCCTGGCTGAGGCCTTCCCACAACTTCATCGATTTTTCGTACAGGTGTGCGGATTCGTCCCACAGGTAATTGGAACGCACGATGGTCGTGTTACGCCCGGTATTACCGCCGCCGATCCAGCCCTTCTCGAGCACCGCGATATTGGTCATACCGTGCTCTTTGGCAAGATAGTACGCGGTTGCAAGCCCGTGACCGCCACCACCGATAATCAGCGCGTCGTACTCCTGCTTCGGCTGCGGGCTGCGCCAGGCGGCGGCCCAGTTTTCGTGGTAGCTGATCGCGTTGCGCAGCAGCGAAAATATTGAATATTTACTCATGACAGTGCCAGGATTTTGAGCCACGTAGCATACCAAGCCTGCCCGTGGCGGGCAAAGCGAAAAGCACTGCATACCAACCATGAGTCGGGTAAAGCTAAATCGATGGCGCATTTAATACAGGAGATCACTGTTCCCGCCGCCACTTTATTCAACTAGACTGCCGGCCTCGTCTTTTAGAGCTATCCACGGTACATGATCCGTCATAATTCCACCGCCAGGGCCATGCTGATGATGATCTTCGCGATGTTGATGCTGCCCGGCATCGATGCCATTGCAAAATGGCTGTCGGGATCGGTTTCCTCGGGCCAGGTCACCTGGAGCCGTTTTTTCTTCCAGATTATTATTATGTTCCCGTTGCTGTTGAGAACACGAGGACCATGGTTAACGCCCGCGCTGACGCTGCATGCAGCACGCGGTTCGCTGATTGCATTGGCGACCCTGTTCTTTTTCTCAGGGCTTGCCTACTTACCGTTGGCGGATGCGATCGCAATCTTTTTCATCGAACCACTGCTGGTCACCCTGTTATCCGCCCTGTTTTTCGGTGAAGCCATACACTGGCGACGCATTTCAGCGATCAGCCTCGGCTTTATCGGCGCGCTGATTATTATTCGTCCAACTTTCGCCCAGGTCGGCTACTCGGCCCTGTACCCGGTAGGCGCAGCGTTTTGCTTCTCCTTTTATATCGTGTTGACGCGCAAACTGGTCAGGCACGAAGATCCGATAAGACTGCAGTTTTTTGCCGGCGTCTTCGGTTGCCTGGTGATGAGCATTGCGCTCGGCTACGGCACTAGCGTCGACATCGCAATATTAGCCGTCACCTGGCCGAGCACCAGTCACTGGCTATTGCTCGGTGGGTTGGGCTTGATCGCGACTGGTTGCCACCTGCTGGTAACCTATGCCTATCGATTGGCCTCGATCGGCATACTGGCGCCGTTCCAGTATGTCGAGATCATCGGTGCAACCGTCCTCGGCCTGGTCATTTTTAACGAGTTCCCGGATGCAATCACCTGGGTGGGGGTTTCGATCATTGTAGGCTCGGGAATGTACGTATTCCACCGCGAGGCCAGACTTGCAGCATCGACTGCTGACGAGACCGCCAGGAGACAGAATTCAGTGGCATTGGGCTGCGCGCCGGAAAAGGATTAGAATACCGGACCAACTTGAAAAATAGACCCTTTAAAATAGACAATAAAAGAGGAGAATAAAATGGAAATCGAAACCAAAGCAGTACACTCGGGCTATAGTCCAGACCCAACCACCAATGCCGTTGCAGTTCCGATTTACCAGACCACGGCTTACGCGTTTGATAACACCCAGCATGGCGCGGATTTATTCAATCTCGCCGTGCTCGGCAACATTTACAGCCGCATCATGAATCCGACCACGGACGTGCTGGAGCAACGTGTTGCGGACATGGAAGGAGGCGTGGCGGCGCTTGGCCTGGCTTCCGGGCAAGCTGCAACTACCTATGCCATTCAAACCATTACCGAGGCCGGCGATAATATCATCAGTATGTCCACGCTTTACGGTGGCACTTACAACCTGTTCGCGCACACCCTGCCGCAACAGGGTATCGAAACCCGGTTTGTCGATCCGGAAAACCTGGATTCAATGGCGGCGCTCATCGATGACCGAACCAAATTGGTGTTCTGTGAATCGATCGGCAATCCCGCAGGCAACATCGTCGACCTGGAAAAGGTCGTCGAGATAGCCCACGCGCACGGGGTGCCAGTCATCGTCGATAACACGGTGGCGACGCCAATGCTATGCAACCCGATTGCTTTCGGCGCCGATATCGTCGTGCATTCGCTGACGAAATACATCGGCGGGCACGGCACCATCATCGGCGGCATCATCGTCGACTCGAATAATTTTGACTGGGTCGCCAACAAGGATCGCTTCAAACGCCTGAACGAACCGGATGTTTCCTACCATGGCGTCGTCTTTACCGAGACCGGACTGCCACCTTATATCCTCCGCGCCAGGGTCGTGCCACTGCGCAACATGGGTGCCGCACTCGCGCCGATGAATACTTTCCTCGCGTTACAGGGTCTCGAAACACTGCCCTTGCGCATGGAAAGAATCTGCGACAACACGCTCGCCGTGGCCCGACACCTCGAAGCCCATCCGCAGGTAGAGTGGGTCAAGTATGCCGGGCTGGAAAGCAGCCCACACAAGGCACTGGCGGACAAGTACATGAAAGGTAAAGCCTCGGGTATTTTGACTTTCGGCATCACGGGTGGAATCGAAGCCGGCACGAAGTTCATCGACGCGCTGCAGCTCATCACCCGGCTGGTCAATATCGGTGATGCCAAGTCACTGGCCTGCCACCCCGCATCGACCACGCACCGTCAACTCGGAGAAGATGAACTGGCAGCTTCCGGTGTTACGCCGGACCTGGTTCGCCTGTCGATTGGTATTGAAAATATCAAGGACATCATCGCGGATATCGACCAGTCGCTCGACGCCGCCAAATAATAAATCCCATGTCATACCGTGGCTTGACCACGGTATGACATGGGACGCAATCACTGCGCCAGGTTCGCGTTATCTCAGAATCAGGATGCGATGTACTGGCGCAGCGCCTCGGCTTCGGATTGAACTTCCATGATGCGGCATTTGACCAGGTCACCAATACTGATGAATCCGACCAGTTCCTCGCCGTCAAAAACCGGCAGATGTCGGATACGTCGATCGGTCATCATCGCCATGGCCTCGTTGACCGAATCGTCCGGCGAGCAACGAATCACGTTCGTGGTCATCAATTCGGATACCTCAACATCGTGCAAATCGGCGCCATGCGGCGCCATGCCACCAACAATATCTCGCTCGGACAGGATTCCGGCGATCTGGCCGTCCTGGCTTTCTACCAGCAACGCGCCGATTTTATGTTCAGTGAGTGCGATCGCCGCTTCGGCGATGCTCTGGTTATCCTTGATCTTGACGATTTCATGGCTCTTGCCATGTATCAATGTAGCTAGCTTCATTTAACCTGCCCCCGGTTTGCCCTGGTTGAGTTAACATCGGTCCTGGGACCGATTCAGACTGGTACATGATAATGGAATTTGAACCGACTTGCCTGATCTATATCATAAATTCTGCTGATGCAGATTTGACCCGCACTGATGGCAGGGCAAAAACAATCCGCCTGGCCCGCATCCGGTGGGCCTGATTTTGCTGCAAACCTTTCGACATAAAGCGCCGCGCCGAGCTTGTGCAGTATTTCGAATATGAGTACACTTTTGCCCGCGCCAGTCGGCCGCCATCAGGAGAAAATTCATGGCACAATTTCCAGATAAATCCAACGTCGTCATCATCGGTCTCGGCGGCATTGTCGGCGCTTCGGTGATGCATCACCTGGTCGAACGCGGCTGGGAAGGCATTGTCGGCATCGACAAGACGTCGGTTCCGACCGACATCGGCTCAACCTCGCACGCGTCCGATTTCTGTTACGCCACCGATCACAGCAAGTTCGTCTGCTACACCACTCACTACAGCATCGAGTTCTTCGACAAGATGGGCCATTACGCACGCG
>Ga0209165_10000643_pt1 | contig 11872 bp, 12 predicted proteins | sample tdAd001_FD_187122 | JGI IMG/M metagenome (GOLD analysis project Ga0209165, IMG submission 187122) | Marine sediment microbial communities from the Atlantic coast under amendment with organic carbon and nitrate - tdAd00.1 (SPAdes)... | ecosystem: Environmental > Aquatic > Marine > Coastal >... | reverse complement strand
GGTACGTGAACTCGCAGCCCAAATTGAAAAACACAGCGCCAGTGATTACGAAGCCGTTGTTCCCGCATTTCTTGAGTTTACTCAACCTGACATTGGTAACAAATAATCGTCCACAGGCAACAGTTTTGAATTATAATTTGTGTAATAGCATGTGTGGGAGTTTACACAAATGGCAACAAATCTATCCATCGATCCCGTTTTACTGGAGCGGGCCCTCGAGCTAAGTGGCGAGCGTACCAAGAAGGCCGCTGTTAACAAGGCGCTTCGTGAGTTCATAGCCCGGAGGGAGCAAAAAGATATACTGCAGCTATTCGGCAAGTTGGATTGGGATATAAAGTACGATTACAAAAAGGAAAGATCTCGAGATGAGCTATCTGGTTGACACCAGCGTCTGGTCACTGGCGCTCAGGCGTGATGTGCCCGATGCGACTCGCGAAGTCGCCGAACTAAAACGAGCACTTGAAGCAGGCGATGAAATTCTTGTGACGGGGCTAGTCTTGCAGGAACTGCTGCAAGGTTTCAATAGACCTAAGGCCTACAGCCAGATTATTGAATATTTTTCGGTACTACCTTTCATCATTCCCGAAAGGGAAGATTACATAAATGCCGCTGATCTTCGAAACCTGTGCAGGAAAAAAGGCATTCAAGCGGGAACCATCGATGCTTTGCTGGCTTCCCTGTGTATCGAGCGCGATCTCAAGATATTGACGACCGATAAAGACTTTTCCCAAATCGCCAGGGTATCTTCACTCGCGGTCTGGTCCTGATCAGAATCACAGTACACAGCACATTACATAACACGGGCACATTACACGGGGACACACACTCTTCAGTTTTAATTACTAACCATCTGGGATGAATCCGAAACACCTCGTTTGCGCGGGTGTAGTCTTCAGCCTTCTGTCCGAGCGATAAATACAAAACACTAAAACGGTGCAAAAATTTCACCAGGCTACTATCGCACACTTTACCTCTGATTTTAGTGACCTTCAGCATTCGTTTGTTCTGCAAAATTCTTAAGGAAATTGTAACCGGTAATTCAGTAACTATTCCCAAAAGAGTCTCCCAATTTAAAGATATTGAGATTTATCAATTACAATTTTATCGCACAGTGCGATAAATGCTTAGGGACTAATTGTCAGTAATACGAATTCGATTAATTCAACGTCTTCCTAATTGCAGACATTTATGAATTGAATGTTATCGACGGCTATCGGCACGTTGCTGTCATTCAAGTTGATGAAAATATAGTTTTGTTTTGGATTTGAGAAAATGATCATCGGAGGTAAGGCAGATGTCTGATACTACTTTGGAAGTGGGATGTCTTTGCGGACACATTCGATATCGTGCTAGTGGACCTCCAAATGCCGTTAATCATTGTCACTACGAGCAATGCAGCCGATATACGGGTGCAATATACGCCACCGGCCTCACCTACAGCGCGGAAAATGTTGTAGCCCGTCAGATAGCATCATTAAGAGGCTAGTTCATGTCTTTTTCGATTGAAGAACTCAGTAAGCGTTGGGTTGAGCAAAGGTTTGAGGCATTTCATCAAGAGCCAGAACTTTTTTTAAAGCTTGGCCAATACTATTTGAAGCAGCATGAGCCACTATTAGCTAACCCGATTCAATCAGCTTTATAGGACCAAACTCTTACCAGTCTCGATTGATTCTTATTAACTATTGCGACTAATCGACAGATTTCACCCACAGCGGCTATTCAAGAGATCTGATTAGCCCTTTCTCAGAGTGTTCAAATTAACAAAAAGTAGCCGCTCAAATTTTTACGATGAGAGGCAAAAAACGACTCGGCTGGTTAACGCAGACCTGCTGGAAAAGATAGGACAGCTTTAATTTGTTGATACTGAACTTTTTGCTTTATCGAGCTAAATTTTGCAGTAACGAAATTCTGGAACGGCCTCATGGTGACTGGAATAATTGCCAGGTGCCGGGTTACCGTCCTATTTGGAGATCATGAATTCCTGAACTATAGAACTGAAAACAGCAGGTTTCTCCAGGTGTACGCAGTGTGCACCCTGTGGTAGTAAACACAATTGGGCGTCTTTAATGTTTCCGGCCAGCTCGATGATGCCGCTCAGATGGTAAGAGCGATCTTTGTCGCCGGCAATCACGAGCGTCGGCAGATCTAGTTCAGACAGCCTGTGGGTTACGTTCCAGTGTGAAAAAGCCTTTAGGCTGGCTGATACCGCTTCACTGGTCGCAGCTTCTGCGGATTCCATACAAAGCGGGTACATCGGGTCTTGCTGACGTCGATAAAACCAGCTGGCCACGACATTTTCTGCTACATTTTTTACGCCCTGTGTCCTGACTTTCTCCAGTGTTTCATCGAAGGTTTCGAACCTTCCGGGGAGCTCCCCCGAACTAGCCGTGGCATAGAGAACGAGTTTTTCAACTCTGTCAGGATTATCCAGTGTTGTTTGCAGAGAAATCATTCCACCCATCGAATGACCCAGGATCGAAAATTTGTCTATTCCGAGCGAATCCAACAGTTCTACCTGGGCACGAGAATATGCCTCTATCGACTCGGCCACACCCTCGTTTGCGCTATGGGCAAAACCGGGTAAGTCAGGCGCGACGACGTCATTGGTATGACCAAGGGTTGTCATCAGCGGTGCAAAATAACCTGAACCACCTAAAAATCCGTGTTGCAAAACCAGCACGGGTCCACGACCAAATCTTCTATAATTCAATCCCATAACCGTAATCTCCTGCCTGTGCTAGCTTGATGCCTGCGGAACGACAAAACTCCGATACTCTTGTCGATTGGAATGGCTGTAACATGCACCGCGATTATCCGAAAATCGTCGCTAAATCGGGTCAAAGGAATGGAAAAACCTGCACGTTCAACGAATTAATGCCGCTCGAACTTGACTCGAACCAAGGGATACGGTCAGTTCGATCGAGACCATGTCAATAATATGGAGTGAGTTTTAGACGCCTCTGCATGCGAGTTGTTCCACTTTTAACCTTTGCCACGCCATGGAATAGTTTTGCGGATTATTTTTCTCATGCCAATATCAAACAAAAGACCCAGCATTCCCATTACAAATATCGTGATCCAGATAACTTCGTATTGCGAATATTTTCTTGCAACGTTTTCAACAAATCCAATACCTGTTGTTCCCGCTAGAAATTCTGCAGCAACCAGGGTTCCCCAGCACACACCAATTGCAACCCTGACTCCTGTTAATATTTCAGGTAGTGAATTTGGTAATATTACTTCTCTTAGTATCTGCCATCTTGAAGCGCCCAATGAATGAGCTGCGTGTATTTTCGATAATTGTGTTCCTGATGCCCCCGCTCTTGCTGATATAACCATGATTGCAAAAGAAACCATAAACAACAGGAATATTTTTCCGGAATTATCTATTCCAAATATGGTAATAATTAAAGGCGCCCAGGCAAGTGGTGGAACAGGCCGGTATAGTTCTACGATTGGATCAAAGTAACCGGCCGCGAATCTTGATAACCCCATAAACAATCCTAACGGGACACCGCATATAATACCGAGGCCTAAGCCTAATATTACTCTTAAAAAAGAATCCCAGATATGACCCGAGGGAATGGGGATTGCAAAAGCTTTGAAGTTCCCAGTTGCGATATCTAAAACCGTGCTTTTTAGATTAGATTCAACTTTTCCATCTGAACTGTGAACGGGATATTTTCCAGGAATTATGTCTGCTATCCAGTCAGGCGTTACAAATCCAACTACCTGGTTTACTCCCATCATTTCATACCAAATGAGCGGGACATTTTTATATCCTTCACTCGGGTTTAAAAGTTTTGCAAAAACTACAAACGTGTCAGACGGTTTTGGTAACCATCTGCCTGGTCCCTGTTCACTGCAAACATCTCCACTTGCAACTATCGTTCCCCCGGGGAACAACAAAGCATCAACTACGCTTATACTGCCCTGTTCTTGCCTTTGAGCTTCGTCAAAATCCAGTATTGATTGTTGGACAGAATCTAATGCTTCTGGTGGGAAAATTTTACTTCTCGAAAGCCTGCCTGCAATTTTGCCAACTTGCCTGATATAGTCTTGTTCTAATTCCTGGTCTTCATTTAAACTATTTTTAAAACTTTTTATTGCGCTCTTAATTTTTTCATATTGCGCGAGATATACTGGATTTTTGTTTTCAATTTCAAAAAATTCTTCGGTAATTAATTTTATTTCCTTAGCTGCCGCATCAAATTTTAAACCAATTTTTGTTTCTGGAAGAGGGGGAACTTCCATCCCGGTTTCTCCCCATGATGTTTGAGTTTTTAATAATTCAATTCGTTCATTTTCTTCTGCATCGCTTTTTATCGGCGGATAGCTTTCTGTTACAAAATCTTTCGTTAACTGGTTTATTCTATCCGCAATATTTTGTATTTTGCTTTTAACTTCCGGGTCTAGATATTTTTCATCGGTTAAAGGGACGATCATTAATTCAACTTCATTAAGCAGGCTGATCAATGTGCCTTTGTCTGAGTTTTTTATGGTCGAGTTTTTAATCAATTCCTTGTAATCATTGATAATTGCCGTTTCACGATCAATGACAGATGTACTTTTAAATTGTCTTTCGTTTATTGGGAAAATATATTTTATACCAACCAATGACTCTCTTACTTTAGCAATCTGACACAATTCATTTGCAGATTCTGGGTAAAAAGACTTTGCAACGTCCCATGAAAAAAACAACCACAATAATAAAATTGTACTAGACCCGGCGATTATCCAGTGAACACCGCCCTTGGCTCTATCCGGGTCTCCAAATACTGCATCTATTTTTTCAGTTTTTACTAATCTGGACTCGTAATAAATCGAACCTATAAGAGCCAGGATAAGTAAAATAGTGATAAATCCTGTAACCATTTTAGTTTTCCTTACCCATTATTTCTTCTTCCATATCCCAGATCATCGTCAGAATTTCTTCTCTCTTGGATACAAATTCCTCATCATTTTTAATTGTCCTTAAATCCTCTGTTAATCCCATCGATGCAAAAGGGAGATGGTACTCCTTATGAATACGCCCAGGTCTTGGCGCCATTACGAATAATCGTTCACCTAACAATAAGGCTTCCTCAACCGAGTGAGTAATGAGAATGATTGTTTTCCCGGTTTCCTTCCATATTTTTAAAACTAAAGACTGCATTTTTTCCCTGGTCAATGCATCAAGTGCGCCTAATGGTTCATCCATTAAAATCAGGTCAGGATTATTGATCAGGCATCTTGCAAGGGCCACTCTTTGTTGCATACCACCAGACAGTTGATAAGTGGGTGTTTTACCAAACCCACTTAGTCCGACAATATCCAGCCATTCTTCAACTTTTTCTGCAGTTTCAACTGGGTCTTCTTTTTTCATGCGCAAACCAAAGTTTACGTTCTGAGCAACCGTCAACCATTCAAACAAAGCGCCTTGTTGAAACACCATTCCTCTTTCAACACCAGGGCCATTAATTTCTTTTCCGCCTAAGCGAATTGTTCCTGAAGTAGGTCTTAAAAAGCCGGCAGTAATATTTAATAGCGTGGTTTTCCCGCATCCCGAAGGGCCTAAAACTGATAACAACTCGCCTTGCTTGAGCGTGAAGTTCACATCTTTTAGCGCTTGCACAGTTTCCCCTTTAATAGATGGGAAAATCATATTGAGATCTTGAGAAACTAAATCGCTCATAATTGGTTTATTTACCACATAAAAAAAAGGCGCCAGTGATAAATTGGCGCCTTTTTGTTTCTTTCATACCAGTTTCTTTACATGCTTTCTAAGAAAGAGGTGTCGACTACTTTTGAGTAGTCTTTAAGCGCAGGGTTTTCAGCGGAAGCAAACATTTTACCCATGTAATCCAGAAGGTTTATGATTTTTCCATCTTTATTGAAATACTGGGATTTTTGTTCACTGACCGTTGGGAAACCAAAACCTGACATCTGGTTTTTAGTTTTATCCAGGGTCATACCAGCGTCTTTGGCGATTGATACCATATCAGACTTGCCAGCTGCGAATTTAGCATTGTACTCCTGGTTAACTTCTATGAAAGTTCTAACCATTTCCGGATTTTCTTTTGCGAACTTATCGGTAACAGAAGTAATATCAATTCCAGTGATACCGGCGTCATAGGCTTCTTTTACAGTCATTAATAGATGACCACCTTCCAAACCTTTATCAATAGAGTTTTTACCAAACATACAAGCCATAGAAACGTTACCATCAATTAGAGCAATTGCTCCATCTGCTGGTTCCATATCAACAACCTGGATTTTTGATGCATCAACACCTAAGACTTTCATCATTTCCTGGTAAACATAGTCAGCCATTGTTCCAAGTGGAACGGCAGCTTTCATACCTTCCAGGTCATTTGCATTTGCCTTTGTAATACTTTTATCGACAACACAAGTAGTACCACCCATACCATAAGTAACCGCTATTTCTACCATTTTGATTGGAGCTTTAGCATTAACAGCATTTACAAATGGTGCCATACCCTGTGAGTATGAGATGTCGATATCACCTGAAAGCATAGCTTCAGTCATTTCCACACCTGTTGCAAAGTTAGTCCACCTAACAGGAACTCCAAAAGCTTTATCGAAAACGTTTTTAATTTTTGCTTCCTGATTTGGCGTTGCCCATTCTAAAAAGAACGCAATTCTAACTTCATCGGCGGCCGCATTCGCAACTGACATACTTAAGTTAACAGCAACAATGCATCCTATGGTAAAACTAATTAATTTTTTCATTTGCTCTCCTCTTGATATACAAATTTTAGATAATGTCTATTTTCGAATCGGGATTATTTTATTTTATAATTTTTGAAACCCTTCGGCTCTTATGTCACAGACTGCCTTGAATGGTATCGGTCTTTCAAGCAGCATACCGCCCATATTATTGCCGACGAATGACCATACTTAGAATTGAATCTTAATACAAGTGGAAATTAGGCCCGGAAGCATAACCGCTATACCTGGCAGTGAGTTACCGTATTCGTAGTCGGCTGAGAAGTGTGGGGAGCGTCTGTATTTTCGCGGCAGCGTATGCCGCATCAGCCCCCATTTCACCTCGTGCGCTCAGCCGCGGAGTCCAGCCCTTCAGCGTAGGCTGCGCGCGAAACTACGCAGATCCTCGATCAGCAGCGCCGGCTGCTCCAGTGCGGCGAAGTGTCCGCCAGCCGGCATTTCGCTCCAGTGAACGATGTTGTAGACGCGTTCGACATAAGAGCGCGGGGGCCAGGCCAGCATTTCCGCCGGGAACAGCGCCACCGCGGTCGGCACCTCGACGCGTTTACCGTCGGGCGACAGGATACGCCCGCCCTCCTCGCGCCGGCCGTAGTAAATCCACGACGCCGTATTGAAGGTGCCGGTAACCAGGTACACCATAATATTGGTCAGTAACGAATCCTTGCTGTGTACGCTCTCGATGTCATCGCCATCGATATCAGACCAGTCGTGGAACTTCTCCAGCAGCCATGCGGCGACACCGACCGGACTGTCCATCATCGCGTAACTCAGCGTCTGCGGCCGAGTCGCCTGCTGCGTGCGGTAACCATCCAGCATCACCTGGTCGCGCTCGAATTGCTCGGCCCAGGCCTGCTCCGCCGCTCCCTGCGGGCCTTGTGGATGACGCATGGTCATGATGTTGATGTGGATCGCGCGACAGGCCGGCGCGTGGTCGAAGCCAAGCCAGGATGAAATAGCGCCACCCCAGTCACCGCCCTGTGCAAGATAACTGTCAAATCCGAGTACGTCGTTCATCAGCTTATGCAACAGGTCAGCCATCTTGCGCGGTCCGTAAGGGCGAGGAGGCCGGCCTGAAAAACCGAAGCCTGGCAGGGATGGTGCAATGACCTCGAAAGCATCGTCGACACTGCCACCAAAGCGTTCAGGATGCGCGAGTGGCTCGATAATATCGACGAATTCGACCACCGATCCCGGCCAGCCATGCGAAATGATCAATGGTAACGGCGCCGGCCCGCTGCCTGGTTCGTGAATAAAGTGCAGATCAATGCCATCGACTTTGGCCCGGTAATGGGCAAAACGATTGAGTTCGGTCTCGTGTTTACGCCAGTCATATTCATCGACCCAGTAAGCGCAGAATTCCCGCAGGTAATCGAGATTGGTACCGTAGTCCCAACCGCCGTCGTCCGGCATTTCGTGCCAGGGAAACTGCGCCACGCGGTTACGAATGTGTTGGAGCGTTGCATCGGCGACGTCGATACGAAAAGGGTGGATATCATTCATACTGGGTCCTTGATATTGTTTCAGGTCGTATGCACAAAACGGTCAGTAATGGACATTCGAAGACATCGCTCGGCCGTTGATTGCTTAAACCAGTTTGTATTTTTTCTAAATCGATACAATTTTTATTGAGCCTCCATACTAACATTACGAGAATCGGAGTTTATAAAGATTTCTTGCTGAAAAGCATCCATCAGGTTGTAGAATCATCATGCCCGTATACTTAATCTCAGACGTTAAAGTTACCGATGACGCCCGAATACCATCGAGAGTGAGCCTGCACAAATCTATAGAATCAAGAGAGTAAAAACCATTGGTTTGAAAAAAACTAAAATATCACAAGGTATTGCTCACATGACTATTTCCAGTAACCAGCCGCTCGACCTAAAAAACGAACGTCTGCTTTGCGGAAATCTGCAGCGGACTAAGTAAGTGGGCACGTTATGGTTGCCCTGACTACTATCAAGCTCTCCGGAACAGAACTTTTATGGTTTTAAGATCTTACACGAATATCGGTACGACGTTAGAGCCATTACGAAGCGTGGACCCAGGAATGGGGTGATTTCTGTCAGGAAATGTCCGTCTAAGGATTCCACCTTAGGCTTGAAAATATATTAGTGAGACCAGAGATTTTAGCTGGCTGGAAATGGCTACAAGTCGCGTCGTTAGTGAGGCCAATGGATTAATAGTCCACGTATCCAAAACCCGAAATACAACGTAACTTACTGAATCGGAAGGGAAGGGTGGTGGGCCCGGGAGGACTTGCGAAGTGCCCTGCGGGTAAACCTCCGACCAATGGATTATGAGATTACGTCGCCGTGTTGGGAACCCCACGGATTAGCAGGGTGTAAGACGATTATCAATCTTGCCTTTACCAGTTTCGTTACCAGTCGGAGCCTGGTTCGTGTACGTCGTCAAACCAACTTCGACCAATAGCGTCCTGATTTAAGAGACAGTTCAGCCTATCAGGCTTAAATTATTGCGGTTATCGTAATGCATTTTTCGTGAGTCTCTCGCAAGAGCTTATAGCTCTTATTCATAATGGGTCCAGAGACGTAATATTTTTATCGCCTTTTCTTCTTCAAGAACTTGGTAGACTATTCGATGTTGAATGTTTATTCGTCTTGAGTATGCTCCACTTAGATCGCCAACAAGTTTTTCATACGGAGGTGGGTTTTGATAGGGGTCTTCTTGAATAACTGATAGCAGTTCCATTGCTTTATTTTTCAACCCGGCTGACGCCAGTTTTTTCGCATCCTTTTTTGCTTGTTTGGTATAGTAGATCTTCCACATTACCAATCGAGTTCCTTGGAGCATTCTTCCAGGCTCGCATCCATTCCTTCCTTAATCGATTCTCGCATTCCAGGCACGGATAATAGGAATAGTGTTTCGTTAATTGAATTCCAATCTTCTTCAGCCAATAAGACAGCATTCCCTCTTTTCCCGGTAATTACAATTGGCTTATGGGTTTCAGAAGCTTCGTCGATCAAATTGTAAAGTTTCGACCTCGCTTCAGTTGCGTTAAGTGTTGTCATGTATCACCTCCAAAAAACAAAGCGTACGTAAATGCGTACGAATTGTCAAGAAGAGTTCTTGCACGGGTACCCTGTGCCTGGCGAATTAGCAACTATGCCGCCATTGGTGTCTGATAAAGCCCGCGACAATGAGACTTCCAGTGATAATTGTTTAGTTCAATGATCTTGTTTTCAGTCAATCCAGCACGCATCGCCGGCGTCACGCCGTCGAGTGCGTCGTGAGTGCGATGGCGATTGTAGTAGTTCTTGAAATCGAGGAGCTTTCGCTCAAGATCGCGTTCATTCCAGAAAAACGTTCTGTCGAGACACTCGCGCCGAACCGTACCGATGAGCCGTTCGATAAAGAGATGTGATAGCGGGACATAAGGGATCGTTTTAATCTCCGTGACATCCAATATACGCAGATTAGCGAGCCAGCGATGGAATGTGTAAAGAGGATCGTTATCGGAGCTGAGATATTTCGGAGCGGTCTGGCCCCGTATGGCACGGTTGAACATTCGACATAGCGCGATACCATCGACCGGTCCCGCGTGGACTGCGCACCCTATAATCCGACGCGTGTACTGATCGATCACGAGAAGAACCCAGTGAGTTCGAAGCGTGGCGGACTCGCAGCGGAACATATCCACGGACCATAGACTGTCTTTCTTATGACCAAGAAACGTGAGCCAGGACGGGCCATTACCGTCGGGCGTCGGTCGATAATGACGCGCCAGAACACGGCGAACAACGTCTTTGTCGATATCAATGCCGAATGCAAGTGTGATCTGCTGGGCGATTTTCGGACAACCCCAATTAGGATTGCGCTGCTTCATCGCGACGATTGTTTCAATCAGCTCGCGCATGGGGTCAGCATCGTACCGTATCGGCGGGCGATGACAAGGGTTTGAATTCTGTGTGATGTCAGCTATTAATTACGAATTCGCCAGGGACACGTCGCAGATCGAGAATTAATCCCCGATTCGATACACGATAAATCTCAGTATGCCAATAATCGTGCCGAGCTATCGCACCAGCCGACCAGGGTTCGAGAGCGAGACATGCGTTAAATCTCTTTGCCGGCCTATCGAACCCCAAGGTTTTGCGATGACGTTTGTTTAGCTGGCGGTCGGCAGGAACGATGCCACCCGCTCGATGGTCCAGAATGCGGCTACACTCCCAATGCTGTAAGGCAATAGTCGCCAGGCACCTTGTGGCGCGGTGAAAGACAGTTTTTTCAATACGGCGACGAGACTCAAAACCACGGCAATGAATATCAGTTGGCCGGTTTCCACGCCGACATTGAACATGAACAGCGCCAGTGGCACTTCGTGTTGCGGCACGCCAATTTCGGACAGCGCGCCGGCAAAACCAAGACCGTGGAACAGGCCGAAGACAAACGCAACCACCCAGGGATATTTTTCGGTGAGGCTGAATTGACCATTGTGCTTATGCACGATTTCGGTCGCCAGGAACAGGATACTCAACGCGATGATGGCTTCGGTCGGAGCTGCCGGTACATTGACAACCCCCAGGGTTGCCAGCACCAGCGTGATACTGTGCGCCACGGTAAACGCGGTGACGGCAGTCAGTAATTGCTTGAAGCCGACCACGATGAGCAACAATGCCAGTACGAACAGCAGGTGATCGACCCCTTCCAGGATATGAATCGTGCCCATGCGCCAATAGTCACCGGCAACCTGCAGTTTTGATGCCTCCAGCGGGATAGTGAACTGCGGTGCGCTCGGCCGCAGAATCGCCGAATGCTGGGTGCCGTCCTGCAACTGGATCAGCAGCAGCACATCGGTCTGCACGGCGGTCAGACCCTCGATCGTAATCATCTGGCCGGTTAAGGACTCGCCATTACTCTTGTAGGTGGCATGTTCGATCTGTGCCCCCGGCGCCTGCTGTAGCGTGGGTGTTCCCAGCAACTCCAGGCTGTCGGGAAGTTGGGGTGTAATGGCCAGCACCTTATCGCCACGCGTGGGCACTTTCCAGGTGACGGCAAACAGACCGGTGTTTTGCTGCTTGATATCCAGCAGAGCAGGGCGAATCTCATCGGCATAGGCCGGCGTTGCCGTATACAGGCTCACCAGCACAGCGACAATAAAGGTTTTGAGCAACGCCCGCAT
>Ga0209165_10000636_pt1 | contig 11940 bp, 10 predicted proteins | sample tdAd001_FD_187122 | JGI IMG/M metagenome (GOLD analysis project Ga0209165, IMG submission 187122) | Marine sediment microbial communities from the Atlantic coast under amendment with organic carbon and nitrate - tdAd00.1 (SPAdes)... | ecosystem: Environmental > Aquatic > Marine > Coastal >... | reverse complement strand
CCAGCAATGGATACTCGAAACCGACTGGAGAAATACTGCCAAGCCGCAGCCATTTCTCGCAATAGTGCTCGCCATGGATAAGCGGAAGATCAAGCTGGTTGGCGCTGTTACTGCGAGTGATGCCCGCGCGGGCCAGCAGGCGATAGGACTTGCTACTGGTTTCACAAACCCAGACATACTGATGCCGATGTGATTTGAGTGCCTCGACCAGTTCGCGCTGGCTGCGGTTAAACCAGTAGGGCGCCGAGCGTGAGTCTATGGTAAATACATTACGCACGTAGGGCATCTGTGCAAACAGTAATTTATTCCAGTCACCGATAGCCAGCACGTCGCAGGGTAAACCCCCACGCAGGTAGAGCTGCCTGAGCAACGGGGTGATCATTATCATGTCGCCGAAGGCGCCGAAGCGACAGACCAGCGGGTGAGAGTCAGGCATAACCGGAACAAGAGTGAAAGTGCGTGTCTAGTATATCAATGCCCCGGGGCAAAGACATGCCGTCGCAAGCTAGCGGTAATCCTGGTAAGATTTTTCCTCGACGATGGTCGAGTTTAAATGCAGGTTAACTTTTTTCTTGGCATTGGCGCGCTCGTCGTTGGTGACGTAAACCGCGCGCGCCAGTTCGACGAAGCGTTCGTTAAATCGCTTATTGCGCTCCTCGTCGCGAATATCGTCCTCGATCTCCCATAGTGCCTCGTTGACTGCCCTGAGTTCAGCGGTGAGTGCAGTGATTTCAGCATCGACCGCGACAGCTTCGCTCCATGCCTTGCTCAGCATATCGAGCTCGGTTTTGACGTTCGCCACCTTGGTCGCATCGGTCATGCGTTCCGCCTTGATCTGCAAAATAGTGATCTTGTCGAGTAACTCGCCGGGAGAGATCGGAATCAGAATTTCATTCATGCGTTCAGGTTCTGCTTTTGGAAGCGGACAATGTTAACCGCGGTGTCGGTTCATCTCAACCGAAAGCTCACGATCAGAATCGGCAACAGCACCAGGTTGGCAAGCAGGGCGGTCATCATCGCCAGTCCGCTCAGCAAACCGAAGTAGATGGTTGGGATAAAATTGGAAAGTACCAGAATCGAGAAGCCCAGCACCACAGTTACCGAGGTGTAATACATCGCGCGCGCAATACTGTTATGGCAACGCTTGACTGCGGCCCAGTGATTTCGATCCTCTAGAAACTCTCCACGAAAGCGATGCACATAGTGGATCGAATCGTCCACTCCGATACCGATCGCGATGGCGGCGATAGTTATCGTCATGATATCGAGCGGGATACCGATCCACCCCATTAAACCGAGTATCAACCCGGCGGCGATGATATTCGGTACAATCGCGGCCAACGCCAGACGCACCGAGCCGAAGAGTAGTATGAACATCAGCAGGATCGCGGCGAAGACGGCCCCGAGGGTCAGGATCTGCGACTTGAAGAGGCTTTGCAGCAGGTTGTTGAAGAGTACTGCGACTCCCGAAATCGTCACCTGCTCCGGCTCGAGGTTAAAGTTATCGATCAGGTCAAAATAAATCTTGTCGAGTAACTCCTGTCGTCGCAGCGACTTATCCGATTCGTACAGACGAATGCTGAAGCGCAGTTGATTGCCATTTTTCGACAGGTAGGGCGTTATCAGCGCATTTCTAACATCGTCCGGCAGACGCTTGTAAACCACCGCGAGTTTGAAGTCGTTATAAGGCTTGTCATTATTGAGTGACTCCAGCAATTGCATACCGGTATGGACCGACAACACCTTGCCCGTTTCCGGCAGCTGGTCCAGGTATTGATGAATCAGGGCGACCTCGCGCAGTCCATCGCGGTTAAACCAGTAGCTGTTCGCTGTTATATCGGTGATCTCGCCGAGATCTTCGAGCTCGATTACTTCGTCAGCCGGCGCATCGATAATGACGTCCAGCGGTGTCGTGCCACCGAGCTTGTTATCGATTAGACTCATGCCCTGGTAAATTTCGGTATTGTCCTTGTAATAGTCGATGAACCGGTTTTCGACCGATAACCTCGGTATCCCGGTTAAGCCAATGGCGACCAGAGCTACGAACAACATCAGCGCGGTGCGCGTCCGGTGCTGGATAAAATTTGCGATGCCCGAAGTGACTGCACCGGTCATGTCTTGCGTAACCGGGGTGTTCAGCCGTGGCAGCAGCATTAACGCGGCGGGGAACAGGATAAATGCGAGTAGAAATGAAACCACGATACCGATTACCATCATCCAGCCAAAGTCGATGACCGGACGAATACCACTCACCAGCAACGATCCGAAGGCGACCATGGTGGTGACCGCGGTGAAAAAACTCGGCGTGAATTTACTGTAGACGGTGCTACGCACCAGCTGGAGTTGACTGGCCTCGGGTTTGATTGTCGCAAGTTCACGGTAACGTACAATCAGGTGGATGATCAGCGAAAGCGTGATAATCAGCAGTAGCGATATGAAATTCGAAGATACCACGGTAACCGGCCACTGCATCCAGCCGAGATAACCGATCATCGTCCCTGCACTGATCAGGCAAACCCCCAGCGGTAACACGACCCAGCGGCTGTGGCGGAAAGAAACGGCCAGAATGACGACGATAAACAGGATTACGCCGACGCCGAACACCTTCAGATCGCTACGAATGAATGCGATTGAATCCGAGGTGATCATCGGCACACCGCCGAGGAAAAGGACCGCCTTGTCACGATAGCCATCCATAATTTCACGAATGTCGACAATGGTTTGATCCAGCCTGATCTTATGTGCCAGGTTCTCGATTCTTATCTGCGCCGACAGCTCGTCGAGCCGCGACCTGGAGTCCGGGTTCATGGCCGCCTTCGGGTATAACTTGTCACGGTTATTCAGCAGGTCCACAAGTTTTCTATTGACGACCAGGTTTACCTGCAGCGCGGTGGTATCGCCTTCGCTATTGACCAGCAGGTTTTCATACAGCGCGCTTTGCCTCAATTCCTGTTCGGCAAGCCGAATATCGACGTCTTCGCTTTCCAGCGTGCGCACTTGACGGACGATCTCCGAAAGTGACATGGGAGGGCTGTCTACTAGCGGTACGTCGAGCAGACTGACGACCGAGGCAACCTGTTCGAGGCTGCTCAATTCATCGCGCAGGCGAGTGATATCTGCCAGTACTTGCTTGCTGAAAAGCGCGTTTTCAGGGCTATAGGTAACGATTAGAAATTCGTCGGACCCATATTTCTCGCGAACGCCACGATAGTATTTAAGACTGGCGTCGTTTTCCAGCACCAACGAGTCGGCCGAAGCGTCGAGCTCGAACTCGGGCATATGCAACAGGAAGAAAACCACGATCATGGTGACAGTGATCAGTGTGATCAGCGGATGTTTCAGCACCAGGCGGTCATAAGTCCTTATAAATTTAGGCGGCATGAACTGAATTCCCTATTTGGCCGGCCCGTAAGCCTTGTTTGAGAATCGGCGATAACTCCACTGGTACTGCTCCGGGAATTGTCTGACCAACTGCTCGATTTTATCGTTCATGTACCGGGCGCTCGTGGCTTCATCACTAGCCAGGCGTTCGCGATCTAGCGGCTGGATAATCAGGCCGAACTCTCCCGGCGGCGAACTGCGGTAAATAGTAGCAATAAATACATCGCAGTCTACCTTGTTGCATAGATTCCTTACCAGTGTCGTGGTTGGTGCGCTGATACCAAAGAATTCGGATTTGATGCGAGCCTTGCCCACACCGGGCTTTTGATCGGGCAGGATCATCAGGGTGCTGTTTGTGCGCAGGCCGATTAGCAGTTTACGTAAACCGTGTTTTTTGGTTGGCACTGGTGTGCCGCCGGTACGCCCGCGCAACTGTCGAATATACTCGTCCAGCGCCTTGTCCTTGAGGCGTTTGTAAAGAATGATTGCGTCGCAGTGCTGACCCAGCCAGATGCCCAGCATTTCCCAGCTGCCTAAATGAGGTGCCAGTACAATCTTGCCCCTGTCGGTCTGCTGGAATTCCGCGCATATATCGAGGGTGGTTATGCAGGGTAATATTTTTTCTGCCGGCCAGCGCCACACTGCGGCCAGTTCGGTAAATACATAGATCGTATGTCGCAGTGCCCGACGATATAGTTGCTCCTGTGCGGATTGATCCAGCCGGGGAAAACAAAGGCCGATATTCTCATGCATCTGCCGTGAAAACCGGTTCGGTATAGCGCCGGCAACAAAAGCCATTGCATTGGCAAACCGGTACTGAAAGCGCAGCGGGAAATGAGTCAGTAACCCGAGAATGCACTGGATCGCGGGTTTGATCAATTTAGCGCGACTGCTCGATTTTTGCCCAGCTATCGCGTAGCGTCATGGTGCGATTGAATACAGGCTTGTCAGGCGTGGAATCGTAGTCGCTGATGAAATAACCCAGTCGCTCGAACTGGTAGGCGAGCGGATTGTCCACCAACTCGATAGCGGGTTCGAACTTCGCCTGATCCATGACGAGGTTGGAATCGGGATTGAGCGCCTGATGAAAGTCTGCCATCGCCCCCGGATTAGCCGTCGTAAACAGGCGGTCGTAGAGATTGACGGTTGCATCCACAGCGTGGCGAGCGCTAACCCAGTGAATGGTGCCCTTGACTTTGCGCCCGTCGGGACTGCTGCCGCCGCGGCTTGCGGGGTCATAGCTGCAAACCAGCGATTCAATTTCGCCGGCGTCGTTTTTGATAACTTCCTTGCAGGTGATGTAGCAGGCGAAACGCAGACGTACTTCCCGCCCCGGGCTGAGCCGGAAAAACTTCTTTGGCGCGTCTTCCATGAAGTCGTCGCGCTCGATATAAATCTCCCGCGAGAACGGTATCTCGCGGGTACCGTAATCCGGGTTTTGCGGATGGTTGGCACCGCTGAAGACTTCTTCCTGGTCTGCAGGGTAGTTCTCGATCACCACCTTAAGCGGATTGATTACCGCCATGCGCCGGATCGCGCGCGTGTTTAAGTCCTCGCGCAGCACATTTTCGAGCACGCCCATTTCGATAGTGCTGTACTTCTTGGTGACGCCGATGATATCGCAGAAGGCGACAATCGATTCAGGGGTAAATCCGCGTCGACGCATGCCCGAGATGGTCAGCATGCGCGGATCATCCCAGCCATTCACATGCCCTTCGCTTACCAGCTGGTTGAGCTTACGTTTGCTGGTCAGTGAGTACTCCAGCTGCAGGCGCGCAAATTCGGTCTGCACAGGTCGCGACGGCGTCTCGAGGTTATCCAGAATCCAGTCGTAAAGCGGGCGATGATCTTCGAACTCCATGGTACACAGCGAATGGGTTACGCCCTCGATCGCATCCGATAACCCATGCGTAAAATCATACAGCGGGTAGATGCACCAGGTGTCGCCGGTGTTGTGATGGGTAGCGTGGCGAATGCGATACAGCACCGGGTCGCGCATGTTGATATTCGGCGATTGCATATCGATTTTCGCGCGCAACACGTGCGCGCCGTCCGGGTACTCGTCGTTTTTCATCGCTTCGAACAACTGCAGGTTTTCCTGCGGGCTGCGATCGCGGTAAGGACTGTCGACTCCCACGCTAGTCAGGGTGCCGCGATTTTCGCGCATTTCATCTGCATTCTGACTGTCGACATAAGCCAGTCCCTGCCTTATTAAATCCAGCGCATAGCCGTAAAGTTGCTCGAAGTAGTCCGACGCAAACGGGTTGCTGTGCCAGCTGAACCCCAGCCACTCGACATCCCGCCGAATCGAATTGACGTATTCCACGCTCTCCTTTTCGGGGTTGGTGTCATCGAAGCGCAGGTTGCAGTAGCCGCCGTAATCCCTGGCGACACCAAAGTTGAGGCAGATCGACTTGGCATGACCGATGTGCAGATAACCGTTCGGCTCTGGCGGGAAGCGGGTAATTACCTTCGAAACTTTGTCCGAGGCCAGGTCGGCATCGATGATATCGCGGATAAAATTTGAACTGTCGCTGTTGTCAGCGCTGGAATCGGACATGGGCTGGTTCTGCATCGGGATCGAATCGCGGAATTTTAACCGATCCGGCACTAAAGCTGAATTGATTTACAGTGGCTTGTGGTTAGCCCCGCCATTTAATCGATTATTATTGTCGGAGTTACCGTTGCTGGGCTACAAATCACGGCGTAAGTTCGAGCATAGATAAGCTACAATGCCACCTTTTTTGTTATTCCAGGAGCAAGTCATGCCACGTTTTGATCGACTTTTGATCACCGGCGCCGCGGGAAATCTGGGCCAGGTGTTACGCCGGGGTCTGGCGCCACTGGCGACAACTGTTCGTCTTACCGACCGGGACGATATCGGTACCACCGAGGCGCACGAAGAGGCCATGTCCTGCGAACTCGGCGATTTTGAGGCGGTCATGAGGGTCGTCGAAGGTTGCGATGCGATCGTCCACTTCGGTGCGGCCCCGGTGGAAAGACCCTGGGCCGAGATTCTCGAAAGCTCGATCAAGGGTGGTTACAACGTCTATGAAGCAGCCCGCCGTCATGGCATCAAGCGTATCGTTTACGCCAGTTCGATCCACGCGGTAGGTTACGAACGCCGCGAAGTCGGCGCCGATACGGATACGCCCCATAACCCGGACACGCTGTACGGAGTTTCCAAGTGTTTCGTCGAAGACCTGGCCAAACTATATTTTAACAAGTTTGGTATCGAATCGGCCTGTCTACGCATCAATTCCTGCTTCCCCAAACCAGTCGACCGCCGGCATCTGGCTACCTGGCTGAGTTTCGATGACCTGGTGCAGCTGGTGGAGCGCTGCCTGGTATCCGAACGTATCGGTCACAGCGTCGTTTACGGTATTTCAGATAACAGGGAGTTATTTTTTTCAAACCACAAGGTCGCGCATCTGGGCTATCGACCCAAAGACAGTGCCGAAGACTATCGTGCCGAAGTGGAAGCTGCAGTGGGTCCGGGGGACCCCTTCGATCCGGCGATCGAATTTGTCGGTGGCTTCCTGTGCGCATACGGACATCCCGATGAAGAAGAGCGCACCAACTGAGACGGTTTAAGGTATTAACTGTCTGGGTTCCGGTCAGGGTTTATTTCCACTCGCGATGGTGTCGTGAAACTTCCGGAATCGGGCGTGGCGGGAGATCAATCGACGGTGTACCGATATAGATAAAGCCGATGATGTGCTCGTTTTCGTCGAGCCCCAGTTCGCTGCAGACATAAGCATCGTAAGCGTTGGCGCCGGTGAGCCAGACTGAACCGAAGCCGAGTGCGTTGCTGGCCAGCAGCACGTTGTGTGCGGCCGCGCCGGCGCTAAGCAGCTGTTCGATCTCGGGGATCTTGGGGCTGTTGATCGGGCTTGCCACCACCACTACGATCAGAGGCGAGCGCAGGGGTTTGTCTTTCTGCTTGGCCAGGTAGGCCGGGTCGACACCCGGCTCGCGATCGAGCGTAGCCTGGCCGAAAATTTCGGAAAGTTTACGCCGCGCCTTGCCGCGAATGCTGATGAAGCGATAGGGGTGTAGACGTCCGTGATCGGGGGCGGTCAACGCAGTTTTCAGGATCAGTCGCAACTGCTCGTCGTCGGGCGCGGGTTCGACCAATGACTTTGCCGGGGTCGAGTAGCGGTTCAGGTTTTTCAGTGATTCTTTCATCGGTGCGGCTAATTAAATTTGGCGTCAAAGCCGCCAATGATACACTTCGCCATCAGTTGATGAGTAGTTTTTCTAAATGATCAGATATCAGATTAGCGGTCGTAATCCCGCCAGCCATTACTTCGAAGTTACGCTCCGGATCGATAACCCCGACCCGGACGGGCAGCGACTGCGCCTGCCTAACTGGATCCCCGGCAGTTACATGATTCGCGATTTCTCACGCAACCTGCTCGACTTGCGTGCCCACAGTCAGGCCGGCGAACTTGCCATCGAACAAATCGACAAGTCCAACTGGCGACTTGGCGCGAGCAGCGGTGAGTTAACCGTTGCATACAGGGTCTACGCGAAAGATCTTTCGGTTCGCACCGCCCACCTCGACCATACCCATGGCTATTACAACGGCAGCAGCGTGTTCGTCGAAGTGATGGGGCAGGGCGATCAGCCCTGCGAGGTGTTGATCGAAAAGCCCGATGCGGCTTTTTATGCCAACTGGCAACTGGCGACCTCGCTCAAGCGCAAACAGGCCGAGACCTATGGTTTCGGTCTCTACGAAGCACTTGATTACGATGATTTGATCGACCATCCGGTAGAAATGGGCGCGTTCACACGCATCACTTTCGAGGCTTGCGGGGTGCCGCACGATATTATCCTGAGCGGTCGCTTCGAATGTGACCAGGCACGTCTCGCCGCCGATCTCAAAACCATTTGCGAACACCACATCCGCTTTTTCGGCGAGCCGGCACCGATGGATTACTACCAGTTCCAGGTGATGGTTGTCGGCGAGGGCTACGGGGGACTCGAACATCGTGCCAGTACCAGTCTGATCGCAAGCCGCGCCAGTCTGCCAAAACCCGGACAGACCGGCGTAGACGATGATTACCGTGATTTTCTCGGGCTCTGCAGCCACGAGTATTTTCATACCTGGAATGTCAAGCGTATCAAGCCCGCGGTTTACCAGCCTTACGATCTCCAGCAAGAGGTTTATACCGATTTGCTGTGGGCGTTTGAAGGCATCACGTCGTACTACGACGATCTGGGTCTGCTGCGCAGCGGACTGATCGAAATGGATAGTTACCTCGAATTGCTTGCGCAAACCATGACGCGGGTGCAACGCGGTCTCGGGCGCAGTCGCCAGTCGGCGGCGGAATCGAGCTTCAACGCCTGGACCAAGTTTTATAAACAGGACGAAAATGCCGCCAATGCAATCGTAAGCTACTATGCCAAGGGTAGCCTGATCGCGGCATGCATCGATTTGAAAATGCGCGAGTTGACCGATGGGCAACAAAATCTCGACGCGGTCATGCGCCGTCTCTGGCAGGCTTGTATCGAGCAGGGGAAGGGTGTGGAGCCTGATAGCATTCAACAACTGGTCAGCGAAATCACCGGTGTTGATCTCGGATATTTTCTACAGGAACTGATTTATGGCACGAGTGAATTGCCACTAACCGAACTGCTCGCTTCGGTCGGTGTTGAAGTGGAGCAACGCGTGGCCAAAAACCCGCAGGACAAGGGTGGCAAGGATGTTGACGCTGGGTTGCCCGCGGCCGATTTCGGCGCTACGTTAAAGGACGGGGAGGCCGGGTTGATGATTCAACGCGTCGTCGAAGCCGGCGCCGCTCAAAGCGGCGGGCTGTCCGCGGGCGATCAGGTTATTGCGCTCGACGGGCTCCGGCTAAACCAGGCACAGCTGGAAAGTAAAATTCTGCGCGCGAAGCCGGGGGATGTGTGGCAGGTTCATGCCTTCCGCCGGGATGAATTGCATCAGTTTGAAATAGTCCTGCAGGCAGCAGCGGCGACTACCTTGGTGTTGAAAGCTACCGATCAACAGCAGGCGGCGCGCAAGGACTGGCTGGGCTGCTGATGCCCGCTGAGCCAATCAACGAGTCCGAGGTCAGGCAGGCAGTAGAGCGACACGGTCTTGACTGGCATTATCAGCATAATACTGAATCCACCAATGCCGACGTGTTGCGCTACCAGCAGCAGCACCAGCGTGAAGTGGTCGCGGTCAGTGAGGCGCAAAGCGCCGGTCGGGGCAGGCGGGGACGCCAGTGGCTGTCGCCGTTTGCACGCAATATTTATTGCACCATAGGCATTGCCAAGGAGATTCCTGCGAGTAGCCAGGGATTGCTCAGCATCGTCACCGGCCTCGCATTATGCCGGGCATTACAACACAGCACCGCGGCAATGGTGGGTCTGAAATGGCCGAATGATCTGCTCTTCGATGGTCGTAAGCTCGGTGGCATTCTGATCGAGTCGCGTCCGCTGGACGAGGCCTGTATTTATTTCGCGATCGGTTTCGGCCTGAATGTGTTCATGAGTGACGCGGAACTCGCCGAAATTCCACAGCCTGCCACTAGCCTGGCCCAGGTTACAGCGGCCGGGGTCGATCGTACCCGGGTGCTAACGGCTTCGATCGACAGGGTGATCCAGGCGGTGCGCGAGTTCGAAGACAACGCGATACCGGCATTGATCGCCGAGTTCGCGCAATTTGACGTTTATCACGATCGTCAGATCGAAGTGATTGCCGGCGACAGTCGTAGCCGCGGAATAAATCGCGGTATTACGTCGAATGGACAGTTGCAACTCGAAACGGCGCAAGGCATCGAAATTCATTCGGCGGCCGAGATTTCGCTCAGGGCTGTAGACGAATGATTTTGCTCGACTGCGGTAACAGTCATCTCAAGGCGCAGTTCTGGGAGGTGGGACGATTACAGGCCAGCTTTGTCGGCACGTATCATTCCGCCTGGCGGCAACGGCTGGAACACTGGATGCAGGGGTTGCCAGCGACACATTGTTATTTTGCCTCGGTACTCGACGCCAAGCGACAGGCCGAACTGGATCAATGGCTGGCACAGCAATTTGCAACTGCGGTGACTCGCTTTGTGTCGGCCGCGTCGGTGCTTGGCGTGACAAATGGCTACCAACAACCTGAACGCCTGGGTGACGACCGCTGGATGACTTTGATCGCGGCGCGGGAAATGGTAACGGGAGACTGTTTCATAATCGACGCCGGCAGCGCGATAACACTGGACCTGTTGCGTGCGGATGGGTGGCACCTGGGGGGCGCGATTCTGCCTGGCTTCAATACCTCGCTCGAACATTTCAAGCGTATATTCGAATATATTGATTTTAACGATCCGGCGATTGCCGAAACCCGGCAACCCGGCTGTTCAACCGAGGCCGCGATTCATATAGACTACGCGCAAACTGTTAGCGAGACCCTCCCCGACCTAGTGAATCGCTGGAGCCAGGAATTTGATGATGATACAAGCATACTGCTCGCCGGAGGCGATGCGGGACGGGTGCAACGCCTGTTCGGTCCGTCGGCTAGAATCATTCCCGATCTCGTGTTCCGCGGAATACATCGACTGAGCCAACAATGAAAGTATTTTTTGCCTTACTGCTGATCGCCAATATCGCCTTTGCGGTGTTCCAGTGGCTACTGCCTTACGATCAATTGTTCGTTGAAAAGAAAAAGATTCCAGCCGGTGAACAGCTGCAGATGCTGACCAACGCCAACGTCGCGATCATTAGTGAAGCAGAGGTGGTTTCCAAAGCCGAAGCCGAAAATCAGGTTGCAGTGAAACCCGAAGTTCTGGTGACCGAGGACTCCAGTGACCTGCGCGTTTGTTATACGATTGGACCAATTACCGACAAGTCACGCGCAATCGAAATCAGCGGTCGTTATAGCGGCAACCGGGCCTGGACCGCGTTGAAGTCCAGCCTGGAAAAACAGTATCTCGGGGTGATGGTGTATATCGCTGGTCACGAGACCCGCGGGGCGGCGATTACCACTGCCAACAAGCTCTCGGCCAAGGGTATCCGCGATCACATTATTGTTAACCAGCCCGAGCACCCGAACCTGCTGTCGCTGGGTGTTTTTGGATTGAAAAAGAACGCTGATCGTCTCAAGACCAGAGTCGCCAAGTTGGGTTTCCCGGCTGAAACCGAGGCGCGTTATCGGGAACGCACCATCTACTGGCTCTATGTCGAGCAATCCAGCGAAACCGAATTGCTGCAGTTACTCGTTGATGACGAATTTGATAGTGGCATCAGCCAGATTCCGACCCGGTGCCTGCCCAGGTAGGTTGAAGCGGTTACCGACTCGCGGAGTACCGGTTTAGAAAACAGGCAGCCCTGGGGATGCTGTTAGTCATACTAGCGTCGCACGTCCGGTAAGCTTGCCAACTCAGAGCAAAAACAATAGAATTCGCGCCCTTGGAAGGGATAAGAACTACCCTCTCAAGACATAACAGCAATAATATGATAGGCAAATTGCCGGCGTAGCTCAGTTGGTAGAGCAACTGACTTGTAATCAGTAGGTCCCGCGTTCGATTCGTGGTGCCGGCACCAATTCAAAGCCCCTGATGA
>Ga0209165_10000635_pt1 | contig 11944 bp, 12 predicted proteins | sample tdAd001_FD_187122 | JGI IMG/M metagenome (GOLD analysis project Ga0209165, IMG submission 187122) | Marine sediment microbial communities from the Atlantic coast under amendment with organic carbon and nitrate - tdAd00.1 (SPAdes)... | ecosystem: Environmental > Aquatic > Marine > Coastal >... | reverse complement strand
CATGGGCTTCTGCTCAGCGATGGCAGTAATGTTTGGTTTGCCGAAGGGCGCAACGGCGATGATCGCCGACGCTCTCGAGAACAAACCCAAGCCAACGTTGGTGTGGCTCAACTTCCAAGATTGCGCGGGCAACACCGAATCGTTCCTGCGCGCTAGTAAGCCGACCGCGGCGGAGGTGATCCTCGATCTGATCTCGATCGACTATCACGAGGTGATCATGGCAGCAGCCGGTCACCAAGCGGAGGCGAACCTTCACTCGGTCGTCGAGAACCAGAAGGGCGCGTACATCGCGGTCGTCGAGGGCTCGATCCCAACCGGAGCAAACGGCGCGTACTGCACCGTGGGCGGCAAGTCGGCGATGCAGTTGGCCAACGAAGTCTGCGGCAACGCGCTGGCAACGGTTGCGGTCGGCACCTGCGCTTCGTTTGGCGGAATCCCGGCAGCCTCGCCGAATCCGACCGGCGCACTCGGCGTTGCCGATGCGGTCCCAGGGATCAAGACCTTGATCAACCTGTCGGCCTGTCCGGTGAACGCGCAGAACCTCACCGCGACGTTGGTTTACTTCCTGACGTACGGACGGTTCCCCGCCCTCGACAAGCTGAATCGCCCGCTTTTCGCATACGGAAAGTCGATTCACGACAACTGTGAGCGGCGCGCTCATTACGACTCGGGCCAGTACGTCGAGCAATGGGGCGACGAAGCACATCGCGACGGTCAATGCCTCTACAAGATGGGCTGCAAGGGCCCCGTGTCGTTCCAGAACTGCCCGAACGTGGGCTGGAACGACAACACGAGCTGGCCGATCGCGTGCGGCCACGGTTGTATCGGCTGCGCAGAGCCAGACTTCTGGGACAAGATGACGCCCTTCTACTCGCACCTCCCAGGCTTCCCCGGTTTCGGCAAAGGCTCGGACATCGATAAGGTCGGCTTCTGGGCGACCATCGGTGTCACGACCGCGTTTGCAACACACACCTTGGTACACCTCGGAAAGAAGCTCGTTGGAACGGGTGCGGATCATGCACCAGAGGGCCCGCCGGAGCGGACCGATGAAGGAGGCGCAGAATGACCCATATCGTTGTCGACCCGGTAACCCGCATCGAAGGCCACCTGCGCATCGAGGCGGAAATCAACGAGGGTCAAGTCTCCGACGCTTGGTCTTCGTCGACCATGTTCCGTGGGATCGAGATCATCCTACAAGGCCGCGACCCGCGCGATGCCTGGGCTTTTACCCAGCGCATCTGTGGCGTCTGCACGACGGTGCATGCGATTGCTTCGATCCGCGCGGTCGAAGACGCGATCGGCGCGAAGCCTCCGCCCAATGCGCGGATCCTCCGCAACCTGATCATCGCGTCCCAGTGCATCCAGGACCACGTGATCCACTTCTATCACCTGCACGCACTCGACTGGGTCGACATCGTGTCGGCCCTAAGCGCGGACCCGGGGGAAACCGCGGCTCTCGCACAGTCGATTTCGGACTGGCCGAAGTCGAGCGCCACGTACTTCAAGGGCATCCAGGACCGCGTCAAAGGCTTGGTCGATCGAGGGCAACTCGGGCCATTTGCCAACGCATATTGGGGGCATTCGGCGTACAAGCTCCCGCCGGCAGCCAATCTCATGGCCGTGGCGCACTATCTCGAAGCGCTCGAGTGGCAGCGTGAGTTCATCAAGATGCACGCCATCCTCGGCGGCAAGAACCCACACCTGCAGAGCTTCCTCGTCGGCGGCATGGCAACTCCGGTCGACCCGGACAAGCAGGCTTCGCTGAACATCCACACGATCGCTCAGTTCAAGAAGCTCATCGCGGGCGCGCAAGAGTTCGTGAGCAAGGTGTACATCCCGGACCTGCTCGCGGTCGCCTCGTTCTACAAGGACTGGGCCGGCTACGGCGCTGGCGTAGGCAACTACATGGTGTACGGCGAGTACCCGCTCGACGACGAGGCGAACCCAGATCTCTACATCAAGCCGGGCATCATTCGCGCGCGCGATATCTCGAAGGTGGAAGAGTTCGATCCGTCGAAGATCACCGAGCAGATCACGCACTCCTGGTACGACTACGCGGGCGGCGAAGAGGCAGCGCTTCACCCGTCCGAGGGCGAAACCAAGCCGAACTACACTGGGCCGCAGCCACCCTACGAGCGCCTGGACACCTCGAAGAAGTACTCTTGGCTGAAGTCGCCCCGCTACGAAGGCGTGCCGATGGAGGTCGGACCTTTGTCGCGGATGTTGGTCAACTACGTTCGCGGTCACGAACAGGTGCAAGGCCTGGTCAACCACGTGCTGAAGACGCTGGGCGTGGGCCCCGAGGCCCTGTTCTCGACACTCGGCCGGGTCGCGGCACGAGGCATCGAAACGCAGCTGCTGGTCGACAAGATCGGCGACTGGGTCGACGAGCTCGCCGACAACATGGGCAAGGGCGAGCTTCGCATCCACGACAACAGCAAGTGGGAGCCGGAGAGCTGGCCGGCCGACTGCATGGGAGCCGGTTTCCACGAGGCACCGCGTGGCTCGCTCGGACACTGGGTCCACGTCAAGAATGCCAAGATCGAACGCTACCAATGCGTGGTTCCGAGCACCTGGAACGCCGGGCCACGGGATTCGGGCGACGTGCCCGGCCCCTATGAGGCAGCTCTGGTAGGAACCCCGGTAGCCGATCCTGAGCAGCCACTCGAGATCCTGAGAACAATACACTCCTTCGACCCATGCATGGCCTGTGGCGTGCACGTCGTCGAACCTGGAGGGCGCGAGATCACTCGCGTGAAGGCACGATGACTCCCCCGCCGGCAGGCGCCGCAGTGAAGGGAGGGGCTCGTCCGAAAGTGAGCCCTAGGAAGCACGATGTCCATGGGATCGAGCGGGTCTACGTCTGGGACCTGCTCGTCCGGATGAGCCACTGGATCATCATGATGTCGGTTTTCATCCTCGCGATCACTGGGATCTACATCGGCACGCCGTATCTGATTCCAACTGGCCCTGCGAGTGAGCAACTCGTCATGGCCAACATGAAGACCGTGCACTTCTATACGGCCATCATCTTCACCCTTGCGGTGGCTTCGCGCATTGCCTGGATGTTTGTGGGTTCGTACTACGCGCGCTGGCATCAGTTCGTGCCGATGACCCCACGACGAAGGCGTGACGTCCTCGGGATGTTGAAGTTCTACATGTTTCTCTCCAAAGAGCCGCCAATGAACGTGGGTCACAACCCGCTGGCCGGCTCCTTCTACGTGCTGGTGTTCCTTCTCTACCTCACGATGATCTTCACCGGCTTCGCTCTCTACTCGGTGAGCTCAGTGGGCTACATGCAGATGTGGGAGTTCCTGGTCCCGCTCTTCGGCGGCCTGCAGATGGCGCGCTGGATTCATCACATCGCGATGTGGTTCATCCTAGGCTTCGTCGCTCACCACATCTGGAGCGCAATGCTCGTCTCTCGTGTCGAGGGCATGGGGCTGATTGACTCACTATTCAGCGGCTACAAGTTCCTGCCGAAGAGCTGGCGCAACCGGGATGACTGACCGCACGCCGGTCCTCGTCTTGGGGCTCGGCAACGTCGTCTGCACGGACGACGGTGCGGGCATTGCCGCCATCCACAAGCTGCTTCGGGAGTACGACATGCCCGAAGGCGTGCTCGCCCTCGATGGCGGCACGCTCGGGCTCTCACTTCTTCCCCTAGTCGACAACGCAGATCAGGTGATTCTGGTCGACGCGATCAAGGCCGATGGCCCACCGGGGACGCAGGTCCGAATCGAGGGCGAAGAGGTGGCTCCGGCAGTCTACGAGCGGCTTTCTCCACACCAAATTGGGGTCGCCGACCTTCTCGCGGGTGCCAGCCTACTCGACCGCTATCCCGACCGCGTAGTGGTGATCGGTGTCGTGCCTGAGTCGATCGACCTTGGAGTCGAGCGAACGCCTGCCGTGGAGGCAAGCATTCCCGAGCTCGTCGACCGTGTGGTAGAGGAGCTTACCGCCATGGGCTACCCGCCGGTCCGCTCATCGGAGATTCGCGATGAAAGCCATGGGAGCGCTGCTCATGTCGCTCGCACTCTCGGCGTGTAGCGCCGAGGACACTCCGTCGACGATCGACTACAGCAAGCTAGAAGTTCCGGTCGAACGGCTCGCTTCCGACGACGCGCGAGGGCGCGGCCGGGTGCTGTTCAAGAAGAAGTGCGCGCTCTGCCATGGCGAGCGCGCCGATGGAAGGGGCGCGCGCAGCGAAAACCTATCCGGCAAGCCGATTAATTTCCACAACAAGGAGTGGCGGGCGGACACGACGCCATTACATTTGTTCGAAGTGTTGACCGAGGGCAAGCGCGGAACATCGATGCCTGCCTGGCCAACGATGAGCAGCGAGCAGAAGTGGGACGTCGTCGCATATGTTCTCAGCGTGGCTGAGGACGGGCCGTGATGGCGGGGCGTCGAATCGAAATTCGAGGGACGGTGCAGGGTGTGGGGTTTCGGCCCTGGGTGTACCGCGTCGCCAAGCGGATGGGTGTGGCTGGCAGGGTGAGAAATGCGCCCGCCGGCGTCACGATCGAAGCTTTCGCCTCGGACGATGTGCTCGACCGCTTTGTCGAGCAATTGCAATCCCCTACGCCTTCATCGGCGCGAGTCTTGGACCTGCGCAGCGCCCGGATCGCCGACGAGACTTTGGATGGTTTCGTGATCGAATCGAGCGACACAGTTGGCGACAAGACACTGTCCATTCCACCGGACCTCGCTACCTGCGCGGAGTGCCAGGCGGAGATCCTCGACCCCAGTGATCGACGCTACCAGTACGCGTTCACCAACTGCACAGCCTGTGGCCCGCGATTCACCATCGCGACCGGCATTCCGTACGACCGGCCTGCGACGACGATGTCGCAATTCCAGATGTGTCCGGAGTGCCAGCAGGAGTATGGCGACGTCGAAGACCGACGCTTTCATGCTCAACCCAACGCGTGCCCGAAGTGCGGACCGAAGCTGAGCCTCACGGCGGTCGATGGCGGTGCTGTTCCTGGCACCGACCCACTCGACAGCGCCGTGCAACTCTTGAAGCGCGGCGCGGTAGTGGCGGTCAAAGGCCTGGGCGGTTTTCATCTCGCTTGCGACGCAACCAATGCAACTGCGGTTCGACTCCTCCGCGAACGCAAGCATCGCGATGAAAAACCGTTTGGCGTGATGGTCGCTGACCTCGACGCTGTGCGTGCAGTCGCAGAAGTCACGCCCGAGGAAGAGGCACTGCTAGCCTCGCCAGAGCGGCCGATCGTCCTCGTGCGCGCCAGGGAGGAGACGCGCCTGGTGCCTGATGTGAGCCCGGACACCCCACTTTTGGGCTTGTTTTTGCCCTATACGCCATTGCACCACTTACTCCTGGCAAAGGTCCGGCGCCCGCTAGTCATGACGTCCGCAAACGTTTCTGATGAGCCGATCTGCCGTGGCAATGAGGAGGCGCTGCGACGGCTCGACGGGATTGCCGATGCGATCTTGTTCCACGACCGCGACATCGCGATGCGGTGTGACGATTCGGTGGCGAGAGTCATTGCAGGCGTGCCAACCATCATGCGCCGTTCCCGAGGCTTCGTGCCGCGGCCCTTCCAGTTGTCGAGGGCGGTGTCACGCCCTGTGTTGGCCTGCGGTGCTCATCTGAAGAACACCTTCTGCATCGCATTCGGGGATACCGCATACTTCGGCCCGCACATCGGCGACCTCGAAACGGTCGCGGCGCTCGAGTTCTTTGAAGACGCGGTCGAGCGGATGCAAACCATTCTTTCAATTCGTCCGGAAGTCATTGCTCATGACCTCCACCCGGGATACCTGTCGACGCGCTACGCACATGCACGAAACGATGTGGTCCGAGTCGGCGTGCAACATCACCATGCGCACGTTGCCAGCGCAATGGCGGAGCACGGGGTGAAGGGTCCGGTACTCGGTGTAGCGTACGACGGCACGGGGTTTGGCGAGGACGGCACCTCTTGGGGGGGCGAGTTTCTCCTGTGTTTTGCGGGTCGTTTCGAGCGCCTTGCGACCTTTCGGCCGGTGCGGCTTGCGGGCGGCGATCTGGCGATGAGAGAGGTTTGGAGGATCACGTATGCGCTCCTCTACGACGCGTTTGACGGCAAGCCTGCAACCGATGCGCTTCCTCTCTTCGACAGCGTGGCACCAGAGTCGCTGCGTGTGGTTTCGCAGATGATCGAGCGCGACCTCAACGCGCCTCGCGCACGTGGAGTGGGACGCTACTTCGACGGGTTCGGGGCGTTAGCGTTGAACCGGCCGGTGTCTACCTACGAGGGACAGATCGCGATCGCGTGGGATCACGTGGCGAACGACGCGGTGCGCGACGCGTACCCATTCGCGCTCGACCGAAGCGTGGCGCCCATGGAAGTCGATCTGCGGCCGGCCGTGCGCGCGGCATGCAAAGATGTGATGGCCGGCGTGTCCCCAGGAGACGTTTCTGGGCGGTTCCACAACACGGTCGTGGCGGTCACGGTAGAGGTTGTGAGAGCCCTCCTGGCAGAGCACGGTAACCTCTCTGTGATCCTGACTGGCGGTGTTTTTCAGAATGCCCGGCTCGTGGCTGGAATCGAAGAGAAATTAGCTAATGAAATCAAAGTCTTGCGACATCACGAAGTTCCGCCGGGCGATGGAGGAATTGCGCTCGGTCAGGCCTTGATCGCGGACGCGTTTCTGGGAGACAAAGGTTGATACCCCAAGGAGTTATCCCATGTGCTTAGGTGTCCCAGGCAAAGTGATCGAAGTCGACCGCGAGATGCAGATCGCGACCGTCGATTTTTGGGGTGTGCAAAAGCAGGTTCGTCTCGAGGTCTGCGACGCGCCAGTCGATCCGGGCGACTATATCTTGAATCACGTGGGCTTTGCGATTCGTCGAATCCCACCGGAAGAAGCGGCCGAGACCTTGGCGCTCTATGACGAGCTCCTCCGGCTTGCCGATGAGCAAGACTTGATGACCGCGGACGTTCGCGCCGAGATCGACGCCGCGCCCGATGCGAGGCCTGCCACGAAGGGAGCGCCCGATGAATCCGAGTGACGCGTTCGCTCAGATGAAGTTCCGAGACCCGACGCGGGCTCGCGGACTTCGTGACGCTCTGGAGCGTCTCGTCCGAGACGCGGACCATGCGCCCGTATCGGTGATGCACGTTTGCGGAAGCCATGAGCAGGCGATTGCGAAGTTCGGGCTGAGAGCCGCCTTCCCCGAGGAATTACAGGTGATTATGGGGCCTGGCTGCCCTGTCTGTGTCACCGATGTGCCGGAGGTCGACGAAGCCGTGGCGCTTGCGAAGCAGGGTGTTCGCATCGCGTCTTACGGAGACATGCTCAGGGTCCCGGGCACTTCGCAGTCGTTGGCTGATGCGAAGGCAGAGGGCGCGAACGTCGACGTGGTGTACAGCGTGACGCAAGCCGTGGAGCTCGCCCGAGAGCATGACGAGGAGATCGTCTTTTTCGCATCAGGCTTCGAGACGACGGCGGTGGCGACAGCCGCCATTCTGGTCGATGATCCGCCGGACAACTTCTCGGTACTTTCGGCACACAAATACATCCCTCCAGTCATGGAGATCGTCGCCGAGATGCCGGAAACCAAGATCGAAGGCTTCCTTGCGGCAGGACATGCAGCGACGATCACGGGCTCGGCGGTGTTCGAGAAGTTCGTTGAACGTCACGGCTTGCCGGTCGTGATCGCGGGCTTCGAGCCACTGGACGTCATGGCGGGGCTGGTAAAGCTGCTCGAGGTGATCAACAGCGGCGAGCCAAGGGTCGAGAACGCCTTTCCACGCTGCGTAACGCGGGAGGGGAACATTCACGCTCAGAAGCTGCTTTGGCGCGTCTTCCGAGCCACTGGGGGTCGCTGGCGCGGCATCGCGCACGTCCCGAACGGCAACCTCCGGCTTCGCGATGAGTTCGCCAAGTACGACACGCGAAAGCGCTTCACGATCGACGCGTCTGCGCTCTGGAGCTACGCGCCGCCTAAGCTCGTGCAGCAGTGCCAGTGCGGCGACATCATGGCGGGGATTGCGTCGCCATCGGACTGCCAACTCTTTGGTAAGGAGTGTACGCCGGACAAGCCGGTCGGCGCATGCATGGTCAGCGCAGAGGGCACTTGCAGGATCTGGCATCAGTACGGTGGACGGCCCGACCTGCGCTCGATGAAGCGAGGCGCTGCATGACACGCAACGCACGATTCATCGACGAACGGATCACGCTCAAGTACGGCACGGGCGGAGGCGCGATGCGCGCGCTGATCGAACAGGTGTTCGCGAAGGACATGGGCGACGTTGGGGACGACGGCATTGGGCTCGCGGCGATGGACGACGGCGCGGCGATCCGCATTGGCGACCAGTACTTGGTGATCGCGACAGACTCGCACGTGGTGCAACCCATCGAGTTTCCAGGAGGGGACATCGGGCGCTTGGCCGTTTCCGGAACTGTCAATGATCTCGCAATGATGGGGGCGACAAAACCTTTGGCGCTGACCTGCGCGGTGATCATCGAAGATGGCTTTGAGCGCGATACGCTGAAGCGGATCTGGGAGTCGATTCGAGCGACATGTGAAGAGGCCGAAACGACAATCGTGACCGGTGACACCAAGGTGATGGGTCACGGCGAGCTCGACGGTCTCGTCCTGAACACGACGGGGGTGGGCCTCACGAAGCGCCTGGTCTCCGACGCCGGACTTCGAGCGGGAGACAAGATCTTGGTGACCGGAACGATGGGAGATCACGGGCTCGCGATCATGGCGACTCGCAACGAGCTCGCTTTGGAGACCACGCTCCAATCCGATGTTGCGCCGATACACACCCTCGTGCGGCGCGGGCTCGACGTTGGAGGGGAGGGTGTCGTCGCCCTCAAAGATCCAACTCGCGGGGGCTTGTCGAGCGCGTTGCACGAGATGGCCGAGAAGAGCGGCGTCGGGATCATCGTGGACGAGACAGCGGTACCGCTGCGTGACGAGGTTCGTGCTGTCGGCGAGCTCCTCGGCATCGACCCACTGGTGTCGGCCAACGAAGGCAAGGCGGTCTTTGGCCTGCGGCCCGAGGTCGCGGCCGGAGTTCTCGACGCCATCCGCTCCCACCCGCTGGGCCGGGACGCGGCAATTGTAGGCGAATGCGTGTCGGAAAGGCCTGGGTTCGTCGTTCTCGATACCGGCTTCGGGAGTCGATTATTGTCCGAACCGGAGGGTGAGCTCCTTCCTAGGATCTGTTGAGCGATGGGCACGATGAAGCACATCCGAGTCGAACGCGAAGGCGCCGTGGGCATCCTCACGATCGCGCGCCGTGAGCGACTCAACTCACTCGACGTGGAGACCGCCCAAGACTTCCGGAGGGCCGGGCTACAGCTAGCGCGCGACCGAGACGTACGCGCTGTTGTGATCCGAGGCGAGGGCGGCGTGTTCTGCAGTGGTGCCGACTTGAAATACATCCGCGACGGAGGCAACCAAGGCGACCTCGGATACTTGCAACCAGAATCGCGGAAGCCCGACGAGGGCTATGGAGAGATCTTCAAACAGATCCTCGAGTACATCCACAGCACGATCTCGGAAATCCGGCGAGCGCCGAAACCATTTATCGCAGCGGTCGACGGTCCGGCGGCCGCAGGTGGTTTTGGAATTGCGATGAGCTGCGATCTGGTCGTCGCCTCGGAGCGCGCCTGGTTCGAGTGGGCTTACCTCAAGACCGGGCTCACGGGCGCAGAGAGCTCGACGTTCTTTTTGCCCCGCCTGGTAGGCCTGCGAAAGGCGCTCGAGCTCGTGCTGCTGAACCCACGATTGACTGCGCAGGATGCGCTCGAATGGGGTCTAATTAATCGCGTGATTCCGAATGGTTCGCTTGATTCTGAGGCACTGCGAATCGCAGCTCAGCTCGCGGACTCGCCTACTGCGGCGGTCGGCGCAGCCAAGAACCTCCTCAACCAAGCCGCAGGGATGGACCGCCTAGACGTTCACCTCGACGCCGAGCTCACGGAGCTCGCCCGGATCGCGGACGGTCCGAATTTCGCCGAAGGCCTCGTGGCCTTTTTCGACAAACGATCACCGGAGTTCGAAAGCGAGTAGCGTCATGCATGAATACTCCATCGTTGCTTCTTTGATCGATCGCGTTCAGCAAGAAGCTGCCGCGCACGGAGGCTCGCGCGTGCATCGCTTGCACGTGAAGATCGGCGAGCTGTCGGGGGTCGAGATCGACTTGTTGAAGACTGCGTTTGACACCTTCCGCGAGCGCACGATTTGTGATGGCGCAGAGCTCGCGATCGACACAGTCGCTCCCGCATGGGCATGCCCCTCATGCGAGCGCGCGGTTGAGCGGGGCGCGATCTTGCGATGCGACGCCTGCGGGCGCCCTGCCCGCATGATTCAGGGAGACGAGATCATCTTGCAAAGGATTGAAATGGAGGCCCCCAATGTGTGAGACCTGCGGATGCGGTGACCCAGAAATCGTACCGATTGAAGTGCAGGAGCGAATCCTCTCGGACAACGACGCCCAGGCAGCCCATAATCGCAGTCATTTCGAGGCGTTAGGGCTACTGGCTATCAATCTTATGGGCTCGCCCGGCGCGGGAAAGACGGCGGTTCTCGAAGCCAGTGCCAAGGCAGCGGGCGGGCGCCTCAAGCTCGGCGCGGTGAGCGGCGACCTTGCGACCGAGCGCGATGCCGATCGTCTGAATGCTTCCGGCATCGTATCTGCGACCATCACGACGGGTTCGGCCTGTCACCTCGATGCGCGTTTGGTTCATCGCGCGTTGCACGACTTCCCGGCGGGCGACCGCGACATCTTTTTCATCGAGAACGTCGGCAACCTGGTGTGCCCCGCGATCTATGATCTCGGTCAGGCAGCCAACGTCGTCGCGCTCTCGGTCACCGAAGGTGAAGACAAGCCACTGAAGTACCCTGTGATGTTCCAGAAGGCAGACCTCGTCTTGCTCACCAAAGTCGACTTGATTCCGCATCTGGATTTCGACGTCGCAGCCGTGGAAGACGGGCTCGCGCGCGTGATGCCCGAGGCCCGCATGCTGAAGGTGTCGGCGAAGACCGGTGAAGGCATCGACGCCTGGTTGCAGTGGCTCGAGGAGCGACGCCCGGCGGAAGGACATCGGCACGAGCACTCACACGGGCATCATCATGAGCACCACTAGCCTTTTCGTCTCCCTGGCCGTCGGCGCTATCACCATAGGATCATTGCATTCTTTGGCGCCTGATCACTGGGTCCCCATCGCCGCGGTTGCGCGCGCGCGCAACTGGTCGAGAGGGCGAACCGCGCGCGTCGCGTTCATCTGCGGCCTCGGCCACGTGACGGTTTCCGTGCTGCTCGGGCTGCTCGCGCTGATGTTCGGTGCGCAGCTTTTTCAATCGCTGGGCGAACGCATGGTCTCGCTTGCAGGTCTGCTGCTGATCGGCTTCGGTGTCGCGTACGCAATCTGGGGTCTGCGCGGCGCTTTCGCACATCGTCTACACGGGCATCATCATCATCACTACGATCACGTGCACGACGCGTCACGCGCATCGGTTTGGTCGTTGTTCTTGATCTACTGCGCTGACCCATGCGTCGCCGTGATTCCGATCCTGTTCGCCGCAGCACCCTTGTCCGCTGCGGAGACGATTTCCATCGTGGTGGCGTACGAGGTCGCAACGGTTGGCTCGATGGTCGCCTTGGTTGCTCTGGCCCACTCGGGCGCGCAACTGTTCAAAGGAAAGTGGGTCGAGCGCTACGGCGACAGCACGGCCGGGGTGCTGATTGTTGCAACAGGCGTCATGGTCGCGTTCCTGGACTGGTAAGCCGGCCGGCGGGACAATCTAGAGCCGGGCTCTATACACGAGGGATATGCAAATGAAAATCAAGCAAATCTGTCTGCGGATGCTCTCCGCTGGCCTTCTGATGATCGGGGTCACCGGGTGCACCCAGGTCGATGCCGGCAATCTCGGCGTGGTGATGAAGTGGGGTGAGATTCAAGACGTGGCGCTCCAGGA
>Ga0209165_10000634_pt1 | contig 11945 bp, 10 predicted proteins | sample tdAd001_FD_187122 | JGI IMG/M metagenome (GOLD analysis project Ga0209165, IMG submission 187122) | Marine sediment microbial communities from the Atlantic coast under amendment with organic carbon and nitrate - tdAd00.1 (SPAdes)... | ecosystem: Environmental > Aquatic > Marine > Coastal >... | reverse complement strand
GCGCAGTGAACTGCCAGATCCAGATCCGCATCATCCAGCACAATCAATGGGTTCTTGCCCCCCATCTCAAGCTGCATTTTGGCCCCACGGGCGAATAGCGCGGCACCGATCTTGCGCCCGACAGGTGTGGAGCCGGTGAAGGTGACGCCGGAGACCTTGGGATTCGTAACGATCGCCTCCCCTACTTCAGCGCCTGTGCCCATCACTAGATTGAACACGCCCTCGGGCAGACCCGCGCGGGCAATGATGTCGGACAACATCCATGCCGATCCAGGTACCAGTTCGGCAGGTTTGAACACAACTGTATTGCCATAGGCCAGGGCGGGCGCGATTTTCCATGCCGGGATCGCTAGTGGAAAATTCCAGGGCGTGATCACGCCCACGACGCCAATTGGCTCACGCAGAACTTTAAGCGACACACCTTCGCGCAGGGATTGGTAAATATCGCCGGTTGTGCGATACGCCTCGGCCGCGAAAAATTTGAACAGATGCCCTGCGCGATGCGCTTCTGCCTTGGCCTCGGCCAGGGTTTTGCCTTCTTCGCGGGCCAGCATGTCGCCCAGCTCGTCCACACGAGCGAGGATTTCCGACCCTATGCGATCTAGTGCTTCGAACCGAACCAGCGGCGATGTCGCGCGCCATTTCGGAAAGGCCGCAGCCGCGCATTCGATCGCTTCAACGGTCTGGTTCGCACTGGCCTGAGCGTAATGACCAATCGTGTCGTTCAGGTCAGATGGATTGGTATTGGGGGCAGCATCGTTGCCAGCGTCCCATGTTCCGGCGATATAGTTGGGAAAGGGGTTTACAGTCATAGCACTTCCTCCAGAACCGGTCGCCACCCGATATCTTCATGCCTGTGGTCCACCGTGTTGTCGTAGAAATAGGTCGGGCCATGATAGCCTCGGCACACCCGCCCATCGGCGCGGTTGGCGACAGGTTCGGCCGTCCAGCTGACCGCTCCGAACCAGTTCCACAAACCGTTATGGGTGGAGTTCAGATGATTTGGGCTAAGCGGGTTAGTATGATCCGTTGCCTCAGGCTTTGGTGCGTTCGACGCAATACCGCCCACCAACGCATCCCATTCATTGGGCAATGTCGCTCCTTGATAGGGGTCATCATTGGGCGTATCACCGCCGGTTAGCAACCGGCAACGAAACTGTCTGCCATCAATCGACACTTCTGTGCCAAAGACATACCCGGCCTCATCCAGATCCTGCCAGCTGACGCGGCTCATAAGCATCCGGTCGGCCACCAGATACTGGGTGCCTCCCTGTTGAAACACATGCCAGTTCAGGCGCTTGATCGGGTCTTTAGGGCTGTCTGTGAGGGCCCAGTTATCCCAATTGGGGTCACGCTCAAATTCTGGGATGTTACCGGGTTGCAGGCCCTCGTAAGGACAAAGAACTGTAAGATCCGTAATCCAGGGCCGGGTTGCCGGGGCAAGGATCTGTCCTGCATGTGATAGCCCACCCAGTTGCCGGCTTCCGATATATTCCATCATCACTCGGCCAATGGTGTTGTGCGGAAACGCTGCAGGATCCGAAACAGCATTTCCGCCGCAATGATTTCCGTTCGTTCGGAGGGGTCGAGGGGCGGAGAGAGCTCGTCTATATCCAATCCGCCTAAAGGTGCCTCGGCAAATCCGTCCAATAGTTCGTAATACTGGCGAGGTGTTATGCCACTGTGCACGACAGAGCCCGTTCCGGGAAGATAGCCCGCGTCCATGGCATCAATATCAATCGACAGATAGAGTTCATCACAACCTTGCATAGCGTGTGCAAGCGCCTGGCGCACGACCTCCACTGTGCCCAGACTATGCACATCACTGGCCGAAAACACCCGACCACCCTGTTTTTCGATCAGGGCCAGATCGCCGCCATCGACCCAGCCAGCGATGCCAATCCAGACCATATTGGACACATCAACGTTGGGCAGTTCAGAAATTCGGCGGGCATTGGTCGCGTGGTTGTGGCTGCCCCATGCGCCCAATCGGTCAGAGAAATCCAGATGACCGTCTATCTGGATATACCCAAAACGTGCGTTTGGTGCGCGTTTGGCCAGCCCACGGGAATACCCCAGACAGGCTGGAAAGCTATTATAGTGATCACCGCCCAGCGCCAGAGGAATCGCGCCTGCAACAGTCAGCGCTTCGGTCATTGCGGCGATGGCCTGGGTTGTTGCATCGACGTCATGCGCCGTAATCTCGGCATCTCCGCAATCGACCAGCCAGTTCTTTGCGGGCACGGTACGGTGCCCTGTGTCGGGATTAAAACTACCCCCCTGCGGGCGCATGGATTGTAATAGAGTTGTCGCCTTGCGAAACGCTTCAGGCCCGAACCGGGCGCCGAGACGGCTGGAATGGGTCCAATCGCTCGGCATGCCTACCACGCCGATCTGACCTGGGGCCACATCAGTCACGTCGGATGTGGGGCCATCGAACAGACGAAATCCCGGCTGATTCAATGGTAAGTGAGATGTTGTAATTGCTGCGGTCATGTCAGTTCATTTTCCTTAGAGGCTACTGTATCGTTAGAGGCTAACTGTATCGGGGCTAACTGTATCGGAACCTGTGATCCCAAATCCCAGACGCGCATAGACAAATGCTAGCAAGGCCGTAACCATAAGCCGTTGGCCAACTTTCACTATGCCCATACCTGGTCTGGTCGGATTCAAACCGGTCAGCATGATGGCGCTGACACGGTGCTGTCCTAGAGTGCTGAGCCATTGCGTCACCGTATCAAGATCGCAGCCGCCCAAACGGGGTCGGTCACAAAGCGCGCTGAGCGATGTTTCAAACACAGACAGGTCAAATCGTACAAACAGTGGCTTTGTCGAATCTCGCCACTGGGCAAAAGCCGCAAGATCCGCGGCGGTGTCTATTTTACAGGTGGTGTCGGAGCCATCCTGCAAGGGCGCAATATGAAAGTTGCGCGGGTCGCATGGCGTTCCACCAAGTTGCACTGTCTGACAGTCCTGCAACGCGTTCTGCACGGTCACCGACAGGCGATCCGACCCGCCCAACAGCAACGCACAGGCCCCTACGCGATTGATTTGGCATGTCGCCGTCATCAAGGCTGCGTGGATAGCTTCATCAGACCCCATCGCAATATCCCCAAGATCGCACAACCGCTCATGTAGCCCGTCTGTCGAAATGTCCTGCCGTGCATCGATATCTACCGGGTGGCTGAATTGAGGGTTTGCATGCCAGCCAAAATAAACCGAGGTTTCGCGCAGCGCGCGTGCTGCAAGGGATTGACCTGCAAAAGGCGCGCTTGTGTCCTCAAACGGAAGGCCCAGTACTGCCAGTTCGCCAGACCTCACATCGCCGATTGCTTTGGGCTGTGAACGCATGAACGATAGGTGCCCTGCCATGCGCGGTAATGGTCCCGAACGCAAAGGCATCAGCCTACTCCTTTTTCAAGTCTGTTATTCACCGCTTGCAAGATTGCCAGTGCCGCCTGGGTTTCCGTCGCGCCATGGTTGTCCAAAGCCGGGGCGAGTCCAAAAACAGCAGCGGCAATGACATTGCCCTCGACAGCATCAATTTGCGCGACCATCTGTGCGGGCGACAGCCCACCCAGGCGGCGTGGTTGCGACAGCCAGTTGCCAGCAAGGCTCTGTAAATCCACAGAAAGAACGATCGGAGTGGTTTTGGATAAGTCGTCCTGGGCACTCGCGGCTAGCGAAACCACGCGAACGCCTGTACCTATGACCTGTTGCGCCGCAATGCCAAGCGCCTTTAGACCGCTGGAGTCACCGCCAACCAGAACCATCCGCGCGCCCTTTTTCAGAACCGACTTACATTGCGCCTCGACGGCGGAAAAATGCTTTTCCGTCTCAAGTGGAAAGACATTCACATCGCCCAGATCGATGGCGTTCCCCGGCGTGTTCTCGGGTCCGGATGCGTACCGTAGTTGCCTCGCGAGGTATCGCTGACCCGGTGTAGGTCTCTCGAAATTGTCGCAATAATACCCTGCCAGCGCGACCTGACCGGACACAAGGTCTTCCAGGTCGCCAACAGTTGCACCCAAAAAACTGGGGATTTGGTAAAATTGAGTCTGCGCCGCGTCATTCATTGCATCACTCATTGCGTAGGGCCGCTACCAGAGTTTCAATCGCTATCAGTTCCGACATGCCCCGCGTGTCGAGCGCAGGGGCTAGCCCAGTGATCACAATTGCCCGCCAGGAGCAGGGCATCGAACCAATAACGGAAACCAGCGTTTCGGGTTTCATCCCGCCGGGGTTAAGTCCGACAACACCCGCTGCATGCCCCAGATCAATGACCGACAAGTCAATCCAGAGAACGGCGCAATCAGGCTCATGGGGAATATCTGTTGCTCCCTCATCTAGCTGCCGGGCGGTACGCCAAATCATCTCGCGCTGGCTGATCTGGTCCCAGGTCTCGACAGGTTGCTCGCCGTTCAAGCCCACCCAGATTGTGTTCGTCGGCCGTGCAGCGACATCGTGCCGGACGTGCGACATGGTAGCTACAACGGGCAAGTCGGGCAAAGCCTCCAGAACGGCCGTTGCAACATCCGAATCTCCGCCCAACACAACTGGCACGACCTGGCGATCAGCCATCTGCGTCACAAGATCCATCAGCGTGCCGGACCAATCGCCCGACAAGTCCATATTCCCGAGATCATAACCCTTCGCAGGCAGATCGACACCAAGCCGTTCAGCCATCTCGCGCAGCGCACCCGGCGCCAGAGAGGTTCCAAATCGCGACCCAGTTTTAACTTCGCTTGGAACACCCAGGACCCCGACGTCATCCGCAGTGCATTGTGTAATTTCGCCAAGCGGCAAGCCGGCAAAGCCAGTCAGCATTGGTCGTCTATCTGCATTATTCATTGCCAAGCACCTTCATAGATTGCGGTTTCCTATTGCTACCAAATTGGCTACAAACAGCCAGAGAATTACGTTTATCTTTCGCCAAACTCAAACCGGATCTGGCGAGCGGCATCAAGGACCGTATCGCGATAGCCTTCGACAACGGTTTCGCTGAAGCGAACGCGCAGACCCGACAGGCTGACTGCACCCAGCAGCTCACCCTCAAGTCCAAGAACCGGAACAGACAATCCAGCAACGTCCGGATCACGTTCGCCAAGGCTGAGATAATACCCAGCCTTTCGGATGTTGGTGGCCTGTTTGCCTTGCCGGATAGAATAGGCATCCAGCACCCGGCCCGACGAGCCTATGCTCAGCGGAATAATATCGCCCTCTTCGACATGATCCCGCGCAAGCCTGTGCGAATTGACACGGTAGAGGCAAACGCCGGAGTTGCCGCGTTGCACGTAAAACGACGCGCTTTCCCCCGTTGCATTCACCATGTTAGCCAGCACCGGGCGCACAATAGGCCCCATGCGCAGGTTCTGGCGAAATACGGATCCAAGACGCCACATAGACGGGCCGAGGTGAAACAGGCCTTCGGCGTCTCGCGTGATATGTCCAAACTTTTCAAGCGAGACGCTCAGACGCAGGATTGTCGCTTTGTTGACACCACTGCGATCCGCGACCTCTTTCAGAGACAGGCCCGTATCACCGGGTACAAAGCTGTCCAGCACACGCAATGCGCGTTCAACGGCTTCTACACCACCTGTTGTGTCTTTGACTTTGGGTGTGTCGGGCATAGGAAGTCCTTTCATTTGTCAACATTCTTGCTGCGGCCAATCAACTGAACGCCGATCAGCGCCGCAACAGAAACGACAATCAGGCAGGTAGAAATCGCGGCAATCGTCGGATCAAGCTGATCGCGTAGTGAATTGAACATGCGGCGGGTAATTGTGGCATTGTCCCCGCCCGAAACCATCATCGAAATCACCACCTCGTCTAGCGACGTGATGAAGGCCAGGAAGGCCCCTGTCTGGATCGAGAATTTGACTTGCGGAACTGTCACCGTCCACAACGCATATGCCCGCGATGCCCCAAGGCTACGCGCCGCCAATTCCTGATCGAAATCGTAGTTCTGCAAACCCGACATGACGGTCACGATCACAAAGGGTAACGCCAGCGCGGTATGGGCGATCACAATTCCGGTAAGCGTGTAATTGAGCCCCAGCTTGGCATAAAGGCTGAACACGCCGACGGCGATCAGGATCACCGGTACGACAATGGGCATGATCACGAGGATCTGCGCAGTGCTCCTGATCCGTGGGGCGCAACAATGCAGGCCATAGGCACAAAGTGAGCCTAAAGGTGTCGCAATCGCCGTGGTCATCACCGCCGCTATCAGGGAGGTCCGCGTGGCGCTCATCCATTCCGGGGAGGTGAAATAGGCCGTGTACCAGCGAAACGAAAACGACGTTGGCGGGAACTCCAGAAATGAGGCCCCCGAAAACGACATCGGGAGCACGATAAGCGTGGGCAGGATCAGAAAGAACAGCACCGCGGTGCCGACGACCGTCAGCCACAGACCATCAATTTTACGTTGTCCAACTTGTTCCATTTTCAGATCCTCAGCGCATGAATAGTTTGTCGAGACCAAAGACACGGTTCATCAGCCAGATCATCGCCAGTGCCAGCAGCAGCAGGACAACGCCCAAGGCTGATGCCGCACCCCAATTGGAATAAACGGTAATGGTGCTTTCGATCCGCTGTGCAAGCATTTGCACCCGGCCACCGCCTAGCAAAGCAGGTGTGACGAAAAAGCCCAGAGACAGGATAAAAACCAGCACGATCCCGGCAAAAAGACCCGGCATCGACATTGGAAAAAACACCCGCCAGAATGCTCCGCGCGGGCTGGAGCCAAGACCTACTGCCGCACGCACCAGATCTGTGTTCACGCTGCGCATGGTTGCATAAAGCGGCAATACCAGAAACGGCAGCATGATATGTACCATGCCAATGATCGATCCCGTCAGATTGTGTGCCAGTTGCAGCGGCTCGTCGATAATGCCCATCGACATCATTGATGAATTAATGATGCCATTACGCTGTAACAGCACCAGCCAGGCGTAAGTACGCACCAGAACCGACGTCCAGAACGGGACCAGCACGAAAACCATCAGAATGGCAGCCGTTCTGTCCGACACCTTGGTCAGCCAGTAACACAGCGGATATCCGAGAAGGACACAAATCACCGTTACGGCGATGCTGATCTGAAAGGTGACAACAAAGGTCCGCAGATACAATTTGCTTTCAAAGATACGCGCGTAGTTTTCCATGCTCAACTCGCCCGCCGCATTATAAAACGAGAGCGAAGACAGCCAGAAAACCGGCAGAAACACGACAATCAAAATTGCAAGAACTGCGGGCATCGAAAGCCCCAAAAACGTCAAGCTTTCGCGGCGTTCTTCGGATTTGAGCGTGCTTGCGTTCTGAAGTGTTTCAGCACCCGCATTGGCTTCGGCGATACTCATGCCACATGTTCCGGTACGATGATCGTGTCTTCGGGATGCAGGGCAAGGCCAATTCGCTCTCCCTTGGAGGGCAGGCCAGTCTGGCCAGCGCGATTGGCAGGGACGCGTACATTAATCTCGCCTGCACTGTCGTGCTGAACGATAACCAGTACGCTGTCGCCTTGATAGATGATGTCGTGGACATGGCCGGATAAATCATTGGCAGTTTCAGGCACAGCACCAGAGGTGACCTCCAGCAACTCGGGCCGGATCACCAGGCGATGGCCACCGCTACCCTGGGCAATAGGTGAATCAGATTTCAGCACGCGCCCATTGAGTTGCGCCGTATCGTTGGCCACCTCCACTGGCAAGGAAATTGATTCACCGACAAAATCCGCCACAAAGAAACTGTGAGGCTGACGATAGAGCCGCTCAGGAGTCTCGATCTGCTCGATCCGTCCGTGATTGACCACTGCAATCCGGTCCGACATCGTCAGGGCTTCGCGCTGATCATGGGTCACGTACACAACGGTTGCATCCAATTTTTGATGGAGCGCCTTTAATTCGATCTGCATATGTTCGCGCAGCTTTTTGTCGAGCGCGGAAAGAGGCTCATCCATAAGGATAATCTGCGGCTCGAATACCATCGCGCGTGCAAGGGCGACACGCTGTCTTTGGCCGCCGGACAATTGGGTGATGCGCCGATCCCCATAGCCGCCAAGCTGCACGGTATCCAGCGCACGCTCGGCGCGGGTCTTTTGATCCGTCTTGGAGACCCCGCGAATTTTCAGTGGATAGGCCACGTTTTCAGCAACCGTCATGAATGGAAACAACGCATAGCTTTGAAAAACCATGCCAAGGCCGCGTTTGTGCGGTGGTGTCGCAATCATTTCGCGATCGCCAAACCGGATCGACCCGCCATTGGGACGCACAAAACCAGCGAGTGCCATCAGAAGCGTCGTTTTGCCCGAGCCCGATGGCCCAAGCAGCGTCAGGAATTCGCCTGCGGCAATATTCAGCGACACATCATCGAGCGCTTTGAACGATCCGTAGGCCTTGCACAAGCCGGATATTTCGATGGGAAGGGATTGGGCAGTAGACGACATAAGGAGCTCCTAACCTGAGAAAAATGGGCGCAGTGCCAATAATTTGATAAAAATGGGCACCGCGCCAAAGTGGATTACTGCTGGATCAGCGTGTCAAACTCTTCGGTCAACTCACCCAACTGGCCGACGTAAAAGCTCGGGTCGACCAAAAGCTGTTTGTCATAGTTGCTGGGATACGTGTTAATTTTGATGGCCGTCTCTTCGGGGATAATGCCTGTGTCAAACGCGCCGGCGTTCACCGGGCCCAGAGGCATCGTCATCGCCAAACGCGCCTGCGATTTGGCACTCAACAACTCGTTGATCAGACGCATGGCGTTGTCTTTATTCGGCGCGCCCTTGGGCACCAGCAAACAGTCGATATCCATGGTGCCGCCGTCAAAGGCATAGGCTACGTCGATGCCCGAACCCATCACGCTTTCCACGCGATTATGGCCCATGTGGATCACGTCCACCTCACCATCACGCAGCAGTTGTGCGGACTGTGATCCGCCACGATACCAAACGGTGACTTCGGGTGCGATCTCTCCCAACTTGGCCCAGGCGCGCGCCATGCCCTCGTCCGTGGCTAACGTGTCGTAGACTTCTGCCATAGGCACACCATCGGCCATAAGGGCAGCCTCAAGGTTGTAGTTCACCTTGCCGTGCATGCCGCGCTTGCCCGGAAAGTTTTCCAGATCCCAAAACTCTGCCCAGTTGGACGGACCATTGTCGCCAAAGGCATCCTTGCGATAGGCGATCACCTTAGTGAAGTTGATGAAGCCGATGTAGTTTTCATGGATCAGATCTTCGGGGATACCCGTTGTGTCGACAATCGAATAATCGATCGGCTCAAGGCTGCCCTCTCGGCTGAGTGTTTCACACGAGGGCAAATCCTGCTCGCTCACATCCCATGCGACGGCCCCCGCTGTGATTTGCGCACGCACGTCCTGGATGCCGTTTGTCGTATCTTCCTTGACCGTCACATTTAAAGCCGTGGCTGCGGGCTTCAGCATAGCAGAGCGCAAAGCGTCCTGAAATGACCCACCCCAGGATGTAAACACAACCTCGCCTTCGGCGGCAGCTGGTCCACTGGCAAGTGCTACGGCAAACACGCCGCAGAGCATTGTTGTTCTGAATAAATTCTTTGATGAATTGGTCGATGACATTAGGGATCCCCTTTATGTTGGTTGTTAAATCTATTTCACTGAGTGAAACGCCGTTTCATTATTACTGAAAAAAATAAAACCTGTCAACCATTTTTTTCGGCCAGCTCAGGGGCTGAGATTTTGTTTTTTGAAGACTTTGGTCTCGAGCCGCAGCCTGCGAAAGCCATTCTAGTCACACATTTGTGTTACGTTGGGCGTTGTGAAAAACGTGAAATGAAAGTCTGCATCGGTGCGTTTCTGACTCCCGTCGTAAAAATTTGGGTGTCTGCTCTTTGTTGATTTGAACAATCTGAGAAAGGGCTAATCAGATCTCTTGAATAGCCGCTGTGGGTGTAATCGGTTGATTAGTCGCAATAGTTAATAAGAATTAATCGAGACTGGTAAGGGTTTGGTCGAAAATACCTGTTTGAATCGGGCTGACTTTCCATATCCACTGGAAATCAGGATTCCGGTACGAACCAGGCTCCGACTGGTAACGAAACTGGTAAGAGTGAAATTGAAAATAAGCGGATACCCTGGTAATCCGTGGTGTTCCCATCGTGGTGATGTAATCTCATAATCCATTGGTCGGAGACCTGCGCGGCCCGGTTAAGTCCTCCCGGGCCCACCAAACCCACTAACGACGCAGCTTTCAGCCATTTCCTTCTGGTAAAAATCTCTGGTCTTACTAGATTATTTTCTGGTCTAAGGTGGAATCCTTAGACGGACTTTCTCTGGCGTAAATCACCCTATTCCTAAGTCCACTGTTTGTACCGGGTCTAACGTCGTACCGATATTCGTGTATGTTCAGGATTTCATCGATACTCCTTGAAACGGTACTAATGTAATGAACCATTCCTGGTCGTGCTTGTGGCACTGGTCTAGGGGCTTTTGCTCAGAGAGTTTATAGTACGGTTCTTCATGCCCATGCGGTAAAGCGAATCGATGGCTTTCTCCGCTTTTTCCTGCGCAGGAGTCCAGCGGCGAATCCAGTGCTCAGGCGAGATTTCGCCCGGCCTGACATTTAAACGGGCAATAACTTCTCGGGCTTTGTTCTCGCGCCCGAGCGCTACATAGGTGGCGGCACGGTAGGCCTCCATGTTCGGCGCGTCAGGGCCACCTCTTTCCCGGTTGCGCTCGAACGCATCGCGCGCCAATTCATACTGTCCTGCGTTGAAGTAAGCCATACCCAGAATATTCAGGTAGGGGGTTCCCGGTTCTATGGGATCCAGACGTAGCGCTTCCAGCATTGCCTCCACGGCTTCGTCTTCACGGCCTGCGAAGATCAGCACGCCTCCCAGCCACTGATGGGATAGAGGATCTCCCGGTTGCAGTGCCACGGCGTGGCGCACCTGTGTCAGGGCGAGATCAATCTGGCCTGACAAGGCGTAGGCCAGCCCCAACATTGAGTAAGCCAGGCCAAATCGGTTGTCCTTTTCTATCGCTTGTTGGGCGTAAGCGATGGCCCTGCTTAAGTCTTCTTCGGGGTTTTCGCTATGTTGAAACAGAACCATATATGAATGGACTTCCGACATTCCTGTATAACCACCGGCAAAGCTGGGGTCAAGGTCTATTACCCGCTGGTGCAGGCCGCGCGCGGTTTCTATACGCGCGCGCTCGTTGGGTGGATTGATGGATATGGTTGCATAGCGCAGCAATTCCATAGCCTGGGGGTTACTGGTATGGCGTAGGTACACCCGTCGGCTCTCGTCAGGATGGAGGGTGACGGACAGGGCAGCAGCGATACGATTTGCCAGTTTGTCCTCTAGAGCGAACCAATCCTTCAGGCCCCCCTCGAAGCGTTCTGCCCACACTGCTTGCCCAGTACCGGTATCGATTAGTTGTACGCTGATGCGCAGGGTCTCCTGCCGGGATATCAAAGTGCCCTGGAGGACATGGCTCACCCCCTGTTCGTCTCTCAAAGTTTGCAAGGGTATGGCTTCGCTTGCGACATTCAATGCTGAGCCTGCCGCCATGACGGAGAGTCCGGATAACTGGGTGAGGTCGACAATCACCGCATCCAGGTATCCCGCGGTTATCTCGGTATTGAATTTTCCTGCGCCGGCAACCATAAGTGGCAAGACAACAACAAAAGGCTTCTCCGAGACAACGGGGTCAGGTGCCAGGATGGAGGCAAGGTTCCAGACGATGGCGACAATCGCCACGATCCCGACTACTAGACCGAGCCGGCGAGGCCAGCCTGAACGAGAGGTGTCACCAGAGGTTCTAATAGCTGCAGTTGTGGCTTCAGCCGGGGTCTTATCCTCAATCTGGCCCCCTGTCCCGGAATCTTCAATCAGAGTGAAGCTTGGCACATAAGAACCGGTGGCGATCTCAATGCGGATGGGATCATTTTGACCGGATGAGGCGTAATAGTA
>Ga0209165_10000633_pt1 | contig 11948 bp, 11 predicted proteins | sample tdAd001_FD_187122 | JGI IMG/M metagenome (GOLD analysis project Ga0209165, IMG submission 187122) | Marine sediment microbial communities from the Atlantic coast under amendment with organic carbon and nitrate - tdAd00.1 (SPAdes)... | ecosystem: Environmental > Aquatic > Marine > Coastal >... | reverse complement strand
GGCTGCCTTGATATGTTGTGGCCCACTGGCGGCCTGCGAATCTCTGGCAAGTCCCCACGGAGCGCCCATCTCTTCCATGATCGCTTCGGCCACTTCGTCATGACGTTTCGCAAATTCAGCAAGGATAGCTTCGAGCAATTCGATGCGTTCTTCGCGCGAGGTTTGTGAGTACGATTCAAACGCACGCGTCGCGGCCGCAACGGCAAGATCAACGTCCGCGGCAGCACCGATGCTGATCCGTCCGCAAACCTCTTCGGTTGCAGGGTTAATGACGTCAAGCGTGTTCGGCGATTGCGGGTCGACCCACTTTCCGTCGATATAGAATTGCAACATCTCGCGCATCAATGGTCCTCCTGAGCTGGCCGCGAATGATATCCTAAATTGGCCCACGTGGCCTGCTGTTGAAGACCTTTGGAGACTGACTGTGACGACGAACAAAGAACTGCTCGAGATACGCCAGAAAGAGACGCCGCGCGGCGTCGGGACGCAGACTGCGGTCTTCGCGGACAAGGCCAGGAATGCGGAAATATGGGATGTCGAGGGCAATCGCTACATCGATCTGGGGACCGGGATTGCTGTCGTCGGGACGGGACACAATCACCCGCAGGTTGTCGCCGCGGTCAAGACACAACTCGAACGTTTTACTCACACTTGTTTCCAGGTTGCGCCGTACGATGTGTACGTAAAACTGGCCCAGCGCCTCAACAAGGCCGCACCCGGCCCGTCGCCAAAGAAGACAATTCTCATTAATACAGGCGCAGAAGCTGTTGAAAATTCAGTAAAAATAGCTCGGAGCCATACAGGTCGCAGCGGCATCATCGCGTTTTCAGGAGCCTTTCACGGCCGCACAATGATGGGCATGGCCCTGACCGGCAAGGTGGTGCCGTACAAGGCGGGTTTCGGGCCATTTCCAGCCGAGGTTTTCCATGTGCCTTACCCGATTGAGTATCACGGCGTATCCGTCGAGGATTCGCTTTCTGCCATCGAGACCTTGTTCCGGTCTGATGTCGAGCCATCCCGAATTGCGGCAATGATCATCGAACCCGTGCAGGGAGAGGGCGGCTTTTATCCCGCACCGGCCGAATTCCTGCAGGCGCTCAGGAGGCTCTGCGACGAGCACGGCATTGTCTTGATTGTCGACGAGGTGCAGACAGGATTCGGTCGTACCGGAACCTTGTTCGCCAGCGAGCAGGCCGGCGTTGAGCCTGATCTGATGCCGGTCGCCAAGAGTATTGCCGGCGGTTTCCCCCTGGCCGGTGTGATCGGCAAGGCCGAAATCATGGACTCGGTCGCCCCGGGAGGTCTGGGTAGTACTTATGGCGGATCACCCATCGGTTGTGCGGCCGGGCTCGCGGTGCTTGATGTCATCGATGGTGAGGGGCTTTGCCAAAAGGCGCGGGCAATCGGTAGGCAGGTCAGGGAGTGGGCCGAAAAACTCCAGGCTGAGACCAACTGCATCGGCGACATTCGCACCACAGGTGCGATGTGCGCCATCGAACTCGTACAAAATGGTGACGCGAACTGTCCGGATCCCGACTTGACCAAAGACATTGCTGTGCACGCATTGAATGCAGGAGTAATCCTCCTGACCTGTGGAGTGCGGGCCAATGTGATACGTTTTCTACCACCGATGACAATCGAGCCTGAAGTATTGGCAGAGGCGCTCGATGTCGTGGGTGATGCCATCCGGAACCTGGCTGGGGGTGTTCGCAAGGCAAGCTGACGTCCGGCATTGAGACCGGGCTAATAATAAGAATAACAAGGGGGCCAATTTGCTGCCGCTGAGTGACGTCGTTCACCTCACAATTACGGGTATCGCGCAAGGTTGCGCGTATGGCCTGATCGCGCTTGGCTTTGTTCTTATCTATAAAGCGACCGAGGTCGTCAATTTCGCCCACGGCGAATTTATGATGCTTGGCGCATTTGCGGTTCTCGCATTCACCGAAGCGCTGGGTTGGGGATTCTGGCCCGCCTTTGTACTTGGCTGTCTGTCCATCGCGGTTGTTGGCTATCTTGTCGACGCTACGATCATGCGCCGTATCATCGGCGAGTCTCAGGCGAGCGTGTTTATCCTCACCGTCGCGTTTGGATTCATCTTTCGCGCACTCGCCGGAATGATCTTCGGCTGGAATTCTCAGTCCCTGGCTTCGCCATTTGCCGGAAAAATCGCGCTCGGCGATATCGCTGAAATCAGTCTCGACCGAGTCGCGATAATCGTCGCGACGATTGTTCTGGTTACTGCGGTGTACCTGTTTTTCGGCCGTACCCGTTACGGCGTCGCAATGCAGGCGGCATCGCAAAACCAGCTTGCCGCCTACTACATGGGAATACCGGTCAAGCGGCTGGTATCCATGACATGGGCGATCGGCGCGTTTATCGCGGCGGCGGCAGGTGCGCTGCTGGCCCCGGTTACGCAGGTGGATACGACCATTGGTTTACTCGGCATCAAGGCGTTGGCCGGCGCGATCGTCGGTGGTTTCGGATCGATACGCGGGGCGATGATGGGCTGCATTTTGATCGGTGTGATTGAGCCTTTCGCCGATTATTTTCTGCCGGGCATTAAAGGCGTTTCTGCCTATGTCGTGATGCTGGTCGTCCTGTTCGTGCGGCCGGAAGGCCTGATCACTCAGACCTACCAGAAGAAGGTCTGAGCGATGGAGTTTCTGTTCAAAACAGCCTATCGCGATGACATTCGCTTTCTTGCGAAAACAGGCGAAAAAATCCGTGTCGCGATTGTTGTCATTTTCCTGCTGGCGGCGCCGCTCGTTCTGCAGGACTACTACCTGGCCGAACTGGGTCTGATGCTGGTCTACGCGATAGCCGGTATTGGCCTGATGGTCCTGACGGGTCACACGGGCCAGGTGAGTTTCGGGCATGCGGCGTTCCTCGGTATCGGCGCCTACACACACTCGATTCTGCTGTCTTATGGCGTGCCGTTTACAGTGTCAATTATTGTCACCCTGTTGTTGTCAGGGTTAGTCGGAATGGCGATTGGTCGTTCGGCCTCGAAGATGCATGGCTTTTACCTCGCCATCGCAACCCTGGCGTTCGGCATCCTCATTGAAACCGTATTTGGTGAGTGGGGATCGTTGACCGGCGGGCACATGGGTTTGGCCGTGCCCTCGCTGACGGTGTTTGGCCTGTCGCTGACGGAGGTGTGGCAGCAATACTATGTCGATCTGCTGCTCACGCTGCTCGTCATATGGGGTGCCGCCAACCTGTTTCGCAGTCCGACCGGACGTTCGTTCCTTGCCGTTCGGGATTCAGAGCTTTCCGCTCGCTGCCTCGGTGTCAACGTGGAGTGGGTCAAGATCCAGTCGTTTGGGGTCAGTGCGGCCATTACCGGCCTTGCGGGCGCATTGCTGGCGCATCACCTGACCTACCTTGCGCCGGACGTATTTGGCGTGCTTGAGTCACTAAAGCTCATGCTTATGATCGTCGTTGGCGGTCTGGGCACGATACTCGGAGCGATTCTCGGTGCCATCGTGATCTCGATATTGCCGGTCGCGCTGAGTTTTCTAAAAGACTATTTGCCACCATCAATCGGGCAGACTGCAGGCATCGAGCCGCTGCTTTTCGGCCTGATTATCGTCTCTGTCATCGTCTTTGAGCCAGGCGGCCTTTATAGCCGCTGGATGAAGATACGCTATTTCTTCGAGACGTTTCCTTACTACCGCAAGTCGTCCTTTGTGCGGCAGAAGTCTTACCTGAAAACGGAGCGTATGCGATGAGCACGCCGCAACGTCTCGAAGTCAGGAATCTTTCGATCGAATTTGGTGGAGTCCACGCGGTCGAGGATGTGTCGTTTGACGTCGAGCCAGGCGAGACCTTCGCGATCATCGGCCCCAACGGTGCCGGCAAGAGCACCATCTTCAACCTGATCAGTCGCCTTTATGAGCCGACGGCCGGTACGATCCATTACGGCGACCAGAACCTGCTCGAGCTACCGGCACACAAGATCGTTCATGCCGGGATCGGGAGGACATTTCAGAATATCGAGTTATTCGAGCAGGCAACTGTATTACAGAACTTACTTGTCGGGCGGCATGCTCACATGCGCAAGAACCCTCTGAGCAATTTCCTGTTTCTGCCCGGCGTGCGCAAGAGCGAAATCAAGCACAGAGAGAAAGTCGAAGACATCATTGACCTGCTCGAGATTGCTCAATACCGTGACGAGCGCATTTCCGATCTTTCGTATGGGGCTCGCAAGAATGTTGAGCTTGCGCGGGCGCTTTGCGCGGAGCCAAGCATACTGCTGCTCGATGAGCCGGCGTCGGGCCTCAACAACGAGGAGACGGACGATATCTCCTTTTGGCTCGAGGACATCAAACACGACCTCGGTGTGACGCTGGTGATGGTCGAGCACGACATGAATCTCGTCGGCCAGGTCGCTGACCGCGTCATGGCAATCAACGACGGTCACTTCCTGGCGATTGGCACGCCGGATGAGGTTAGAGAGAACCCCGAAGTTCAGCGGGCTTACCTTGGAGTCGCCGAGTGAGAGTGCCACTTCTCGAGATGCGCAATATCGAGACATACTACGGTCCGATCATGGCCATTCGCGGTGTCAGCCTGACAGTTGATGAAGGCGAAATCGTCGCCGTACTGGGTGCGAACGGTGCCGGAAAAACCACCTTGCTCAAGACGGCGACCGGGGCGCTCGATTGTAACAAGGGCCAGGTGTTGCTCGATGGTGAAGAGATTCAATGCCGTGATCCGGACTGGGTCGCGCGCAAAGGCATTGCGCATGTGCCGGAAGGTCGCGAAGTGTTCCCTTTCCTCACGGTCGCCGAGAACCTGGCGATGGGTGCGTACAACCGCCGCGACAAAGATGCGGTCGCCGCGGACACCGAAACGGTCTATGGCTATTTCCCGGCCCTGCGTGAGTTGCGCGGCAAGATGGCGGCCTACTTGTCGGGCGGACAGCAACAAATGCTGGCGATCGGTCGTGGCTTCATATCGCGACCGCGATTGCTCATGCTCGATGAGCCATCGCTCGGATTGTCGCCACTGTTGATCCAGGAAATTTTCGCCACCATTGCCCGACTCAATCGTGAGCAGGGCATGACCATCCTGCTGGTCGAGCAAAATGCCAACGTCGCATTGCAAGTGTCGAATCGCGGCTATGTCATGGAGGTCGGTGGCATGGTCATGGACGGACAAAGCGCAGACCTGCTCGAGAGTGAGGACATCAAGGAGTTCTATCTCGGCAAAAAAGACGAAGGTGTCCGCGGACGGCGGCGCTGGAAGAAACGGAAGACATGGCGATGAGTGGTGAGAATGTCCTGATCGACGGCTGTGACACCCTGCCAAAGTTGTTCCTCAAGGTGTCGGCTGAGCGCGGCGATCGCATCGCGATGCGTGAAAAAGACTTCGGCATCTGGCAAAGCTACTCGTGGAAGGACTACCGGGAACGGGCGATGGAAATAGCCTACGGCCTGTTGTCGCTCGGATTGCAACGTGGAGACGTCGTTTCCATACAGAGTGAAGATTGTCGAGAGTGGCTGTGGGCAGACGTCGGAACGTTACTGGCCGGTGGCGTCGTTAACGGCATCTATCCGACCTACCAGGCACGCCAGGTCGAGCACACCTTGTCTGACTCGAGTAGCCGCTTTCTTTTTGCCGAAGATGAAGAGCAACTCGATAAGTACCTCGAAATAGAAGAGGAACTGCCCGGAATAGAGCGTGTTTTCGTGTTCGACTGGACCGGCTTGCGCGGTCTTGAGCACGACAAGGTCGACTCAATCGAGACCTTATTCGAGCTGGGGAGATTGTATAGGTCACAAAAAGAAGGGCTGGTGGAACGCATCACTGAGGACGGCCGGGGCGATGACCGCGCCGCACTGGTCTACACGTCCGGTACTACCGGACTGCCCAAGGGCAGCATACTGTCGCAGCGTTACATCATGTGTCAGATGAGCTTCTCACCTGATTACCTGAGGCTGTCCAAAGACGACGAGATCCTGACCTACCTGCCGCTATGCCACATCGCCGAACGCGTATTTTCAGGATGGCTGCCTATCGCACAGGGGGCAACGATCAATTTCTCTGAAAGCCCGGAAACAGTCGCACAGAACCTCCGCGAACTGTCACCGACCTACGTGCTCGCGGTGCCGCGTGTATGGGAAAAATTCTACTCACGGGTAACAACGGCAATGTCAGAGGCGACCTGGGTTGGTCGCAAGGCGTACGAGTCTGCCATCAAGGTCGGGATGCGGCGGGCGGACAAGATGATTGCCGGAGAAAAGCTGTCGGTTCTGGACAAACTCAAATTCGCGATCGCCGATAGAGTCGTGTTCAGCAACATCAAGAAAATGCTGGGACTCAATCGAGCGCATTCTGCAGCGTCCGGGGCGGCACCGATCTCGCCTGCATTGTTAAAGTGGTTTCTTGCGATCGGGCTCGCCATTGACGAGCTGTGGGGACAAACCGAGTTGGGGATCATCACAACAACGCGCAAGGGTGTTTTTCGCCTCGGAACGGTCGGCCCTGCGATGCCGGGTACCGAAGTCCGAATTGATGATAACGGCGAAATCGTCGCGCGATCCGTCGGTCAATTCGATGGCTACCTGAATCAACCCGAAAAGACGGCTGAGACGATCGTCAATGGGTGGATCCACACCGGTGACGTGGGTGAGCTCGACGAGGAAGGCAACCTGTCGATTACGGACCGACTGAAAGACATCATTATCACGGCGGGCGGCAAGAACATCACGCCATCCGTCATGGAAAATGAACTCAAATTCTCACCCTACATTTCAGACGCGGTCATCATTGGTGACAAGCGCAAGTACCTGACCTGCCTGGTCATGATCGACCAGGAAAATGTAGAGCACTACGCGCAGACACACTCCGTTCCATTTACAGACTATCGTTCTTTGTGTGCACAGCCTGAAGTTGTCAGTCTCGTCGATGCCGAGATCAGCAGAGTGAATGCCGAATTCTCGAGTGTCGAGCAGGTAAAGAAATTCCGGTTGATCGACATATTGCTGACAGCAGAAGATGAGGAGCTCACACCAACGATGAAGCTGAAGCGCAGCTTTGTCAGTGAAAAATACTCCGATTTGATTGATAGTATGTACGCTGGCAAGTCGTAGTCGTGACAAGGGCAAGAAGATGAAAAGATTAGTCGCATTGATTCCATTGTTGCTACTCGGCTGTGGTGGCGCCGAACAAGCGGATTCCGATCCGAATTTGCCGCGCGGCGTTAGCAACGACACGATAGCGATCGGCTCTCATAATGATCTGTCGGGTGTACTCGCAATCTGGGGCGTTCCATCGAGTAACGGTCAGCGCATGCGCTTCGACGAAGCCAATGCAGCTGGCGGTATCCACGGCCGCAAGGTCGAATTTATCGTCGAAGACACGCAGTACCAGATGCCAATGGCTGTTAAAGCCACAAACAAGCTTCTCAATGTCGACGACATTTTCCTGATGGTTGGGGCGATGGGTACGCCAATGAATATTGCCCTGATGCCGAGGATGTTCGAGGCCGACGTGCCCAGTCTGTTTCCGCTGACCGGAGCTGTGCAGATGTACGAGCCATTGCACCCGATGAAGTTCAGTTACTTCGTCAGCTACCGCGACCAGATCCGTGGCGGCATGAAATACATGGTCGAAAAACGCGGTATCAACAAGGTCTGTTTGCAAGCCGTTTCGAACGATTACGGCGAAGAGAACGTAGTCGGATTCGAAAAAGCGGTTGAAGAACTCGGGCTGGAGGTCGTCTATACCGGGCGCCACAAATCCGCCGAAACAGACTTCGTCGGGACGATTACGGCAATCAAGAATTCCGGCTGCGAGATGCTCGTTCTGGGCCCGCTCGTCAAAGACACGATCCTGATCTACAGCGCAGCAAGAGATGCGGGCTGGGACGCGCCGATCATAAGTAACATGGTGTCGTACGTGGCCGAAGTTGCCGAGGCGGCAAATGGGGCCACCGACGGCCTGTACGCGGCCTCGTCATTTTACGTTCCGGACTTCGAGCCCGAAGTCGCCGCCGGTAGCTGGTTGGGTCAGTGGTACGAAAACTATGTCGGCAGGTTTGGCGAAGAGCCGGCTCCGCAGTCAATTATCGGCTATGTCAGCGCTGACCTGGTCGTCCGCGCGCTGAAACAGGCGGGCCCGGATCTGACCCTGGAGAAAGTACTCGCCGCACTCGAAGGTATTGACTACTACGAGGATCTGTTTGGTGGTCCCTCGTTATCGTTCAGCGCGACCAAACACCAGGGTGGCGACTACCTGACGTTCTACCAGGTACAAGACGGCAAGTGGGAAATCGTCGAGAAGAATGTTCCGTTCTAGCCTGCCAGGTCTAGGCAGCCAGGAATTTTTGCCGGTACTCGATCGGCGGCATGTCGTACCAGGACTTGAAGGCAGTCGTAAACGAGCTGATGCTCGAGTAACCGAGCAGCATGGCGACTTCAAGCGCTTTGAGTCGATTGTCGCTCAAGTAGTTGATGGCCAGCACCGCTCGAACTTCGTTGAGCACTTTTTGAAAACTGGTCTTTTCAGCCCGCAATCGGCGCTGCAGCGTACGTCGGCTTAGTTTCAGAGCTCGGCAAGCGGTGTCAGCATTGGCCTCACCGCTTGCGAGTAATTCGACAAGGCCCCGCTTCAATTGCCCAGCAATATTGTCCTGAGCGTAGAGAGAACGCAGGTATTTTTCGGCTTGTTCTATGAGCTGACCGTACATGGTGGCAAGATGCTACCAGAATTCGCTGGCTGGAGCCCTAATGAACGACGTCGTGAGTTACGTAACCGACGGGAATATCGGTGTAATTACGGTCAACAACCCGCCCGTCAACGCTTTGTCTCAGGCTGTACGCCAAGGATTGCTTGATGCGATTCGCGCAGCGGCCAGCGACAATACAGAGGCCGTAGTGATTCACTGCGAAGGGCGCACGTTTATTGCCGGGGCGGATATCAAGGAATTCGGCAAGCCGCATGCCGAGCCATCGTTGCCGGATTTGCTCAACGAGATTGAAGCCAGCAAAAAAATCGTCGTAGCCGCACTGCACGGTACCGCCCTGGGCGGCGGTTTCGAGACTGCACTTTCATGCCATTACCGGGTTGCGCTCGATAGCGCGAAAGTGGGCCTGCCCGAGGTCAAACTTGGCCTCCTGCCGGGTGCCGGCGGCACTCAACGCGTGCCACGGCTCGCGGGCGTCGAGGCGAGCCTCGAACTGATCCTGAGTGGTACGCCAATTCCGGCCGGCCGCGCTGTAGAAATCGGTCTCGTCGACAAGGTTGTTAATGCCGACTTGCTTGCCGAAGCGCTGTCCTACGCGCGCCACCTTGTAGAGACAGGAGCGCCGGTTCGTCGGACCAGTGAACTAGCCGCAGAAAACGTCGACAGCAGTGTTTTCGACGCGGTATCTGCCGGGCTCGGAAAGCGCTCACGGGGCCAGACGGCGCCATCCAGAATCGTTGAGTGTGTTCGAAACGCGATGACAATGTCTTTTGCGGACGGCCAGAAACGCGAGCGAGAGTTATTTACCGAGTGCATGCAGGACCCGCAGTCTGCGGCGCTGCGGCATATGTTCTTTGCCGAAAGAGTAGCGCTTAAAGTGGCCGGCCTATCGGGCGACGCGCCGATGCGCGATGTAAAGTCTGTCGGCATCATCGGCGGTGGCACAATGGGCGGTGGCATCGCAATGAGTTTCGCAAACGCAGGCATTCCGGTGACGCTTGTCGAGATTAATGACAAGGCGCTACAGCGTGGGCTCACAATCATTGACACGAATTACGTGGGCAGCGTCAAACGCGGCAAGCTCAGCGAAGGCAAAGCAGCAGATTACAGAGGGCTCATTAGCGGCGCGACGGACTACAGTGCGTTAAGCGATGTCGATCTGGTCATCGAAGCTGTGTTCGAAGACCCGGAACTCAAGAAAGATATTTTCGCGCGCCTCGACAAAGCCTGTAAGCGCGGTGCGATTCTGGCGACAAACACTTCTTACCAGGACGTGAACGAAATTGCTGCAGCGACAAAGCGACCGCAGGATGTTCTGGGAATGCATTTTTTCAGTCCCGCGCACATTATGAAGCTGCTCGAGGTCGTTCGTGCCGAGAAGACTGCCGATGATGTGTTGACTACTGTGATGGCGCTGGCAAAACGCATTCGCAAAGTCGCTGTCGTTTCAGGTGTCTGTTACGGCTTCATCGGGAATCGCATGCTGCAGGGTTATTTTCGCGAAGCACAACTTTCCCTGGTCGAGGGTGGGTTGCCTGAGAGCGTCGATGCAGCGCTCTATGACTGGGGTATGGCAATGGGACCGATCAGTGTCGGCGACCTGGCGGGCCTTGATGTCGGCTATAAGGCGCGACAGGCGCAGCCTGAAGAAGAACGAGGTGACCCCGCGGCCTATCGTGTTCCGGATGTGCTTGTCGAAGCAGGCCGATTAGGGCAGAAAAGCGGCAAGGGCTTCTACACCTACGATGCCGATACTCGTAAGAAGACATCCGACCCGGAAGTTCAGGCCATCATCGAACGCGAGGCCGATGCTCTTGGTATTGAACGGCGTCCTATTGATGCCGATGAGATCGTTGACCGACTGATCTATGCACTGGTGAACGAAGGGTTGCGGATACTCGAAGAGGGAATCGCGCAGCGGCCTGGCGACATCGATGTCGTTTACGTCTACGGGTATGGTTTTCCTGCATGGCGTGGTGGCCCGATGCACTATGCCGATGCCGTCGGTCTGGACAAGGTGCTGGCTCGTATCGAGGAGTTCCGTGAGCGTTTCGGGGAGGAGAACTGGACGCCGGCGCCGCTACTCGAAAAACTTGTGAGAGAGGGCAGGTCGCTTGCCGAGTGGGCTGAAAGGTAAGTACGATTTGCGACGATCTTGCATCGGCACGCATCTGATATAACGAGTAAACAAAACAGGATGATGAGGTTATGGCGTTTTCAAAAATTGTAGTGAGCGTAGCTGCTATTGGGTTGTTCGGGGTCGCGATCGCACAGGATCAGACGAGAGTGCAGATCGAGGTGATATCTGACGATACAGATCACGATGCCGTTCGAATTGAACTCGATAGTGATGATATGGGCTTCAACCTGCACGACATGCAGGAGGGAGAAAATCGTTCCATCGTGGACAAGGACGGGCGCACGATTCTTGTCACACGAAATGCAGACGGCTATTCATTCAATGTTGATGGCAAGACTATTGATATGCCGCTGATAGCAAGTGGGCACCATGGCGTCGTCATTGCTGATGCAGAGCACGGTGAAAATGTGGATGTGCGAGTTATGAGACATGGCAAGGTCGCGACGCCTGTGCACATGGATGGCACGATGATCATGACTGGCAAGCCCATTGACGAAGCGACGCAGCAGGCGATCAAGTCGTTGCTCGAATCGGCAGGGCACGAAGGTGAAGTTCGCTTCATGGACCGCGAGCGACTTCGCGAGAGCCATCAGCAGGTACGGGTCATCAAAGATCGCATGGAAATTAGCGAGTAGTACGCCATTGGATGCATCGACACTGGATGTAAGGGCAATGAGCGGTCTGGAAGTGCTGACCGCCATTTCCGACGGCCGCATCGATCATCCAAGCATGGCGCACACGCTGGGATTCCGCCTGACCGAGGTTGAAGAAGGTCGGGCGGTGATCTCAGGAACTACCGGGCCGGACTACTGTAATCCCAATGGCACGATTCACGGTGCCTGGCCAGCGGCGTTGCTCGACTCCTGTATGGGTTCGGCCGTGCACTCGATGTTGCCGGCGGGCACCGGCTTCACAATCGTCGAGGTGAAGATCGATTTTGTACGCTCGATCACCGTGAAGACCGGCAATGTCCGCGCTGAGGGCAAGGTTGTCAGGGTCGGCAAGCAGATCGGTCAGGCCGACGGAGTTCTTTACGACGAGAATGGCACCGTCCTCGCCAAAGGTTCGACGAGCTGCCTGATCTTCAGGCCGAAGGGTTAGTTTAGCCTTCAAGTG
>Ga0209165_10000632_pt1 | contig 11972 bp, 10 predicted proteins | sample tdAd001_FD_187122 | JGI IMG/M metagenome (GOLD analysis project Ga0209165, IMG submission 187122) | Marine sediment microbial communities from the Atlantic coast under amendment with organic carbon and nitrate - tdAd00.1 (SPAdes)... | ecosystem: Environmental > Aquatic > Marine > Coastal >... | reverse complement strand
CCGCTCGGACTAAACTCGATTGCCTCGTAGTCCTCGTCAACCCTGACCGTGTGGCCTGGAGGCCAGTAGTAGACCTCGCCGGCGTTTACGGTTTCTTCGGTGCCGTCTGCATAGGTCACGTGGATAGAACCCTTAACCACGGTTCCCCAGTGCGGGCACTGGCATAGATTGTTCGGCAATCCCTCAAGCAGCGGCGTTGCGTCCGCGCCTGCAGGGAACCGGACGCGAGCCACATTGATATCGCCCCAATCCTGGCCCTGGAAGCAGACGCCGCCCGCTTCGAGGCGTGTCGGTAGGTCATTTCTTGCTTGTTTCATGAGTATTCCTCCCTTCATGTCCAGGCGGGACATCCGCCGGTAGGGTATTTTTACGCCCCGCAGCCAGCTCAAACATGGAGAAAATATGGAGATTGCCGGGAAGTTGCTGGGCTGTGGTCTCCAAGTGATTTATTCTCGGCGCCATGATCTACCGGTTTGATCCTTTCGAACTCGATATGGCTCGGTTCGAGCTTCGCAAAGGCGGCGAGCCCTGCTCGCTCGAGCCACAGGTATTTTCCCTGTTGGCCTTCCTCATCGAGCGTCGTGAACGGCTGGTATCCAAAGACGAGATCTTCGAGAAACTCTGGGATGGACGTGTCGTCACTGATTCGACGTTGGCGAGTCGCGTCAAATCGGCACGCAAAGTCCTTGGTGACAGTGGCAAGGCGCAGCTATTTATTAAAACCATCCACGGCAAGGGCTTTCGTTTTGTAGCCGATGTTCGAGTCGTGCACGATCCACGCGTTGTGATAGCAAACGATAGCTCCGATGATCTGATATCGGAAAGCGCGGCCTCGACGCGACCCTCAATCGCCGTACTACCGTTTCGATTGATCAGCGATGCGGGCCCTTACACCACTATCGCCGAAGGCTTGTCGCACGAACTAATCACGGAGCTCGCGCGCTTACGCTGGCTTTTCGTCATTGCCAGAGGCTCATCGTTTCGCTTTCGCGAGCATGACCTGGATCTAAGTGAGGTCGGCATGGTTCTCGGCGTTCGCTACTGTCTCTGCGGCAGCGTTGAAGTCATTGGGCAACAGCTCGCCGTCACGGCCGAGCTCGTCGATACACGCGGAGGCGAGGTTGTCTGGAGTGAGCACTACACCGGCTACGTCGACGACGTTCACGCCGTGCGCACGGAGATTCGATCAAAGATTCTGGCTTCACTGGAAATTCAGATTCCGTTGCACGAGGCGGCAGGCGCCCGCCTCATCTCCAGCGACGATCTCGACGCATGGTCGGCCTATCACCTCGGGCTGCAGCATCTGTATCGATTTAACCGGGAAGACAATGCCGCAGCGGCCGAGCTGTTCGGGCGCGCTGTCAAACAGGACCCCGACTTCGCGCGCGCACACGCGGGTCTTTCGTTTGTGCATTTTCAAACTGCTTTCATGCGTCAGACCGACAACATTGCTGGTGAGATTGTGCTTGCCCGCAGCTGTGCGCAGCGTGGCCTCGATATCGATCCGCTTGATCCATTCGTAAATTTCACAATGGGGCGCAGCTTCTGGCTGGAGACCGATCTCGAACGCGCCCGATCGTGGCTCGAGCGGGCAACTTCGCTCAGCCCGAACTACGCACAGGGGATCTATGCTTTGGCGTGGACGAATACAATAGCCGGCGCAGAACTGGACGGTCGCGATCAAATCGACGAGGCCATGCGCTTGAGCCCACTCGACCCGTTGTACTACGCCATGCTTGGCGCACGTGGATTCACGCACATTGCCCGAGCCGAATATACCGAAGCGGTCGAATGGACTGATAGAGCTGCGCGATCACCAGGTGCGCATGTGTTTATGGCACTGCTCGCGGCAGCGGCACAGGCGCTGGCGGGTGACGCGACGCGCGCCGAGGTGTGGGCCGCGGATGTGCGTGAACGCGGGCCGCTCCTTAGCAGCGATGACTTCTTTCGTGGATACCCGGTAACGGCGGAGCCGATGCGAACGAGGATTGCTGCGGCGCTGCAAGGGCTTGGTTTTTAGGTGCTACAAATTCTCTATGAAGAGCCGGTTATACCTGGACTCACTCTCGCAACATGAATTTGTCGCCGACAATTGAGCGCGCCGATGTTCTCGACGTGCTTCGCGGAATCGCGATTTTTGGCATGTTCACTGTCAACATGACGGCGGATATATGGTGGTCTAACGAATATCAAGATTTGGAGCCAGGGTCAGCTGATTTTTTGGCATTGCTCTTCGTCAATCTGTTGGCAAGTGGCAAATTCATCACAATATTTTCGTTTCTGTTTGGCATCGGCTTTTACATACAGGCCGAGCGAAGAACAACGGCCAATTCCAGCGTCGCTTCATTTTGGTTCCGGCGGCTGAGCGGCTTGTTAATAATAGGGTTAATTGCTACCGCCTGTACGCTGCCTGTCCGGATTCTCATGGACTACGCAATATTTGGTTTTGCGCTTCTTTTGTTCTACCGACTGCCACCGCGTTTCATTCTGGCCGCTGCGATCAGTACCTTTGTCATTGTAGAGTCGGTCGATTTATTGATACCGGCATACTGGCCGCTTTCCGTTGTCAATATGCCTCCGGTTTCTGCGTCGTCGGATTCGATGCATAACCTGATCGACACCGTTCTGCCGACGGGCAGCTTTGCCGCTATTTCAGCCGTGGAACTGCGTCACGCGTGGGTGGAATTCACGTCATGGCAATACTATGCGGGTGATCTGGATATCCTAGGGATCATGCTATTGGGACTGTATGTTGGCCGAATCGGGGCGATCTGGGATCGGCGTACTCTGGTATCCCTTGCAAGAAAACACGTTTATTGGCTGCTCGGCGTAGGCTTTATTTGCGGTGCCTTCGGGGCAGCAATGTCGCAGCTTGGGCCTGGCGACGAGACGTCGATCCATCACTCGGTCGTCGCAAACCTGTTGACCTGGCCGTTGGGAATGCCGGTGCTCGGTCTTGGCTATGCAGCAGCCATCGCGTTGATGATGGACAGGGAAAAATGGCGCCGCCGCCTGACCGCATTTGCACCGATCGGGCGCATGGCGCTGACCAATTATCTTTTTACGGGATTGGTCGCGGCTTTCATCAGTTTCCAGTGGGGCCTCGGGCTATACGGAAATGTATATCCTTATATGGGCATTGTAATCGTCATTGCGCTGTTGCCCGTTCAATTGATCATGAGCCACTGGTGGCTGAGCAAGTTTGCCTTCGGCCCGTGTGAATGGCTGTGGCGATATTGGACGTATGGCCGACCACCGCCGATGCGACGAAATAGTGAATTGACTACGTAGATTGGTGGCCAGGGGCAGAATCGAACTGCCGACACGCGGATTTTCAGTCCGCTGCTCTACCAACTGAGCTACCTGGCCGTTTCGGGTCGCCCGCTGGGGCGGGCTCCTACAGGGGCGCTGTCACAAAGAGCGGGGTATTAGACCGGCACAGGCCGAATCAGTCAAGGAAAAGCCGCACTCAATCGTCGATGTCGTCGACCTTGACCTGCCCCGTGATTCTGCGCCAAAAGTGCGACCACGTAACACCAACTGCTAGCACGGCAGCCAGGCAGATGAGTGAGATCCAGGTGACGGCAGACACCGAATGAGACTCCAACAGGCCGATGTCAAAGAGCAACCAGATTAGCGCGCCCAGTAACAGCGCCGCCAGAGTCACGCCAAACGTGCCAAGCGCTCGCCAGGTCGCGAGCCAGTAGATCGCCCACCCGATTAGCAATACGGCGACAAGCAGCAAATGCAGTGGCCCGAACGCACTATTAGCGATTGCCGACGTGATCCAGTGATATGCCGAATGTCCACTCGGGTTGTAGGTCAGCAATACAAGTGCCAATGCGGCAATAAAGCGCCACAGAAATCCTGGAGCTGTCATCCCGGTCGAAGCAGGATCATTTTTGTTAGCCATAGACGCCACTTTATTTTCAGTCACGCGGTCATTGCAACAAAAAAAGGGGCCGGGTGAAAACCCGGCCCGCTACTTGCCTGACCCAATCGGGGGGAGAGAGCGGTCAGGCCACTTTCAAAGCATTTGATGCCGAAAGGTACTCGTAGCCCAGGTCGTGAGCTACGGCCTCATGGTTTACGTGTCCACCGTGAACATTTAATCCATTCGCCAGATGTGGGTCCTGTGTCAATGCCCGTTGCCAGCCGAGGTTCGCCAACGCTTTGACGAACGGCAAGGTCGCATTCGTCAGCGCAAACGTACTTGTACGCGGAACAGCGCCAGGCATGTTCGTTACACAGTAATGCACGACGTCATCGACGACGTAGGTCGGTTCAGCGTGCGTCGTTGGTCGACTCGTCTCGAAGCAACCGCCCTGGTCGATAGAGATATCAACCATGACAGCGCCCGTGTGCATGTCTTTTACGTTCTGAGTCGACACGAGCTTCGGCGCGGCAGCACCGGCAATGAGTACAGCACCAACAACCAGATCTGCCTCGGTTACGAGGTCGTCGATCGCATGCTTGGTTGAGTAAATGGTGTGAATTCTGCCGCCAAAGATATCGTCGATTTCACGCAGGCGCGGCAGCGACCGATCCAGAATCGTCACATCTGCGCCAAGTCCAATAGCCATATCCGCAGCGTGGGTACCCGAAACACCGCCACCAATGATGACGACCTTGCCCGGCATGACGCCCGGAACTCCGCCGAGCAGCACACCGCGACCGCCGTTCGCTTTTTGCAGATGATACGCGCCGGATTGAATTGACAGCCTGCCAGCGACTTCTGACATTGGCGTCAAAAGCGGCAGCGAGCCATCGTCGGCCGTTACTGTTTCGTAGGCAATCGCCGTCGTGCCCGACTCCATCAGTGCATTGGTCTGCTCCAGATCAGCCGCGAGATGCAGGTAGGTGAACAACACCTGGCCTTCGCGCAACATCGAGCACTCATGCAGTTGCGGTTCCTTGACCTTCACAATCAAGTCCGCCGCCGCGAATATTTCTTCAGGTGTGGCGGCAATTGTGGCGCCGGCTTTTTCGTAGTCCGCATCGAACATGCCGATGCCCAGGCCAGCATTCGTTTCCACAACAACATCATGGCCGTCATGGACGAGCTCACGCACGCCGGCCGGTGTCATGCCGACGCGAAATTCGAGTGTCTTTATTTCTTTTGGTATTCCGACTTTCATGAGTCCTCTCCCGTTCCTCACGTACTAGTTGACACGATACCCCGCCAATCACACCATTTGCTTGCTATTTGAGTGACATATGAGTCTATTTGTGGCATTTTATTTCGTCTATTTGTTATTTAGCGCAATTTAATGTTATGCAACTGGATCGTTTTGACAAGCTGATCCTCACCGCCCTGCAAGGTGACGGCCGCATCAGTAATAAACAGCTGGCCACGCAGGTTCATCTATCAGAATCCGCATGCTTACGGCGCGTTCGCGCGCTGGAGGAAAGCGGCATGATTGAGCGCTATGTCGCAATGGTCAGCCAGTCCGCTGCCGGCCTGCCTGTTGATGTGCTGGTCCATATTGGCCTGCACCGCGAGGAGCAGAGTGAGCTGGCCGCCTTTGAACAGGCCGCGAGTGATATTTCGGAAGTAATGGAGTGTTACCTGATGACGGGTGAATTCGATTACTTGCTTCGCGTCGTCGTTGCAGACATGGCTGATTTCGAGCGACTTCACAAAGAAGAGCTCACCCGACTGCCCGGTGTGGCGCGCGTTAATTCGAGTGTCGCGATTCGGACAGTATTGAAGAGGACGGAGCTGCCGCTGCGATGAAACTATCGGCAAAGTACCAGGATGCACGCGCCGTAATGTCCGGCCTGTGCGAGAAGCTCGAGCCTGAAGATACCGTCGTGCAATCCATGCCGGATGTCAGCCCGTCAAAATGGCACCTCGCTCACGTCACGTGGTTTTTCGAACGATTTGTCCTCGAGGTCTTCGATCCAGACTACCGGCGGCTCAATGACCGTTACGACTATTTGTTCAACTCTTATTACTACTCCGCAGGACAGATGCACGCGCGACCGAAGCGCGGGCTTCTGACGCGACCAACACTTGCTGAAGTCATCGACTACCGATCGCATGTCGATGCCGCGATGCTGTCTCTACTTGCATCGTCGAGCGACAACGAAGAACTGTGCGCCCGTGTATTGCTTGGCATCAATCACGAACAACAACACCAGGAATTGTTCCTGACTGACATCAAACATGTGCTTTCGTGCAATCCGCTGCAACCTGTCGGTTTTGATCATTTACAGTCACCTAGCTCAGCATGCCCGGGCACGTACACATTTTCACCTGGTGACAGCGGCATTCATGCCATCGGCGCAGCGGCAGGCGAGTTCTGTTTCGACAATGAGTTACCACGGCATGATGCCTTGCTGTACGAGCACCACATTGGCTCACGTTTGATTACGAATGCCGAGTTTCGCGACTTCATCGACGCAGGTGCTTACAAGGACTCCAACCTATGGCTATCTGATGGCTGGGCGACGGTCAACGATCGCGGTTGGAACCGGCCGTTGTATTGGAGCGAAGACCTCGATTCCGAATTCACCCTCGGGGGCCAGCGCGATGTCGATCCCGACGCGCCCGTGTGTCACGTCAGCTACTACGAGGCGGACGCCTTCGCGCGTTGGGCCGGTGCAAGATTGCCAACTGAATTCGAGTGGGAACAAGCGGCGAACGGCAAGACGGTTCAGGGTAACCTCTTCGAGTCTGGCTACTTGCAGCCGGTCGCTGGCGACGGTGAACAGTTCTTCGGTGACGTGTGGGAGTGGACCTCGTCGGCGTACCTGCCCTACCCCGGTTTCGTCCCTCTCGAAGGGTCGCTCGGTGAATACAACGGCAAGTTCATGTGCAACCAGATGACGGTCAGAGGTGGGTCGTGCGTAACAGCTACTGATCACATTCGCGCGAGCTATCGCAGCTTCTTTTGTCCTGATGCGCGCTGGCAGTTCCTGGGCATCCGCCTGGCGAAGGATGGGCCTCGATGACGACGACTAGCGATCTGGCCGAGATCGTTGCGGGCTTGCGGCAACCCGAGAAGATGATTTCACCGAAGTACTTTTACGATGAGCGTGGCTCGCAGTTGTTCGATGCTATCACGCACCTGCCCGAGTACTATCCGACCGAAACCGAGCTCGGCATCATGTGTGACAACATGATTGAGATTAGTGCGTTGGTTGGCAAGCAGGCGAGTCTGATCGAGTTCGGCAGTGGTTCGAGCCGCAAGACACGTGTACTTCTCGATATCTTGCAGCAGCTGGCCGTTTACGTTCCGGTCGACATCTCGGAGGATCACTTACTCAAGTCAGCCAACAAGATTCGATCTGAACATCCGGGCCTGGAAGTAATACCGGTTGTCGCCGACTTCACGAAACCCTTCGCACTGCCCGACCCGACGATCATGCCACTCAGAAACATTGTTTACTTTCCGGGTTCGACAATTGGTAACTTCACGCAAGATGCTGCACACGAAATGCTCAGGGTCATGTATGAGGAAGCCGGCGAAGACGGTGCGCTACTGATCGGCGTCGATCTGCAGAAAGATCCTGCAATTGTAGAGCGGGCCTACAACGACAGCGCCGGCATCACGGCGGAATTCAACCTGAATATGCTAAGTCACCTCAATCGGGAGTTTGGTTTCGACTTCGACGTTGATGCTTTCTCGCACAGCGCTCACTACGACCCGGACGAGGGCCGCATTGAGATGCGTCTGGTTAGCGCAAGAGATCAGCATGTCACGACTGGCAATGAGGAATTTAATGTTGCCGACGGTGAATCAATCCTGACTGAGTACTCGCACAAATACACTCTCGAAGGATTCGCTGCGCTGGCCCGGCGTGCGGGCTTCACCGTAGAGAAAACATGGACTGACTCGGAGCGATTGTTCAGCGTGCAGTACTGCACGCGGTTATGATCGCCCGCTGGGGCGGGCTCCTACGATTATTGCGGCACGTATTCCTTCGGTGCCGCCGAACCCTCACCGAAAAAGAATTTCTCCATTTCCGTTTCGAGAAATTTGCGTGCATCAGGTTCCATCGGAGTCAGGCGATACTCATTAATGAGTATTGTCTGGTGTGCCAGCCACTTTTGCCACGCCTCTTTCGAAACGTTGTCATAAATGCGCTGACCGAGTTCGCCCGGGTACACCGCGTAATCGAGTCCTTCCGCGCCTTCGCCGAGCATCACGCAATTAACTGTTCTGGACATATCCGCCTGTCTTCAATGTATTGATCAATTTTTGTACCGGTGCGGCGATGCCGCCCGGCGGTGACTCGTCGAGCCGATGCCACGTTGAGTCGTCGTCATCCGCAACTTTACGCGACGTTGCGCCGACACGCACCACCACCGGCTGAATATCCAGATCGTAGTGGCTGAAGCTGTGCCGCAATTTGTCCCACGGCTCCGCCCTGCCTGCAGAGTCGATCCGGTTCTGCTGACACCAGCCGCCAACATCTCCATCAGCAAGCTCCGGCAGGCTCCACAATCCGCCCCAGATTCCCACTGGTGGCCGCCGTTCGAGATACACCGCGTCATTATTGACTGCAAGCACCATCGTCGTCTGCCTGATCGGCCTGGCTTTCTTCGGTTTGCGCCCCGGATACTGATCTATCGTGCCGGACCCAAGGGAACTGCAGTCGCTGTTTACCGGGCAGGCATCACAACGCGGCTTGCTGCGTACACAGACAGTTGCGCCGAGATCCATGATGGCCTGCGTATAGTCGCCGACACGCTGCTTCGGCGTATTCAACTCCGCGGCAGCCCACAGAGAATTCGCAACTTCCGTCTTCCCCGGCCAACCCGCAATCGCCTCGTGTCTTGCCAGAACCCGTTTGACGTTGCCGTCGAGAATTGGATGCCGCTGTTCGAATGCCAGCGCAAGAATTGCACCGGCCGTCGAGCGTCCTATCCCAGGCAGTCTGGCAACATCTTCCTGCGTGTTCGGAAATACCCCACTGAATTCATCGCGAATAACTTGCGCAGCTTTGTGGAGGTTTCTTGCCCTCGCGTAATAGCCAAGACCCGACCAGTGCTGCAGTACGGCGTCGATGTTCGCATCGGCCAGCGCAACCACACTCGGAAAGCTCTCCATGAACTTCTTATAGTAAGGAATAACAGTCTGTACCTGAGTCTGCTGCAGCATGATCTCCGATACCCAGATCGAGTAGGCATCTGATACCTGCCACGGCAAACCCTTGCGTCCGTGCTGATCGAACCATACGAGTACCCGGTCGGAAAAAACGCGCATCGACTCGGTCAATTTCCGATGAGGTCCTTGAGCAAATCCTCGACCTTTTCTCTGTCTTTCTTCTTTTTCCTGGATTTCTCGTCGCTTGCACCTTCCTCGGATTCGTCGTCACCACCCAGCAACTCGTCCAGCAGACGCTCCGTTATCTTTTCTTTCACTTCCTCCTTGAGCATCTCTTCGACGTCGGGCTTGATCGACGGATTCGCAAGCGGCCCCGTAATTCTGAGGGGAATGACCGCTTCGGTGAATTCCTCGAGTTCTTGCTCGCTCGCGCCCTGCGCGAATTCCGGCTTATCAAGAATACGAGCTGTCATTCGATAGTCGACCTTCGCTGCTGCAAAATCGACAGAGCCTTTGCCTGTGAGTTGCATGAACGGCAGTTCGGCAAGCAAGTCGTCGTTGCGAAATACACCATTCGTTACCGGCCCAGTTGCTGTGACGTTACTGAACCGGGTGCGCGGCGGCAGTTCAGGTTCCGGTGCCGGTTCCTGCTTGTATAGCGATCGTGCACGTCGCAACTCATACCAGACATCGGTGCCTTCCCATGTGCCGTCGAGCAGCTCCATCGACATACTGCCGCTCAGGCTGCGCTGAATCGTCGCCAGATCATCACCTTTGCCGTCGAGTTTGAACGATCCGTTGATCGATCCAGTGATGTTTTCCTGTCCGAACATCGCCTTTGCCAGCGAACCGAGGCTAACGTCGCTGATATTCTCGTTTACCGAAAGAACCGGTGTACCCGATGTTGCGTTGATGCGTACATCGCCGTTGTATTTGCCGTCGAAAAAATCCGCGGATATCGGGTGCAGGCGCATGTCGCCATTGTTCGCATTCAGGCCCAACTCGACGTTCTCGAACTTCATGCCGCTTAGATACGCTTCCGCGACCGTCAGGCTGCCACGAACGTTGAGAGCCCGAATCAGTTCAGTCGGAATTTCTACTGGGACCGCTTCCCCGCTCCCAAGCTCCGCACCTTCGGCCGGCGCCATGTAGCGATCGAGATCAATCGAGTCAGCCGCAAGATCAATACTGATGGTCCCGGCAGCATCGCTTGCCACAGACAGTCCGCCCTTGAACGTCGTGTCGTCGACGACCATCTCGAGATCACGCAACGCGACTCCGTCATCACCCAGCTGCAGATTCGCGTCAATGATTATTTTGCCCAGCGCGTCCGGATCCGCTGTGACGGGCGGCTCTACGCTCAAGCGCTCCATCAGGCTCTTTAGTGAAAATGCATCGACCTCGATAGTCGCCGCGGGACTTGCCTCGTCGACATACGAAAACGGCGCAACGTCCGCCGATATGTCGACGCCCAGTGTGGAAACCTCAATGTCCGAAAATGCGACCGTCCCAGCGTCGGCGTCGAGCGTCATGATCGTCTCGATCGCGAAATCGCCGGCCAGGTCCGCTGGCTGCAACTCAAAATCGAAATCGCTCTGCAATCCGAGAGGCTCATTGCGCGCAACCCGGCCCGAGCGCAAATTGAAGTCTGTCAGCCGGTAGCTCTCGCCGGTTTGTGCGTCGCTGTAAGTGACCGACGCGTTTGTGATCTCTACGCTCGCGATATCCAGCGTTGCAGAGGCGCCTTCTGATGCATCTGCGGCGTCTATCGCATCAGCTTCCGCCTCGCTGGCCTCGATGAAGTCCTGCCAATTGCTGCGGCCGTTGCCCGCAATCGCGAGGTTTAACTGAAATGAATCGAGCGATGCCGTGCCAACGGTGACCTCGCGGCGCAGCAACATCGGCAGAATTTTGACGCTGAGCCGAGCCTGATCGAAACTCGCAAAAGCTTCATCACCAAAACCCGGCGCGTTGCCGAGCGTGGTCTTACCTACGTTGATTGCAAGCCACGGAAACAGTGTGAGTTCGAGATCGCCCTCGATTACGAGTTCGCGCCCGGTCGTGCGTTGTACCTCCGCGGCAATGTCGTCGCGATAGTCGTTTGGGTCAAACAGTAGCGCAACGGATATCGCGGCAATGACGAGCAATGCCACGATTGCCAGGAAGAAAAAGAGTACGTTTTTTAGCGTGCCACCCATCGTGCGGCCTCCAGGGTTGGGGCCGTCTAGGGTATCAAATCGGTCGCCCGCTGGGGCGGGCGCCTACAGTGGTCTCCCGCATCTTCTACTTGTTGCAGACGTCCACTTCGCCGTTCAATGTCGAAATCACAACCCGGCCATCACCGTCGCCTTCACTAAAGCTCAGCTCCCAGCCAGGAGTGTATTTGCTCGTTCGCTCCGCTTTCGGTCCAAAGCAATTGTCGATATCGCCGTTAAACGTATCGATATCGAATTTGGCGGATACGCTGCCACTGAACAATACGTCTACGTCACCGTTAACCGTATCGATAGTCAGTTTGCCGCCTTTGCGTAGCTCGGCCTGGAAGATGATGTCACCATTGACGGAATTCAGGGTCGCACGATCGAAAGAGCCCTCATCTACGATAACGTCACCACTGACCGCCTCTCCTGATACGGCACCTGCGACACGAAACAGGGCGACGTCGCCTGACACGGTGGTCGCGGAGGTTTCGGCATCTTTACCCTGGCCAGTTACATCAACATCGCCGCTAACCGATTCAGCCGATACATCATTGCCCGCGACTTCGGTGTCGATATCACCACTAACCGTATGCAGCGTCTGTTCGCCATTCACTTCTTCGACGTCAATATCAGCACTAACTGCCGTTACATCGATGGAGCTTTCCGACGGCACGCGAATCGTCAAATCGCTCGCGACCTTGCTGCTGCTGTGCTG
>Ga0209165_10000629_pt1 | contig 11988 bp, 11 predicted proteins | sample tdAd001_FD_187122 | JGI IMG/M metagenome (GOLD analysis project Ga0209165, IMG submission 187122) | Marine sediment microbial communities from the Atlantic coast under amendment with organic carbon and nitrate - tdAd00.1 (SPAdes)... | ecosystem: Environmental > Aquatic > Marine > Coastal >... | reverse complement strand
GAAGCCCCTTTATGTGGGCGGGCTCGTCAGCGCCGACGCCGAGCTCGGCGCGATCATCGTGAAGATGAGCCGCTCGAGCATCGATCCGGTCGAGGACATCAGGCTCGACCCGGACGGCGGGGACGGTCTCTCCAACCTCTATCCTCAAGTCAGCTTCAAAGCGATCGAGGCCATTCTGCATCGGCCCGAATACGACGGCATCGAGTTCTTCCACTCCGGCGACGTAGCGTTCAACGCCACGTACAACACCGTTCTCTTCGAGGAAGACATGCCGGTGATCACGGCGCTCAGCTTCCTCGTGATCACCCTGAGCCTGATCTTGGTGTTTCGGCGACCGACGGGCGTGATCGGCCCGTTCATGGTCGTGGCGTTTGCCATGGCGGTTTCCGTCGGTGTCATTGGCCTCATCGGCTGGGACATCGACTTCATGTTCGGCATGATGCCGACCCTGCTGATCGCGGTCGGTGTCGCGGATTCCGTTCACATTCTCTCGGAATTCGACGTCTATCAGCGACGCCTCGGGAACCGGCGCGATGCGATCCGCCGGACTCTTTACCTGGTCGGTCCGCCCTGCTTGCTCACCAGCCTCACCACGGCCGCAGGCTTCCTCTCACTATCTCTGTCGCCGGTGAAATCAGTCGCCCACCTTGCGGTCTACAGCGCCGCGGGCGTGATGGCGGCCTTCATCGCCTCGATCACCATTCTCGTCGTCTTTCTCTCTTTCGGGCGGCAGACTTCGTCCGACGCGTCTCCGAAGAGGGTGAAAGCACGCGCCCGCAAAGGCAAAGCTCTCGGCGCTGCACTGCACTCTTTGGCCACTTTCGTCATTCGTTTCCGAAACGCCATTCTCGTTGCATTTGCCGTCGTCTTCGTCGCCTCGGCCTGGGGCATCTCGATGCTGACAGTGGATTCGAATTTCCTGACAGAGTTCTCGGAGAAGATTCCGGTTCGCCGCACGACTCAGTTCGTCGACGATCACATGTCGGGCACCTACTCGATCGTCTACGTGTTCGACAGCGGCGAAGCGGACGGAATCAAAGAACCAGCCGTGCTGCGAGAGATCGAACGCGTGCAACGCGAGGCCGAGCGCCACGAGCTCGTCACGAAGACCTATTCCGTAGTGGACCTGATGAAGGACATCAATCAGAGCTTCCACAACGGCGACCGGGCGTATTACGAGATTCCCGACAGCCGCGAGCTCGTCGCGCAATACCTGCTGGTCTACGAAATGTCGGGCGGCGAGGAGATCAGAGACTACCTCTCCATCGACTACGCTCGCGCGACCCTCGAGCTCCGCTGCAAGATGACCAACACGAGCCGTCTTCAGGGGATCGTCGAACAGATCGACGAGCACTTGGACGCACAGCCCTTACGCGCGTCTACGGTCAGCGTGACCGGCATCGGCGCGCTCTGGCTCAAGTTCGTCGACTACATCACCTGGAGCCAGATCCAAGGTGCGCTGATCGCCTTGACCGTCGTCAGCCTGATGATGATCGTGGTGTTCCGCTCGGTGAAGATCGGGCTTCTATCGATGATTCCCAACATCTCACCGGTAGTTCTGGTGCTCGGCGGTATGGGCTGGGCGGGAGTACACCTCGACTACTACCGGCTGCTCATCGCGCCAGTGGCCATCGGCCTCGCGGTCGACGACACGATCCACCTGATGACCCGGTACCATCACGAGTTCGGAAAGTTGGGCGACTACAAGAAGGCGCTCTACGCATCGATGGACGGTGTTGGCCGCGCGCTCTTCATCACCTCGGCCATCCTGGTCGTCGGATTCCTGACCAACGTGTTCTCCGTCATGGATGGCCAGAAGAGCTTCGGCATCCTGCTAGCCACCGTCATCGCGGTGGCGCTCGTCGCGGACTTCCTGCTGATGCCCGCCCTAATCCTTTGGCTCAAGCCCTTCGGTCCCGAAACGATACGCAGCAATGGCAGTGCCAGCCGCTAAGTTCCTATCGCTACCGCTCTACTGACGGCTCGCAAGGAGGTCTTCCATCGACGCCGATAGGGCCATGCTCTCCTCTTCGAAGCGTTGCAGCAACCACGGTGCCGGGTCAGCCACCGAGCCAACAGCCTTGACCGGTGCAGGCGGGTGAAGCTGGACGAGCTCGGACACACGGCCGAGCTTCTCCGCGACGACGAAGAGTTGACTCCGATCCCCTACGACATGTTGCGGCTGATCTTCAAGTGCTGTCATCCGGCGCTCAACACGGAGGCGCAGTCTGCGCTGACACTGCGTACGGTTGCGGGGCTCCCCACCATCGAGATAGCACGCACATTTCTGGCGACCGAACAGACGATGGCCCAGCGACTCGTGCGTGCGAAGCAGAAGATCCGCCAAGCCCGCATCCCCTACCGCGTGCCCGAGGGGAACGAGATCCCGGAGCGCCGTTTCCTCGAAGGACGCCTCGTCGAGGTACGGGGCGCGACCTGAGCGCGGCCCACGACAACGGGGCGCCCCTTTTCAGAGACGCCCCGCGTGCTCGGTCCGATGCTTGGAAGGTCAGTCGAAGTCGGCCTCGACCGTGCCGTTCCAGACGGCCCTGATGTTCTGGGTCACCAGGGTGACGCCGTCAAACTCGAGCGAGAGCGCTCCGCCAGCGAGCGAGCCCTCGATGGGGAGGACGTGGGATCGGCCGTTCAGGATGACGTCAATCTCGCCTTCGACCGCGCCGTCTGCATCGACGTCGGCGTCGAGCACGTAGTCGAGGAAGTTCGCGTTGGCGTCGAGGAAGCAACGCCCCTCACCTGCAATCGCTCCATTGTCAATCTGGATGGCGATCGCACCCGTGCAGCTATCCTCGGCCGGAGCCTCGTTGGAGATCAGAGAGTCGATGACTAGGTCGATCGAGACCTGTCCCTCGGCTTCGACGGTCTCGGGCTCTTCGTCGTCAACGTTCTCGTCGCCTTCATTCTGCTCGTTCTCGTCGTCGGCTTCCTCGCCCTCTTCTTCTTCGACGTTGGCATCGTCCTCGTTCTGCTCCTCGTCGACATTCACGTCATTGTCGTCGGCATTCTCTTCACCGGCGAGCACCTCGCCAAGGTCACCTTCCCCCTCGATTGGCGCACCACCTGCATCGCCGCATGCGACAGTGACTACAGCAAGAAGGCTAAGGAAAAGGGTGCTGAATAGGTTCTTAATCATGATGCGTTCTCCTCGTTGGGGTTGCACGCGCGCGAAACCCGCGAGCGCCAGCGGATCCAATCCGCCTTTCAACAGGCCCTACGTCGAGGAGTTGGAGTTGGATTAAGGAAAAACGACGTGTCGCGCGTGGGGCCCGATCGGGCCTCAGTCCACCGGATCACAGACAAACACCGGGATGTCTCGGTCGGTGCGAGCCTGATACTCGTCATAGGGTGGGTATGCGTCCACGATGACGGGCCAGAGGCTTGCTTTCTCGTCCGGGCTGACCTCACGGGCTCGGTACGCCCGGGTGATCCCGTCCGCGGTGATCCGGATGTCGGGCGTCGCTTTGAGGTTGTAGTACCAGACCGGATTCTTGGAGATGCCGCCGAGGGAAGCGACCAGAATCTTCTGCTCCCCGTGCGGAACGTGCATCAGCGGGATTTCACGCTTCTTGCCGGTCTTGCGTCCAGTGATCGTGACCAGACAGATCGGCTTGTTCGCCGGGCCCTTGTTCATCAAGCGGCCGCCGCTCGCTTTATAGACAGCGACGTTTACGTGCGCGAACAGCTTCGCGCCGAGCCGAACGAGCCTCTCGTACTTGACCGGGATTTCCGCAACGTCCTCGCGCCTTGTTTCGACATACTCAAATCGCGCCACGGCACGAGCGTAGCACCGATGGTGCGAGGGCCTAGTCGGAGACACCGAGCTCTAGGCGAGCTCGCTGGTACTCCGGAGTTATCGCTCCGTCGGTGTCGCGTACCCCGCACCCGAAGCGATGTGGGGCGTCCACAGGCTGTCGCGAAAACTCGAAAACAGTGAGGAACGGATCGGGCTTATCGGCCCGCGTCGAGAAGTCTGCTTGGCCGCTGAGATACAGATCGTGACGAGCAGCCGCCGTGGTGACCCTCCCGGCCCAGCGGGTTTGAAACACGATGTAGAAACGAGATTGCTCGCCCATGGCACGGGCTGCCGTCTCCAGGTAGGCCTCTACGCCGCCACGTTCCTCAAAGCGACACGCGCGTCTTTGCGGATCGTCGGGCAGCACACCGGCGTCGAGCGGGAAATAGGGTGGGGACCCGGTGATGAGGTCGTAGTGCTCGCCACCGAAGTCGAAATCGCGAAAGTCCGCGTGTCGCACGTCGATGTCGATGTCGATTCCGTACTCCGGTAGCTCGGCAATTGCGCGGACGACCATGGCAACCGATTGGGTCTGCGCTTCAATGCCTACGGCAATCTTCGGACGAAGCTTGTGGCTGACCATGAGCAACACCGAGCCCACTCCGCACCCTAGATCGAGGTACCGCGCCGGTGGGTTTGGATTTCGATGAACGGCATACCAAGCGGTGATCAGGTCGTCGGTACTGGTTCGGTGTCCCCCGGCGCGCTGGTAGATATGCCAATCACCGATGAGACGATCTCGCTCGGCGTCCTGAGGCCACTCAGTGGGGTCAAACTGAAGCTCTAGGTTTGTCACGCGGTCGAACCTTAACAAAAGAGCGCGGGTGAGGAGAGGCCTGATCGTATCGCGGTTCTGTCAGACGACGGTCGGAACGAGTCCGATCGGGAGCGAATTGCTCGGATGTGGCATGGGGACGGGCTGGAAGCGGACGGGGCGGCGGCCTTTCGGGATGACCGTGTAGCGACGGAGAAACTGATAAAGAAACGCCTTGGCCTGCATCGTAGCGAGGTGAACGCCAAGGCACATGTGCGCGCCACCGCCGAACGGATAGTAGAGCCCCGGGTGTCGTCGGTGCTCGGCTCGTTCTGGGCTGAACCGCAACGGGTCGAAGCAATCCGGGTCGGTCCACCAGTCGGGCAGGTAGTGTGAGATCCGCGAAACGGGAGACACCGAGAGATTCTTGGGGAGGAGGTAGGGGCCGAGCTGGACCTCTCGAACCGTGCGGCGCAACATGAACGAGCCTGGGGGCTGAAGCCGAAGGGCTTCCTTGAAGACCCAGTCCGTCTCGACGAGGGTCTCGCGCGCGTCGTACTCCATGGACGCGTTGCCGTGCGCTCGGATCTCTTTTCGCAGCCGCTCCTGCCAATCAGGGTGCTCTCCGAGCGCCCAGACCGCGGTAGTCAGCGCGCTCGACGTGGTGTCGTGCGCCGCGAAGACCAGGAAAATCATGTGCTGTGCGATCTCTTCGTCGCTCAAGCGGTCTCCGGCCTCGTCTTCGGCACGGCAGAGCTGCGAGAACATGTCGGCGCGGTTACTCCGCCGCCGCGCCTCGATCTGCGATGCAAAGTAGCGCTCGAGAAAAGCGCGCCCGCGCATGCCTCGCCAGTAGCGGCCAGGAGGCACCGGCCGCCGCACCACCGCAACGGCCGCATTCACAGCATCGACGAACGAGCGGCCTATCTTTCGCCCCGCCCTGACGTCCAGGGACTCTCCGAGTAAGAGCTCGGTCGCGATCTGTAGGCCCAGGCGTTTGATCGCGGGGAAGAAGCGAAAGCTCGGGCTGCGACCCCAGTCCGTCAGCGTACGGTCGATGATCGGATTGATGATCTCGAGGTAGCCACGCATCGCACCTGGCCGAAATGCCGCCTGCATGATGTTTCGTTGTGCCCGATGGTCATCGAAATCACGAAGCATGAGCCCCCCTTCGAACAGCTCACCGATCGAAAAGTCCCAGCCCATGCGGCTCGAGAAATCCGCGCCGCGGTCGATGAGCAGCTCGCGCGCGAGCTCAGGCTCGCCCACGGCAAACGTCACGAAGCCGAAGTATCCGTGCGCGAAGTTTGGCCCGAACCTTTCCCTCCGCCGCCGCAGAAACCCGTGCATGTCGCGGAGCTGTTCGAACGAGTCGCGCACCTGGTGTGCCCCGCCCTCCCCAGGCAAGCCGTCGACCTCGCGTAGTGGCAAGTCTGGCAGGTCGACCGCATCTGAGAGAGGCGTCTCACGCAGCGTTCGATGCCCTTTGCGGTCCGGCTGCCCACTTGCCACCGAGCTGGCCTCCTCGTCGGAACGATAACCGGGAACGCGACTGCTGTCAGCGGCCGTCCTAGAAAACCCAACAACGACCCCGACAGCGAAGGTCCAGCCGCAATCGATATCGTTGTAGACTCGTACCGATGCGATTTCCTTTCATGGGTGCTTGTTTGCTTCGCTTCGCCGTCGCCGCTTCCTTCGGCTGCGCCGCGGCGACGGCAAACCCGGCGCCACCTGACGAGTCGAAAGCCCTAGCTGTCCCTGCTCCCGGACCAGCCGAGATCGCGGTTGCGGAGCCAGCGCCCCGGGTGGAGGAGCCCAGCGTCAAGCCTGGCATCAACGCGCCCTACTTTCGCGACGACGGACTTGATCGATACACTCGCATTCTGGAAGCCGAAACCCGTGAGATAGTTCGGCGACGCAGCGACATCGTCGACGCAATCGGGCTCGAGGAGGGAACGGTTGTTGCCGACATCGGAGCGGGCACCGGCCTACTCACCATCGAGATGGCGAAGCAGGTCGGGCAGCGGGGCACGGTGTTTGCCGTGGACATCGTGCCGGTGTTCCTGGAGCGGATTCGAGAGCGTGCGCGGACTGAAGGACTCGGTAACATCGTTGTCGTGCGGGGGGAGGAACGAGCGACCGGACTGAAACCCGCTTCACTCGACTTGGCGTTCATGTGCGACACCTATCATCATATCGAGTATCCGGAGACCTACATGCGCTCGCTCTTCCAGGCGTTGCGGCAGGGCGCAATCTTGGTGCTGGTCGACATGAAGCGCCCTGAAGGCCAGAGCAGCCCTGCCGTCCTGAGACACGTCCGTGCCGACAAACCCACCGTCATTGCGGAGGTCGAGCAAGCCGGATTCGTCTTCGAGTCCGAAATCGATCTGCTGCGAGAGAACTACTATCTACGGTTCCGACGCCCCTGAGCTTTGGCGCGCAGACTGTGAGCATTCTCACATTTGAGGTCCGGGCTCATGCGCGTTGTCGAACGATGCACTAGTCGGAAACGGACAACCTCGACCCGAAGGTCAATCGATCTTCCAAGCCAACGCGATCTTCAGGATACAAGTCGACGCTTCACCGGAGAGCAATCCATGAAACGTGATTAGACAACGTACATGCGTGGGCTTGCAACGCTTCTGCTCTTGCCGAGCATGGCGATGACTTGCCAACCGACAGTGGATCTGACTCAGATCTTGATGGATCGAATTTCGCCGGATGTCGACGTAGATCCCGCCAGCGTCCCTCCGCCCGATCCCTCCGGCCAACCCACCGATCGATACCGAAGCATCGACGGCGCCGGCAATCAGATGACTCACTTCGAACTCGGGGCAGCGAATACGACCCTGCGACGAATGACGCCGATGGACTATGGCGACTCGGTTGCGTCGATGGGCGGCGCCGGTCGCCCATCCCCGCGTGAGATCAGCAATGCCGTCTGCGCGGAAACGTTGCCCGCGCCGAACGCCTTGGGCGCGAGCGACTTCCTCTGGCAGTGGGGTCAGTTCGTCGACCACGACGCTGATGAGAGTTCTGATCGCGATGCCGGCAGTTCGCTAGGCCGCGGCTGCGTTGACGTGGTCGCAGGCGGCGAGCAACTCCGGCACGAAATCGCTCTGCCTATCCGCGCAAGCGAAGTGATCGCCGTCGACCTCGAACTGCTTGGCACCGGGGATCGCAGCCGCGAGCGCGTATTGACGGCGGGTGGGTACGATCTTGTCGCGTGTCGTTACGACGACCGCGGTTGGCACCGCGATGTTCGAAACCCAATTGCGCGACGAGAAACGAATGACGGCGCGCGTTGCCTGGGCGAGCGCGGCGGGGTCGGCGCCCGACATCTCTTTGCGTACGTAGTCTCTGATCTTCGACGATTGGATGTCTCTGACCATGCCTTCGATGATCTGGCCGAGCACCAGCTTGGGCGCCATCCGAGCACCAAGGACAGCGCCCGGCAAGATCGCGCGCGTGAGGACCGGGTACTGCTGCGGCGTGAAATGCTTTGCTGTGGCGCAAAGGACCAGTCCGCGTACGCGTGCCGGGTGCCGGCTCCAGCAGAGTTTCGCGATAGGTCCGCCCATCGAGTATCCGACGGCGATGAACTCGCGGATGCCGAGCGCGTCAGCCACGGCGACGACATCGTCTGCACAGTCCCTCAGCCGAAAGCGACGCGTCGGGATGCCATAGCCATGCCCGCGGTGATCGACCGCCACGACGTGGTAACGCTCGGCGAGGTCGGAAAAAGCGGTGAGCCAATTCAATGCGCCCGTCGCGGCAAGGCCATGAAGCAAGATCAGCGTGGGGGCTCCCTCGGGCCCCTTGTACTCGACCACACGAATGCGACCCCGGCCTTCCAGGTCCAAGAAGAGCTCCTCACGCCCGGCGGTTTGCCTGGCTCGGGTCGAGGTTTGACCTTCTTTTCGTTCTTCTGTCACCTCCTCCGAGCGTGACGGGAGTGCGCACTACGCGCAAGCCGCAGGACGCCAGCGTAGCCCTTACGCGAGCAATCCCAGCCGAGTCCAGGTTGCTGCATACTGTCTCCCGTGCTCACTACGCAGCGAGTTACCACCCCTCGAGACATCAACGCGGTCGCCGTGCTGGCGCATGAGATCTGGAACCAGCACTTCCCACCGATCATTGGGCAGGAACAGGTCGACTACATGTTCGACGAGCTCCAGAGCGCGCCGGCGATTACCCAGCAGATACGGGAGGACGGCTACGAGTACTATCTGATCGTCGACGAACACCAGTACAAGGGGTACTTCGCGCTCGTCGCCGAAGACGGAGACGGCGGCGCGCTGCAACTGAGCAAGCTCTACCTGAAGCGCTCGTCTCGGGGTCGCGGCCTCGGGCGGGCCGTCCTCGCGTGGATCGAGGAAGAGTGCATTGCGCGCGGCGTGCGAGAGCTTTGGTTGACGGTCAACAAGGACAACGCCGACTCGATCGCCTTTTACCGGCGCGTCGGCTTCAGAATCGCCGGCTCGAGCGTCATGGACATCGGAGGCGGATTCGTCATGGACGACTACCGGATGGTGAAGGGCGTTGTCGACTAGATGTGCCAGTCCTCGCAAAGGCGCAGGTCAACGGCTCAGAATCGGTGATCGTAGTTACAACTGAGCGCCAGATGGGCGTAGGCCTCGGTCGAATCGGGGTGCGTGACGGATTCCCCAAAGTGTAATATGAACGGCCGGCCGAGAGGAATGACATGAGTATTTCAGCGGCTGCGGACAAGCTGAAAATGCTGGGACCGGCCAGCGAGCGCGTGGCCTTTCGAAGCACGACGAAGATGTTCTGGACCTTGACCGCCATCGTCTGGGGTGGCGTGGGTGTCTGTGCGGTCCTGTTCCACGTGGGCGTCCTGGAATTCGTCACGAGCACCAAGATCGGGCTTTACGCGATTAGCGTCTGGTTGAACGCCTGGATGCTCGTTTTTGTGCTGCCGCAGAACAAAGGCCGGTCGAAGATGAACCTGTACCACGATGCCCTCGTGGTGTGGATGCTCTCCTACGCACTGACCAACGCCCTGTGGGAGATCCCCTGGGTGCTGTTCTCCCCCTTCGTGTTCGAGAACCTGCACACGCTCAATGACGTGGTGGCGCATACCGACTTCATGCGCGAGAGCCCGCTCAACATGTACTGGTGGGTGCTGGCGTCTTTCAGCTCCGTCGATCTGCGCACTGTCAACCACAACCCTACGTTCTACACGCTGGAGCTCTACTCCTTCGTGAACGTTCTGTCGGTCATCTACTTCTTCTACCTGAACAAGAAGCGCTCACCCTATCGCTACCTGATCCCGGTGCTCGGAAGCGGCGAGCCCGTAGCATCGACATTCATCTTCTCTTTCTCCGAGGTGTTCGCCGGTTTCGAAAACATGCCGGGCGGAGTGGCCGACACGCTGCTCGCCCTGGTCTGGACGCAGTACCAGTACTTCCTCTTCCCCCTCATCTTCGGATTCCTCGGCCTCAAGCTTCTGCTGGAAGATTGGCGGCAGTGCCACGTGAACACTGAGGGCGTAGCCGCTCCACAGAACGTGGGGGCTGAGAGCTCCGTGCGCGACTTGGTCGAAGGCGAATCGCCCGCGCCTGGCTTGGTTTCGGAGCCGAGATAGGGCGGACACCGAAGCGGATCCCGCCGAGAAGGAGAGGTTCGTCCGCCTCGCAAGGCGCGCGATGAAGCTTCCGCACACGACCTGCGGTATACCTTCGGCAGGAGGACCGCGCTCATGAATCGGATTATCCCTCGTGGACTTGCCTTCCTTCTGTTTGCCTCGTTCGCCCTTCCACCCGCCGCCGGAGCCCAAAGCGCCAAGGGTCTCCTCGACAAGATGCTAGAGGTCGAGAGCAAGCGCGCGAAAGGCGTCAACGACTATGCGATGGACATCACGATGATGGGCCACGACACGACCCTCTTCTACGAACGCCTGTCCACCCGAGCACCGAACGGAAAGCCCATCGACACGTTCCGCCTCGTGCCGTTCGACGAGATGAACAGTCGCCAACAGGCCGGGCAAGGCATGTCGCCGGAAGCGTGGCAAGCCTATTCCGACGCGCTGAGAGAGGCCGGCTCCGCGACGAGCAGTGAAACCGAAAAGGGCATGAACGAAGCCGGGCTCCCACCCGGGATGCTGGGCGCGATGGGGAATGGCGCGGAAGCGGAGCCCTGGGCGTCGCCGAACCCGAGCACGATGATGAACAGCATGGCCGACTTTGCCGGCGCGGCCGGCAAAGCATCCACTGCCGACGAAGCCGTCGCAGACGAAGCGGCGATGGCGAAGAGCATGGCGCTCTTCAGGAAGCGCGCGAGAATCGTCGGCAAGGAGTCCATCGGGAAGAGGCGCGCCATCCACGCGCGCGCAGATGATCTGAACCTCGTCGAGGAGACAAACGGCGGGGAGTTCACCATCCATTCCGTCAGCCTTTGGGTCGACGCGGAGAAACACGTCCCGCTGAAACTGCGCATGGAGGGCGTGGCGACACAGGACGGGAAGTCGCGCGAGATCTTCATCGAGCGGCTGGACCAAGACTATCGGGCAGTGCCGGGCAGCAAGCTCTACATGCCGTACCGGAACTTGGTCCGAATGCATGGAGTGCTCGGTGCCGACGAGCAGAAACAGATGGAGGACGCGCGCAGGCAACTTGCGGAGCTCGACCAGCAACTTGCCGAGATGTCGCCGGAGCAACGCGCCCAGGTAGAAGGGATGGCCGGCTCGCAGATCGCGATGCTGCGCAAGATGGTCAACAGCGGGGAGATGGATCTGGTGACGAACGTTCGGGCCATTCGAGTCAACACAGGGCTCGCCGGGGCCTTTCCGGCTTCTGCGCGCTCTAAGCCCGCCCCCTCCACCACGCCGTCTTCGACGGGTGATCCATTGGTGCAGTCGATCCAGCGCGACCTCGTGGCCCTCGGCTACGACCCTGGCAACACTCATGGCGAGCTGAGCACGGCGACGGTCGTCGCGATCTCGAAGTTCCAGGCGGAGAACGGACTCGAAGTCACCGGCGAAGCGACCCCGCAGCTGGCCGGCATTCTCGCCGCGAAGCGCGACGCGGCTCGTTCCTCGACGGCGAGCGCAGGCTCGAGTGCGCAGTCGCGGGAGGAAACCCAAGCGGCGTGCCTCCAGCAGAAGATCGATGCAGCCAAGAAGAAAAAGAAGGCGTTCGGCAGATTCATGAGCGCCGCCGGCAACACGGCATCGCGCTACGGCGGCACCAAGGTCACGAACGAAGTGGAGAAAGCCTCCGCAGAGGCCTACAAGGCAGACGCCACCGCAAAAGACGTCGAAGAAGCCGCGGATGCGCTCGGCCTCTCGAAGGCCGACGTAGAGTCCTGTCGCAATCCGAAGTAGCGGACGGCAGCCGGCCCGTTAACGAAAAACGCGGACATCGCGCGTCCGATCGGACACTGAAAACTGAACCGGAATCTG
>Ga0209165_10000627_pt1 | contig 12035 bp, 8 predicted proteins | sample tdAd001_FD_187122 | JGI IMG/M metagenome (GOLD analysis project Ga0209165, IMG submission 187122) | Marine sediment microbial communities from the Atlantic coast under amendment with organic carbon and nitrate - tdAd00.1 (SPAdes)... | ecosystem: Environmental > Aquatic > Marine > Coastal >... | reverse complement strand
CCGGTATCCCGCTGCGCCAAGCGGCTTTTTAACGGTCCCTGCGGCGGCTCCACCGATGGTCGGTGTGAGATCAACGCCGAGGTGGACTGCGCCTGGCAGTTGATTGTCGATCGTCTCAAGGCGCTGGACAGATTAGACGAATACGAAAAGCTGTGCCCCTTAAAGGACTGGTCGACGGACAGGGCCGGGGGGCCCAGAAAAGTTGTAAGGGAGGATGTGCAGCAATGAGTGTAAAGACACCGAGTAAACTGGAAAAAATTCTCAGTGAAGGTCATCTGGCCGTTACCTCCGAGTGTGGACCACCCCGCGGCAGTAACCCCGAGCACATTATTAAAAAAGCGGAGTTGATCAAAGACCACGTGGATGCCATTAACATCACCGACAACCAGACATCGATGACCCGCTTGTGCAGTCTGGCGTCCTGCATCCGTCTGAAGCTCATGGGATTGGAACCGGTTCTTCAGATGGTAACGCGCGATCGCAATCGCATCGCCCTGCAAAGCGATATTCTCGGGGCGGCCTCCTTTGAAATCAGCAACATCCTGTGTTTGTCCGGCGATCACCAGAGCTTTGGTGATTGTGCCCAGGGCCAGAATGTGCATGATATTGACTCGATCCAGCTGATTCAGGCCGTGCGGCATATGCGCGACGAGGGCAAGTTTTTAGGGGGCGATGACCTGGATGGCAGTCCCCAGATGTTTGTCGGCGCAGCCGCCAATCCATTTGCCGATCCGTTTGAGATTCGGGTCCCGCGCCTGGCGAAAAAGATTGCCGCCGGAGTCGAGTTCATCCAGACCCAGTGTATTTATAATTTGGACAAATTTGAAGAATGGATGAAAGGTGTACGCGAACGCGGGCTGCATGAAAAAGTTTATATTTTAGCCGGCATGACTCCTATGAAGAGTGTCGGGATGGCCAAGTATATGCAGAAACGTGTTCCGGGCATGGATGTGCCGGATGAAATTATTAAGCGTCTCCAGGGGGTTGAGAAGGGCCAGCAGGCCGCCGAGGGCGTCAAAATTTGTATTGAAGCCATTGAGCGTCTCAAGGAAGTTGAAGGTGTGGCCGGCTTTCATGTCATGGCGATCGAATGGGAAGAAAAAGTCCCTGAAATCGTTGAAGCCGCCGGTCTCCATCCGCGCCCGAATGTCGATTAAGCCCTTTTAGAAAATACCGGAAGCAAAACCCTGCCTCGTTTTAATGAGGCGGGGTTTTTTATTCATCCAAATAGTATAATATAAGTTGACAAATTATACTTTAAATATTAAAAGTATAATATAAATATAGATAACCCACCTCCTATCATAATTTCGAATTGATATGAAATTAGAAGATTTTAAAGCTGGCAGCTATCGGCAACAATTTCAATACCAAAGTTTTACCCCTACATCGGTCAATCATGTTTGGTATTGGCAAGACCCTCAAATAAATACACTTCTTGAATCTGCAACTCGGAATCTGAGTGAGTTAAATGCTTTTTCATTGTTGGTCCCGGATGTCGATCTGTATATTCAAATGCATATCGTAAAAGAAGCCAATACCTCAAGTCGAATAGAGGGTACCAGGACGCAAATGGACGAAGCCATAATGGATCAGGAACAGATAGATCCAGAAAGGCGAGATGACTGGCAAGAAGTCCAAAATTATATTCAAGCGATGAATGAAGCCTTAGATGAGTTAAGCAGGTTGCCGCTATCGAACCGGTTGCTAAAAAAAACGCATGGCATATTGTTGCAGGACGTGCGGGGTGAAAACAAAATGCCCGGCGAATTTCGCCGAAGCCAGAATTGGATCGGCGGCAGCAACCTGAAAGATGCGGTTTATATTCCACCAGGTCATGATGAGCTTTTAGAGTTGATGGCAGATCTTGAAAAATTCTGGCACAATGATCAAATCGAAGTTCCCCATTTGATTCGTATTGCCATTAGTCATTACCAATTTGAGACTATTCACCCCTTTTTAGATGGAAACGGACGAATCGGTCGCTTATTAATTACCCTCTATTTAGTGAGCAATGGGTTTCTGAGCAAACCGTCACTATATCTTTCCGATTTCTTCGAAAGACACCGGGTTGCGTATTATGATTCTCTTACATCCGTTAGAATATCTGACAATTTGATTCAGTGGATTAAGTTTTTTTTAACCGCAATTATTAAAACCGCTGAAAAAGGTCAGCAGACGTTTAGAGATATTCTGAATATAAGGGATAAGATGGCTGGAAAAATCGTATCGCTCGGGCGCAAGGCGGAAAATGCCCGCAAGTTAATCATGCATTTATACCGCAAACCTGTCCTGAGTGGTGCCGCAGCACCCCAACTGCTGGGCGTAACGCCGCGCTCCGCGAATGCCCTGATCAATGATTTAGAAAGACTGAACGTTTTAAAGGAAATAACGGGGTTTAAAAGAAACCGGGTTTACGTGTTTGAAGAATATTTGAGACTTTTTAGATAGTAATGGACGCTGTTTGGAGTTTAATTATAGTTTTACGCATTGAAGTATAATATAAAAATTCAGAACAAATATTTAGCGGTTCAAAGTACAATAAAAGGAGTGAAAATGAATTTTGGGTTTCTGCTATTTGAGGATCTATAAGAGCTTGATCTTGTTGGACCCTGGAAAATGATGTGCAGAAACTTGGGGACGTCCATGAAATTATAACTTTCTAGTTTTTTATGATCTGTGGTATGAAGCGTTATGCCGCGTTCATTTTTGTCTTTGATTATTTATGATCATTCTTCGTCAATGCCGCACAGCTTCTTTGCCGCCTTCTTTTTTTGATCCATATTGGCCAGCCGTGAAATCATAATCCGCTGTGCCTGGGGAGACCCGGCCCCATGCATGGATTCCGTCAGGTATCCGACGGCTGCCGTACCCAGAGTCAAATTTTCGATCAATCTCAAAATGCGCATCCGGTTTACCGCCGGTACGTCACAGTTGGCCGTAAAGTATTTCTCCAGCCATTTTGCTGTTTCCGGTGCCGCTAAGTCCATCTCTGAAGGCATGGTCACCATCAACCCGCCGGCAATGTCCTGGGCAATCCGTGAGATTTCATAAGGAAAGCGCGTTACATTTTGTTTGTGGATATTGGCCAGCAGCGTGTTAACGGAATAGGTGCCGCAGGGCTCCTGGCTGCCTTCAGAGGCACATGCAATACAACCGCAATAAAGGGTTTCATTCAGGTGGTTCATTTCGATAATCTTGTCTTTTATGTGAGATGCTTTGGCAACGTTGTTATATTCGGCGGCTGTCTGGGAGGCGCCGATCAAGACGTCTCCCACACCCACTTTGCAGGCATAACTTTGTCGATGGTAGGCGGCAAATTTTTCAACCAGCTGCCCGGCAAATTCGACCTCTTTATACATAAATACCCGATCCCAGGGCACAAATACATTTTCAAGAACAACCAGGGCTTCATGACCGCCGAACAGGATATTGCCGCGATCCATCACCCCTTCCTCCAGTTTGCGGGTGTCACAGGATTGGCGTCCCATGATGTAAACAATCCCTTCGGCATCGGCCGGCAATGCAAATGAAACCGCGTAATCCTGGTCTTCTGCGTGCATCGCAACGGTGGGCATGACGATGATTTCATGGGAATTAACGGCGCCGGTCTGGTGGGCCTTGGCACCTTTGACGACAATGCCGTCTTGTCTTTCTTCGATTACGTGCACGTAAAGGTCCGGATCAGGCTGTTTGTGCGGGGGCAGGCTGCGGTCACCTTTGGGGTCGGTCATGGCGCCGTCACAGGTGAGATCGCTGTCCTGAACAAATTCAAGATATTTTAAAAACCGCTGGTTGTAATCCGTTCCGAATTTAGCATCCATGTTATGGGTAACGATGGATAATGCATTCAATGCGTCCATTCCCACACAACGCTGAAAACAGCACCCGGTTTCGCGACCTAAAAGTCTGCCCATCTTGCTTTTTTTAACCAGGTCGTCAATGCTCTGATGGATATGGGTAAAGCGGTTGATTTTTTCCCCGGTAATATGGGATGTGGCGGTCATAACATCCGCATGCTCCGGGCGATGCGCCATCTCGTAGGTTTTGGCAACCGCCAGCATGGAAGGCCGGATAATGGGATCATCCACCACGTTATCCAATTGCTTGCCAAACATATACACCACAAGGTTCAAGGCTCTAAGGCTTTCTTCGTATTGATCAGCGGTCATCATAGGCATTTGAAGTCTCCTCTAACATTATGATGAAATCAAATTCTTAATATATAAAACGAAAAGAGATTAACATAAAAGTTTCCCATTTAAAATATTCAATCCGAGATCATCTGTATTCACCATTACCGTAATGTGCTTGGTGTCAAATTGGTATGTTTCTCCATTAGAATGAATAGATACTCATTTTATGTTTAGCGCTTACACCGCTATGTTCTATTTGTTAATTTAGCCGGTCTAAACATTAGTGTTTTGTAATTAATACAAAAATCCATCAAGATATTTTTAAAATTTGTGCTTGACACATATAATCAGGTTCTGATAAATAATGAATGAGTATTCATTCATTATTTATCTAAAAAAAGTAAACCGAGGGAGGCCTGTCATTAACCGGATCGAAAAAAATCATAAATATCACCAAATTCTTGAAGCGGCTATCAAGGTTTTTGCCCGACAGGGATTTCATCAGTCGACCGTTGCCCAGATTGCCAAAGAAGCCGGCGTCGCCGACGGCACCATCTATCTTTATTTCAAGAATAAAGACGATATTTTGGTCCAATTTTTCAATTATAAAACCAAGCAGGTATTTGATCGTTTCCGTGAGGAGGTGGATCGGGCCGATTCCAGCCTGGACAAGCTTAGCGATCTCATTCGGATGCATTTAGAAGAATTCCAGCGCGACCGGGACATGGCCGTTGTCTATCAGGTTGAAACCCACCAGAACAGCCGCCTGGCCGAAGCCCAAATTAAGGAAATGTCCCAGATGTATCGTGACATTATTTCGGAAATTGTAGAACAGGGTCAACAAGAGGGGGCCATCCGTAAGGATCTTTATGTGGGTCTGGTTAAACGCTTTATTATCGGCGCGGTGGATGAGGTCATCAATACCTGGCTTCATTCGGATGACGAATATGACCTGGTTTCCATGGCCGGCCCGTTGGTTGAACTTTTTGTCAGGGGAATAGGTGAATCCCAAAAACCCAATAACCTTGAAATCGCCGCGACGGAGTAGCCGTATCCGGCGATTCAACATCTATATGAGGAGATTATAAAAAATGGCACAGCTTGTTGCAGATCGAAGAGACATCGAATTCGTCCTTCACGAGCAGCTAAATATTGAGGACCTTAGCAAACATGAATCATATGCTGAATTCAATAAGAAAACCATCGACCTGATCATATCTGAGGCCCGCAATCTGGCAGTAAAAGAACTTTTGCCGATCCGGACTGACGGCGACCGCGAGGGCGCCCGCTTTGAAAACGGCAAAGTGACCGTTCCGGAGTCATTCCACAAGGCCTGGGATCTCTTTAAAGAGGGAGAATGGTTGGCCCTTACCGATGACCCGAAATGGGGCGGGCAGGGAATGCCGGTGTCCCTCTCTCTGGCTGCCAGTGACTATTTTATTGGCGCCAATTTTGCCTTTATGATGTATCCCGGCCTGACCCACGGCGCCGGCCGACTCGTTCAAACATTCGGCACCGCAAAACAAAAAAAGCTGTTTTTAAAAAAGATGTTCACGGGGGAATGGACCGGTACCATGCTGCTGACCGAACCGGAAGCCGGATCGGATGTGGGCGCATTGACCACCGCGGCAGTTAAAAATGACGACGGTAGCTATTCGATTACCGGTAACAAAATTTTTATATCGTCGGGTGAACACGATATGGCCGAAAACATCATTCACCCGGTCTTGGCCCGCATCGAGGGCGCACCGGAAGGCACCAAGGGGATCTCCCTGTTTCTGGTGCCCAAGATCAGGGTAAATGACGACGGTAGCCTGGGCGAATTCAACGATGTGGTCTGTACCGGTGTCGAGGAAAAATTGGGCATCCATGGGAATGCCACCTGTTCCCTGTCGCTTGGCAGCAAGGGCAATTGTCAAGGCACGCTGTTGGGCGAGGAAAATAAAGGCATGCGCGCCATGTTTCAGATGATGAATGAAGCGCGCCTGCTCGTGGGGCTCCAGGGGTTGGCTTGCGCCAGCGCCGCTTATTTGTATGCCGTCAATTATGCGCGCGAGCGGGTGCAGGGCAGACACCTTTTAAAAGCGCTGGAAGATGATGCCCCTTTGGTTCCAATTATTGAGCACCCCGATATTCGGCGCATGCTGTTGACGATGAAAGTATATGTCGAAGGTATGCGCAGCCTCTTATACTATATCGGAAACTGCGAGGACAAATTTAAGATCTGTGATAAAGAGGAGGATAAAGCCAAATACCAGGGCTTAATCGATCTGTTGATCCCCATCGCCAAGGGATATGTGACGGATAAGGCCTTTGAAGTTTGCAGCCTGGGCGTTCAGGTTTACGGCGGCTACGGCTATATTAGAGAATACCCCATGGAACAGATGTTGCGGGACTGTCGCATTACCCAGATCTACGAAGGGACCAACGGCATTCAGGCTATGGACCTTCTGGGCCGTAAGCTCGGCATGAATAAAGGCAAGCCGATTATGGATCTTCTGGGAGAGATCCAGCAGACGATCGCTGGTGCCAAGTCGATCTCGAATCTGACAGATATTGCCACTAAAGTGGAAGCAGCGGTCAACAAGCTGGGTGAAGTAGCGCTGCATATCGGCCAGACCGGACTGTCACCGGATACCCGCATGACCGCTTTTGCCCATGCCTATAATTTTATGGAGGTATCCGGAGATGTGGTCTTCGCCTGGCTGCTTTTGTGGCGGGCTACCCTATCGGCTCAAAATCTGGAAAACGGAGCCGGGAAAAAGGATACCGCCTTTTACGAAGGGCAGTTAAAAAGTGCCGAATTTTTTGTTGATTCTATTTTGCCGGTTACCCTCGGTAAGATGGATGTAATTTTGACAGCCAGCAGTTCAGCGGTTGATATTTCAGAAGATGCCTTCGGGGGGAAATAATCATATAAGGTTTCGGGTGTCAGGAATCAAAAGGTGTCAGGTTTCAGAATTGGTAGGGCTGACACCTGAACACTGACACCTGACACCTACCTTGCGCTATTGCCCGAAGCGGGTATTCGTGGTATTTATGCTCCTTTGTCTTGCCGGTGGTGTTTTATCGTTTTTTAACTTTTTGAAAGTTACCAAAAGGGGGAAACGACCTTAAAATGGGATCCGCATTGACTTCTCCAGCTGCTGCCTCGTTTTTAGGAATTCCTGCAGCAGTTTTTTCCATTCTTATTCCTGTTATCGGTACGGCCCTATTTGTTTACATTATCATCCGCAGGATCACACCCCTTTTAAAGGCCGCGCCCGATGAGCGATTTTGTTGCATTCCGCAACGGATTGGCCGGATTCTAAAAATTTGGTTAGCCCAGTGGCGTCAGCCCAGGTATATGCTTGCCGGCGTATTACACATTTTTATATTTGCCGGTTTTATTATTTTAGGTGCACGATCCACCCAGCTGGTCATCCTCGGTTTTTTTGATAATTTTGTGTTGCCCGGGTTTGGCGGGGGTGCCTTCGGGCAAATTTACAGCACCCTAAAAGATTATGCGGCGACATGGGTGTTAATTGCCTGTATCATCGCCGCCATACGAAGAGGATTTTTCAAGCCCCAGCGCTATGCCGTACCACCCCGCTACGGAAAAGAACATACCGCTGAAGCGATTTTTGTCCTCGGTCTTATTTCAGCGCTGATGATTTCGGAAAGCCTATTTGAGGCCAGTCTGGTTGCCGCGCAAATCCAAAAGAGTGTTCATGCTGAATTCCCGGCATCGCTTAGTCTTGGCTGGTTTTTTGCCCACATGCTAAGCGGTTCTTCTTTAACGGCGTTGCAGAACATCCATCTGATTGCCTATTTCATCCATGATTTGACCTTTTTCTTTTTTCTGTGCTTTTTGCCGCTGGGCAAGCACTTCCATGTCATTACCTCCATTTTCAACGTATTTTTTATGCGGATTGAAAAGGGCAATGTGAAGCCCGTGCGCTACGGCATTTCAGATGAACAGCTTGATGATCTCGATTCATTTGGCGTCAAAATCTTTGAGGATTTTACCTGGAAGCATATCCTTGATTTTTATACCTGTGCGGATTGCGGGCGCTGTTCAGACAGGTGTCCCGCCAATGCGGTGGGACGACCCCTGTCGCCCCGATTCATATCCATTAAGGGGCGCGATTATGCGTTTGAACACTATCCATTGATCGGCAGCAACAGCGGAGCGGCCAAAGCGTTGATCGGTGATATTTATGACGAGGATGAAATCTGGTCATGCACAACCTGCGGTGCCTGCGAACAGGAATGCCCCTTGGGGATTGAATACATCGATAAGATGGTGGATTTACGTCGCGGAATGGTCGATGAAGGCATGGTGCCCCAGTCTCTGCAAAAGCCATTGAGCGCGCTTGAAAAACGCGGCAATCCTTGGGGGAAGATGGAGCGCAAACGCGCGGATTGGACCAAGGATCTTCCTGAAGGCTGCACTGCCAGGATTCTCGAAAAAGGCGCTGCGGCGGAGGTCCTTTATTTCGTAGACAGTATTTCCTCATATGATGACCGCATGCAGGAAATTGCCCGCGCCACCGCCCATATCCTCAATGTTGCCGAAATTGATTTCGGCATACTCGGCAAAGCCGAAAAAGACAGCGGTCATGAAGCCAGGCGATTCGGTGAGGAGATGCTTTATCAGGATTTAAGGGATCAAAATACGGATGCCATTCTGAATTCCGGAGTTCACACCATCATTACCGCCGACCCCCACGCTTTCAATGCCTTAAAAAAAGACTATGCCGATCTTCCGCCGGTGGAACATATCAGTCAAACGATTACCCGCAATGTTAAATCCGGCAAGATTCGGCTCAAACCGGTCGAAGATGCATCTAAAACATATGTCTATCATGATGCCTGTTATCTGGGGCGACACAATAATTTATACGATGATCCCCGCCGGGCAATCGATTCGATTCCGGGAATCAAGCGGGTTGAAATGACGGCCGACTGTCGCGACCGCTCCTTTTGCTGCGGCGGAGGCGGTCTGATGTTGTTTTATGAGCCTGAAGAAGACCAGCGCATGGGCGTGCTGCGGGTGGAGATGGCCAAAAAGGCGGGGGCCGATGTCATTGTGACCGCCTGTCCCTTTTGCCTGGTGAACATTGAAGATGCCATCAAAGTCAGCGGCCTGGAAGGACAGATGGAAGCATTAGATCTGACAGAGCTCATCGACCGGCATTTAGTTACCGACGACAGAGAATAGAGGACTGCTGACAGAAAACAGATGCCAGATGCCGGAGGATAGATAAATAACAGATATAATTTGTATTCTTACTGCATTCTGACTACTGACTTCTGACTCCTGTTTTCTATTAACAAATAACGAATATCGATTAACTACATTCCGGAGGTAAAAATGGAAATTTTGGTTTGCGTTAAACGGGTTCCGGACACCGCTGAAAATGAAATCGAGGTCGATAGCGACGGCGCCGACATCGAACGGGATGATCTGGTTTATTCGGTGAATGAATGGGATAATTATGCGGTTGAGGAGGCCATCCAAATCGTCGACAATGTCGGTGGCGTCGTGACCATTGTTTCTCTGGGTGACGCGGAATCCGAAGAGATCGTCAGAAGAGAAATGGCCATGGGAGCCAACAATGGAATTCTGGTGTCCGATGATGCCTTTGAGCGATCCGATGGAAAAGGTGTTGCCACAATTTTGAAGGCCGTGGTCGAAAAGGGTAATTATGATCTGATCCTCACCGGTGCCCAGGCTGATGATGGTGCCGGTCAGATCGGCGGTATGCTGGCCGCCATGCTGGATGTGCCCTATGCGTCGGTCGTGAATTCCATTGAAGTTTTGAACGACGCCCAGCTTAAAATCGGCCGGGAGATCGAAGGCGGCAACCAGGAAATGAACGAGATTGCGCTTCCCTGTGTGCTTTCAATCCAAACCGGTATCAACGAGCCTCGTTATGTCGGAATTCGCGGCATCCGCAAAGTCGCTTCAGTGGACATTCCGGTGCTGGGAGCCGCTGATCTTGGTATTGATGCAGCCGGTGTGGGTGAATCCGGCGCCAGAGTTAAACGGATCGATTACTTTGTTCCCCAGCTTGGCGAGGGTGCCGAGATTCTTGAAGGCAGCAATGAAGAGGTTGCCGGAAAACTGATCGATCTTTTAAAAGCCAAAGGAGGAATAAAATAATGGCCGCACAGGTTTTCGCATATATTGAACATAAGAATGGTGTCGCCGATGATACGGCCTTAGAGCTCATTTCAGCAGCCCAAAAAATCTACCCGGATGCTTCAAAAACAGCGATCGTCACCGGATCAGGTGCCGGTCTGGATGCGGTGTGCATCGATCTGTCTGCCTCCTATGCGGAGGTATGGAAATTTGACAGCGAGGCACTGGCGTATCCCAATGCCGAAGTTATCCGAAAGCTGCTTGTCGCTGTTTTACCCCCGGATGCCGTTGTGCTCGTTCCACATGATACTTTCGGTATGGACCTTTCTCCCGGACTTTCCATCAGGCTGGATTCGGTTTTTGTATCCGATACGGTCGATTTTGAAGGTTTTGAGGGCGACAATCTTAAAGTGATACGCCAGGAGTACAGCGGTCAGGTCAGCACGCATGTGCTGGCGGACCTTTCCGCCGGTGCGGTGATTAACATTCGTCCGGGTGTCTTTCAGCCCGATGAAAGCAAGTCCGCTGCCGGGCAGGTCGTCGACAAATCATCCGAGACCGGAGAGCTAACCGCCACTCGACGGTTTCTGGAAATTGTAGAGGCTGAAGCGGGTGATGTCGATATCACCAAAGAGGATATTCTTGTTTCAGTCGGTCGTGGCATTGAAGATCAGGATAACATCGAAATTGCGGAAGAGCTGGCTGCGGCAGTCGGCGGGGTTGTTTCATGTTCGCGGCCGATCGTTGATGCCAAATGGCTTGAAAAGGCACGTCAGGTCGGGACTTCGGGACAGACGGTTAAACCCAAAGTGTACATGGCACTTGGAATCAGCGGATCCTTTCAGCATTTAGGCGGATTAAAAGGCAATCCTTTTATTGTGGCCGTCAATAAAAACCCCAAAGCCCCCATTTTTCAGATAGCCGATGTCGGGGTTGTCGAAGATCTGCTTGATTTTGTTCCGGTTCTGACTGAAAAGATCCAGGAAGGTAAGTGAAAATCCGACTAAAATTCTATTATTTCTTAAGCATAAATATAAGTCCGTGAGACTTGAGTTTCTGCATGGCACATGGAAAAATGGAATGATGGGCACGAAGTGAAGCTTTATGCGCTATATTGGAATGTTGACTTTTAAAGGAAGTTACAAATCCATTATTTTAATTGCTCCCCAGCTATCGCGAATTTTCCCAGCAGACCATCAATCCGTTATCACAGAACCCATTATTCCAGCATTCCAATTTGGGGAAACGCCTTTAGGTTCATACCTGTTTTAATGTATATAGCCTTTTCGACTTAAATTATGGGTCAACGCTTGCAATGGAGTGATGCGTCTATGAAAAAAGGGGCCATTTTTAAAACGATACGGGTATTTGCCGTTATACTGGTAGCGATTATTATTGCTATGGTAATGGTTATTCTGCGGCCCGAAGCCGAGAGACGTATAATAGAGGAAACGGGACGCTTGGTCGAAGTATTTGCAGCCAAGGCTGAGAAAGTGCAAATGTACATTGAGGCTTACGGCACTGTCGAGCCCCGTGAAGCGCTAAAGTTGGTTGCCGAAGTTCGCGGTCAAATTGTAGAAATAAGCTCCAGTTTTAAAGAAGGCGATTTCGTAAAAAAGGGAACCCGGCTGATTCAAATAGATCCGCGGACCTACAAGTTGGAAGTGCAGCGTCGCAACGTACAGATAAAACAGGCTGAAGCTGAAATCAAACGGCTGCAGCAAGAGGTGTTAAATCTGCAGGCGCGGATCAAAATCGCAAAATCAGATGTT
>Ga0209165_10000626_pt1 | contig 12039 bp, 10 predicted proteins | sample tdAd001_FD_187122 | JGI IMG/M metagenome (GOLD analysis project Ga0209165, IMG submission 187122) | Marine sediment microbial communities from the Atlantic coast under amendment with organic carbon and nitrate - tdAd00.1 (SPAdes)... | ecosystem: Environmental > Aquatic > Marine > Coastal >... | reverse complement strand
CGGAGTCGCCATCTACAGGCACTCCGTTCTTGAAGAACGTATTTTCATTCACGTTAATAATGACGTTGAGCACAATCACCGGGCACCGTCGCGTCATCAACCACATACTACGCGCCGTTTGTGTCGTAGCAAAATGTGATTGTCATAACGTACACGACTGTGAACTCGAAAAAGTTCCGTCGGCGCGATTGCCCGACCAGATTATGTAAACAGGTGATCGCCACCGATGCGAGGCCGTACAGGCCAATCTGGTTCGCGTAGATACGTAGATATGCGGAGCAGCTACGTGAAACTCACGATGGGCTTGAATAGAGAAACCCCGAAGAATGTTGTAGTCAACATTCTGACAGGTCGCTAGGGAGGCTACGCCTAACTAGCGCAAGGATGCGGTTCTTGATGACTAATCTCGGACCGATCTTTTTCTGTGCAGACCCAGAATACAGGAGAAAGGAAATGTACGGGCAGATATCAAGAAAGATTGCGGCAGCAATTGTAATTGTCGGGCTGTGCTGGACTGGAATGGCCTCCGCACAAACTATCGTGGGCAGTGACCACGATTTTTCAAACGATGGCTGGAGTGGCGGACAAATCTGTCTCGTTTGCCATACGCCGCACAACGCAGCAACAGGTGTGTCGGATGCGCCACTGTGGAATCACATGCTGACCAGCTCCGTCTTCAATCTGTACACCAACACAACGCTTAACGCTACGCCCAACCAGCCGACGGGCGTTTCACTGTTATGCCTGTCCTGCCATGATGGCACGGTGGCTTTGGACTCGTTTGGCGGAAATACTGGAAACACCTTCATTGGTGGGGGCGAAAATTTTGGCACCGATCTATCCAATGATCACCCGATCGCGATTTCGTACGCGGCAGATACAACTCTAGCGCCGGATACCAACCCGTCAGGAGTTACGGGAGGTACTACGATTGCCGCGGACCTGCTCTTTAGTGGTAACGTGGAATGCGCGTCGTGTCACGATGTCCACAACAGTTCCGGAGAGGCGAAACTGCTGGTCAAGAGTAACGATGCCAGCGCTTTGTGCCAGACCTGTCACATCAAGTAACCGTATTTCCAGATTCGCTGCCGCCTGACACAAGGTCGACGGCGGCGTTCTTGATTCTGTGCTCCGTGATTTCCAGGTGTTATCGATCGAATGCATATGAATGAGACAAATGTGATGGTTACTCGCACCGCGGCTTGCCTGATTGGCGCCTTGCTGCTTTTCGCCGTTGCGCCATCGATGGCGGACGATGAAATCGTTGGCGAACAACCACTCTTCTTGCCGCCACCGCCGGATGAGCCACGGTTGCAGTTCCTGACTAAATTCTCGTCGGCGCTGGACATCAGCACCGAAAAGAAGGGATTCCGTGACTTCGTATTCGGTGGTGAGGACAAAGAAGCACAGCTCGTCCAGAAACCTTATGGTCTGGCCGTGCACGAAGGTGCCATTTATGTCGTGGATACGCGTGGCAATGGTTACGGCGTATTCGATCTCGCGAACAGCCGCTCGAAACTGGTGCGGCCCACGGGCGCGGGTGCACTTGCAAAACCGATCAATATCACGATCGACACGGACGGCACGCGTTACATCACCGACACAGATCGAGAGCAAATACTGGTGTTCAGTGCTGATGATCGGTTTTTGCGGGCGATCGGTGAGCCGGGGCAATTCAGACCTGTCGACGTGGCAATCGCAGGAAACCTGTTGTATGTCACCGACATCATGAATCACCGGATTCACGTACTGGACAAAATCTCGGATGAGGTTATTCAGACTTTCGGCGATGCTGGTTCTGAGCCAGGGCAGCTTTTTCACCCCACAAACCTGGCGATCGGCGATGATGGAACGATCTATGTGACCGACACGAGCAACTTCCGGTTGCAGCAGTTCGACGCCGAAGGAAAATTTATCCGAGCGATCGGGTCTCAGGGAAGTCGCCCCGGCACATTTTCGCGGCCGAAAGGTATCGCTCTGGATCGCGAAGGACATATCTACGTCGTCGATGCCGCGTTCCAGAATATCCAGGTGCTCGATCCCGATGGTGGTGCCCTGATGGCATTTGGGGAGTCCGGGGCAGAGCGGTGGAATATCAATTTGCCGACGGTCGTCAAGATCGATTACCAGAACATACCGTACTTTGAAAAATTCGCCGCCCCAAATTTCGAAATCGAATACCTTGTGCTCGTCGCCAGTCAATATGGCCTGAACAGAGTTGTCGTTTTCGGTTACGGGGAGCTCCACGAGTAACCTGCCGGCGTTGCCGGGAAGGTTCTTCATGCAGGCAATGAACGGAAAACGGCAAATCAGGCGGACAACAGTATGGACCGCACTGCTGGCCGGCGTGCTGCTGTACCCACCTATTCTGTATAGCGCCTCGCATGACGATATTGAAGTCAAGCCGTTCGGACTCCTGGATACCGACGCTTCATTTTCTATACGGTACTTGCTCGATGAAAACGATCGAAGCTCAGATTCCTCTACCGGTTCTTTCGAAAATCGGACCACTTGGGAGCAGGAACTCCTCCTGATGTCGCGTAGCTACATCTACCACCCCGGGTTTTTGAACATGGACATCGGTGGCGGGCCGCTGCTGGTCCAGCAGCGGTTCGACGCCGACGAAGGAGCATTCAACAATAACGAAACCCTGATGAACTTCCTTGCGCGTCTGAATTTTCTGGACCTGAAAGAATATCCATTCTCCCTGCACTACCAAAGAAGCCATCCGTCGATAACGACGAGCCTCGCAGGGCGATTCCTGACTCAAAATGATGAGTATGGGTTTAGCGGAAGAAGTTCGGCCTTCGGGAAATCTACGAATTTGAATCTCGATCTGTCCCACTGGAAATCCAGCGGCTCCGGCTTCGGGACGATCGTCGACGAAGATGTCGACCGCGGCTCGTTCAGATGGTTAACGAGTTATAGGGGCGGCGACAAAATTTCGCTCGAGCACACGAAGTTCACACAGGTTTCCATGAGCGGCAGTACCGGACTGCCTATCGAGGAGTCGACGATACGCCAAGAGAGTTCGAGCATCGTTGCGAAAAACACGTTTGGCCGCAGGGACCAGTTTTCATTGGATCAGTCCTTGTTCAAGCTCAAACAGGAGACTGAGTCCGCGCTGTCATCGGAAACGGACAATCTCAATTACACGGCAACCGGGCGCTGGCAAAATACGGAGTCCGTACGGTCTTCGCTGGCTTATAACTTGCGTGAAACGAAACGCACAGGGGCTGACGCGAAATCCAATGATCTCAGAGCGACGCTGTTTCAGTCGATCAACGACCAACTCTGGTACGACCTGTTCGCGGATCATGAGGTAACGGAGCAGGTCGGTTTTGACAAAAGCCGATCCGGCGTGGGAGGCGCGCTAAATTTTTCGAAGCCTGTCGGCTTCGGCACTCTTGGCTTGAATGCGTCGGTGAAGCAGGAGCGCACCGATCAGGAGTCCAGTTCCTCTACTGTCCAGGTTTTCGATGAGCCGATTACATTAAACGGCACGTCGCCGGTCGATCTCGCGAATGATTTCGTAGTAGCAATGTCGGTGGTTGTGACTAATGTCGCGGGAACTCAGGTCTTTGTCGAGGCTATCGACTACCGGCTCATAGTCGTCGGTAGTGTGACATCGATTCAAAGGCTAATTGGCGGCAATATATTCGACGGCCAAACTGTCTTCGTGGACTACGAGTACCTGACATCCGGCACCGCAAAGTTCGACACATTCAGTTCGAGCGTCAGCACGTCTCTCAGTTTCCTGAAGTTTTTCCACGCCCAGGCCCGGCTTGGTCTTAGAGACTCGAGGATCCTAAGTGGCCAGCTCACAACACCGATCAACGACCAGACGCTTTTCGAGGTAGTCATTGGTGCGGATTTCCCTATTGGGCACAGCATGACGATTGGCGGAGAATATCGTCACACGGACCAGGACGAGGACATTTCGCCGTTCGTTCGCGACAGTTTCGATCTGACTGCATCGACCCGACTAAACGGTTCGCTGCGGCTATACGCTGCGGCGAGCCTGATCAAGGTTGACCAGAAGTTCTCGGTTGAAGACGTTGATCAGGTCAATTACAGGCTGGGTGTCACTGGGCGAGCGTTCGGTCGCGTTCAGCTCAGCTACGAGACCGCGTACCTCGAAGATACTGGTGGTAGCCTGATCAGGGAGCAGCTACAGCATCGTCTCAACCTGCAAGGTCGATATCGACAAGTTCGGTATTTCCTTCGAGCCCTGGTTTCCGAGGATACGCAAGGGACAACCGTTCGGAGCTACACTCAGGTGACTTTTGACGTGACAAGGGACTTTTGAGCGTGCGACCTCTCCTGAAAGCCAGTGCACCGGCCCTGTTGTTGTTGGCCGCCTGTGCCGCCGGTCCGACGGTAGATCCGTTCACCACCGAGGGCAAGATTTGGCCGGACCCGCCACAAACAGAACGCATCGCTTTTGTTGGCGAGTTTTCAAATGCGGCCGATCTTGGCATCAGGGAGAGTACCTGGAACAGGATTATCAGCTTTGCGGTCGGAAAGCGGGCCAACGCCTTGGTACGCCCAATGGCCGTGGCGACCACTGCGGACGGAAAAGTCATTTTCGTGGCGGACCCTGATGCACGCTGTGTGCATCGATACGATCTGCGACGAAGCCGATATACCTGCCTGACGATCAGCCGGAAGGAGTCGCTGATATCGCCCATCGGACTCACGGTCTCGGCCGATGGGCGTCTGTACGTCTCGGACTCGCGATTGGGCCGTGTGTACTACGCTTCTCTTGAAGACAAACAACTGGAGCACTTCAGCGTCGTTCCGACCCTTGATCGGCCGACAGGAATTTTTTGGGACGACACTTCAGGGTTGCTCTTCGTAATTGATACGGGAGCGCAGTCAATCAAGACCTTCAATGCAGACGGCGTTCTGGTCAGGGAATTCAGCGAGCGCGGTGACGAGCCGGGGCAGGTTAACTATCCCACGTATCTTTGGCAGACCCCTCAGCAGGATTTGTTGGTGACCGACTCCCTGAATTTCCGGATACAGCGATTTGATCAAAACGGCGACTTCGAATACATGTTCGGCCAGCACGGCGATCTACCCGGCAATCTCGCACGACCGAAGGGAGTCGCTACCGACAGCTTTGGCCACATTTACGTCATTGACGCACTGTTTCACTCTCTGCAGGTCTTCAACAGTCAGGGTGAGCTGCTGATATCGGTGGGCGAGCGTGGCCAGCAGCCGGGCCAGTTTTGGCTGCCAAACGGTGTCTTTGTTTCGACCGACAACACGATCTACGTCACCGATTCATACAACAAACGTGTACAGGTGTTTCGCTACATTGGACCGGAGCAATGACCAGACTATTCGCATTGATAGCAGTAATTTGTGGCATCACGCTGACTGCGACCGCCGGCGCACAGAGTATCGAACAAACTGCACACAACCTCTCGGCGAGCGGACCGGGTAGCGTCAAAGCTGCGACGGAAGACCAGATATGTGTGTTTTGCCATACCCCGCATGCATCGAGCCCAACCGCAGCGCTCTGGAACCGCAGAACCTCCGCTACGTCGTATCTGCCGTATACCAGCAGTACGGCCGTCGCCCAACCTGGCCAGCCTACAGGCGATTCATTGTTGTGCCTGAGCTGCCATGACGGAACGATCGCTCTCGGCGAATTGATCAGCCGCGCCGATCCAATCGAGATGTCTGGAGGTAACAACATGATGCCACCGGATGACGGCCTTACAGGCACGGATCTTCGATATGACCATCCGATCTCGTTCCGCTACACGGCAAGCCTCGCAGCTCAGAACGGGGAATTGGCAATGCCGGGGGCATTCGACCCGCGGCTGAAATTGGACAGCAATGGGGAACTGCAGTGCACGACCTGTCACGATGCACACGACGATACTTATGGCGCATTTCTCGTGAAGCCGAATGTCGGTTCGCAGATATGTATCGAGTGCCATAAGCAGACCGGCTGGCTACAGACGTCTCACAGCCTGTCAGTAGCCACATGGAACGGGCAGCAGCCAGACCCGTGGCCCGACAGCGATTACTCAAATGTCGCCGACAACGCCTGCAACAATTGTCACACGCCACACGCAGTTACGGGCGGACCACGGCTGCTGAGACATGCGAACGAGGAGCAAAACTGCTCGGCCTGCCACAATGGAAACGTTGCCGATAAAAGTGTCATGGCGAGCATTAATCAGTTCTCGGCGCACCGTGTTCAGGACACTACCCTTATCCACGATCCGGTCGAGCCGGCAATTGTCGATAACAGGCACGTTGAATGTGCGGACTGCCACGATCCGCACGCGACTCGATCCTCTCGTGTCGCGGGGGACGTGCCAGCAAACGTGCGCGGCGTAAACCTGGCTGGCGTCGCGGTCAACCCGGCGGTCGCCACGTTTCAGATTTGCCTGCGGTGTCACGGCGATAGTCCGGGTCAGCCACCGGCGCGGACACCACGGCAGCACGATCAGTCCAACATGAGGCTGAAAATCCAGCCGAACAATCCCTCGTTTCATCCGATAGTGGCGCCCGGCCGCAATAGCAATGTGCCGAGCCTGATTTCTCCACTCACCGAGCAGTCAATCATCGGCTGCACCGATTGCCACAACTCAAGCTCAGCGGTCAGTGCGGGCGGGGCCGGCCCCGAGGGGCCGCATGGGTCCTCCTTTGATCCAATTCTGGTACGCAATTACTCAACGCTGGACAACACGTTCGAAAGCGCCTCCAGTTACGCGCTTTGTTACGAGTGTCACAGCCGTAATAGCATACTGAATGACGAGAGCTTCAAATATCACGACAAGCACATTCGCGATGAGGAGACGCCCTGTAACGTGTGCCATGCTCCCCATGGCATTAGTGCTACTCAAGGCAATTCAACAAACAATTCGCACCTGATCAATTTCGACACATCGATTGTTTTCCCCAACAAGAATGGGCAGCGCAGATTCATTGACAATGGCCAGAACAGCGGCTCCTGTGACCTGCTGTGCCATGACAAGGATCATGAAGACAAAGACTACTAACCCTATTCGCATGACCGCGGGCCGGGCGATTGCCGCAGGCATTTTCCTGCTACCTTGTCTTCTGCTTGCGGCGGACGATCCCGCTGTGGACCCGCACTGGAATACGGCAACCTGCTCCACCTGCCACACCGATGTGTCGCCGACGGCAGAGAGTAGCGGCCTGCGGGCGGATAGTGAGCAACTTTGTGAAAGCTGCCACGGCAGCCGGGGTGATGCTCCGCCCTGCCGCCATACGTCCGGCATTCCGGTCGGCAATCACCCGATGCCCGATAGCTACCGGCAGGCGCTGAAAGACGGGCTACTTACCTGCACGACCTGCCACGACTTGACCGTCCAGTGCTTGTCACCGAGCAGGTCCCACAGCCTTGCGAATCCAGGGTTCATCCGCGACAGGAAATCGCGCAACCGAGGCGATCAGTGCTTCGAATGCCATGACCCTTCAAGTTACGAGCCACTTGACCCGCATGCCCTGGAAGCCGACAACCCGGCACAACCCACCTGCACGCTATGCCACGTCAGCGTGCCGGTGCGGAGTGGGCCAGACTGGCTGTCCGTCGATCTGAATATGGCAGGCAGGCTGAACGACATGTGCCTTGGGTGCCACAAGGTTCAGCCGCACCCGGGAAAGATGTTCTCGACAGAGCTCGCAACCTGGAACCACCTGACCGTACCGTCGGCGGAGGTCCTGGAGAATATGAAGATGTCAGGACAGCAACTAGGTTTCGAGTTTCCGCTGGACCCGTCAACCGGGGAAATCTACTGCGCCACCTGCCACAACCCTCACCACGAGGATCTGGCAGGCTATCCGGTGGCTGATACGCCGGGAACCGAATTCAGACTCAGAGTCGACAACAATTGCCAGGCCTGTCATGACCTGTAAGAAAGCACAATTATGCGGCGCGATTGCGCTCGGCCTGGTTACAGCCGCTATGACGATAGCCGGCAATGCTGCGCTGGCTCAGGATGTTCCGACGGCAACGATTCATTCGAGCACAAAGATCGGCAACGCACTTTCTCTGCCAACCGATGTGGGCGTGGGTGAAAACGGCCATATCTACGTCGTCGATGGTGGTAATCACCAGGTTGCCGTGTTCGATAAGACGGGCCAGCGTGTGAATACGCTGGGCGAGCGGGGCGAAGAAAAAGGACAGTTTGAAAGCCCGGTCGGCCTCGGCATCGGCCGCGATGGCGAAATTTACGTCGCCGACAAGGGCAACCAGCGTTTACAAGTATTCACAGAGGATGGCCGCCTCCGAAGGACGATCGAGCTGGAGGAAGAAGGCAATGCCGTCGATCCTGTTGACGTTGCCGTGTCGGCAAACGGCAAGGAATTGTACGTTACCGCGAACAACAGCCACCGGGTACTCGTTTACTCGAACAACGGCGAGTTTCTCCGCGCCTGGGGTGGTGAGGGCGAGGACGACGGGATGTTTCGCTATCCAGCAACCGTGTCCGTGGATCCGTCCGGCAATGTTCTGGTTGTCGACGTGCTAAACCAACGAGTGCAGAAATTCGATCCGGACGGGAATCTTTTGGCAATTTTCGGCGGTCTCGGCGGCAAGCCGGGCACATTTTTCCGCCCCAAGGGGATCGCGGTTGACTCTGCCGGTCGCAGTTATGTAAGTGACAGCTTTCTCGGCGTCATCCAGGTGTTTGACGCCAGCGGCGAGTTCCTGCACGTGCTGGGCGAAGATGGCGAATCCACGGTTTTCAATACGCCGGTCGGCATGGCCGTTGATGGCCCTCGATTACTCGTCGTGCAGATGCTGGCGGGAAACGTGTTGGTTCTCGAGCCCGCGACAGAAGTGCAATCCGCAACAGGGGCCACTCCATGAGTCGGCGCAGCTCCATCATCGTTCTCGCATGCACCAGCCTCCTGATGATTCCATTATCAGCATCCCTCCGGGCCGAAGAAGCGGCGGACATGTTCGACTGCAAGGTTTGCCACATCGCGAAGATTCGAGACTTCGGTGGACGGAGGGCCAACCCGATCACGCCAGTCGAGGAATATCCTGCCGAGCCAACCGGTGTGCAGGACATTGCCAGCACATCGGCAATGTGTTTGTCCTGTCACGACGGCTTCGTCGAGGACTCAAGGTACCTCTGGAAAGACGGCTACCGCGGCCACCGATTGGGCATGGTGCCTTCCGACTCTATTCATACTCCCGAACTTAATGGCTCGCCGGAGTTTCCGATGAATGAGGACAACAAGATGTACTGCGGCTCCTGCCATTCCGCCCACCTGAGCGAGAGTGAGTCCGCGCCAAGCAACGTGAAACCATTCATGCGTGCGAGTACCGACGGCGGCCATGTCTGCCTGGCCTGCCACCAAAACAAGATGTCCATCGCGGACAGCGGCCACGACAGGGGCTCGAGGCGCAGCAAGGATTTCGAGCGGCGCGGCTCCTGCGGCTCCTGCCACGCACCGCACGGTTCGGACCAGCCGTTGATGTGGTTGCGGTCACGTGGCGAAGGTGATTCGGTGCTCGATACCTATTGCCGAAGCTGTCACGACGACGGGCCCTACCCCAGCGACCACCCGGCCAATGTGGTGGCCTGGTCGCAGGACGTCAGACAAGCACTGCGCGGCAACGTTTCGGCGGAGATGCCGGTGCACGATGAGGGGGGCCTTTCCGCTCGCGCCGGAAAAATCAGTTGCCCGACCTGCCACAACCCGCACCAGGAACGGGCCGAAGGGCGACCCAGCGATCTGCCGGGCCTTTATCTAAGGATGTCGGAATTTGTCGAACCGCTGTGTGCGGATTGCCACGGCACTGACGCGTTATTCCTCTACAAGTTTTTCCACTCGGAAGCATCTCGATAAGCGGCGGTACTGCCTGGCTCATGCAGGCCTGGTCCTCTTAGTTGTAGCGGCTCGAGTTCCCGTTCATTTCGCGTCCATCTGCGAGGGTAATAGAAGCGAGGTTGGCTCGATTCGATCCGTCTCTCGCACGGTATCCACTGACGCTAATAACATCGCCAACCTGGACCGTATTTCGTGACCAACCGCGACGCCTGAGGCCGTTCGGGCTGCCGATTTCAAACGCCCAGTTGACGGCACTACTCTCGTCACCCTCGACGTCGATATAAATCCAGGCATGAGGATTCTGCCACTCAACCTTGGTAACGGTGCCGCTTGCCTCGATTGGACTATCCGCATCGAATACCGCGGAGAAAGAATGGTGCGCCCAAGCCGGGATGCCAAAGCCTACGAGCGTTGCAGCCAGGAGTATCAACAGCTTCGATTTCATTTTGTGTCCCCTCGTTTTCCGTTGCGTCAGTCGCCTGCAGAATTTAGCCATTTCTCATTTTCGCAAACGAATTCGTACAGCGCTTCATTCGGCGCGAGATAGATTGGCATCTGTTTTACCCAAGCTTCGCGGTAAACCGCCGGATCCTCGATTGTCAGTTCAAGTTCCATACCGCCATAGCTGGTTCTCCGATATCGCTCGATGACGTGAAACTCCTCGCTTCTCGGATGTGTAAGCCCGGTCCAGCCACGATCGTTAAATCCAATCGTATCCACGACGAGCACATCATCCTCCCACCGGCCAATGGAGTGACCGAGCCATGAAGGATCAATATCTTCCGGGTGGTCGCGACCATCCATGAAGATTTGCCGGAAACCGAGGATGCCCTCGTAAAGGATGACGATCAGATCCGGCGTGTGAACGAACTTGCCGAATATCGGCGGCGTGTGCGTTGGAATTGGAAGTGATGTCGGCAGGCAGCGAAAACGTGGCGAATCGATGAAGTGGTTCTTGGTCCTTTCCGCAACCAGCTTTTTTGCCCAGTCCGTAAGTTTCGGCATCGGTGGAAACGGATCGTTTCCGTACATCCACATTCCCGTGAGATCCGGCTTGCCGCCTGTCGTCTCAGGCATGGGAAGATCGGGAAGGTCCTGCTCTGCGAGAATCTGTGCAGTCGCAATTCCGACGTCATCGCCTATCGTGTTCAACTGGAACCCCTGCTTCAGTTGAATGTTGAATGTACGCTCCGCCCCACTACCCAGTTCGACCGGCTCGGACTGATACGGTACATACTCGCAACAGGGAAGGCGGACCTGCAAGCGATAGTCACCGGCAGGCAAGCCATCGAATTGGTATCGGCCATCGGCGTCGGTGCGTGTCTGCCACGAATCACCGGACGCGATATGCACTACACGCATGGGCGCATCGGCTACCAGCCCGTCGAATGGCCCGGTGACCAGACCTTGAAATTCGCCGCCCTTGTCCTGTGCACCTGCAGTTGCAGCCAGAAGAACGAGTAACAGCGCGCTCGGGAGTGTCTTCTTTATTTTCATTATTTCCCCCTGTGACATTCCGGATTGTGGGTCAACAGGGACGCATTGTCACCTTGACATCGGCAGTACTGGTGTTCACGGTTCCTCATATGCGACTGATCACCTTCATTCACAACCGTCGTGAACAGATTGGCGTTCGACAAGACGACGCAGTCATCCCGGCTGCCAGCATCGACCCGGAGCTGCCCGACAGCATCCTGCAGATTCTGGCAGATGGCCGACTCGAGGAACTGCAAAGTGGGGTTTCGAATTTTGATGGCGCTGGTATTGCTGCGGACGCCATTGAATATCTTCCTCTCATTCCCAGGCCCGGAAAAATTCTTTGTATAGGTCGAAACTATGCAGCTCACGCAGCAGAAGGTGGCGCCGAAACACCGACGTTTCCTGAAGTCTTTTTCAGGGGTTCGACGTCTCTGGTTCCTCACAAGGGAGTCATTATTCGCCCACCGTGTTCGGAAACTCTCGACTTCGAAGGTGAGTTTGCATTTGTTGTCGGCAAGAGCTGTCGGCATGCGACAGAAGACGACGCGCTCGATTATATCGCCGGTTACACCTTGTTTAATGATGCAACGATTCGTGAATATCAGAGATTCACGTCGCAGTGGACGGTAGGCAAGAACTTCGACGGTACCGGAGCGTTCGGTCCGGAGCTTGTAACCACTGACGAACTGCCGGATAGCATGGCTGGTCTGTCACTGACCACGAAGCTCA
>Ga0209165_10000625_pt1 | contig 12062 bp, 9 predicted proteins | sample tdAd001_FD_187122 | JGI IMG/M metagenome (GOLD analysis project Ga0209165, IMG submission 187122) | Marine sediment microbial communities from the Atlantic coast under amendment with organic carbon and nitrate - tdAd00.1 (SPAdes)... | ecosystem: Environmental > Aquatic > Marine > Coastal >... | reverse complement strand
CTACCCCAATACACACCAGGATTGCGGCGATTATGCGTTGACGCCCGAAAGGTTCGCGGAACATCAGGGTACCGATCAGAGCCGCAAATATTACACTGGTTTCACGCAGCGATGAAACCATCGCCATCGGTGCGACCCCCATCGCGTAAATAACCATTGCATAAGCGGTTGCCGCGGCCAGCGCGCCGGCGGTAATCTTGCCCGGCTTGGCACGCATGTAACCAAACCATGCAGACCGATCCCGGGCCAGCAACCATAACCCGATCGGAATCGGTTCGAGCACAAACAACCAGATAATGTAACTGAATGGATTGCCCGCCGCGCGCACGCCGATGCCATCGGCAACCGTGTAAGCGGCAATCAAAACCGAGGTGGCCAGTCCCCAGCGCAAGGCGGCCGCGGGAATCTTGCCGACAGCGCCGCCAGCAAAGGTAATGCTGATTAGCCCCGCGCTGACCAGTCCGATACCGATCATCGCACCCGCCGGCAGATACTCGTTGGCGAACAGGGCGGCACCGAGCACCACCAGCACTGGCGCCAGACCACGAAATAGCGGATAAACCTGGGATAAATCCCCGGTTCGATATGACATGGAGAGAGTCAGGTAATAGGCAGTATGAATAATGGCCGAAGCCAGTAGCATCGGCCAGCTTGCCGCGAGCGGAAGCGGGAACAGGAACAGCAGCGGCAGGCAGCAAACCGCGCTAATCAACCGGTAGGAAGCAATGCTGAACTGCGGCGTACCACCGGACTTCGCCATGGCATTCCAGCTGGCATGCAAGAGCGCAGCCAGCAACACCAGGCCGATGATAAACGGCGACATCGACCAAACTACAAAGTCAAATCAACGCTGTACAAAAATCAGGCTGGCGCCTCGACCTCCGCTGCCCGCTCTTCACGCGAACGCCGCTTTTGCATAAACATGATTAATGCCAACAGCAAAACTGCCGGAATATAAAACACTTCCTTGGCGATGCGTTCGGCGGGTTGACGGACTTCGGCGATTTCCACCGGTTCGTCAGCATAGTAGTCGAATGATTTACCCAGGCTTTCAAAATACGGTGTGCCGGGAAATGGTTCTTCGATGATCGCCCGGCCGCTCTCGACGATGACTGTCAAGCCGGCATTACGCAAGCGTTCTGCCGCGTCGTTGGCATCCTCCAGGTTAACCAGTATCGTGGTCGACTCGATTTCACCGGTATCGAAATCCGGCCCGCTGACAACAATGGTAAGGGTTCCATTTGGCGTGACCTCATCGATCACTTCGTATACGAGGTCAGGATTATGCAAATCATAAGGTGGCGAAACCTTGTCCAGCCAGTAGCCTGGTCGAAACAGCGTAAACGCGATCAGCAGCAACACGACCGACTCCCATTTGCGGTTGCGGGTAAACATGTAACCCTGGGTGGCGGATGCAAATAGCATCATCGCCACCACCGCGACCCCGAAAACAAAGAAAGCCTTTGCCACCCCCACATTGATTAATAGTAACTCGGTATTGAAAATAAACAGGAAGGGCAATAACGCGGTACGAATATCGTAGGCAAACCCCTGAATACCGGTCTTGATCGGGTCGCCTTTGGAGATCGCGGCCGCAGCAAATGCAGCCAGTCCGACCGGGGGCGTATCGTCAGCCAGAATACCGAAGTAAAACACGAACAGGTGTACCGCGATCAATGGCACGATCAACCCGCTTTTCGCCCCCAGCGTTAGAATGACCGGGGCCATCAGTGATGACACCACGATATAGTTGGCGGTGGTCGGTAATCCCATGCCCAGGATCAGGCTCATCAGGGCTACCAGGATCAGCATGAAGATCAGGCTGCCACCGGAGAGGAATTCGACGAACTCGCCGACCACCTGGTGCGCGCCGGTTAGCGAAATGGTGCCGACGATGATACCGGCGGCGCCAGTAGCGACTGCGATGCTGATCATGTTGCGCGAACCGGCGATCATACCTTCGATCCAGTGCCCCACGCCGACCTTGAAGGCCGCACCATAGTTACCGGTACCGCGGAAATAAGCCTTAATCGGATCCTGTGTCAGAATGACAATAATCATCGCAATGGTAGCCCAGAATGCTGACAGCGCCGGCGACAGACGTTCGATGATGATGCACCAGATCAAAATCACGATCGGCAGAATAAAATACAGGCCGGTAATCGCGACGGTGCCGGCATGCGGGAGTTCGGTAATCGGTGCATCCGGCGGATCGACCACGAGATCGGGTTGTTTCGATGCCAGCCACAGCAAATAGAGATACATGCCCCCACAGCCGATGGCGACAATGGCAAAAGCAAATTCTGGAATCGCTACCTTGATCCAGCCGAGACCATAGTAAACGGCAATCCCGAGCACGGAGATGCCGATGAAACCACTCAGGAAGCCGATCAGTTTTGCGGAGAAGGTTTTATTCGATGGCAGCTTGGGCAGGCCTTTCAAATTCATCTTCATCGCTTCCAGATGCACGATATAAACCAGCGCTATATAGGATACCAACGCCGGCACCAGTGCGTGCTTGAGAATGTCGGTGTAGCTGATACCGGTAAATTCGGCGATCAGAAACGCGGCGGCACCCATCACCGGAGGCGTCAATTGGCCATTGGTCGAAGAAGCCACCTCGACCGCACCGGCCTTTTCGGCGCTGAACCCGGTGCGCTTCATCAGCGGGATGGTAAAGGTTCCTGTGGTCACCACATTCGCAATCGATGACCCCGAGTAGAGGCCACTGAGCGCAGACGCGACTACCGCTGCCTTGGCCGGTCCCCCGCGCAGGTGCCCGAGCAGCGCAAACGCGATCTTGATGAAATAGTTTCCGGCACCGGCTTTCTCGAGGATCGATCCAAATAACACGAAGAGGAATATCAACGACGCCGACACGCCGAGAGCAACCCCGAACACGCCTTCATTCTGCATCCAGAAGTGCCACATGGCCTTGCCATAGGAGGCTCCTTTCCACTGGATTGCTTCCGGTAAATACTCGGAATTGCCGAAGAATACGTAGCTGACAAAAACCGAGGCAACGATCAGCAATGGCAGTCCGAGCGAGCGATAAACGGTAATGCCCAGAATGAGCATGCCGATGGACGAGGCAATCAGGTCACTCTGGGTCGGCAGCCCGGCGCGCTCCGCGATTTCGTTCCTGAATACGACTATGTACAGGCAACAGGCAACCCCGGTCACCGCCAGTAACCAGTCATACCAGGGGATTTTGTTCTTTGGACTCGATTTGAATAACGGAAATGCCAGCGCGGCCAGAAACAGGCCAAACGCCAGGTGGATCAGGCGCGCATTGGAATTGGTCACCACCATACCGATGCCAGTGACATCGCTCAACCAGAATGGCAGATTGGAGGCAATATAGAGTTGAAACAGCGCCCAGACGAAAGCGGTTCCCGCTATAAACTGCCCTACGCCCCCCACCGGGCTTCTCGCCCCAGTATCAACTGCGGCTACAATTTCGTCCTGTAAGCTCTGCGTTTCACTTTGCTCTGCCATCTCGTCCCCCTATAAAAACTAGCGCCGATGCCTTTACGGCGTCTGCTTCAATTATTTTTTGAGCATTGTCATCCCGTGGCTTGACCCGATACGTCGGACCGGCGGGATCCAGTAGTTAAATCGTGTCCCCGGTACTTCTGGGTCCCGCGACCTACGCGGCCCGGTCAAGCCGCGGGATGACATGCCCCTGGATACAGTCGAATATAACGATCTTGTTAATGAATCCAGAAAAAAACGGGCCGCATAATGCGACCCGTTCGTTGTGCTTCAACCGGATATTACATCCAGCCTCTTTCTTTGTAGTACTTGACAGCGCCATCGTGCAGCGGGGCCGACAGGCCATCCTTGATCATTTCCGATTCTTTCAAATTGGCAAACGCCGGATGCAGTTTCTTAAAGTCCTCGAAGTTATCGAACACCGCCTTGGTGATGGTATAGACAACCTTGTCATCTACATCGCTGCTGCTGACGAAAGTCGCGCCCACACCAAAGGTCATGACGTCACGATCGTTGTTATACATGCCGGCCGGAATAGTCGCCGTACGATAATAGGAATTATCGTTTACCAGCTTGTCGATGGCCGGTCCCTTGACGTCCACCAGGTGGGCATCACAGGTCGCCAGGGATTCCTGGGTTAACGCAGATGGATGACCCACCAGCCAGAAATAGGCATCGATCTTGCCGTCGCAAACAGCCTGGCCGGTTTCGGCCGATTTCATTTCAGCCGCCAGCTTGAGGTCGCTGCGTTTCCAGCCGAGGGCTTCTTCGATAACTTCCCAGGTACCACGGGTTCCTGAACCGGGATTACCGATATTCAGACGCTTGCCTTTCACATCGGTCAGTTGCATCACGCCGGAACTATCGCTGGCGATAACCGTAACTGGCTCCGGATGCACCGAAAATACCGCCCTCAGCTTTTTGTAAGCTCCCTGGTCCTTGAACTTGGAGGTGCCGTTATAGGCGTGATACTGCCAGTCAGACTGGGCAACGCCAAACTCGAGTTCGCCGGCACGGATGGTATTGATATTGTAGATTGAACCACCGGTTGATTCTGCGGAGCAACGAATGCCATGCTCTTTACGTTTTTTATTGACCAGGCGACAGATCGCACCACCGGTTGGATAATAAACCCCGGTAACACCACCGGTGCCAATGGACACAAATTGTTGCGCCGCCAGTGCGCTACCGCTACCCAGCGATACCGCCAACACGGATGCGAGCGCAGTCGTGCTTAATACTTTCATACCAGAAAATTTCATTGAAGCTCTCCTTCGATTAGGTTGTGCCGATTATTTTTGTTTTTACAGACCTGCATATCGGCGTTCGCAGGACTGCCGTCGTCTTGTGTAACAAACGCCATTATTAAGAGCTAAAGACGCATTGTCAAAGCCTAAAGACCCCCGTCCGGTAATCGAATATGTCGCGCTGCTAATAAAACGTGGATATTCGCTACCACTGTCTGCATGAATCGACTACATTATCGGCAACAATAAGTAGCGCTTTATGACTCTCTTCAATACCTCGCTAAAAGACGAATTACGTCTGTTTTTTATCATCGCGATCCCACTTGCAGTGGCCTATCTCGCTGAATTTGCGATGTTTCTCACTACCAAAATGGTGGTTGGCAAGCTTGGTTATCATTCCCTCGCCGCGGTTGGCATCGCCGGTGACCTGACCTTCGAGGTACTGGTAGTCCTGATGGCACTGCTTTCCGTCGTCGGCGTCCTCGCAGCGCAGGCACTCGGCGCCGGCAAAAAAATGGAACTGGGAGATTCGGTCAGGCAGGGTTTTTTTGTCGCGACCGGGCTGGGTATACCGGCAATGATAATTATCTGGAATCTTGACCTCGCCCTGATCGCCACCGGGCAGGACCCCCGGGTAATCGAACTGGCGCGCAGTTACCTGCATGGCATCAGCGGCGCGGTACTGCCGGTGCTGTGGTTTTCGATATTTCGCAATTTTGTCGCAGTGTTGTCGCAAACCGTGTCGGTGCTGGTCATATCTCTGCTTGCAGTCGCATTGAATTACGTTTTGACCCTGTGGTTTGTCCACGGTGGTCTCGGCCTGGCGCCATTGGGCTTGTTCGGCGCGGGTTTAGCCACCACTCTCGTCTCCTGGTTCATGTTCCTGGCGCTGGTGCTGCATGTCTATCGCAAGCCGATGTTCCGGGGATTCGGCGTTTTCAAGGAAAAATGGCAGCTACACTGGCCCCTGTGCCGCGAAATCCTCTGGCTGGGCTGGCCGTTAGCGAGCCTCGCATTCCTGGAAGCGGGGTTATTTGCGATTACCTCGATCCTGTCTGGGGTGATTGGCGCAAAGACCCTGGCCGCCCACCAAATCACCTCCGGCTGGGTGGGCATCCCGTTTGTCATCGCCTTCGGACTGGCCGAGGCAACCATGATTCGTGTGGCGCATGCTACCGGCCGCAACAGCATGCCTGATGCGCGCCGTGCCGGGTTTCTCGGCATGATTCTGGTCATCGCGATCACCTCATCAATGGTCATCGTGCCGATAGCCTTTTCGGAGACCATCATTCGGGTTTTCGCATCACCCGATGACCCGGGATTCACTCAGGTCGCCGAGCTGGCGACTCAATTTTTATTTATCGGCGCCCTGTTCATGGTGTTCGACGGATTGCAGGCAGCCGCAACGCACGCACTCAGGGGCATGAAAGACAACCTGGTTCCATTATGGATTGCGGGTTTCGGTTACTGGGTTCTCGGCATCGGCGGCGGTTCAATCCTCGCGTTTTACTACGAAATGGGTGGCGCCGGGTTGTGGTGGGGGCTGGCAGCCGGACTCGCAGTAGCCGCCGCCCTGCTGAGTCTGCGCTTTCACCTGTTCACGAGGGCTACAGACGCCTGATTGGCGCCAGCGGATTGCCTGCAACATCCAACAGGGATAGAGCGTCTAACTCTTCATATTTTGCTCAGGGCAGGCTATTGGTACGACCGTAGAAACCCATGTTTTCCGCGTCGCTAAAAACCCTGCCCGGGGTTTCGTAGTAGGAAAAGACAGTGACGACTCGAGCCAGATTGCCAACGGCTGGCGTTACCCGGTGGGCCGTATTCTTGCCCTTAAACACATTGAGATCCCCGGCACCCAGTTTTAGCGTCCTGACCTCCGGATCTTCATCACGCAACAGGCGGGCTATCCCTTCATAATTCGGATCCTGTTCGCTGCGTAACCCCTGGCGATATTGAAAATCGCCACCCTGCCGCGGTGATTGAAGTAGTAACGTGGTGGTAAACTCGGACCGGTCGAAATGCCAGTTCAAACCCTCGCCCTCGTAGTAACCCATGACGTTGGCGCAGGCCAGTGGATCGTCCATCGGGTAGAGATTCGGCTTTTGCATGATCTGGGCAAGAAATTCGGTCAACCCCGACCAGAGATAAATCTGCCGCAGCGGTTCAGCCAGCTGATCCCCACAGAGCGTGTGATTGATCGTTTCAACCCTGGCCAGGGCGGGATGATCGACGGCAACATCGTCGATATCATCGTCGAAATAAATATTGTGCTGCCGCGAATGGGTGAAAGATTCCTGCTTAAACTTCTGCAGTAAGCCGGGCAATATCGCATCGATCACCTTGCCGCGCATAAATCCCTGCAGTGTAAACATGCCGTTACGCTGGAGATCGTCGATACATTGCGCCACCAGCTGTTGTCCGGCGACGGATTCGAGTTGGTGCAACGGGTAGCGTTCGAGGTCGATAAGTTTATTCATAACTGCCTAATATAATTTCTGTGCCGGTTATCGACAAGTGGTGTCTTATCAACAGCATCAGGTTGGCGCGCCGCGATAATAATGCCACAGAAACAGGCTGCCTGCGGAGCGATAAGGCGACCATGCTTCGACCATTTCACGCGCCTGCTTTTCATCGAGTTTGCTATCTATTCGTTTCAGTTTCTGCAACGCAATGCGTAGCGCCAGATCGCCTGCCGGAAAGATATCGCTGCGTTGCAACGAAAACATCAGGTAGATTTCCGCACTCCAGACGCCAAAGCCCCTGAGTGACGTTATCGCCTCGACCACCGCCTGATCGTCCATTTCAGCAAGGCAGGAGATCTCAAACTGATGGTCGTCTATGGCGCGTGCCAGGGCCTCGACATACTCGACTTTGCGCGTGGAAAGACCTGCCGCACGCAATGCTCCAGCCGGCAGGCGCAGTACATCCTGCGCCTCCATGGTCGGCAGCAAAGCATGCACCCGGCGCATGACTGCCGCCGCAGCTTCGGTCGAAATTTGCTGCGAGACGATGGTTGCGAGGAAGGTCTCAAAGGCCTGGACCCTGATTCGCGGCGCAGGATAACGGACTATTTTGAGGCCACGTTGCAAATCCGGGTCGAGCTTTGCCAGGGCATTGAGGTGACGTTTAATTTTTGCTTGATCCACAGTTTTCGGAGTGCCTTTTGCGTTTCTGTCACGCTTTGAAAAATCGATTCACTTATTACAACATCCGCTCTAGTATAACAATCCCGAATTAGCCAATAGTCGCAGAGGAATAGCAATGGCCGCTTACTGGATAGCCCATGTTCACGTTACCGATCCCGACGCTTATGGCGAGTACGCGAAACGCGCCACCAGCGCCATTGAAGCACATGGTGGCGAATTTCTCGCCCGCGCCACGCGTACCGTCTGGCTCGAAGGCAATGAACGTGAGCGTAATGTGGTGGTGCGTTTCCCCAGCGTCGAAGACGCCGAGCGTTGCTATCAGTCCGACGCCTACCGGGAAGCCCTGTCGTTTGCCCGCGATGCTGCCGAGCGTGATCTTTGTATCGTCGAAGGAAGTTAGCGGCTGAGCCCGATCATGGCAGTTCTACAGCAAAGCCAGGTAGATGAGTTTCAAGATGACGGCGTAGTTCTCCTCAAGGGCGTATTTAACGACTGGATTGATCTCCTGCGCGAAGGCGTCGACATCAACATGAATGCGCCCGGTCCCTGGGGTCGTGAATACCTCGACGAGAAGCAGACGGGAAGATTTTTCGGCGACTACTGTAACTGGAATCGAATCGAACCGTATCATCGTTTCATGTTCGATTCCCCGGCGGGGGCGATTGCCGCCGATTTAATGCAGTCGGACAGCGTGCGGATTTTTCATGAACACGTACTGGTGAAAGAGCCCGGCACCGACAAAATCACGCCGTGGCATCACGATCAACCTTACTACTGTGTCGATGGCCGCCAGGTCTGCAGTATGTGGATTCCGCTGGATCCGGTTGGCATCGAGACCTGCCCCGAGTTCATCGCCGGTTCCCACGACTGGGGACGCTGGTTTCTACCGCGAAAGTTCAGTGGCGTCGACTACGATCATGCTGACGCGGCGCTCGAATCGGTACCGGATATAGACAATAATCGGGCTGACTACGATATCCGCAGCTGGTCGCTCGAACCCGGCGACGCCATCGCATTTCATTTCCTGACCATACACGGCGCGCCGTCTAATCTTTCGGCTACTCACCGTCGACGTGGCTTCGCCGCGCGCTGGCTGGGGGACGACACCGTGTATGCGTCACGTTCCGGGGAAACCTCGCCACCCTTCCCCGGCCTCGAGCAACGTCTAAATCCCGGGGACGCGTTGATTGCGGAAGAATTTCCGCTGGTGTATGCGCAACCTACAGAGGGTTAGTTCAATGCGCCGGGGCAAATACAGCTTTAACTGAGTCGATCACGCATCTGGTAATATCGTACCGACGCCCCGAGGAACCAGGGTTTGCCATGGTACAAGGGCCGCGTCTGGAATTTGGGATCACTGAACACACAGTTACCCTCCGCCTTGCCCAGTAACTGCAAACCGAGCCGATTGCCCAGGTAGCTTGCCAGGCAAATACCGGATCCACAGTAACCCATTGCGTAGTGAACACCGTCCTCCACCCCCAGATGTGGCAAATAGTCAAAGGTATAACCGACAAATCCCATCCATGTATGGCTTATCCTGACATCCTCGAGTTGTGGAAAAATGCGCAACATTTCCTGGCGCAGCGCGGGCAGACTTTTAACGGGGTCAGACTCGAACACCGAAACCCGCCCGCCAAAAAGTAAACTTCGGCCATCGGGTGAACGCCGAAAGTAAACGACTACCTTGCGCGTATCGCTGAAAACCCGTTGCCTGGGCATTAGTCGACTTGCTCGCGCCAGGTCCATCGGTTCAGTCGCCAGCATGTAACTGCCTATAGGTATAATGCGCCGCCGCTGCCATGGCGTCACGGTACCGGTATAGCCGTTGGTTGCAATTACCAGATCGCGGGCCTGAATAGTTCCGCGGCTGGTGCTGACTTTAAAACCTTCGCTGTTACGCTCGATACCGATAGCCTGGCAATGAGCGATCACCTGCGCCCCATTTTGCATAGCGAGATGCATCAGGCCCGCATGGTACTTCGCCGGATCGAGCGAGCAATGTCGGTCATTTACCAGCCCCCCATAGTAATACTCGCTATCGATTTCGCTGGCCTGGTCCTGCACTGCCACAATCCGTAAATCCTGCTCGAGGCCCGGTGGCTGGTGTTGTGCGTCAGCAACAAGACTGCGGAACTGGCGAGGGCTATGCGCAGCGATGAAACGCCCGCATTGTCGATAGTCGCAATCGATATTCTGCTCCTCGACAAACTCGCCTAACCAGTCGAGTGCGTTACGCGATTCCTTTATCAGTGCAAAGGCATCCGCAGTGCCATATCGCTGGCTCAACTCATCGTAAGCGGGCTTTATCTCACCGCTTATTTGCCCGCCATTACGGGTGCTACAGCCCCAGCCCGCGGCTTCGGCATCAATCACGATGCTTGCTCGACCCGCAGCCGCTGTCTGCAGCGCACAATGCAGCCCGGTGTATCCGGAACCAATCACTAATACATCGGTTTCGGCAGGTAGCTTACTATCTTCTGTTTCCGGCCCGGGCGTCTGATCCCACCAGTAAGGCCGGTTTTTAAAGTCTTTGCTAGTAAACGGATAGTTCATCAAATTTCACACTACTTGCCGGGATCGCCGATCGCCACCAGGATTGATTAGTTTCAAACATTTGCACTATGATGGCTACACTTAATCGTAGCCCTGGGAAATTATCGACGGAATATACGGTACCCGCTCAAGAAATAAAAATGTACCGATGAATACTAACCAGTAGACCTCCCCGGAATCAGTCCCTCCGGCGATGGGCAATGGAGTGACCAAGTTTGAACAGCACAAAAGCCACAATACTGATCGTCGATGACGAACCCATCAATCTCGATATTATCCGTGCGCATCTCGAAAATGATAACTACGAATTGCTAATGGCGAGCAATGGGCACGAGGCCTGGTCAATGCTGGAAGCCGCACCGGCTCGCTTCGATGTCATAATTCTCGACCGCATGATGCCCGGCATAGATGGCATGCAATTACTATCCGACATCAAGGACAGCGATTTGCTGGAGCATGTTCCGGTGGTTATGCAGACCGCCAAAGCTGAAAGCCGGGATATCGTCGAAGGCATAAATGCCGGTGCCTATTATTACCTGACCAAGCCTTACGAGGGCGACGTTCTCAAAACCATAGTACGCAGCGCGGTAAACGACAGGCTGCACCAAAAATCGCTGCACGAATCACTACATGAAGGTCGTCAGATCTTCCACATGATGACCTTCGGTCGCTTCAAAATCCATAATTTACACGAATGTAGCCTGGTGGCTTCGCAGGTGGCACATTTGTGCCCGGCACCGCATCGCGTGATAACCGGAATATCCGAGCTGTTGATCAATGCGCTCGAACACGGCAATTTGAAAATCGGGTATGAGGAGAAGAGTAAGTTGATGCGCCGTGGCATGTGGCAAATCGAGATCGATCGCCGACTCAACGCCAGCGAGAATATTGGTGGTTTTATCGAGCTCGAGTTTCAGGTCGCTAGCGATATGGTACAGATACGGATCCGCGATCAGGGACCCGGCTTTGACTGGACGCCTTATATGGATTTCGATCCCGATCGCGCGTTTGACCCGCATGGGCGCGGCATCGCCGTAGCGCGCTTGTCCAGCTTCGACGATCTGGAGTATATCGGGGTGGGTAACGAAGTTGTTGCAACTGTCAAAAAGGGCCTTGACGGCTAGCCTGCATATTGCGTGAAGAGAACGCCTGGTTTAAAAATCTCCCAATTCTGCTATATTTCTATCGCCAGAATTTACTGGATGGGGTATTAGCGCAGTGCAAGAAGACAATACAGCTATTCGACGGCATATTCGCCATGTAACCGGCATTCCGATTGAAGTGACTCTCGACTTTAACCATAGTTACCAGGTCGAGAACGATAGCATTACCAACGTCAGTCTGGGTGGCCTGTGCTTCATCGCCAGCGACCGCCTGGAATTAAACGAGTCAATCCAGGTGCGATTTCCCGCGCTTAATCAGGAACATAGTCTCGATGGCAAGGTCGTGTGGTGCAACAAGACAGTAAAAGGTTATGAAGTCGGGCTCGAATTCGACGACCCCGAGGAAGTTGAGCGGCTCAAGACGATCGAACAGGTTTGTCAAATCGAGAGTTTTCGCCAGGAGCAGGAAAAAAGCGCCGGGCGCAAACTCAGCAGTGAGCAGGCGGCGCGAG